>JAEEGL014119014.1_pt1 | contig 14189 bp, 12 predicted proteins | sample 9134231 | NCBI WGS metagenome assembly JAEEGL01 (sample SAMN16246548, study PRJNA631951) | gut metagenome | biome: gut microbiome; feature: rumen; material: fiber-attached | host: Bos | place: Iran: Karaj | collected 2018-10 | reverse complement strand
TCCGTGCTTACTGCAAACGGCGCAGTAAATGCTTCCAGAGTGAATGTTTTTGCAGAGGGAGTTTACCGCCACGGAAATGCAAAGGAATGGAAAGAAAAACCTGACGACTGGGACGAAAAAACTCACATTTTCCAGGCTACGGCAGGGGCACGCTACACCGACAAAACTCATCTTATCACTTACGCCCTTCAGTATTATTATGACGGAAACAGTGATGACAGTCAGTATTCTACAAAGGGACACAATCTTGCAGCCCTTGTGAACTTTGGACGTATTGGAAGCACAAGCCTTACTGCAAATATTTTAGGTTTATTTAACTTTGGAAAAGATGCCCTTCCTACCACTCTTACAGAAGCACAGACTGTATTATCTTCTGGAAAAGTACCCAATCCCTACACGGCTCTTCTTTCGGCAGATTTAACTTACAGTCCCATAAAAGAACTGAGTCTTTCCTGCGGTCCTTACATAAGCTGGAGCGACTGGGAAAATAAACCTGATGTAGCATTAAAACTTAACTTCAGTTTGGGAAGTGGACGCTTTTAGTAATTGAGAATTAAAAAGTAAAACAGTCAGTCTTTTTTTACTACTACCAGATTTCTCTCGTGGTCTTCTAAAAAAGGAACCGTAATGGGAATGCGCTGGTAGTGGGGAATCATAAAAGAAACTGCTTCCATCTCTGCCTTGATTTTTTCTTCTCGGGCTTTATATGCCATAAGGTAACCGTCTTTTTTTATAAGGCCCATGAGAAGTTTTGTAATTTTTGGATCAAAGGGATGAAAGGCACGGAAAACTGCAAGGTCAAAGTTTGCTTTGGGAACAGTGTTTGCCTGGGCACAGCAGACTTTAACGTTTGTAAGTTTCATGCGGGAAATTGCATCATTTAGGAAATCACATCTTTTTTCCATGCGTTCAATAAGGGTAAATGAAGCCTGTGGAAAAGCAACAGAAAGTGGTATGCCTGGACAACCGCCGCCGGAACCAACGTCACAGATGGAAAGGGGAGTGTCTGCGCCGGCGGAAGTGAGTTCTTCCATAAGCGAAGAAAGGGTTTTTACTCCTGCAAGAGAATCCAGCACATGGTTTACGGCAAGTTCATCTGCAGAGTCTGCTTTCATAAGGTTATAGGTCTTGTTAAAATCCAGCACGCACTGTATGTAGGTTTCAAGAGAATCAAGCTGGCCGGCGCTTAGGTTAAGGGAAAGTTTTTCTGCTCCCTGAATAAGTTTTTCTGTCATCTTACTCACCCAAATCAATGAGCATATCAAGTTTCCACTGGGGGTCGCTGGTTTTCATGGTAACAAGGTTTCCCGTGCGGAATGCAGTAAGGTCGTTGCGGCGTGAAAGTTCGTAAAGGAAGGAATACTGATTAAAGTAGTCCTGGTTCACTTCGGCGGCTGCCTTGTAAAGGGAACTGTTGTCCTTTGTTTTGTCAGTTGTAAAAAGAACATGGAAAGTTTCGTTGCGTACTTTTCCGTCACTCAGATATTTTCTGTCGCCTGTAACAAGGAAGGAACCGTCTGAATGCATGTCGGAGATATAAACGGTGCGGCAGGTTTTGAGAACATCATAACCGTTAACGTTAAAGCGAAGGAGTCTTGAGTGGGCTGCGTTTTCTTTTGCACTTACAGGTCTTGCGTTTGGAGTAACAATGTTCTGGGCTGGAGTGTTGGAGACGGCTTCTTTTTCTGCCGCATCAGTTGCCTCTTTGTTCTGTTCCTGAATGTTTTCCATTTCAGTCAGAATCTGGCGCAGCAGGTTATTTGTTTCTTTTTCGTTAACGTCAATTTCGCCGCTTAAGTAACTTCTGCTGCTGTAAACGGAATTAAGACCGTTTAAAAGCCCCATGTTTCCCATTGTTGCAATTTCACTTGCGGTGAGTTTACTGGCCTGTTTCTGTTCCTGTTTTGGGGCTGCATTTCCAGTCTGGGTATTATTTGTGCTTTTCTTTTCAGAAGTGCCGCTCTGTGCGGGGCGGAGGTAGGGCATGCTCTGTGAAGGTGCGTAAAAACTGCCGCCCATGGTCGGAGAAGAAATTGTAGGCATAGTGGGCATGGTAATATCCTGTGCGAATGCAAGGGAAGATGCGCATATAACTGCGGTGGTGCAAACAAATGCACTGAGTTTATTAAAGATTCGCAAGGCTTTCCTCCACATATTCAAGGCGGGTCTTGAGTTCATCTATTGTCTTTGTGAGACGGGCTTTTTCTTTTTCAAGTTTCTGTCTCGGGTCAACCTTTTCTGCCTTCTTTTTCATCATGGCAATTACACTGTCTGGACTCTTACCCTGTTTGATTGCATCCTGGGCTTTATTTCTTTCGTCAGGTTTTTTAATGCCTGCAAGAATTTTCATGTTGTCAAAACCCAGTTCCTCATTGTCTGCGGGAAGCATTCCAACCTGCGTTACAGAATGGGCAGTGGTGCGGGGCAGCTACAGTATGCGGTCAAGATAATCTTCGTAGCGGATGTTTGCCGCTTCGCAGAGGGCATGGGCCTGAATGAGTTTTTGTCCGAACTCGCGCATGAGGTGGCCGTTGGGGGCAATATATTTTTCCCTTATTTCTTTTGTAAGGGCATCCAGTTCCGGAGAAGTGGAGATGTCCAGTTTGTAATAGCCCTTGTCGCTTGCTGTTTCAAGCAGGGCATGGAACTTGGCCCAGAAATAATTTGTATGGCTTCTTGCCTGATGGGGTGGTTCCCTTCCGCCGTTAGCCTGAATCTGCTCTTCGTTTATAAGATGATGGGTATATTCATGAATTGCAGTATAAATCAATTCGTTGTCGGTGTGAAAATTTTTATTGTGAAGAAGAATCTCCCTTGTTTCCGGCTTGTAAAGACCGTTAACACGCTTGCTTTCTTTTCCTGTCATTACAACAGAAAATTCAAGTTCGCTCTCTTGAATATTAAGGAGAATTTCTTTGATTTTTTCGTTGTCCATGCGCTTCCCCACCAAAAGTGCGTAATTCGATATCTTTATTCTAATCCCTAATGGTAAAAAAATCAATCAGTCATAGTACAAAAATGTCAAATTTCTCCAATCTCTCTCCTTTGACCAAAATAGCCCATATATGGTAGAATGTGCCCATGAGTGGAAAACGATTCTGGTCCGCAGTGATGGTATTTGAGCTGGCTTTTGCAACTTCTGTGTGTTTTGCCCAGTCTTCATCACAAACCGCTATCTCCAGCGAAAGAAAACAGCGTCAGTATCTGGAAGTTATAAATCAGCTTTTTTATTACATTCAGCAGCAGTATGTGGAAGAAGTGCCGCCTGAAAAGTTATATGAAGGCGCCCTTAGAGGCATGCTGGAAAGTCTGGATGACCCCTATTCCGTTTACATGGACAAGGCTGACTGGAGAAGTATTTCTGACACAACTGTCGGTAATTTTGGCGGAGTTGGACTTCAGATTACTAAACCTGCCGCTTCTACCCCGGAAAAACCTGCGTATGTAGAAGTTGCCCAGCCCATAGAAGGTTCTCCCGGAGAAAAAGCCGGTATTCAGGCAGGCGATTTAATCATCAAAATAAACGACGTAGACACGGACACAATCAGCATGGAAGAAGTGCTCAACATGCTTCGTGGAACAGTTGGCGAAAGTGTTGACGTTACAATCCGCCGCGGAAGAAAACTTGAGTTTACCCGGACTCTTGTCAGGGCAGTGATTGAAAACCCCACCGTAAAATTCGGCATGATTGAAGACACTCACACCGGCTACATTAAACTGAGCAGTTTTTCTACAAATACCGCCCGTCACGTACAGGAAGCGATTGATTCATTTAAAGAAAAACATTATGACTCCCTCATTGTTGACATCCGCAATAACGGCGGCGGACTTTTGGCAAGTGCAGTAGATATTGCAAATAAGTTTATTGACGAAGGTCCCATTGTTTCTACAAAGAGCCGCATTTCCTACGAGAATACCGTTTACAAAGCCAGTGCAGATAAAACTACCGTAAAGGGAATACCAGTGATTGTTCTCATAAACGGAGCATCTGCTTCTGCAAGTGAAATTTTAAGCGGTTCACTCAAGGACACAAAAGTTGCATATCTTGTGGGCGAAAAAACTTACGGCAAGGGAAGCGTTCAGATTCCACGCGGTCTTGTAAATGAAGACGGATTTAAAATCACCGTGGCCCGCTACTATTCTCCCAGCGACACAAACATTGATAAAATCGGAATCGTTCCCGACAGAGAAGTAAAGTTTCCTGAGTTCACTACGGAAGAAGATGAAGCTTTTGTTGCCCTCATGGAAAGTTCAAAAATAAATGAATACGTAGAAGCCCATGAAGGAATGACAGAAAAAGATATTGCAGACTATGCGGAAGTTCTTGCAAAAGACTACGCCCTTAGTGAACGGGTTTTAAGAAAACTTATCCGCAATGAAGTTTACAGAACACGTCCTGCAATGCTTTACGATCTTGATTATGATGTTCAGCTCACTGAGGCACTTAAGATTTTTGAAGAAGAAGATTTTGAAAAACTTCTTGAAACTTCTAAAACCTTAAAGGAACTTCAGGCAGAAGTAATGGCGCAGAAAGAAGAGACGGCACAAGAAAAATAATGAGGCAGTTTGTTTCTGAAACAGAACTTGATTCCCAGGGCACTCTTACCGTAAGCGGAAAAAAATATCATTACCTTACCGCAGTGCTTCGTGCCCGTCCCGGAGATATGATGTATGTTCGTCTTCCAGGCGGGGAACTTCAGGGCATGACCCTTGCTTCTGTGGATGCTGCAAAAAAAACTCTTGTCCTTCAGGTGGCAGGTCCGCTTGCACAAGACCTTCATGCAAATCCTCTTTCAGAAAAACCTTCGGTAGAAATATGGCTCTTTCAGTTTGTGGCAAAACCCGCTAAGATGGAATTGATTTTACGCCAGGCAACTGAATGCGGAGTTTCACATTTTATTCCAGTGGCAGGGCAGTTTTCTCAAAAAGGAAATAATGATTCTGCAAAAAAACAAAGTGCTCCGGATGGTGAACGCTGGAAAAGAATTATTACAGAAGCAAGAGAACAGAGCGGCTCTCCTGTAGAAACCTGTGTTCATCCTCTTTCTTCCCTGGATGAGGCAGTTTCCCTGTGGAAAGAAAATGAAGAAAGTTCAGAAGGCCAGCTTGCAGTTACCCTTTATGAGATGACTAAGGAAACAGTTTCCATGCATCAGGCGGTAAAAGAAGCAGAAAAAAAATGTGATGGAAAAATAAAGAGGGCTGCTCTTGTGGTAGGAGCGGAGGGAGGCATTTCTCCGGAAGAAATATCCCTCTTGCAAAAAGCAGGCTTTGTGAGTGTACATTTTTTAACGAATATACTACGATGTGAGACTGCTGCACTTTACGGTTTGTCCGCATTACAAACGGCAGTCTTTGAGAGGGAGGATTGGCTATGCAGAGAATAGATGTTCTGGGGGTTCCGGTTGACATTCTTCAGCCACAGGATATGGAAAAGCAGGTGATGGAGCTTATTTCACGTCCCGGTACCAAACAGGTTGTTTTTCTTTCTGTGTGGGATCTTCTTCGTGCCAGGGGTAAGAGTGATTATGCTCAGTGCGTTCGTGAAGCAGACCTTGTACTCCCTGTTTCAAAAAGCATTCTACGGGGCGCCCGCTTCCTTAAAAAAAATGTTCCCTGCAGGTACAATCCCTTTACAGCCGTAATAAGTATTCTTACTGCCCTTGAAAATCACTACAAATCCCTTTACATGCTGGGTGGAAGAAAAAAAACTCTCATGGCCGCAGAAAGTAATGTTCGCCGCACTTTTAGCGGACTGCGTATTGTTGGCCGTTACGTTGGTTACTATCCAAAAAGCGTTGAAGGGGATGTTGTGGAAGCAATCAGAAAAGCTTCTCCTTCTCTGGTTCTTGTTAGCGAAGGCATTCGTGAAAAAGACTGCTGGGCCTACAACCGCCGTGAAAAATTTTCAGGAAGCATTTTCCTTTACTACCGTGATGTAATAGGTATTTTCTCCGAAAGAATTAAAAGAGTAAGTGAAGAGGTCTTTAATAAAGGGCTTGAAATCTGGCATGAAATCCTTCACAACCCCTTAAAAATTTTCTTACTTTTTCCCTACATCTGGTATATAATTTTACTTGTGTGGTACAGGATTTTCAAAAAGAGCTGATTCACCCGGCAAGTGAATGCATGGAAAAAACATTTTTCTCTTTTCAGAAAACAGGGAAATCATTCTCTGGGCTGCGAAAAATCTTGCAGTAGAAAATTCTTTTTCACATGGAAGGAAAAGTCTTTCTGAATTAAAGGATTTTCTTTACCAGGGAGGCATTCTTCTTCTTGATGGAATTTCATTTTCAGAAATTCAGCTTGCCTCTTTTTGTGAAGTCCTGTCTCCTAAAGAAAATATTGTCCTGCTTTTTACAAAACGGAAATCACTATTAACCCTTTCTTTTTTATTTCCAGAAATTCTTTCCATACTGATTTTTAAAAGTTCAGATGTGAAAAAATTATTTTCCCTGATTGAAAATGCAGCCGATGAAACTTCACTTGAAGAAAAGACAGTAAATAAATTTTTTCATGAAGAAAAACTTTCTTTCTCTTCCTCATACAAAGAATACCTTAACCGAATGACTCAGGCTGCTAAATGTGATGAACCTGTACTTCTTCTGGGCGAAAGCGGGAGTGGAAAAAATTATTCTGCAAGAATTATTCATGATATGTCTTTAAGAAAAGAAAAAGAATTTGTTGAAGTAAAAGTTTCGGAATTAAATCTTACTCTTCTTGCAAGCGAACTTTATGGAACTGTTAAGGGAGCCTTTACGGGAGCAGAAAACACGGAGGGATATTTTTCAAGAGCGCAGGACGGTACGCTCTTTCTTGATGAAATTGCAGAACTACCTTTTGAACATCAGGCAAAACTTCTTGGGGTGCTGGACACAAAAACTTTTAGAAAAACAGGAAGTACCCTTTCCATAGCATTTAATGCAAGACTCATGTTTGCAACAGATGCGAATTTAAAAAAGCGGATGGAAGAAGGTCTTTTTAGAAAACAGCTTTATTACAGAATAAGCGTGATTGTGGTAACTGTTCCTCCCCTCAGAGAGAGGCGGGAAGAAATTATTCCTCTTGCAAACAAATTTGCCGCTGAGTGTGGTAAATCTCTTTCACCACTGGCACTGGAAAAACTTTATGCCTGGTCCTGGCCCGGTAACGTCCGTGAATTAAAGAACACAATCATTGCTGCTTCCGGCCGCAGTAACGGAGAAGTAATAGAAAACAGCGACATTTGTTTTGAATAGGGACTACTCTTCTTTACCTTTCGTGGCAAGACCTGCGGCTTTGTCAAAAATTTTTTCTATGTACTGGGCTTCCCCTTCGCTAAGGGCCGCACGGGAGAGGATGTTCCTCCAGAACTGTTCCATGTCAGGCCGGCCTGTTCGTGAAAAAAATCCTATGCGCTGCAGGTTGTCTGCAATGGAAGTAACAGTTGAGTCAAGGCGTTCAAGTGGAACCGGTGTGTATCCTTTAAAATCTTTTTGTGTAGAACGGAAAAGGTGGTAGGCAATTATCTGCACTGCATGACTTAAATTAAGGGAAGCAAATTCGTCGCTGGAAGGAATGGTCACTCCCATTGTGCATTCAAGAAGTTCTTCGTCTGTAAGACCTGTCCGCTCGTTTCCAAAAACAACTGCTACTTTTCCGTCGCACCTTTCGGCAAAATCAGTGAACTCTTCGGGAAGAAGAAGTTTACCCTTGCGTTTTTTTCCACGGCGTCTTGTGGTTCCTGCGGCACAGACACAGTCTGCACTTGCTTGTGTAATGCTATCGTAAAACTGTGCATTGTCCCAGATGTAGGCGGCGTGAATGGCAAGAATGCGAACTCTTGTGTCGTCAAATTCTTCCCGCTTACCCACAATGCGCAGAGTATGAAGATTGTTGTTTGCCATACCGCGGCACACGGCACCAATATTCCGGCTTTCTTCCGGGTGACTTAAAATAATAACCACGTTGTCCAGATTCATGCCTCTAATGTACACAATTTTTCTTCTTTGCGCTACAATACGGATATGGAAGAAAAGAAAAATTCACTTTGTAAAAAAAATGCCCTTGTGATTGGCGGTACTTCAAGCATAGGCGGTGAGCTTTCTAAACTCCTCTTAAAAAATGACTGCAGGGTTTTTTGCACTGGCCGTCATGAGCCTTCTTTTACCGTAAATAAATTTTTCCCTACAGATTTTGATTCTCTGGATTTTTCTATTTTTTCTGACCCTGATTTTGATAAAGCCCTTAAAGAATGTGACATTCTCTCCGTCTGCTACGGTCCCTTTTTGCAAAAAGATCTTCATGAAATGAAAGATGAGGAATGGAAAAAAATTGCCCTGCTTGACTATGCACTCCCCGGAATGCTTTTGAGCCGGGTTCTGCCTGGCATGATGGAAAGAAAATTCGGCCGCATACTTTTGTTTGGAGGAACAAGAACTGAAAACGTTCGCCCTGCTTTAACCAATGCCGCTTACTGTGGTGCAAAGACAGGACTTTCAGTTTTAGTAAAAAGCCTGGCGCAAAAATATGCTCAGTATGGAATTACCTGCAATGCAATTCTTCCTGGTTTTACCCGCAATGCTCCTGGTGACGCAAGAGAACTTTCCTCTCTGGAAGTTGCAGAAGAAGGCCTGCATCTTTTACAAAACAAAAACTTAAACGGGGTCCTGTTAAATGTAGATGCAGGCTGGGTAAGATAAACTTAGTTTTAATCTTCTACGTTTGGCTGGCGTTCAAGAACCAGTTCGTAGTCTCCGTTCTGGTGGTAGTTTGGATTTTCAAAATAATAGCGCATGCATTCTTTAACTTTTCCGTTTTTGTGGAAGGTGTATTTGTTTATAAAGAAAAACTCCGTGTAAAACGCCTTGTCGTTGTAGGTGAAAAATCCCCCTGCATGATAGGACTTGAGTTTTAAATATGTCGGGAAGGAATGTTCATCGTACTTTACCCATTTCTTTTTTTCTGAGTCTTTGTAAAAAGTTACGTTGCCCTTTTCGTCGTACTGGTATTCACACTTCCAGATATAGTCATCATATTCGGGACGAGTCGCTTTATAGTAAATCTGGTTTCCGTGACTGTCATACTCAGACCATCGCTCTCGATTTTCGTCGGAGTTTTTTCTTGTATTAGTAGATTTGTAATGAATTTCTCTTCCTTCGCTGTCCCTTTCTGTTATGTACTCAAGTTCTGATTCAAGCTTTCCTTCCTTGTCGTAGCTGAAACCTTTTACGTTGCATTTTTCTCCAAATGCATCATAAGTGTAAAAGTATTCGTGGTCGAGAATTCCGTCTTTTTTTATCTGCCAGTGAATTTCTCTTCCTTCTGTGTCATACCAGTAGGTACTTCTTTCATTTTCTGTTTCTATTGCTTTTTTTCCGTCAGGGTAGAACTCAAAGAATTCACCTCTGTTTGTTGTGTAGCCCCAGTTGCCGTTTTCTTTGTAATAATAATTTTTCTCATATACAAAATTATCTTCAGGTGTGTTTGTAAAAAAAGCGCTCACCACTTCGGAAATGAGTTTTCCTTCTTCATTGTAAGTGTAAGTGCTTTCTGCATGTCCGTCTTCCTCAGGGCAATTTTCTATAGAAAAGATTTCTGATTTTTTTACGAGCAATCCTTTTTCATCGTAGAAGTATTCTGCACTTGTTCTTTCTGTTTCTTCAAGCAGTTCTTTGTATGTATCATCTTCGTAGTAGCGGCGCTCTGCTGAGGAGTTTATGATGAGTCCGTTTTTATTGTAAGTGTATTTTGATTCCATTATGGAGTCGTAGTCTTTTTCTATTGAATAAAGGAGCTTTCCGTTTTTGTCGTATTTGTTTGTGATTGATGATTCAACTTCATTTCCTGATTTTACGACCGCTGAAAGAAGATTTCCGTTTTTGTCATATTTTCTTTTGGTTTCATTTATTGGAGAATCTTTTGAGTTTCTTTTTTTTTCTGAGATGATGCGGCCTTCTTTGTCAAAAGTAAACCATTCTTCTTCTCCGTCTGAATTGATGGTGTGAATTTCTCTTCCTTCGGAGTCATACCATACTTCGCTTAATCTTTTGTCATCAGGGTGACCTTTGGAATGAATGAGTTTATTGTTTTTGTCATAGTCCCTCTGCCACTTTATGGGGTCTTTTCCGTAGCGTTCAATGAGGCTGGAAGTTTTGTTTCCCATTTTGTCATAAGTGCTTGTGCGGCTTTTGTCGTTTATGATAAAGCTTATGGTGTTCCTGTTCCTCTCGTCAAAAACCGGGAAGCCGTCTTTTGAACTTAAGTCTTCGTAAAAAATTTCTCTTCCTTCTTCGTCAAAAACATAGTGTTCCATCTGGCGGAATACTACATCAGTGAGTTTGGCTTCTGTGTCTATTTCCTGTTTTTTTAATTGAAGCTGCTCCTGGATTCTTTTGGGGAACTCTTCATTTTTGTTCTGGGAAAAGCATGGTGCAAGGATTAGGGCTGAAAAGAAAATGAGTGTTGGGATTTGTTTTTTCATGGGGACTCCTTTTTTTTGTGAAGATAGTATAGATGGATTTTGGAAAAAATGCAAATTAAAGGGAGACTTCAAAAACAGAAAACCAGATACCTTGTCAAATTGCGTTTTATATATGACAATAAATAGCAAAGGATGGTTTCTATGAAAAAAGTTGTATCAAGCATTTTAATCGGTTTGTCTATGCTCTTTATTTTTTCCTGCGGACCGGACTTTTTCTATAAGATGCCCCATGAACCCGGGCTCTTTGTTGATAAGGAAAGTTTTGAGGAACATAAACTTCTGTGGCAAGAAGCGGGAATAGAAGACTATAGCTACACTTATTCTTTCAAACATTATTATTCTGAACAGGCGGCTTCTCCCCTTTGGAACCATGTTGTTCATGTAACTGTAAGTGGTGGAAAGGTTATTGATTACACTCTTGTGGAATTAGATGGTAAGACAGAATCAAACACAAGTGAAGAGGAATGGGAACACTATGTGCAGGTTTTTAAGGAGGACTATGAGGCTTCCTGCTTTTTGATTGAAAATGTCTATGTAGATATTGAAAAAAACATGGAGGATGATTTTGCTTCTTATAAAAATCATCCTGAGTCTTATTACAGTAAAACGGAATTTGAGTTCTGCCAGACGCGACCATATATTTTGTCATATGATACATTCAGTATTTTGATGGAAAAGGATCTGGGTGGAAATTCCGGGCGTGTAGTGATTGGAATTGAGGGGTTTGTGGAGAAAAAATAGCATTCTGCGCATAAAATCTTATACAAGTGCTAAAGAACTTTTTGAGGATTGCGAGTAATGAAATGTATTTTAAAGAAAACTTCGCAATTCAAGTCAAGTTTTAAGCTTGCAAAGAAGCGTGGTTTGGATATTTCGCTTCTTGAAGAATAAGATGTACGTATATTCTTAAAATATTCATTTACTTTTCCTCCTCTAAATTCCAGGATTCTTTAATATAGTTATAAACAATGGAAGAACTGCAACAATAGGACGAACTAAGTTCTCTTGCAGTATCCCTTAGATAATTATAAGACTTAAAGAATAAATCATCTTTCTGTCTTTTAATTTCTGCAAACCTCGAATCATAATCTTTTTTTGAAAGAGTGCCGTTTTTCAACTGCTGTTTATATTCACGTCTTTTTGCATTCAAGTCATTAATAATAGCATCGGCTTCTGTTTTAATATTCAGGTATTCTTCTTTCTTTTTACTGAAAATTTCTGTGTTTTCTGTTATGGCTTTATATGCATTAAGAAAAACCGGTATTAAGTCAATGCATCTTTTCCGAACATCTTCCTCCGTATAAATTCTAGGGCACATGAACATCATGTGGCAATATTCTTTTAATTGCAGTCTACCGATATTTGCGATGACTTCATAATCTTTCTTGTCCCAATTAACATGTAAAGAGATTCCTTCCTGTGTTAATTCAAAACTTCCATAGGTCTTTTCCATAAAAGTGTCTCCTTTTAATCTACATGAAATCCAATTTTGCCTTTACTTGAATTAGTTTCTGCATTCCACTGATTCTTTTTTTCAGTCTGAAGTTTTTTGAGTTCTTCAAGAATATAGTCGGAATTTACATCATCAGGATTCATGAAGCGAATGCGGCTGGAAAGGGAACCAAAATCACCAGGAGTAACGCTTTCCATATCTTCCAATTCTTCAATCTGTTTATTTGAAAGATGATAGGCCGGGAAATATCTGTCTGCCATAATTTTGATTCCATCAAATTTCATTGGCTTAAACTCAACGAGCATATGGAATCTGCGCTGCATTGCGGGATCCATTATATTTCTTAAGTTTGTAGTACAGATAAGAATTCCGGAAAACTCTTCCATCTGAGTAAGGAATTCATTTACCGTAGAACGTTCCCAACTGCGCTGAGCCTGGTTTCTGTCTGCAAAAAAACTATCGGCTTCATCAAAAAGAAGGATAGAATCTGTATTTTCTGCCTCAGCAAAGGCATCCCTGATATTCTTTTCATTCTGTCCCACAAACATTCCAAAAATATCACTGGCACGCTTTAAGAGAATACGCTTACCGAGTTTTTCTGAAATGTAGCGTGCAAGTTCAGTTTTCCCAGTACCACTTAAACCATAAAAAAGCATTCTGATTCCACTTTCGGTACCTTTGTTTTTTTCTGCAAATTTGGCTGCGTTCTGAACCATTTCAACAATTCTAAGGGGATTCATTGATGCATTTAAAACGTTCGGATCGTATTCTGTCTTTACGGTATCACGCATTTTTGCCTTTCCGTGAAGAAGAATTGCATTTTCTTTCATTACAATCTCAACTTTTTTCAGGAGAATGTCTTCTTCTTTGCAAGACATTCCTTCGATTGTTTTTATAATGTTATCAACACTTTGTCCTGTCAGATGATATTTATCCAATAATGAAAGTACCTGAACTTTATTTTCATCTGGAATATTCATAGCAGCAATCTTACTTTCTGCAATGGAGTGGAGCATTGTACTAGGCATATCTTCAAACTTTATACTGAAGATAAAACGTCGGCGGGTTGATTCATCAATTTGCTGCTGATGGTTTATAATATAGATAACTTTATCCTTATTATTTTCCAGCATTTTATTAACTGTTCCCTTTGTTTCTGATGGATAACTTCCAAAAAATGAGAATTCAATAGTTTTCAAAAGACTGTCAGCCTCGTCAACAATCAGAATTGAATCCTGTCGCTCCATTGAAAGAAGACAAACAAGACGACCTAAAACATTTTTACGAATGTTTGTTTCTGCCTCGTTCTTGAAAACATATATCTGTTTTCCAGTATTTTTACAGATTGCTTTTGCAAGTTCGGTTTTACCACTTCCAGGCTTTCCATAAAAAAGAATAGAAACAGGATTATTTCCATTCAATAAATCTGTACATATTTCAACAGATTCCTCCTTAACAGAAAAACTGTCGAGTTTATAAGCATCACTGCAGTCCAGAGGTTTTAACAAGTCACTGAAATAAGACTCAATGCTCTGTTCTTCAATACAGTCATTTACGCATGAATCATAGTAACCTTCTTCATCAACAAATCCATATATTTTGATTTTCTGGTCATTACGGAGCATGTATTTAAGTTTCGTTGGGGATACGCCTATCATTTCTGCAGTTAATGCTTTTACTTCATTTTCATAAGAACGCGCAATAGTACGTAAATCTTCAATAGTATCAAAACGAGATTTCAAAAGAATGTAGCGGGCTTCGTTTTCATTAAGCTGTACTTGGTCCATGAGAAAATGTGTCTTTGAAATATCAAAAATGGCATTTTCAAGTTTGCTAGAGAGTTTTAATGTGGTCCTTAGTGAATAATCAGAGCCATTGCTGAAAATTGTTGAATTTATAATTGAAGAAAAGACAGGTTTTTCAGTGCAATACAAAACTCTAAGCAGATTAATTAAGGTTTCATCAACATCATCATAACGCCTCATGGCACGGTCGATTTTTTTATCCTGCTCAAAACAATATGGAATATCGCCATCATCAAAACACATTTCTTCATTGACTGGAACTGTGAGAGGTTTTAAGATTTTCTGTTCTACAAGTTTGTTTATCTGGAAGTCCAAGACTTTTCCAAGACGTTCAGTTTTATTGAGTGTCTTTGTATATTTCAAGAAACATTTTATTACGTTTTCATCATCATTCATTATTGAAGTATTAGTTATGTCTTCAAATATGTTGTAGAGATAAAAACATAATGCGTACGGTTCATCTTTAGTA
>JAEEGL011648418.1_pt1 | contig 14189 bp, 6 predicted proteins | sample 9134231 | NCBI WGS metagenome assembly JAEEGL01 (sample SAMN16246548, study PRJNA631951) | gut metagenome | biome: gut microbiome; feature: rumen; material: fiber-attached | host: Bos | place: Iran: Karaj | collected 2018-10 | reverse complement strand
TTTTACCCGTTTATGGATCTCATCATAAAGCTCACCTATGTTCTGGTGAGGGGAGAAGAGAGCGACGAGAAGGTTGCAGGTACATTCCGCCTCAAATACATCGGAGATCATGCCATACCGAATCCGACGGTGGCTATCTATCTTGCTGTTGAGGAGATGGAGAGAATGGCCAGAAAGGCCTTCGGAAGCCTGAATCTTGCAGTTACCTGTCTTATGGACAACAACACCGAGGATGTGAACATGGTTCACGAAACCGAGGAATACATAGATTATCTGGATGAGAACATCAGCGATTATCTGGTAAAGATAAACCGCGATACTCTGCCGCTACCGGATGCGAACAGGATCGCAGCATATTTCCATGTTGTGAATGATATCGAGCGTATTGGCGATCATGCCGATAATATTGCGAAGATAGTGACAGAACTGTCAGAGGAGGAGCTTTCGCTAAGCGATGAATCAAAATCAGAATTAAAAGATATGATGAAGCTTGTGAATACCATACTGGAAAAATCCCTGTACATGTTCGTGACCGGAGATACGACCGAGATGAAGACGGTTGCCGATATCGAAGATGAGATCGATGTCATGGAGAGGGATCTTCAGTCAAAACATATCAAACGCCTTAACGAGGGCAAATGCTCGGCGCAGCTCGGTATCTATTTTTCTGATATTGTGTCGGCTCTGGAGAGAGTCAGCGATCATGCCATAAACATAGCGTTTGCGCTGGTAGAATCAAAGCAGTAATATTTTCTAAATAAATTGTCCATTTTAGACAAACAATTCAACATAAAAGGAGAAAAGAAATGAGCAGAAAACCTGTAGTTTTGATGGTGCTGGACGGTTACGGATTAAATGACAATCCGGAAGGAAATGCCATAGCCATGGCGAACACACCGGTGATGGATTCACTGATGAAGGAATGTCCCTTTGTAAAGGGAAACGCATCAGGTCTTTACGTAGGACTGCCGGACGGACAGATGGGTAACTCGGAAGTGGGACACATGAACATCGGTGCGGGACGAGTTATATATCAGGATCTTACACGTATAACCAAGGCTATACAGGACGGTGATTTCTTTGACAATAAGATGCTCAGAAAGGCCATAGAGGATTGCAAGACCAATAATTCCGATCTTCATATCTGGGGACTTCTGTCAGACGGCGGAGTTCACAGCCATATCACTCATGTTTACGGGCTTCTGGAGCTTGCCAAAAAGATGGACTTCGACAGAGTTTATGTTCATGCTTTTCTGGATGGACGTGATACACCGCCGGCATCGGGCCGCGACTATGTTGCACAGCTTGAAGATAAGATGAAAGAGATCGGTGTCGGTAAGGTTGCATCGCTTTCCGGAAGATATTATGCAATGGATCGTGATAATAACTACGACCGTGTAGAGAAAGCCTATGTTTCACTGGTAAAGGGCGAGGGAGTTCAGGCTACCGATGCAGTAAAGGCAATGGAGGATTCCTATGCCAACGGTGTTACAGACGAGTTTGTGCTGCCCACAGTCATCACTGATGAGGCAGGAAAGCCTGTTTCTCTCGTAAAACCGCATGATTCGGTAATATTCTTTAACTTCCGTCCGGACCGTGCAAGAGAGATCACCAGAGTGTTCTGCGATGATAAGTTTGATAAGTTTGAGAGGGAGTTCATGCCCCTCACATATGTATGTTTCAAGGACTATGACGAGACTATCCCCAACAAGTTCATAGCTTTCGAGAAGGAGAGCATCACCAACACCTTCGGTGAGTATCTGGCAGCCAATGGCAAAAAGCAGCTCAGACTTGCAGAGACAGAGAAATATGCTCATGTCACCTTCTTCTTCAACGGTGGACTTGAGGAGCCCAATAAGGACGAGAACCGTATTCTGGTCAATTCTCCAAAGGTCGCTACCTATGATCTTCAGCCGGAGATGAGCGCTCCTGAGGTTGGACAGGATCTTGTGGATGCCATTAACTCTGGCGAATATGATGTTATCATCATGAACTTCGCTAACCCGGACATGGTTGGTCACACAGGCGTTATATCTGCAGCCGTTAAGGGTGTTGAGAAGGTGGATGAGCTTGTTGGAAGAGCAAGAGATGCAGTCAAAGCACAGGGCGGAGTAATGTTCATCTGCGCAGACCACGGAAACGCAGAGAAGATGATAGATTACGAGACCGGAGAGCCGCACACAGCTCACACTACCAATCCGGTACCCTTCATCCTGTACAATTATGATGAGAATTACACACTGAGAGAGGGTGGTGCCCTTTGCGATATCGTGCCCACACTCTTGGAGATCATGGAGCTTCCGCAGCCCAAGGAGATGACAGGAAAGTCACTCCTTATCAGGAAATAGATTGTTTGTCACGGTTGTTGATAATTTGGTCCGGCGCGATCACATACGTATACACTGCTGTTCGTGTGTGCTTCCCGTCGTCGCGGGGTTCACGCACATGTACATTTGTGAACTGCGTGTGACCTTTGCTCACACTCGTTCACAACCGTGTACATATGCTTACTTCTATTGTATGATTAAGGCTATGACCCCTTGCTCGGTCAGCACAATCTCACAGCAGTGCACACGTATGTGATCGTGCCTCATCGACTTAACACATAGTGAAGTAACCCTAATAGATAATAGTAAATTATTTAATTTGAGAGGAGAACATGATGACAGAATTCACACCAATAAAAGAAGGAAAAGTAAGAGAAGTATATGACACAGGGGACAACCTTATCCTGGTTGCCACTGACCGTATTTCAGCATTTGACCATATTCTGAAGAATAAGATCACTGACAAGGGCGCGATACTGACACAGATGTCAGGATTCTGGTTTGATCTTACATCAGATATCTGCAAAAATCATGTTGTATCAATGGATACAAAAGACATGCCGGAATATTTTCAGAAGCCGGAATTCGAAGGAAAATCCACATTGTGCAAGAAGCTTACAATGCTTCCAATTGAGTGCATAGTGAGAGGCTATATCACCGGCAGCGGCTGGGAGAGCTACAAGCAGAACGGAACCGTATGCGGTATCAAGCTTCCGGAAGGCTTAAGAGAGAGCGACAAGCTTCCGGAGCCCATATATACACCTTCCACAAAGGCTGAGATCGGAGATCATGACGAGAATATCTCATTCGAGCAGTCTGTGGATGTTTTAGAGAAGGCATTCCCGGGCAAAGGTCTTGAGTATGCTACAGCCATCAAGGATGCTACCATAGCTCTGTACAAGAAGTGTGCGGATTACGCCCTCACAAAGGGTATCATCATAGCAGACACCAAGTTTGAGTTCGGTCTCGATGAGAACGGCGAGATTCTCATAGGTGATGAGATGCTGACACCGGATTCAAGCCGTTTCTGGCCGGTAGAAGGATACGAGCCGGGACATGGCCAGCCTTCCTTTGACAAGCAGTTCGTGCGTGACTGGCTGAAGGCAAATCCGGATTCGGATTATCTGCTGCCGCAGGATGTCATCGACAAGACTATCGCAAAGTACAAGGAAGCTTTCGAGCTGTTGACCGGCAAGCCTTTTGTATCGGCTCAATAATAGTTTTTAGGGGGAAATGATGCCCCGGATCATATACGATAAATGAAACAGGAGAATCAACATGGCAACAGATATTTATTCAAGCCCGCTGTCGGAGAGATATGCGAGCAGGGAGATGCAGTACATTTTTTCACAGGATATGAAGTTCTCTACATGGAGAAGACTGTGGATAGCGCTGGCAGAGACGGAGATGGAGCTCGGACTTTCCGAGAACGGAGTTCCTGTTATAAAGCAGGAGATGATCGACGAGATGAAAGAGCACATCACTGACATCAATTATGATGTGGCAAAGGAACGCGAAAAGCTGGTTCGCCATGATGTAATGAGTCATGTTTATGCATACGGACAGCAGTGTCCGAAGGCGGCAGGTATCATACATTTGGGCGCTACAAGCTGTTATGTCGGTGATAACACCGACATCATAGTGATGCGTGAGGCATTAAAGCTGGTTCACAAAAAGCTGGTGAATGTCATAGATGAGCTTGCAAAGTTTGCCGGTGAATACAAGGATCTCCCCACCATCGCGTTTACTCATTTTCAGCCCGCACAGCCTACTACGGTAGGAAAGCGAGCAACGCTGTGGATGAACGAGTTCATGATGGATCTTGAGGATCTGGAGTATGTTATGGATTCCCTGAAGCTTTTGGGATCAAAGGGCACTACCGGAACTCAGGCATCTTTCAAAGAGCTTTTCAACGGTGATGATGAGACAATAGATAAGATAGATCCAATGATAGCACAGAAAATGGGCTTTAAGGACTGCTATCCGGTATCAGGGCAGACATATTCCAGAAAGGTTGATACCAGAGTGCTGAACGTGCTGGCGGGAATTGCAGCATCTGCCACAAAGTTCAGCAATGATATAAGGCTGTTGCAGCATTTGAAGCAGGTGGAGGAGCCCTTCGAGAAAAACCAGATCGGTTCCAGCGCCATGGCATACAAGAGAAATCCCATGAGAAGCGAGCGTATAGCTTCCCTCTCAAGATATGTGATCGCTGACGCGTTAAATCCGGCTATCACATCCGCAACCCAGTGGTTTGAGAGAACACTGGATGACTCAGCTAATAAGAGGCTTTCTGTACCGGAAGGATTCCTGGCAATCGATGGAATCTTGGATCTCTGCATCAATGTTGTGGACGGACTTGTGGTTTATCCGAAGGTTATCTACAAGCAGTTCATGAGCGAGATTCCATTCATGGCTACAGAGAACATCATGATGGATGCTGTAAAACACGGTGGTAACAGACAGGAACTCCATGAGAAGATCAGAGTCCTCTCTATGGAAGCCGGAAAGACAGTAAAGGTAGAGGGAAAAGACAACAATCTGGTTGACCTTATTGCTGCGGATCCTGCTTTCGGTCTTACCAAAGAGGATATCGAAAAGACATTGAAACCCGAACTCTATGTGGGCAGGGCACCGAGACAGGTTGAGGTATATCTGAGAGATGTAGTACAGCCTGTGTTAGACAGATGTAAGGATGAGCTTGGGGTTAAGGCTGAGATTAACGTGTAAGAAGATCGCTCCCCCAAAGGGGGCTTACAACCGGAATATTAAAAAGGAATACCATGAACATCAGAGAAGTAACCAACCCTGACGGAACTGTATATCTGGTGGAGGAATACTCCAATATCAACGAAGTCGACACTACCCGTGCGCCCGAAAGCGGTTTCGGAAAGGTTTTCGATGAGGCGGTGAGTGTTAATGATTATACGAACCGGCTGGATATGATATTCGGGGAAGCTGCCGATAGATACGGTGTTTCCAAGGATCTTCTCCTGGCTGTGGCGAAGGCGGAGTCCGAGTTCAATGTGAATGCAACCAGCAAGAGCGGAGCCATGGGACTTATGCAGCTCATGCCTGATACCGCAAAATATCTGGGTGTCGAGGATCCGTATGATGCAAAAGATAATGTTTTCGGGGGAGCAAAGCTTTTGAGTCAGCTTCTGGATAAATATGACGGAAACATTTCTTATACTTTGGCAGCTTATAATGCGGGATCCGGGAATGTAGATAAATACGGTGGGATACCTCCGTTTGAGGAGACTCAGAATTATGTGGAAAAGATTCTGGGGTATCTTCGTGACGGAGTTGTGCTACCCGAGGGAATCGAGAGCGCCGGTGATATCGGGAACATTATCAAAAAGGCGGCGGCAGATTCCATGGATGATGACGGAGACGGACAGTTAAGTGTCAGGGAGATTTTGTCCAGGGTATTCTCATATGATGAGTATATTGATTTTATGAGGATTTTCCTTGAGAACGTAACATCCAATCTTCAGGATATGATGCTGGGGAGAACGGATGAAGCGGGGAGAGCGGCCGCATCTGCGACAAATGCTGTTATTGATGAAAAGAAGGCTGCGGAAGAGAGCGATGCCTATATTGCCTTCAGGAATATGAGCGGGGGCAGGATTGGGATCAATTTGAGGAAGGTTTGAGGGGAGGAGGCCAAGGCCAGCTCGGCTTGGACAAAGTTCAGAGCCTTGCATATAGCTCAGAGGGAGGTACGATAATGACGAAGTCATTATTTGTAATCGTACCGACCGATAGGGCAGGAGTCGCTTGCGAATCGTGCCGATTCAATGCCAAGGCCAGCTCGAAAATCAGAGATTTTCTCGCTGTCCGGCTCTCGCCAAAGAAATTGACATAAAAAAGCACTTGATTGAATGCGAGCATTCATCAAGTGCTTCTTCATGTCAATTGCCTTGGCTCTGAGCTATATGCAAGCTACTAACGGGAATCGAACCCGTGACCTCATCCTTACCAAGGATGCGCTCTACCGACTGAGCCATAGTAGCACGCCTGTGGGATGAACCTGCGTATATGTTATATAAACAACGGCTCATCTGACCGACCTGTAAACTCTACTATATTGAGTTGAAAATGTCAAGTGAAAATATTATTTTTTTTGCAACCATTTTATATGGAATTAATGTATACTTGTTATAAAGGTTTTTCTGTTTGGCTGATTGCGAACAGTGACCGGTAACGAAAATCCATGATCTGGACAGATCTGTTACCTCAGAGAGGAGAAGACCATGACATTTGACGAGTTTAAGAAAAAAATAGCCGACTATCCGTTTACAAAAACTGAAAACGAAGTTCTGGATAACTTTGAAGATGCACTCAAAGTGATAAATGAAAAGCAGTTTGATGAGTCGGAGAAGGTACTCAATGAATTTAGTGAGTACATGAACTCTTTTTCATATATCTGCGAAAAACCGGAGAGTTTTGTGACGGATGAGAGTAAAGCCCAGTGGGAAAAGGAGCGGAATAAGCTCGAAGGATTTCATGATTTCCTGATGGAAGGGGACAATTTCGAGGAGATCATGGAAGCTGTCACATCCGGCGAAGAGCCACTGTTCGGCAAGAACGGAGAGCTTTTTTTTGAAGTACTCGATCTTATGGCGCAGAATTTTGAGATTCCGGTCAATGCAAATACGTGGCGTAAAAACTACGAGGATATGCAGAATAACATCAACTGGAAGGTAAATTCAAGAGATGATTCTATATCCGGTGAAACTGATGAGATGCTCAATGAGGAGATTTCGGGATCCGGAGCAGAAACGCCTGAGACAGAAGAGCCGGAGAATGCTGCACCGGAGACAAAAGAACCGGAAACCGTTTCATTTGAAAAAAAAGGAAAAGTTGAGGTCAACCCTGATATTAAAAGATACAGGGGTGATCTTATAAATGATGTGGCAGATGAATTTCTGTCCGGTCAGGATTCCAATATGAGAGGGATTCCTACGGAGGTACTGCATAATGCCGGCCTTAAAGATGCAAGACCACATTCAAATGCAATAGTATTTGATCTTTTTGTGATGGCGCGTCACGGTGTGGCATTTAAGGATATCCCGAAATTCGAGAAGGGAGAGCTTGAGGGACACGACAAAGCCCAATATGTTCAGGAGTTCAGGAAGTTTCTGGAAGATCATCCTTTGTCAAAAACCAACGAAAAAGGTGAAAAAGAGTATTTTCCGGAAAATGCAAAAGCCTGGGGCGAACTGTATCGCGATGCTGATAAGGTGATCAGTGAGTATCGCATCCCGGAAGTGGATCTCGGTAACCCGGACACTTATGCAAAGGCAGCCGGTGAGATAGCTATGCTCTCAAAGATCGGTTCTGATGTTGTACAGGTGATCCAGGATCATCAGATGGAGAAATTCAGAAATCCGGAGTTGAATAACGGTTTTGTTAAAGGTTTCGGATCCATGAAAAACGAAATGCATTTCTGGGCAAATTGTTCGACGCTGCAGAATCTTCAGACTTTTATCGGTGATTGCGGCGTGAAAATGACCAATATGCAGGCGAGGGTCGAGACCGGCCTGATGGTGACTGCGAGATGGTTTGCGACACAGAACAAAGATCTGTATCAGGGAAAGACCCTGCAGGAATACCGTCAGAATGTACCCTTCAGCTTTGTACCACTCATTACAACACCCACAGGTTACAAGAGTATAAAATCCTACAATGAAATAGACGCGAAAGCGCTTGATGATTTTATGGAGAAAAATACTCCGCTTCCGTCAGAACTTGCAAAGAAATTTGAGAACAGCATAGATTTTGTAAAGAATGATATTCAACCGGAAGCTGTCAGAGGGGAAATACAGGGAGAATTGAAAGCGGCAGCCGGACCGAAGGTAATGGAAGAGTATGCCGGAAAGCTTTCTGTGGACGGAAATGCGCTGAATATACCGGGTGTCTTGGAGATGACACCGGAGCAGAGGCATATCGCGGAGAATTGTTTTGATTCGACCATCTTTTCCGCCTACAATATGTATTTCACCTCATGTAACGTTGTAGACTCGGGTAAGGATCCCTTTGATCTTATCCATATCAACGGGGTGAAACTGAATGATCATTGTAAAGCATTATATAATGGATCACGGAAGAGCCCCAATAGCAGCTCATGGGGGAGTCTGACCCGGGAAGAAAAAGAGGCCTTTATGAAGGCCGAAACCGCCAGAGCTATGGTGGACCCGGGTGATAAAGTGGAATGCTACGGTCTGGAGCTCAATCCTGACAAGACTTTCAGTATTACAAAAAAAGCTGCTGTTGCGGGAAGTCTTGATGAAAAGTTGAATAAACAGCGCATAGAAGAGAGAATAGAAAAAGAAAAACAGGCGGAGCGTGATGCTTATCTTAAAAAACATGCCGGTGTTCTGCAGGATGCGGATAATCTGTACAAACCGTTTCTGGATGTTTACGGACCGAAAGGCACGTTGCCGAAGGGAATTGGGTATAACAAAACGGAGGATTACGATAACATCACCATAGACGTGCCCGAGGGATTGGATGATATTACTGTGGCAGCTATAGTGATAGGCGCCGCAATGGATGCCAAATATATGAACAGGGCCTACTCCTCCTCCACATCCATCACGGGAACTATGCTTGAAAATAACCGGATGCATCTTGTCAATAATGTTGTAAAGGGTGACGGTAGAGAGAAAGGTTTCTGTCCTCTGATGGCGGAGGCAAGACAGGAAGCTAAGGAAGCTATTGAGGCATTTAAGGCCGGTGATCAAACGAAGGTAAAGCAGATGCTGCAGAACTTTGTGAATTACGGCGCAGCCAATGTAAGCTCGGCAAGTGCAGGTGGTGGAGCACTCTCCGATATAGATACGGAAAAGCAGGCTTATAAGCTTGCCCAGGATATACTGGACAAAAATCAGTTTGGCATAAAGCCGGCACCAAAGGGATATACAGAGATCAACAACATCCGTCTTGCATCATACGGTAAGCAGATGGATGCATTGATGAGATCCGAAAAAGCAAAAATAGACCTTGTCGAGAATTTCGAAAAAATGGACAAGGCTCAACGAGATGCCGCGATCGCTGACATGATGTTTGACAATCTTCTCACTTCAATGGCGAAAGTGAATGAAAAAAGCAGGCTGGATGCGGAGAGTGAGTATATAAAAGAAGGATTTCGGGCTTACGGCATAGATACCGAATCCGAGTCTTTTGAGTCAGATTATGTAGGCGAAAAAAACACAATTAACGCATCAAATCAGCTTCATGAATATGTGCAGAAATTTACGGTGTCGGATTTTGATGTTATCCTGTCCAAACCGGATGGCGTTGACAGGCTGAAATCTCTGTACATGGATGAGATAAAGAAATCCGATACATACAAAAAGCTTACTTCCTCAAAGAATAAGGGGGTGTTTACCGACGAACTCATGAATGCGGAGAATGTATTCATGAAAGGCATAACCTCCATTGGTAATGTTAAGCTCCCCGAGGAGTCGGCAGAATATAATAAAGAGCATAGATCAAAATTACAGCATGTTATCAAAGATGTACAGGAGGATGTTATCAAAGCCGCATTCGGGGAATCGGATGCACTGATCAAGGAAGTTGATGAATACGGTCTGAAAACGCTGGATCCGGAGAATGTAAAAGAAAATGCCAAAAAGATCAATGAAATGTATGAAGAGCTTTCAGCGCTGGATAGCAAAAAAAGCCCGGAATCTTTCAAAGAGCTTTTGAATAAGCTGGAGGCAGTAAGGGATATCACACAAAAGAATGCGGAAAAAGGCAGTATACTCAATCAGATAGAAGCGGTTTCCTATATGAGGAGTGTCGAGGCTTTTGAACGACAGGCCGAAAAATATTACGATGAAGCGATAAATAACAGTAGAGAGAGCGAACGCCTTGAGTCAGTAGGTGAGATACGAAGGCATCTTTATGCCGGCTCCTATCCTGTGTCTAAAGCTATAGATGATATGAAGATCAGGGTTAGGAATGAAGTTTTCGGCGAGACAATGAAGCTTAACAATGATCTGAATCCTACACGTTATCCCTATCGTTCTGTTTTTGAGGGTGAGAAATATGCGAGTCAGAAGTCAAGGACCGGATCACCTTATTCACTTTCCCGTTCGGCGGGCATCAGTGTTTCGATAATGGCACTGTTCAATACGGGCGAGTATTCTTTTGAAGATATTATGGATCCTGAGAAGCTTCAGACTGAAAAGCGGCAGATGTTTGATCAGGTGGCCATTCGCATGAAGGATCCCACCCCCGAAAACCAGGAATGGATCGCAAAGACGATATATGAGGGACAGAAACAAATTGAGCGTGTCATGAACGAACAGGCAAAGAAGATCGACTTTGAAAATGTGGATATTGCAACGGACAAGAGATTTAACCAGCTGATGCATCTGGGTGCAGCACAGTTTGATGCATGGCAGGAAATAACCCACTGCAAGGACGAGATCACAAAACTTGCATTGGCAGAACATCCTGAAATGCATGGATTCGAGGATTATAAAAAATGGTGGTCGGACAGGAGCGGTCCCTTGGGAAATATACGCGAGTGCCTGGGCAGGGTACAGGAACACGCGATAGATGTGGCGACTACAGTTGATGAGCTGAAAAGTCCTGTCAGGAACATGGTATGCGAGTATGTTTTTATGAAAAGGTTCATGAAGGCGACAGCGGACGCAATGCTGAATAATCCTGACACGCCCTTTACTCAATGTCTGAGTCCGGATAAGGTTGTAGAGATCAGAGCCGGTAACGGGCTTATAGGAGAAGAGATACAAAAATATGCAGATGCATATATCGGAAAACCGGAGGCGGCAAAGGCACTTTTGAATTCGATAGCAGATGGGTCATTTATGATCGGAAAAAGCTTCGAGATCGATTTCGAGAAGGGAAAGGCCACTATTACAGGATTCGAAACCCGTGAGGATGTTGAGGAGACTGAAAAGATCCTGTCTGCCGATAAGATGCATGGCGCGGAAAGATTTGAAAAGCTTTTCGATGAAGCCCGGGAAGCTACAGTGGGAGTGCACTTCGGCAGCAAGCAGTACGACACCGCCATGGAATCCATCGGGAAAGTGCGCAATGCATACAAAGAATTACAGGAGATAGAAAAGAAACGTATCGAGCTTGCCAATAACAGCGAAGAAGGCACTGTTTCCGCATTTGAGGAGATCGAGGAGAGAAAACAGGATAAGATCGATGAGATCAAAAAGCTCATGTCGGAGGCCGAAAAGGACATAGAAAAATATTTTGACCGCAAGCAGAGACAGGGAAAGATGGGAGACAGAGCCGATGCAAAATCCAAAAAGAGGATCGGTGTTCTTCAGAATGCGATGAACGCAATAGATGAATACAAGGCTCAGATCAATGCGGAGGAAATGGTGAACAGTGCAGAGTCCATGATAAATGCACGTGAATCGTTGATACCGCAGTTCGATGATGCAGCCTATATATCTATGATAGAAGTCAGAAAGGCTGAATTCAATGAAAAGGCATTACAGTCGGAAGGCGTTGAGCGGATCATTGCAAAGGGAGCCGAAAAAGGTCTGGATGTGCTGAAAACCATCGGATCCGGATCGGGCGATCTGACACCAAAAGAAGTTCATTCAATGAAGCTTTGCATTGCAACACTTGTTTTTGCCGAGATGATGAACAGCAAGGAAGGCAGGAGCATCATAGAGAAAATGCCGGCTGACATGGAAACATACAAAGAGCAGGTGAAAAAAATCGCGGATTCAAAGGAGTTTAATGATGTTGTCCCGGAAAAAATGGACAGATCAGCTATCCTGTTCCTGGCTTCAGATGAAATAGAGACAAAGCGGATACTCAAAAGTTTCAGGGAGAAGACCATAGAATCTGTGGCAGCGAAGAAGGAGGCTGCGGCGGAAAAACGGAAGAGCGTAGGACCGAAACAGAAGCCGGAAGCCGAAGCAGGAGGGCGCAAGAGGTCGAATACCGTGACAGGTAAAATGGTTCAGATGAAATTGTAAGCTACAGGAATAAATATCGGGAAATAAAATCCGGCATATTTTTTCAATCAAAAATAAGGGGATATTCTCTTAAAAAAGGGAGTGTTCCCTTATTTTTTCTTGACGAAAGGTGCAGTTTGATGATAAAGTGGTATAGATTGCGGGTAGTTGCGCTTCTGTCAGATCGGATGCGTTTTGGGTATGTAAAACATGTAGGACAAGGAGGGATTTTATATGGAAGAAAACATCGAATTAGAAGAAAAGATCCCTGTTGTCGAACCCGAGGCGGAAGAGCCGGTACCGGAGCGCCGCGATTACGAAAAAGAGCTTGTAAAGATCATCCATGAGGCAAAGTCGGCTGATGAGCTGAGAAACCGTCTGGATGATTACCATGAAAATGATATAGCTGCTGCCCTTGAACAGCTGGATGAGACAGACAGTAAAAAGCTGTTGGCTGTCTTAGGCAATGAAGAGGCCGCAGATGTGTTCTCATATCTGGATGACATGAATGACTACATTGATGTCATCGGTACTGAGAAGGCGGCAGACATCATCGAGGAGATGGATGCGGACGACGCCAGGGAGCTCCTGGACGAGATGGACGAGGAGCACAGGGCCGAGGTCGTAAGCTACATCGATGAGGAGACCAAAAAAGACATCGAGCTCATATCTTCTTATGAGGAGGATGAGATCGGTAGCCGCATGACGACCAATTACATCGTAATAGATCGCGGCAGCTCCATAAAGCAGGCTATGAATTCGCTGGTGCAACAGGCGGAGGACAATGACAATATCTCCACCATTTATGTTCAGCAGGAGGACGGTACATTTTTCGGTGCCATCAGCTTAAATGAGCTTATCATAGCCAGGGCGAACAGGAATCTTGAGGATATAGTCACAACATCTTATCCCTATGTCTATGCAAAGGAATCCATATCAGAGGTCATCGAGGAACTGAAGGACTACTCGGAGGACTCCATACCCGTATTGGACAATTCCAAGAAGATAATCGGTGTCATCACGTCTCAGGATATCGTCGAGATCGTGGATGATGAGATGGGCGATGACTACGCAAAGCTGGCAGGTCTTGTGGCAGAGGAAGAGCTGGAGGAGCCGCTGTTCCAGAGCATGAAAAAGAGACTTCCCTGGCTTTGCATACTGATGGTGCTGGGACTGGTGGTCTCTTCCGTCATCAGTATGTTCGAGGGAGTCATCCAATCCCTTAGTCTGATAGTTTGTTTCCAGTCGGTGGTACTGGATATGTCGGGAAATGTGGGAACCCAGAGTCTTGCGGTGACCATCCGCGTTCTGACGGATGAAAACCTCACGGGAGCCCAGAAGCTTAAGCTTGCCCTAAAAGAGCTGAGAGTCGGCTTCTGCAACGGACTGCTGCTCGGTTCCATTACTTTCGGTTTTATAGGACTTTTTATTTTCCTGTGTATGAAAAGGTCGGCGGGCATCAGTTTTGCGGTTTCCGGATGCATTGGGATCGCGCTGCTGTTGGCTATGATGATATCAAGTCTTGTGGGAACTCTGATACCTCTGTTTTTCCACAGGATACATGTGGATCCGGCGGTTGCCAGCGGTCCCCTCATCACTACGGTAAACGACCTTGTGGCTGTGGTGTCATATTACGGACTGGCCTGGGTGCTGTTATTGAATGTACTGCATCTGGTGGGTGTCTGATCTCCGGGATATGCCTGAACAGGACTGATATCGTATGTGTTTGTTGCCGTGGTATCCGGCAGAAGGGAATTACGTTACTATTCACAGCCACTTTACATACATTCTACAGACTCGCCCTGACATCGGCAATCTGCTCAGCAAGCTGGCAGAGTTGCCTTGTCAGGCTCTACTGCCGCTATCGCGGCTGTCTGTATCATGTATGTAAAGTGACTGA
>JAEEGL010987005.1_pt1 | contig 14189 bp, 14 predicted proteins | sample 9134231 | NCBI WGS metagenome assembly JAEEGL01 (sample SAMN16246548, study PRJNA631951) | gut metagenome | biome: gut microbiome; feature: rumen; material: fiber-attached | host: Bos | place: Iran: Karaj | collected 2018-10 | reverse complement strand
TCTTTATATTGTGAAAACAGTAATCATGTAGAGCAATATTCTGATAAAGATAATATTATTAGTGATTGTATTAATGATACTGGAGTACCTTGGATAGATGTAGAGTCTATTAATGATAGGACTAAAGATACAAAGAAAAAGAGCGTAGTTATTAAGTTGTTAGATAATTATGGTTTTACTGCTAATCAGTCAATTAAGTATGCTTGGACTACTAGTGAAAGCGCACCAGCTGATTCTTCTACTTTATGGAAAAAGTATAATTATAATAATCAAGTAAAGAAATCTAGTGGTGGAACTGTTGTATTGAAGTCTAATTATATAACTATTCCTGAATCTGCAACTGGTGATTATTACTTATATGTAAGACCAATAAAGGTTCAAAATATATTAAATAGTAGTTTTACAGAAACAAAGAAATATGGACCATTTAGATTTGACCATACAGCACCTAAATGTAATCAAATAACAGTAACACCAAATGTGCCAGTTGGTTCATATAGTCAAGTAGTTTCATTTAATTTTAGTTATGCTTCTAGTTTGGATGACTTAAAAGGATATAGTTTATTAATATCTTATGATAATGGAAGTCACTGGACAACAGTTAAGACTAATGCCGATAACACTTATACTTCTTATACAGTTGATAAAGATGGAGATATAAAATATAAGTTAGCTAATTTAGTAGATTATGCAGGTAATAAAACTAATGAGTGTTCAGCGAGTGGAGTATTCCATAGAGATACTGTACCTCCTATATGTAGTATTACTGTTGATGGTACTAAGTCAAGTACTTCAGGATATTATTACACACCTACTAAGTTTAATCTTACTTCACCAGAGATGAGTACTGTAACTTATGGAATGAATACAACAGCTTCAACAACATATAATAATAAAAGTACTATTACTATTACTTCTGATGGAAGTAATGGCATTCATGGTTATGTAAAAGATAGGGCTGGAAATGAAGGAAAATGTGATAAATCAGAAACAACAACAAAGAAATATACTGTTACATTTAATGGCAATGGTGGTACACCAAATCCAGCGACTAAAGAAGTTTATTGGGGAGATAAGATTGGTAATTTGGCAACAGCAACTAGAACTAATTATACTCCTACTGGATGGTTTACAGCAGCAAGTGGTGGAAGTCAGGTAACTACATCTACACTTATGCCTAGAGGTAATGTTACTTATTATGCTCAATGGGTAATGACTCCTAAAACCGTTACTATATCTTTTAAAAAGAATGGAGCATCTTCAATAAGTGCTACTTCTGCATCATGCACTTATTATCCAGCTAAGGATTCTAGTTGTAGTATCACTACACCAACAATTACAAAAACTGGAGGAACTGTTGTAGGTTGGGGTACTTCTGCTAGTTCTACATCCAAATCAGTTGCTTCTGGTGGATCAGTATCGGTTTCTAGTAATGCTACTTACTATGCCGTTACATATAAGACATTGACAGGAACATTTAATTATCAAAAAGGTGCACATTACTTTAATGGTGGAGACAAGCAAGTGAAAGATACTTGTAAATTGTATAATGCAAATAAAAACTGTACTATTACTACTCCTGCTTTGAAGAATTTCCCAAAAGCAGCTGATAGTGGTTGTGGAGATAAGTATAGTAAACTATTTGATGTAAAAGGATGGGGCACAAGTGCTGGAGCAACTTCTGGAACTGACGCAAATAAAAATATAAGCATTTCATCTAGTACGTCATATTATTCATTGATTATTCCTAAGTCCACTTATGTTAATGATAGTAAAAAATTTACAGTTGGGGCATATACATGTAATAGTAAGCATTCAGAAAATGTGTATAATAGAAAAAGTGCTTCTCAAACTGATTACTTTAGTGATAAATCCTATATTTTAGAAGGATATAATTTTACATGGAATGGCAATTGGGCAGTTAATTCTAAATTTGATAATAATGATAAAGATACTGGTGGATGGTTCTATTTAGTTGGTAAAGGATCAAAGTGCCATGGTAAGTGTCATGATAAGTCATATATTAAAGCTTTCCAATTAGATTTTTAAAAGAGGTAGATTAATCTACTTCTTTTTTTGACTAAATATACATTTTATGGTATAATAACGCTGTTTTTTGGGGGAGTAAATATGACTAGTGATGTTTCTTATGACTTAGATAGAGCGCTTGATTTGTGCCTTTTGAAAGATAGTAAATATTATAAGAAGATATATCCAAGAACTAATGAAAATTTAGCGTTATTATTTTCTAATTTTGATGTATCTAATAAGGATGTATTATCTGTTTTGGCAAGTGGAGATCAAGTTTTCTCAGCTAGATATCTTGGAGCTAGTAAAGTAGATAGTTTTGATATTAATAAATTAACTATTTATTATTACTATTTAAGAGTATGGTTAATGAAATATTTGAATATGGAGTATCCTACGGAGATATTTTTCAATTATGGGGATGTCGATATTTGGAAGTTTGTTTATAATTTAGAAGTTGATACTGATGAGGAGTTAGACGCTAAAATATTTTGGCTAAAATATTTTAAGATTACTAATGGACTTCCAAATGGTTATTTGTTTTATCATACTGGTATTAATAATGACAATGTATTTAAGAATGATTTAAGTAAAGTTGCTTCTGAAGATATGGATTTTTATAACGAAAGTATTTTTGATGAATTAGATGTTGATAAGAAATATGATTATATTATTATGAGTAATATACTAGAATATACTACTTCAAAAGAAGATTATTATATGGTATCTGAAAATTTAAAAAGATTATTAAAAAAAGATGGTTTATGTGTATGTAGTTATATGATGAATAGTGCTTTATCATATGATCATGAGTATGAAAAGCATATATTTGATCGATTAGGATTCAGAGTAATAGAGTTTGGAGATTTTTATAGAGATAATAACGGTGTTAGTAGAGAAATAGGTTATGCCTATAGAAAGAAGTGATTATATGGAGAGAAATGTATTTAGAGACTACTTAGGAGCAAAAGTAATTAGTGATGGCAAAATGTTAGATAACTATTCGCAATTATATTACCAAGCTAATGAAAACTTAGTGGATATATATTTAGATTTGGATTTTGAAGATAAAGATGTTTTAAGTGTAGTTAGTAGTAGTGATCAAATATATACTCCTAAATTATTAGGAGCTAGAAGAGTAGATGCTTTTGATAAAAATAGATTAACAAAATACTATTACTATTTACGTAGATGGGCTATTATTTATAATAATGATTTATATCCATATGGTATTATTGATGGAGATCGTTCTTATTTAGCTAAATTATTAAATAAAGTGGTAGTTTGGTCAGATGAAGAACTTGATGCTTATCATTTTTGGCACATGATTTATGTTAAAGATATAGATTTAAATACTCTGTTTTTTGAAGATAGAGTAAACGATGGTAAAACATTATTTGATAATAAAGTGGATTTTGTACAAGATGTATGTTTAGATGACTTAAGATTTAATAATTATAACTTCTTTGAGAATATTAGGAGTAAAAGAAAATATGATTATGTTATGATGAGCAATATTATTGAGTATTGTAATGGTGATGTTGAAAAGCTAAAAGCAGTTAGAAATAATTTACATAAATTATTAAAAGAAGATGGTAAAGTAATATGTAGTCGTTTGATATATAAGCATGTAGATATTAATGAACCAGAAGTAAAAGTATTTAGTGAATTATTTGATTTAACTGATTATGGTAATAAAGAAGGTTATACTTATACTAAGAAGTGTTAACAAAAAAATGTTGACATCTTCTTGTTATTTTTATATAATATAATACAGTTAGAAATGGAGGGATAATATGGCAGTAAAATTAAGATTAACAAGAATGGGTGCTAAGAAGAGACCTACTTATAGAATTGTCGCTACTGATAGTAGAAGACCTAGAGGAGGACAATATCTAGAATTAGTTGGAACTTATCAACCAGTTGGAGACAATGAAGTAAAAATTAATGAAGAAGTAGCTTTAAAATGGTTAAATAATGGTGCTATTCCTACTGATACTGTTCGTAATTTACTTAGCAAAGCTGGTATTATGAAAAAATATGCAGAATCTAAAGTAAAGAAGGTTAAGTAATATGAATTTAGTAGAGTTAACAGAAGAAATAGTAAAGTCTTTAGTAGTTGATAAGGAAGCAGTAAGTGTTAAAGAATTTGATTCGGAAGATGATAAAGTAATGCTTATTCAAGTTATAGTTAGTGAAGACGACATGGGAAGAGTTATTGGTAAAGGTGGTAAAGTTGCTAACGCTGTTAGAACTTTAGTACAAGCTAGTAGTGCTTTACATGATAATAAATATATAAAAATTGATATAGATAAGTTTTAGAAAGTATTTACTTTCTTTTTTTTTGTTTGCTGATATGCTATAATATGGACAGGTGTTAAAAATGAAAAAGAGTATAATATTATTGATTATTCTATTTATTCCATTTTGTGTAATTGCTAAGAATAATGCTAATAATTTAACTAGTGTAGAAAAAGAATTAATGACTAAGATAGAATTAGAAAAAGTCTTTAGTATTAATAGGTCTACTGGTAGTGGGCCTTTACAAAATATGAAGATTACTAATAAGTATATATTCTTTTCTCAAAGTAAGCGTACTGGAGATGCTGTTGGTGATAACAGTATTATTGTATTAGATAGAGAGACTAAAAAAGTAGTTAAAACTATTAAGTATAATATTGGACATGGTAATGATATTACTTATAATAATAGGACTAGAGAAGTAATGTTTCTAAAGAGCGTTAATGACTTTGTATCAATAGTATGCTTTGATTATGATACTTTAGAACATACTAGGGATATTATAGTAGAGGGGATAAAAGATCCATATACTATTAGTTATAATAACGATAATAATAGTTATTATATAGCTAATTTAGAAAAAGGGTATATACTGGATGGGCTATTTCAAATAATTAGTTCTTTTGATATTAAGACTAATCAAACTATTCAAAGTTTTTCTTATTATGATGGTTATTTATATTACAGTACTTTTGAAGCTGGTGGGGCAAATGGATATCAAAAGAAATACGATGGAGTGTTTAATCCATTTGATTCTGTAATTTATGTTTTTGATATAAATGGTAAATTTGTTAAAGGTTTTTATGTACCACCAATTAAAGGTCAATTAACGGAAATAGAAGGAATGAGTTTTTACAACGGAGAAGCATACTTTGTATTTAATAATTGGCAAACAGCTAAGATAGATGTATATAAATATAATGGTAAATTATTACCTTTAAAAAATGATATTACGAATAGAAAAGAAGACTTAATATTATCTGATTTTAAAGATATGGAAATAAGTAATAGTATAATGTATATAGTTAGTATTATTTTAGTATGTGTAGTTAGTGCTACTATAATATTTATTGGAAATAGAAAAGTAAAAGACAACTTTTAATTATTGCGTCTTTAATATATAATAATAGTGAGGTAACAATATGAATGAAGATTTAAAGATTCCTAACCATGTTGGAATAATAATGGATGGGAATGGAAGATGGGCAACTAAAAGAGGACTTCCTAGAAGTGCTGGGCATAAAGCAGGAGTAGAGACTGTTAAAAAGTTATGCTTACATATGGCAGATGTAGGAGTTAAATATGCTTCTTTATATGCTTTTTCAACAGAGAACTTTAAAAGAAGTGTTGAAGAAGTTAACTATTTAATGGATTTATTTATGATTGCTTTTAATAGGGAATTAAAGGCATTGCTTGATAGAGGAGTTAAAGTTGTATTTAGTGGTAGAAGAGAACCATTACCTGAAAAAGTACTTAAAGCTATGGATAAAATAGTAGAAGATACTAAAGATTTTGATGGTTTAACTCTAAATATTTGTCTTAATTATGGATCACATGCTGAAATAGTAGATACTACTAAGAAGTTATGTGAAATGTATAAAAATGGAGATATTGATTTAGATGATATTACTCCAGAATTTATACAACATAATTTATATCAAGATTTACCACCACTTGATTTTGTTATTAGAACTAGTGGGGAATTAAGAGTTAGTAATTTTATGATGTATCAAGCTAGTTATGCAGAGTTTTATTTTCCTGAGGTGTTATTTCCAGACTTTGATGAAAAAGAGTTTGATAAGGCAATAGAAGCTTATAATAATAGAAATAGAAGATTTGGAGGAGTAAATAATGAAAAAAAGAGTAATTAGTGCAATATTAATAGTTGCGATATTTATACCATTTTTAATAATTGGAGAGCTTCCTTTCGCAATATTTATGTCTGTTTTGGCAGCTCTTGGAATGTATGAATTAATTAAAGTTAGAGAGACTAAGAAAAAGTTTCCAATTCCAATGAAGATTATTTCTTTTTTAGCAGTATTATTCTTTACGATGTTAAATTATGAGTCTATTGATTTTACTTTGAATATTAATTATCAAATAATGAGTGTTATGATATTCTTATTCTTAATGCCTATTGTATTTATAAATAATAATGAAAAATATAATTTTGATGATAGTTTGTTCTTAATGGGAGCAGTATTGTTTATTGGACTTAGTTTTAATTTAATAATAATTACTAGAAACTATGATATTTCACATATTATCTATTTATTATTAATTACTACTATTACTGATACATTTGCTTTATTTACAGGAAGATTAATAGGAAAGCATAAAGTTAGTCCTAAAATTAGTCCTAATAAGACAATAGAGGGATGTGTTGGTGGATTATTAATGGGTACTTTTGTGGCGTCAGCTTTTTATATAACTGTTATTAATCCAAATTTTTCATTAGTATTTATTATATTAATTACAGCTTTACTTAGTGTAATAGCGCAACTTGGAGATTTAGTATTTTCTGCTATTAAGAGATATTATGATAAGAAAGACTTTTCTGATATAATACCTGGTCATGGTGGAATACTTGATCGTTTTGATAGCTTGATATTTGTTACTTTAGCATTTATTGTTATAATGGCAATAATTTAGAAAAGAGGGAAACATGATTAATTTTTTAATAAATCTATTATTATTTATTGTTATTTTAGGTGTTATAGTATTTGTACATGAATTTGGACACTTTATATGGGCTAAAATATGTGGTGTTTATGTTTATGAGTTTGCGATTGGTATGGGGCCTAAAATATGGGGTAAGAAAGGTAAAGAGACAGAATATACACTTCGTGCTATACCAATAGGTGGTTTTTGTCAATTAGCTGGAGAAGATGTAGAGACTGATAAAGACTTTAAAATACCAAAAAATAGAAGTTTACAAGATAAGAATCCTTTCCAAAGGTTTTTGATTATGTTCTTTGGAGCTGGTAATAACTTTATTCTAGCAATCATCTTATTATTTGTTATTGCTTTAATATGGGGTGGTAGTACCATGAATCCAGTTATTACTGGAGTTGAGAAAGGTTCTGCTGCATATAAAGCTGGTATTAAAGAGAATGATACTGTAATTAAGATTAATAATCATAAGATTAGTACAAGTGATGATATTGCTTTATATTTAGCTATTGCTAATCCAGAAAAAAAGAGTACTTTTGTAGTTGAAAGAAATGGAAAAAAGTATTCTTATAAAATTAAACCAGAGAAAATAGAAAAAGGTAAAAAAGAAACTTATAAGTATGGTATATCAATGAAGCAAGAAAAAGAGACTGGAATACTTGGTTCTTTACATTATACGTTTGCTAAAACTAAGTCTATATTTAAACAAATGTGGGTTACTGTTTCAGCTTTAGTTACTGGAGGAGTAAAACTTAGTCAATTAAGTGGACCAGTTGGTATTTATTCTATTGTTGGTGAACAAAGAAGTGCTGGTTTTGCTAGTATATTATATTTAATAGCTTTCTTAAGTATAAATGTTGGTTTTATTAACTTATTACCATTACCTGCATTTGATGGTGGACATATTCTATTTATATTAATTGAAATACTTAGATTTGGTAAACCAGTTAATCCTAAAATAGAGAATTATATACATATGGTTGGTATGATATTATTACTACTATTGATGGTGGTTGTCACCATTAACGATGTTTTACGTTTAATTAGATAGTTGTAGACACTGACTTTACATATAAAATTGGACATTCTATTGTCCTTTTTTTTTGGCTTTATTATAATATAGATAGAGATAATGGGGTTGATATGATGAGTGTAGTCTTGATTATCATACTAGTATTAGTTGTTATCTTATTTACATTATCGATTGGCATAATACTGAGTCAAAATAATAAAAAGTATTATATAAATAGTGATGAAAATAAAGAAAAAGACAAAGATGAAGAAATAATCTAGTAAAGGAAGTGATACAATGACAATATTTTATATCTTTTTAGCAGTAGTTGTTATTGTGTCTTTATTTACTGGTTTAATAGTTAGTATTGTAGAAAAGAAAACTTTGGGCAATAATCATGTTATTGTTAATGAAGTTGTTAAAACTGTAGTAGTACCTAAAGAAGTAGAAAAAGAGGTAATAAAGGAAGTCCCAGTTGAAGTTATTAGAGAAGTGGAGAAGGAAGTACCTATTACAATTTTTAAAGAAGTTGAAAAAGTACCAGATCCTTTATATGATGGAGCAACTAAAGTATTTGATAAAATATTACCTATTAGTGATGAATTAAGAAGTACTGTAAAAATTGAAGAAGTAGAAGAATTAGAAGATAGTGAAGTAAAACCTATAGCTGAGTCTATGAATAAAGTAGTAATTGATAATGATGAGTATAATATTCCTAGAATTACATCTTCTGTTATTGTAGATGAGGAACTTATATGAAAGTACTTAAGCATATAGTATTATTTCCATATTATTTAATTAAATGTTTATTTAAAGGAATAGTATCATTATCTTTATTCATATCGAGAGGTTTTTACTTTTACTTAGTTAAATTCTTTAGTTTATTAAAAAAGATATTTCATTTTAAATGGTTAGATAGAGTAATTAGGCATTTTGAAAAAAGGATGGAACAACCTGAATATATATTAATAATTATATTGTGGTTTGTTTCTTTTGTTGCGTTATTTAATATTTTATATGTCGATAAAGGTCAAGAGGTTCACTTAAGTGATGATGGTAAGACTGTTGAAGATGTAAAAGATGCTAAAGATGATAATAGTGCTTCTAGTGGTGGTATTAATCAAGATATGAATCCATATCGTATATATGGTAAGTTTAGATTAGAAAATGTTAACTTTTCAGAGTTAATTAATGTTAATCCAAATACAGTAGCTTGGTTGAGTGTAGATGGGACTAGTATTAATTATCCAATAGTTAAAACTGATAATAATGATTTCTATTTAAATCATAGTTTTGATAATAGTTATAAAACTACTGGATGGACTTTTATGGATTTTAGAAATGATGTTAATATGACTGATAATAATACTATCTTCTATGGCCACAATTTATTAAATAAAACTGCTTTTGGTAGTATTTCTAATTTATTTGGAAAGAATTGGGTTAAAAATTCTAATAAGAAGGTAATTGTACTTACACCAAGTAAAAAATATACTTATAAAATATTTTCTGTGTATTATATAGAGCCAGAAGTATATTATTTAAGTACTAATTTCTATAGTGATGTTGATTATAAACAGTTTTTAGATACTATTAAGAGCAGAAATTCTATTGCGATAGATAATAGTGTAAGTATTGAAGATAAGATTATTACTTTATCTACTTGTACTGAAGATAATAAAGGTAGAAAAGTAGTACACGCTAAATTAATTAATGAAGAGAACAGATAGTTCTCTTTTTTGTGTGTTATAATACTTTTATAGGGAGGTGACAATTTGGTAGTTGGTGTTTTAGTAGAACTTAGTAATAAAAATATTGATAAAGTATTTTATTATAAAGTTCCAGATAGTTTAAAAGATAAGATTAAAATTGGTGTTAGAGTAGTAGTACCTTTTGGAAGAATGGAACTTGAAGGTTTTATATTAGAGATAAAAGATAATAGCGATATAGATAATTTAAAAGAGATTATTGATATAAAAGATTTAGATATTATCTTAAATAAAGAATTATTAGAACTTGGAAAATATATGCATGATGAAACGTTGTCAACTTTAATTAGCTGCTACCAAACGATGCTTCCTAAGGCGTTAAAAGCTAAGAATGGTAATGTTATTAATAAGAAATATGATACTTATTATAGATTAGTAGGGGATATTAGTAATAATAAAATAACTGAACCACAGAAAAAGATTATTGATCTATTGATGAATGGAGAAGTTATTAGAAAAGAACTTACTGATATTTCTAGCAGTAGTGTTAATACATTATTAAAAAAGGGAATAATAGAAGAGATAAAAAAAGAACATTATCGATTAGATTATAAAGAGTTTAATGAAGAGAAACATACTTTGACTGATGAACAACAAGAAGTTGTTGATAGTGTTAAGTTTAGTAATAATACTTATTTATTACATGGAGTAACTGGGAGTGGTAAGACAGAAGTTTATATGGAATTAATAGGTAAATGTATTAGTCAGAATAAAACTAGTATTGTCTTGGTTCCAGAGATAAGTTTAACGCCACAGATGGTAAATAGATTTAGAGCGCGTTTTGGAGATAAGATAGCGGCTTTACATTCAGCTTTATCAGAAGGTGAGAAGTATGATGAATGGAGAAGAATATATAAAAGAGAAGCTAGCATAGTTATTGGCGCTAGAAGTGCTATATTTGCTCCACTTGATAATATAGGAATAATTATTATTGATGAGGAACATAGTGATTCTTATAAACAGAGTGATCCTAATCCAAGATATGATGCGATTGATATAGCGAAATGGAGAAGTAAATATCATGATTGTCCTCTAATACTTGGTAGTGCTACTCCGACTTTAGAGTCTTTTGCTAGAGGTCAAAAAGGTGTTTATAAGTTACTTAGTTTACCTCATAGAATAAATGGTAAGAGTTTACCAGAAGTAATAATTGTTGATATGAATAAAGAAATAAGAAAAAGTAGTGGGCATTTTTCACCAATACTTGTGGATAGTATAGAGAAAAGATTAAAACTTGGTGAACAAGTAATATTACTTCTTAATAGACGTGGTTATGCTTCTTTTGTTTCTTGTAAGAACTGTGGATATACTTTTAAGTGTCCTAATTGTGATATTACACTAACTTATCATAAGAGTAGTAATACTCTTCGTTGTCATTATTGTGGACATGGTGAAAAAGTATTTACTAAGTGTCCAGAATGTGGAGAAGAATCTTTAAATGATTTAGGTGTTGGGACACAGAGAATTGAAGAAGAGTTACATAATTTATTTGATTGTAAAGTACTTAGAATGGATTTTGATACTACATCTCATAAAGGTAAGCATGAAGAAATGATTAATGCTTTTAGAGAGAAAGAATATGACATATTACTTGGTACACAAATAGTTGCGAAAGGATTAGATTTTGATAATGTTACTTTAGTGGGAGTGATTAATGCAGATACATCACTTAATATTCCAGATTTTAGAAGTAGTGAGAATACATTCTCATTACTTAGTCAAGTAGCTGGTAGAAGTGGAAGAAGTACTAGAGAAGGTCAAGTAATAATTCAGACTTATAATCCAGATCATTACGCTATTAGTTATACTAAAAAGCATGATTATTTAGGTTTCTATAAGCAAGAAATGATGATTAGAAGAAGTTTAAAGTATCCACCTTATTATTATTTATGTAATATTAGAATGAGTGGTAAGAATAGTGATTACATATATACTGAAGCTTTAAAAATAAAGAGAAGTATGGATAGGAATCTTAAAAATACTATTATTCTAGGTCCTTCTACAAGTACTATATTTAAACTTAATAATATATATCGATATAATATTATTTTAAAATATAAAGATGTACGAGAAGTTAGAGCTTTATTAATAAAGATAATTGATCATTATAAAGGAAATAATAAAATAAAAATTGATATTGATTTTAATCCAAGAGGAATATAGTAAAATATAATGTAAAAGATTGACAAGTTGATGTCAATCTTTATTTATTTTACACTTTTTATGATAAAATATAGATAGGATAGAAGGTGTGATTATGAATGATAATAGTAATTTAGAGGTTAACAAAAAGAATAGTGAGGATTATGAAAACTTAATGAAACAATCTTCTACTGATGTTGATCGTTATTATTGGGATAGAGGAAATCCTACTATAAAGATTTTTCTATTAGTTCTTTTGGGTATAATCGTGATTGGTGCGATAGGTATCTTTATTTGGGCTGGAGTTTTTTAAAAGTATTTAATAATTAATTTATATTGGAGGTGATAGTGTGATAAAAGAATATCTTAGAAGAGCAGATATTAAAAAGCTTATTGATAATATTTCTAATAATGATAGATATTATCAAAAAACTAATGAAGTTTCTTATGTCTTTTTAGGTATTGATGATAAGAATAAAGCTCTTTATATTTTATATGACGCACTATTAAAATATAAATTGATTATTGATGATGTATTTAGTTTAGATTCTTTTGTAGAACAATTAGATTTGTTATTTAGAAAACTTAGTGATTTTAATGATATTATACTTGGTATTAATAAATTAATAACTAGATTATGTATTAAGAAATTAAATATTGGTAATACTGATACTTTCTTAAATAGAAAATTATTATTAGATTATATTTATAATGCATACATAATTAATGGATATTATATACATGGTTTTAGTTCAGTATATAAAGATAAAATAAGTGTATATGGATTTGATACTGAGGAATATGAAAATTATTATAATGAATTTATAGAAGTAAATAGAATATTTAGTAAATATAATATTATTAATGTAAGTGAAAAAGATTTTAATAAAAAAGAAATATACTTTACTGATAGTTTATTATATGGTTGTTCTTCTAGTATGAGGGGACCAATGTATTTATTTAATATTATTAGTAATAGTAGTATAGATAAAAAAATAGATAGTAATGCTTTGGTAAGAGATGATTATAAAGCATGTATTAAGAATTTAAAGAGAATCTTCTTTGTATATGATTTTAGTGATAGTGATAAGAAGTATGTACTTGATGTAGTAGAAAAAGAATGGGAATTATTACATAGAGTAGATAAAAAAATAGATTTATTACTAGTTAAGAGAAGACTATTTAATGTTAGTGATAATATTAATATTAATCAATTAGCTGAAGATGTAGATTTAGATATTAATGAAGCTGTTGATGATATTATGTATCCTAGAAATAACAGAATAGCTTTTAATAGTAAGTTATCTACTGAAGATTTTGAAATATTGGAATTAGATTGTGTTAAGGATAAAAGAGAAGAAGTATTAGAAATAAAAGAGGCTGAGTATAAAGAAAAGGAAGAGATGGTAGCTTACGATTTTCAAAATAATTATGGTAGTGTTACGATTATGTTACTTAGTGGGGCTTTCTTAGTATCTTTAGGTGTTATAATGACAATTATATTTATCTTAATATAGTATAAAAGAACTCATTTGAGTTCTTTATTTTATTTGTACTTAATGATATAATTTTCTATAGAAATGAAGTGATAAGATGAAAGTAATTTTTATGGGGACTCCTGATTTTGCAGTTCCAGTACTTGAAGGTTTAATAGAAAATTATGATGTTGTAGGAGTTGTTAGTCAACCAGATAAGAGAGTTGGTAGAAAACAAGAACTTAAGAATACTCCTACTAAAGAAGTGGCATTAAAACATGGTATTAAAGTGTTTCAACCTATTAAGATTAGAGAAGAATATGAAGATATTTTAAAAATGGAACCAGATATTATTATTACTTGTGCCTATGGTCAAATAATACCTAAAGTAATACTTGATTATCCTAGACTTGGTTGTATTAATGTACATGGATCATTACTTCCTAAATTAAGGGGTGGTGCACCAATACATCACGCTATAATAGATGGATATGATAAGACTGGTATTACCATTATGTATATGGCACCTGGTATGGATGATGGTGATATGATTAAGCAAAGAGAAATAGATATATTAGATTCTGATAATTTAGAGAGTATTCATGATAAATTAAGTGTACTTGGTAGAGATTTATTACTTGAGACTTTACCAAGTATAATAGATGGTACTAATGAGAGAATTAAACAAAATGAAGATGAAGTAACGTTTGGATATAATATTAAAAGAGAAGAAGAACATATTGATTTTAATAAGACAAAGAGAGAAGTATTTAATTTAATACGAGGTCT
>JAEEGL011171156.1_pt1 | contig 14190 bp, 10 predicted proteins | sample 9134231 | NCBI WGS metagenome assembly JAEEGL01 (sample SAMN16246548, study PRJNA631951) | gut metagenome | biome: gut microbiome; feature: rumen; material: fiber-attached | host: Bos | place: Iran: Karaj | collected 2018-10 | reverse complement strand
GTTCGCGCAAGCGAATGGAGGCGAAAGCCGGAACCCCGAAAAGCCCGTGGCGCAGAGGCATGCCAGCCGAATTAGCCAAGGAATGAATGGTAGAGCGGAAAAAAGCACCGTCCCAAAAAAAGACATTCCCAGAAATTAATTTTGTGTTCCGCTCCCAGGCAAATCCGTCTGAGAAACCCGCTGTGTCGCGGAATAGGAAATTAAACTCGCTTTGCGGCTTGAAGCTACGCTGCCGGGTACGTTCCGCTCCAATGCGGATTTTCAGCCGGATTTCCCTTCCGCTGCACACAAAATTGATTTTCGTGTTGGCTTACATAACAAAACCCTTATATTGCAAATTCTTAGTTTTTTGAATAAAATGAAGCACACATCAAATAGCAGAATGGAGTGCGTGGAATGGCAGTTGGCAACAAAAAACTTATTGCAGGAATAGATGTTGGTTCTACCACTACAAAAATAGTTGTACTTGATGCAGAAACAAAAGAGACCATCTATTCTGACTACCGCCGCCACCATGCCTCCCAGCTAAAAAGCGTCCTCAATGCACTAAAGGAATTTTCGCAAAAATTTCCGGGTCAGGAATTCCGCCTTGCAATGACAGGCTCCGGTTCAAAGCCAATTGCGGAAAAACTGGGGTTGCCCTTTGTTCAGGAAGTGGTTGCAAATTCAATTGCCCTCCGCTTTGACTATGAGGATGTTGGGACTGCCATAGAGCTTGGCGGTCAGGATGCCAAGATGATTTTCTTTGGCAGGGAAGACGGCCACCTAAAAGTGAACGACATGCGCATGAACGGAAGCTGCGCCGGTGGAACGGGTGCTTTTATTGATGAAGTTGCTTCCATATTAAAGGTTTCTGTTCAGGAAATAAATTCGCTTGCGGAAAAGGGTTCTTGCGTTTACGATATTTCCGGCCGCTGCGGTGTCTATGCAAAGACGGACATTCAGCCCCTTTTGAACCAGGGCATTTCCAAGGCAGACCTTGCGCTAAGTTCTTTCCATGCAATTGCAAAGCAGACGATTGGCGGTCTTGCCCAGGGCTTGGACATAAAAAGTCCAGTTGTTTTTGAAGGTGGCCCTTTAACATTCAATCCTGTGCTTATAAAGGTTTTTGCAGAGCGCTTGAATCTGGAAGCAAAGGACATTCTTAATCCTGCCCACCCGGAGGTTATGATTGCAAAGGGGGCGGCACTTTCGCTTAATGAGCTTTTCCCAGATTTTGTGATGGAGCGTACAATTCCCCAAATCATAGAATTTCTGGAGGAAGACTGCACAAAAAAAGAAGAGGTTTCTTCTTCCGGTCGGCTTTATTTTTATTCAGAAGAAGAAAAGCAGGAATTTTTTGACCGCCACAAGAGGAAGCGCCCCAAGGTTTACAAGTTTGCCCGCGGAGAAACAATCCGTGTCTATCTTGGAATTGACTCCGGCTCCACGACAACAAAATTCGTGCTGCTGGACGAAGACAATCAAATCCTTGACTATTTTTATTCAGGCAACGAAGGAGACCCGCTTGTTATTGCAAAGGATGCGCTTATCAAGATGCGTGACCGCTACAAGGCAGAGGGGGTAAAACTTGAAATTCTTGGCGTGGGAACTACCGGTTACGGAGAGCTTTTGTTCAGCAAGGCTTTTAACACCGAATACCATACCGTGGAAACTGTTGCCCATGCTAAGGCCGCAAGCCATTATGTTGGAGACGTGGACTTCCTTTTGGACATTGGCGGTCAGGATATGAAGGCCATCTGGCTTTCTGGCGGCGTAATAACAAACATCATCGTAAACGAGGCATGTTCATCTGGCTGCGGTTCATTCCTACAGAATTTTGCTGACTCTCTTGGCATAGAGGTAAAGGACATAGCGGAGGCTGCATTCAGCTCACAGAATCCTGCCGTGCTCGGAAGCCGCTGTACCGTTTTTATGACCAGCAGCATTGTAACCGAACAGCGCAACGGAAAATCTGGTCAGGACATTATGGCTGGGCTTTGCCGCTCTATCATAGAAAATGTCTTTACAAAAGTAATCCGCATGAGGAACCTTGATTCCCTGGGAAAAAAGATTGTCGTTCAGGGAGGAACTTTCCAAAACGATGCGGTTTTGCGCGCCATGGAACAGTATATAGGCCGCACTGTAGTCCGCGCTCCCTACCCTGGAATTATGGGTGCAATCGGAGTTGCCCTGCTTACAAAAGAAAAAATGCAGGCGGGAAAAACTGAGCGTTCTTTTATTGGGCTTGAAAACCTTGATTCTTTTACCTACAGCCAGCAGTCAAATGTTGTCTGCCCCTTCTGCCAGAACCACTGCAAGCGCACAATCGTAAAATTTTCAAACGGCGCATCTTGGATTACCAACAACCGCTGCGAACGCGGAGAAATACTGGGAATGCCGGGAGATCCTTTGGTCCGCGAAAAGATAAGGGAGGGCAACCTAAGAAAAGCGGCAAACCTCTTTAAGTACCGCCAGGAACTTTTGTTCAAGGAATACGAAATTGTGCAGGGTGTTAGGGACAGGGGCATTACCATAGGCCTTCCAAGGGTTCTTTCTTTTTGGGAACTAATGCCTTTCTGGAACACATTCTTTAGGTCTTTGGGTTTTGACGTAAAGATGTCGGATCTTAGCACAAGAAAAATGTTTGAAGACGGGCTTTCATCCGTTGTTTCTGACACTGTTTGCTTTCCGGCAAAACTTGTTCACGGACACTTGCGCAATCTTGCCGCAAAAAAAGTTGACCGCATCTTTATGCCTGTAATTTCCACCTTTAAGTCCCAGAACACGGAAGAAACCAGCGAGTACATGTGTGCAATCGTAAAGGGCTATTCCTGGGTAATAAGAAATTCAGACAACCCGGAAAAGCGCTTCGGCATACCCTACGACACGCCGCTCTTCTTCTGGTACACGGACAAAGACAAAGAAAGCCAGCTTGAATCCTACATGCAAAAGCAGTTCGGAATTCCCAAGAAAGAAGTTGACGCTGCAATAAAAGCCGCCGACTCTGCAATGAAGGAATTCCACTCGGATTTGGAAAGTGCCGCCCAGCAGGTTATTGATGACGTTCAGGCTTCCGGCAAGTACGCAATTGTCCTTGCATCCCGCCCCTACCAGAACGACCCGCTAGTAAACCACGGCCTTCCAGAACTTTTTGCAGACTCAGGAATCCCCGTGCTCACAGTTGACTCTGTTCCGGGAATAGCCCAGGTAGACTTAAGCCATAGCCGCTTGGATGTGGTGAACAACTACCACGCAAGGCTTTTGGCAACATCCATAATTGCGGCAGAACATCCGCACCTTGAATACGTTCAGTTTGTAAGCTTTGGCTGCGGACACGATGCCTACCTTAGCGACGAAATAATCAGGATGATGAAGGAAATCTCCGGCAAGTCACCGCTTGTTTTAAAGATGGACGAAAGCGACGTTCAGGGCCCGTTAAGAATCCGCGTCCGCTCTTTTGTGGAAACACTTTCCATGAAGTATTCCTCCGGAGCAAAACTAAATGCCCGCGACCTGCCAGACCCCTACAAGGTCAAGTTCAACAAAAAAGATGTCCATGAAAAAATCGTCCTTGTGCCAAACACATCCCACGCTTTTGCAAGAATCATGGCTGCATCCCTTGCAACCCAAAAGCTAAAGGCATTGCCCATGGACGTTGGCCGCGAAGACGCAATCAGGCTTGGCAAGAAATACGTCCACAACGACATCTGCTTCCCCGCACAGATTGTAATTGGAGAAGCCTTGGCTGCACTGGAAAGCGGTTTGTACGACCCGCACAGCGTTGCAATTGCTACAGGAAAAGACATTGGCGACTGCCGCCTTACCCATTACGGTGCCCTGCTAAGAAAGGCTCTGGACGACGCAGGCTATTCTTATGTCCCCATAGTCACAAACAACGACCGCGACTACCACAACCTGCACCCCGGCTTTAAGATGAACCTTGCAACTTCACTAAAACTGGCAATCGCTTTCCCAATGATAGACGCACTGGAAGAACTGCTTCGCAAGATGCGCCCCTACGAACTTGAAAAGGGAAGTGCAGATGCCGCCTTTGAAAAAAGCATGGATCTTCTGGTAGAAGGAATCAAGGAAGGCTTTATTGCAGAAAGAAGGGCTTTTGCAAAGGCAATAGAAGTGATGAAGGGCGTAAAATACGACCGCTCGCACCTAAAGCTCACGGTCCTTATCGTTGGCGAATACCTCTTGAATTTCCACCCCGGCGCAAACCACGACATTGAGCTTTACCTGGAAGAAAACGGCTTTGAGATAATAGAAGCAAAAATGTCCGACGTAATGCAAAAGACCTACTTTGCCCAGGACACACAAATCCGCGAAAACCGCCTGCACCGCCCGCTGGCAAAAAAGGCAATGGCGCGCACAATAAACGAAGCCTTTAACTTTACCCACGTGTGGGCAAACGAAATTGCCTGCCGCCACCCGCTTTTTGAACCGCCTACAAAGCTCACGGAACTGGTAAAGGGCAGCGATCCCCTCATCTACCATACTTTCGATGCTGGAGAGGGAGTCCTCATACCTGGAGAAATCCTCCACCATGCAAGCCGCGGTTGCAAGAATTTCATCATTCTCCAGCCCTTTGGCTGCCTTCCAAACCACGTCGTAGGCCGCGGAATCACCAAGAGGCTCAAGGAACTCTACCCGGGCGTGCAAATTCTTCCCCTGGACTACGACCCGGACGTTTCCTTTGCAAACATAGAAAACCGCCTGCAGATGCTCATAATGAATGCAAAAAATTCTTCTTCGGACGGTGCTTTTTAGGACGAACTCCTGCATGCTCTACCATCCATTCCTTGGCTAAATTCCGACTGGCATGCCTCTGCGCCACGGGCTTTCCGGGGTTCCGGCTCTCGCCTCCATTGCTTCGCAACGCGTTCCGCGCCCCTCCAATCCCGCGTAGGCTGCTCCGGGAAAAAACACCCCTTGGGGCGAAAAAAGTGTAAAAAAAAATAGGGGTTCAAGGGCACTCCCTTGGATTTATTGTTGATAATGTTGAAAATTGTATTAAATCAAGAAAAAAAGTTGATTTTTTTTTGTAAAAAGGTTGAATTTTTTAAATTTTTAATGACGAAATAGAATTTATCTGTTATAATAAATTTATAAGTTCAAAATATAGCTGATGGTTCTCTGTCAGTGACTGAATATAAAGAGGAGCAAAAACATGGCCTTAAAGAAAACTTATTCAAAAGACAAGAAAACTTGCAAGGTTACGTTTACTGTAACACAGGAAGCTGCACACGGAGCTAGTGATGTAACTATTGCCGGAGATTTTAACAGCTGGAGCAGCACGGAGACTCCGCTTACCAAAAAGAAGGACGGCTCTTTCTCTGTAACTCTTGCACTCGACGCAGGAAAAGAATATCAGTTCCGCTATTTGCTCGACGGCAAGCACTGGGAAAATGACTGGGCTGCAGACAAATACATTCCAGCCCCCTTCTCCCACACAGACAATTCTGTCGTAATTTGCTAGAATTACAATCTGCTAAGATTGCAATTTGTCGTTGCCGGGTGGTTGGTGAGCATGGTCGAACCATGGTTGGTGAGCACAGTCGAACCACGACCCGGCAATCCTTAACTCTTCCTTTTTCTTACAACCTGCTGGGTAAATCCCTTTGCCCTCAGTTCTTCCTGCATCTGCCTTACCTTTTCAGCCGGAACTTTTGTTACAGAAACCCTGGTTGCAGTCTGCGTCTTTTGGTAACTTACGTTTTTAAATCCAGCGCGTAAAAGCTTTTGCGCAAGATTCACCGCATTCTCCTTCTTGGAAAAAGCCCCAAGCTGAATGTCATAAAGGGCACCCTTTTCAAGCTTAACCTGTGAATTTGCCGTAGAAGTAGCCTTGGGCTTGTTTGCTGTGCTGCCAGAGCTGCCGGAAGTTCCTGCATTCCCGCCCTCGCCCTTTCCAAGAATTTCTATCCTTACTTTTGCGGTCCCTGTCTTTATCATGTCAAGTTTTACAGCCGCCGCCTTGGAAACGTCAAGCTCGCGCCCCTTAACAAAAGGCCCCCTGTCGTTCACCTTTACCGTAACATATTTTCCGTTTGCAAGGTTAGTAACGCGGAGCATTGTTCCAAAAGGCAGGGTCTTGTGGGCCGCCGTGTAGCCGTACATGTTGAATACTTCCCCGCTGGAAGTTTTCCTTCCATGAAATTTGTCCGCATAATAAGAAGCCGTAACCCCGCTCTTGTAAACCGTCGCCGCATGAAGCAAAATTCCGCCTGAAAAACAGGTCAAAAGCAAAAATGCAAAAATTCCCCTGGTAAATTTTCCCCGCAAAGTCATCCTCCTTCTTTCTGTAAAAATTCCTACTATATTATCCCCTAAATTTTCGGAAAATCCCTTCTCTCCATTAGTTCGCATTGCTATTCATTTCCCTCCCTTTCTAATGTTGACAATAGAAGCCTTTTTCGCTAAAGTAATTTTGGAATCGGGTGCATAAGGAATTAAAATCGGCCAGATCAAAGTTGGTTTTAAACTTATGCCTAACAGGGAACGGAGTTAAAACCTCCGGCAGTGCCGCTACTGTAAAAGGATTTTCCCTTGAGCCAGACACCTGCCCGCTTCAAGGCACAAAACTTCTTCGAGACCAAGGAAGGTGCCAGGGCTATGGTGTAGCATAAATTCCTATGTCCAAAAACCGTCCTGAACTTTCCCCTCAATCTTTTATGCCGCAATTTCTCGCAAAAGTTTTAGGAGTAAAATCATGAAAATGACTTTCAAAAAAATCGCTACAGCAATCATCGCCAGCGCAGTCATCTGCTCAGCAGGATTTTTGGGATGCACAAAAAAAAGTACATCAGGCAATGACAAAGAAATTCTTGTCGTAAGCTTTGGAACAAGCTATAACAACAGCCGCTCAATCACAATCGGCGGAATAGAAAGTGCCATCCGCGAAGCTTTCCCGGATTGGAAAGTTGCCCGCGCCTTTACAGCAGACACAATCATCGGCATACTCAAAGACCGCGACGGCATTGTGGTCGATTCAGTTCAGCAGGCTTTGGACAAGGCCGTAAAAGAAGGAATCAAGACTCTTGTAATCCAGCCGACCCATCTTATGAGCGGATTTGAATTCACCGACTTGAACACACTCGCCCAGCAGTACAAGGGAAAATTTGATTCACTCGTTGTTTCATCTCCCCTTCTTACAAGCGATGGTGACTACCAAAAAGTTTCTGCCGCAATTACAAAAAAGACAGCTTCTTTTGACGACGGAAAAACTGCAATCTGCTTCATGGGTCACGGAACAGAAGCCGATTCCAACAGCGACTACGCAAAGATGCAGACAGTCCTTACAAATGGCGGATTCAAAAACTACTATGTTGGAACAGTAGAAGCAACTCCTTCCGTAGAAGATTTGATTGCAACTGTAAAATCTAACCCTGCCTACACACACGTTGTTCTCGTTCCATTCATGGTTGTTGCAGGTGACCATGCAAACAACGACATGGCCGGTGACGAGGATGACTCATGGAAGTCACAGTTCCTCGCAGAAAATTATGAAGTAACACCAGTGCTCGAAGGTCTTGGCCAGAACTGGGACGTCCAGCAGATTTACGTTCAGCACGTAAAAGACGCAATGGCAACTTTGGCAAAGTAAGGAATTTACACCAATGAAGTTTCGTCGTCTTGCATTAGCATTGTTGCTTTTAAGTTCAGTTTTTTTCGCATCCGCAGAAGTTGAACAGGAAAATCAGGAAAATCCGCTCAACAAGAAATTGGATACGCGGGGACTCCTGCCTCTTCTTGCAAAGGATATAGAAGAGGGAAGCTACGAAATAGAAACTGCTTCTTCATCTTCAATGTTCAAAATAGAAAAAACTGTGCTTTATGTAAAAGATAATGTAATGACGGCGGATATTACTTTAAGCGGCAAGGGCTATTCAAATGTCACTATGCTTTCTGCCGCAGATTCAGAAGGCTTAACTTCGCTCGAAGGAACTACGGCCACTGTCGGCAAAGACGGAAAGTATGTCTTTACCCTTCCTGTCCAGTCCCTTAACACGGAGCTTGTCTGTTCCGCATTCAGCAAGAAAAAGCAAAAGTGGTATGAACGCCGCGTAGTCTTTTATTCAGAAAAAATTCCTGCGGAAAATCTTTTTGTTACGCCCTATGTCATGCAAAAGTGCGGCCTAAAAGACGGCTCTTATACCATCAGCGTAAAGTTGGCAGGCGGAAGCGGAAAGGCTTTTGTAAAAAGTCCTGCCTCAATGCGCGTAAAAGACGGGATTCCCCTTGCCCGCATTGAATGGAGCAGCCCCAACTACGACTACATGATTCTGAACGGAGAAAAAATCCTTCCGCTTGCAAACGAACAGAATTCAGTATTTGAACTTCCGGTTCTTGTCTTTGACAAAGCTATGTCCGTTTTTGCGGACACTACGGCAATGTCAACACCTCACGAAATTTTGTACCAGCTTGAATTTTCCCTGGAGACTGCCCAGCGTAAAGGATTCAGCTTGGCTGCTTTAATTATTCTTGCAACCGCTTTGCTAACAGCCGCACTTGCCATCTTCTTTATAATGCGCCTATGCTTAAAGAAAAGAAAATAATTGTAAGAATATTTTTCTTTAAGGCATTCCTCTTTTTTACAGCATTTATTTTTGCTTCCTGCTCAAAAAAAATCTGTCAAGAGCAAGTTCAGTACAAGGATTTTTCTGAATTTGAATTCAAGGGAAAAATTCTTAGCGGAAAAAAAATCCAGAATACCTATGCTTCCCAGTTTTGCATTTATGAATACCAAGACGGAATTTCACTCATAGACATCTCCGGAAAAGAAAAATATCTTGTAGTCCCAAAAGAAAAATATAGTGACGGACTAAAAGAATCTGCAAAAGTGAATGCAGTTATTCCAAGGGGAATAGAAAATATTTATTTAGCCTCGTCTTCTGCATATTCACTTTGGGATGCTCTTGGTGCGGAAGAAAAGCTGGGCTTTAGTTCCATAAAGGAAAATGACTGGTACATTTCAAAAGCGTCCAATGCTATGAAAAGCGGAAAGCTTGTGTATGCCGGAAAATACAGAATGCCCGATTATGAACTGCTTTTAAAATCGGGATGCAAGCTTGCAATAGAATCCACAATGATTCTTCATGTTCCAAAAGTCAAGGAAAAACTTGAGCAGCTTGGCATTAGCGTTTTTACTGATTATTCAAGCTACGAAGACAATCCCCTTGGCCGCCTTGAATGGATAAAGGTTTACGGAGAAATTTCTGGTTGCCAAGAAAAGGCTCTTTCTTTTTTTAATTCCCAGATTGAACTTTTAAAAAAATCCATACCTGATCCCTCTTTAAAAAACAATGGCTCTTTAAAAAAAATGGGAGCTTCTTATTTTTATATAAACACTAGGGGCATGGCAATCGTTAGAGGTTCGGAAAATTATGTTTCCAATATGCTGCGTTATGCCGGTGCGGAATATCTTTGCCCCAATGTAAAAAAAGATTCAGACTTAACATCTCGTCCAACTCTTTCCGTTTCGATGGAAGAATTTTATAAGGCTTGCAAGTCTTCTGAGTTTTTGTTCTACGATGGCAATATTGATTCATCTTGTGCCAGTCTTTCTATGCTAAAAGAAAAAAATCCCCTGCTTGCGGAATTTGATGCAGTAAAAAAAGCGAATGTCTGGTGCGCAAAAAAAACAATTTATCAGGATACTGCCCAGATTCCAAAAATTATTTTGGATGTCAACAAAATATTTTCTGCTAGCGATGAAGAAGAAATAACTTTCTTTGAGAGGCTAAAATGAGAAACATGAATTTTTCTTTACTAAGGAAAAGTTTTTTTGCTTCACTTATTCTTTTTTTGCTTGTCCTCTTTGTTCTTCTTTCACTCTGCATAGGTTCAGAATTCTATTCCCCTGCGAAAATTTTGAATGCTCTTTTTGGAGCGGCCTTACAAAATGGGGAAAGGGAAATCATATTAAAAATCAGGCTCCCAAGAATGTTGCTTGCTTTGTTCCTTGGCGGCTCCTTGGCTCTTTCCGGCTTTTTGCTACAAACATATTTTCAAAATCCAATAGCAGGACCTTTTGTTCTTGGCATTTCTTCAGGTTCAAAAATGTGCGTGGCCTTTCTTACAATCATCTGCCTAAAAAACGGTGTAACATTTTCTTCCTGGGGGCTTATTCTTGCTTCTTTGCTTGGTTCTCTTGCCGTTACCGCTTTTGTTATTTGCCTTGCAGGAAAAATCAGAGACCTTGCTTTTTTACTTGTTGCTGGAATTATGATAGGCTATGTCTGTTCATCAATTACCGATTTGATTGTTGCCTTTGCAGATGATGCCGATATTGCAAATCTTCACGGATGGACTCAGGGAAGTTTTTCCGGCGTTACCATGGAAAATGTTTTTGTCTGTCTGCCTTTGGTAAGCATTTGCTTTTTTCTTTCCCTTGTCTTGTCAAAGCCAATCGGAGCTTACCGTCTGGGTGAAGCATACGCAAAGAGTCTTGGCGTAAACGTAAAAATATTCAGGCCTGTGCTCATCCTTATTTCCAGCGTTTTGTCAGCAGTTGTAACCGCTTTTGCAGGTCCCGTTTCCTTTGTCGGTGTTGCGGTTCCTTTTGTTGTAAAAAGAATCTTCGCGTCTGATGATCCTAAGCTTTTGATTCCATTGTGTTTTGCTGGCGGTGCAGTCTTTTGCCTCTTTGCAGATTTAATTTCCAGAATGCTCTTTGCACCTGTTGAACTGAATGTTAGCGTTGCAACATCTTTCTTTGGGGCTCCAGTTGTAATTTTTATGCTGCTCAAACGGCACGGAGGCCAGCATGGAAAATGATTTTTTGAATCTGGAAAATATTGCCGCAGGTTATACAAAGAAAATTGTCTTAAAAGATGTTTCCTTTGAATTGCACAAAGGAGAAATAATTTCTGTAATAGGGCCGAATGGAGAAGGCAAGTCCACGCTTTTAAAAACCATAGGCAGACAAATACCCCTTCTTGATGGAAATATTTTTATTGAAAAAAAGCCTTTGTCCAAGCTAAACTCAAAGGAATTTGCAAAGACGGTTTCTGTTCTTCTTACGCGTTCAGCTGTTCCGGAATTTATGACGTGCAGGGAAGTTGTTGCTTCTGCCCGCTATCCCTACACCGGATTTTTGGGAACTCTTTCTTCATCTGATGAAAAAATTGTAGACGAATGTATAGAACTACTTGAACTAGAAAAAATCACTTCGGTAAAATTTTGTCAGGCAAGCGACGGTCAGCGGCAGAGGGTTATGATTGCCCGTGCAATTTGCCAGCAGCCTGATGTGCTTTTGCTTGATGAACCATTTTCTTTTTTGGACATAAACCACAAGTTGCATTTGCTAAATGTTTTGCGCCAAATTTCTGCCGGGGGAACTTCCATAATTATGAGCGTGCACGAGATTGACCTTGCGCTGAAAATTTCTGACAAGGTTTTGTGCGTTGCAAATAATTCTTGTTCCATAAAAAGGCCGGAGGAACTCTATTCCAATGACGAACTAAAAAAACTTTATTCGCTTAACGAAAACAAGTTTGATTCATATTTGGGAATATCAGAATTAAAAGCCCCTCTTGGCAGTCCCAAAGTTTTTGTTTTTTCGGACAGCGGAAGAGGCATTTCTTTTTACCGCAGGCTTGCAAAAAAAAGCATTCCCTTTGCAACAGGAATTCTTTTTGAAAACGACATTGACTTTCCGTACGCAAGCATGATGGCATCAAAAGTGTTTTCCTGTAAACCCTTTTCTAATATTGATGGTTCTCTTTTGCAAGAAGCCAGACGTTGCATAGATTCATGTGAGCATGTTATAAATGCCGGAATAAGTTTTGGAGATGTGAATGCGCCTGTTAGAAAACTGCTTGAATACTCGGAGGCAAAACTGTGGCATATCCAATAATGATTCAAGGAACAATGTCTGGTGCAGGAAAGAGCCTTTTAACAGCTGGGCTTTGCCGCATTTTTAAGCAGGACGGATTTTCTGTAGCTCCATTTAAATCTCAGAACATGGCATTGAATTCAGCGGTAACAAAAGAAGGGCTGGAAATTGGCCGTGCCCAGGCAATGCAGGCAGAGGCATGCGGTCTTGAAGCTTCTGTTCTGATGAACCCTGTTTTGCTAAAGCCCAACGGCGACACTCGTTCGCAGGTAATTGTGAATGGAGAAGTTTATGCGGACATGAATGCGGTTGAATACTATGCCTTTAAAAAGAATTTGATTCCTGCTGTAAAAAAATCTTATCAAGAACTTTCATCTCTTTACGATGTTGTTGTTATAGAAGGAGCAGGAAGCCCCGCAGAAATTAATCTTAGGGAAAATGATTTTGCCAACATGGGGATGGCTTGTATTGCAGACTCCCCAGTTCTGCTTGTTGGCGATATTGACAGAGGCGGTGTTTTTGCCCAGTTCGTTGGTACAGCCGAGCTTTTGGAAAAGGAAGAGCGGAATAGAATAAAAAGTTTTGTCATAAATAAATTCCGTGGCGATGTATCTATTCTTGAGCCGGGAATAAAAATGCTGGAGAATAAAACTGGAATTGATGTTTGCGGAGTTGTGCCTTATTTAAAAATCAATTTGGATGATGAAGACAGCCTTTCTTTGGACAAAAAAAATACTTGTGCATCTGGTAAAGTGAATATCGGTGTCATACGTCTTCCTCACATTTCAAACTTTACGGATTTTTCCAATCTTGAACAAAGGGGCGATGTCTTTTTGCACTATATTTCATCCCCAAAAGAAATAGAAGCTTGCGACCTTTTAATTATTCCCGGAACAAAAAATACTCTTGGCGACTTGCTTTGGCTAAAGGAATCACCGCTTTTCCAAGAAATAAAAAACTTTCCAAAAACAGGAAAGCCCCTGCTTGGCATTTGCGGCGGCTACCAGATGCTGGGCAACAAAGTTGAAGAACCTGCTTGCGGGAAAACTTCTTCTTGCGTAGAAGGATTAAAACTTCTGCCTGTCAACACGGTGATTGCAGAAAATAAAATACGAAAGAATCTTTCGTTTACTCTTGAAAGCTGCCAAGGATTTTTTTCTTGCCTCTCCGGAATGAATATTTCGGGATACGAGATTCACATGGGTAAGACGGAGCTTTTAAAAGATGAGCCTTTGCAGTCTGAATGCCTTGCTTTTACTGGGAATTCTGGCTTTCAATGCGGAAACATTTATGGTACCTATGTCCATGGCTTTTTTGATGAAGAAGGTGTTGCCCAAAAAGTTGTGCAGGCTTTGGCAGAAAAAAAAGGTCTTTCGTGTTCGGAAACAAAAAATGCCTCGTGGAAAGCAACAAAGGATTTGCAGTTTGATTTTTTGGCAGAGCAGCTAAGGCTTCATCTTAATATGGAAAGGATATATAATATTCTTGGAGTGCATCTCAATGGAAACAATTAAGCACCTTCTTCCGGCTGATATAGAAAAAAACAGTTTTCTCATCATCAAAGAAGAACTAAAAAAAATGCAGATAAAAATTCCAGAAGAAGTTGAGCCTGTCGTAATGCGTGTCATTCACACAACCGCGGATTTTGATTATGTTTCGTCGCTTTGCTTTTCAGAAGATGCTCTTTCTATTGGAATCAATGCCCTAAAAAACGGTGCGGCTATTGTTACTGATACAAATATGGCTTTGGCCGGAATAAATAAAAGTGCGCTAAAAAAATTGGGCTGCAATTCATATTGCTTTATGGCAGATGAGGATGTGGCAAAAAAAGCTTCGGCACTTGGAATGACCCGTGCGGCTGTAAGTATGCAAAAGGCTACCCAACTTAATGAGAAAATAATTTTTGCAATCGGAAATGCTCCTACTGCACTAATAGAAATTTGCTCTTTAATCGAACAGGGTTTCAGACCTGAACTTGTTGTTGGGGTTCCTGTTGGTTTTGTTAATGTGGTTGCGGCAAAAGAACTGCTTATGAGAACCAATGTGCCTTTTATTGTTAACCGGGGGCGCAAGGGGGGAAGCAATGTGGCCGCCGCAATCTGCAATGCCCTTTTGTATTGCGGAGGCGGCAGACAATGAGTCAGGCTGTTCCCTTGGAGGATAATTACACAAGTTTTTTTCTTGCCAAAAATAAGTCAAAGCCTGATTTTGGTTATACCACAGGAACTTGTGCTGCGGCTGCGTCTTCTGCTGCGGCAAGGATGCTTGTTCAGCAGAAATTTGTTCCCTATGTTTTTGTCCATCTGCCGGAAGGGTCTGCCCTTTGCCTTGAAGTTTTGGATGCAAAGTTTTCCGAAACATCT
>JAEEGL017443453.1_pt1 | contig 14191 bp, 11 predicted proteins | sample 9134231 | NCBI WGS metagenome assembly JAEEGL01 (sample SAMN16246548, study PRJNA631951) | gut metagenome | biome: gut microbiome; feature: rumen; material: fiber-attached | host: Bos | place: Iran: Karaj | collected 2018-10 | reverse complement strand
TTCAACGACGAGATGGAGTCGAAGGCCCTTGCCGCCACCGGACTGAGTGACCTTCCTGTTTCTTCCTACAAGGCGTTCTTCGGACATACGATGGGCGCCTGCGGCGTCCTGGAGACGGCACTGGCCCTCCATGCGCTGGAACGCGGCGTCATCCTGCCTGCAGGCGGATTCGAAGAGATCGGCGTCAGCGGCCGGATAGACATCAGCGCTGCGGAGCGGACGACGCAGAAGCGTACGCTGCTCAAGCTCGTATCGGGCTTCGGCAGCTGCAACGGAGCGGCGCTGTATGTCCCGAAAGGAAGGGACGCCGGTGAAAAGCCCTTGAAAGAAGGGCCCGCCCCGAAGGTGCTGCGCCGGATCCGCATTTCGCCGGAGGCGGTCATCCTGGACGGCGGGGAAGTGCCGGTGGAAGGGACGGGGCAGGCCATGCTGACGACTCTTTACAAGGACCGTCTCGGCGACAACATCCGCTTCTTCAAGATGGACCCCTTCAGCCGCCTGGTCTATCTCGCCTGCGGACTCCTCCTCAAAGACAACGGCCTGGCGCCGGAATCGCTCGGTATCCTGCTCTTCAGCAGGTCGGGCTCCATCCTGGCGGACCGCAAGCACCTCGGCACCTTCACCGGCGGGGCTGCATTCTATCCCAGCCCGGCCGTGAGCATCAATACCCTACCCAACGTCGTCGTCGGCGAAGTCGCCACCCGCTTCCGCGTGAAGGGGGAGACGACATTCCTGATCCTTTCCGAAAGGGACGGGACCCTGATGGACAGGATTATCACATCCACGCTCGCGGCCACGGGCCCCGTCACGATGGTGACCGGCTGGGTCGACTGCGGCGAGCCGGACACCTTCGAGGCTGATTTGCAATTAATTACAACTTTTTAATCAAATATCATGGAAGAACTCATCAATACCCTCAAGCTTCAGATCATCGATGCCCTCAACCTGGAGGGAATGACCCCGGACGAGATCGGGAATGACGATCCGCTCTTCGGCGAGGGTCTCGGACTGGACTCCATCGATGCCCTGGAACTGATTGTCATCCTCGACAAGAACTACGGCATCAAGCTCGCGAGCCCGGCCGAAGGGAAGACCGTGTTCAAGAGCGTCGCGACGATAGCTGATTATGTTTCGAAGCACCGTACGAAGTAATGGACGGCACGATCGGCATCACCGGCCTCGGCATCATCTGCGCCATCGGTAACAATACCGGTGAGGTCCTTGATTCCCTGCTCGCAAAGCGGTCGGGGATCGGTCCGATGAAATACCTGCCGTCCCTGCATACCGAGATTCCCGTCGGGGAGATCAAGCTGTCGACGGAGGAGATGAAGGCGATGCTTGGCGTGGACGAGCCGCTTGCGAGCCGGACGGCCCTGATGGGGGCGATTGCCGTCAGGGAGGCGCTCTCGAATGCCGGTATCAGGGATATTTCCGGGAAGCGGGTCGCCCTGGTCTCCGGGACGACGGTGGGCGTGATGGACGTGACGGAAGAGCAGTTCGAGAAGCTCGGCGGGGCGGACCCCGGTATCCCGCACGGCAATGAGTGCGGCAAGAGCACGCTGGATACGGCACGGTATGCCGGTATCGGCGGCGTTCCCTGCTGCACCATTTCGACCGCCTGTTCCTCGGCGCTCAACACGATCATGGTCGGGGCGGACATGCTGCTCCGCGACGAAGCCGATATCGTCATTGCCGGCGGTACCGAGGGACTCAGCAAGTTCCATCTCAACGGGTTCAACACGCTGATGATCCTTGACCGGGAACGCTGCCGGCCGTTCGATGATACCCGCGCAGGGCTCAATCTCGGCGAAGGCGCGGCCTACGTCGTACTCGAAAAGAACGTTTCCGGTGCGCTGGCTTATGTCAACGGGTATTCCAACCACTGTGACGCCTTCCACCAGACGGCGACGTCCCCGGACGGCGACGGCGCCTTCCTGGCGATGACCGGCGCTTTGCGACAGGCCGGCCTTCGTCCGGAAGACATCCAGTATATCAATGCGCACGGTACAGGCACACCCGACAACGATGCCTCAGAAGGCAACGCCTTCCACCGCGTATTCGGCGACCGCCTGCCGGAAATGTCTTCCACGAAGTCCTATACGGGCCATACGACCTCCGCCTCCGGCTCGATCGAGGCCGTGATCTGCGTCCTGGCGATGCGCCATGGCTTCACCCCTGCCTCGCTGGGCTGGTCGCATCCCATCCCGGGCGGCGTCATCCCTACGCCGGGGCACACGGGCGTCCATCTGGAGAATGTCATGTGCAATGCTTTCGGCTTCGGCGGCAACGATTCGTCGATGATCTTCGGGCAGCACCCGCATCCGCTTGAGAGCGGGAATTCCTTCGGCGTCCGGGAGGCTGCGCGCACGCGTGTCGATACGGACGAAGCGCTCTCCGGCCTGCTCGAATTCTATACGCCGATGGAAGCGCGCCGGATGTGCAAACTGATGAAGGCATCCTTGCTCTCCGCCTTCCGCGCGATGCGCGAAGCCGGCATTCCTTGTCCGGACGCCATCATTTCGGCAACCCCGAAAGGAATGCTTGAGACGAGCAACCTCTTCCTGGCGGATATCGTCGCCAACAAAGAGCAGCTCCTGAAACCGACGCTCTTCATGATGTGCACGCACAACACCATTTCTTCCGCCATTGCCATCCGGACGAAGTGCCACGGCTACAACTGCACCTATTCCCAGGGGGAGGATTCCACCTTCTGGGCCATGCGGGATGCCCGGCGCCTCATCGCCTCGGGCGAGGCTTCTTCCGTGCTGGTCTGCTCGTTTGACGAGAACTGCCGGGAAGACGGCAGGACGGCGGAGTTCTATGCCGAAAGCGTAATTCTTATAAGAGATGAGTAACTGGCTTCTTCTACCGCTCGCCGTCGTCCAGAGCCTGCTGTTGGCCTCCGGACAGGTCCTGCTGAAGTTCGCGCTCGCGCGGATGCTGCCTTTCTCGTGGACCTTCCCGTTCTGGAAGTCGGTCTTCGCCAACTGGCAGTTCGCCGCCTGCGGCCTGTGCTACGGGGCCGGCAGTATCCTGTGGTTCTATATCCTGAAGCATTTCCCGTTCAGCATGGCTTACCCGATGGTGTCGCTCAGCTATGTCTTCGGCATGATTGCTGCAATCGTGTTCTTCCACGAGCCGGTGAGCCTCGCCAAGTGGCTGGGCGTGCTGCTGATTATGGCCGGCTGTTACTTTATCGCCAAATGAGACGCATCCTCTCCATACTCCTTCTGCTCTGTGCCTTCGGAACGCTGCGGGCCCAGGACGCCGACGCGCTCAAGCGCCGGATCGTCGAGGCGGGCAGCCGGATCACCGGTATTTCCTGCGATTTCGTGCAGACCCGGCAGTCTGCCATGTTGGCCGAAAAGGCGGTGTCCTCGGGCAGGATGGTCTACCGGAGCCCGGACTATCTGGAGTGGTCTTATCTGAAACCGACGGCACGGACGTTTGTCTTCGACGGCAGTACGGCGAATCCCGGTAAAGACAAGATGTTCAGGGACCTCGCCCGCCTGATCGTCAGCAGTATCGCGGGCGGCAACATCGCCGACGAAGCGGCCTTCCGCACCGAAGCGGTAAGTGCCGGCGGCGACATCCTGGTCACGATGTACCCGCTCAAGCGGGACCTGAAACGGATGTTTACCTCCCTGGTGCTCCGTTATAAGGCCGATACGCTGGAGGCGACCCGTTTCGAGATGAACGAGGCTTCCGGCGACGTGACCGTCATCGAATTCACCTCCAGCAAGATTACCCGGAAATGAAAGAGATATACACCCTGGATTATGTACGCGAGACGGACGGAGGCTGCGACTGCGGCATCCACCTGGACCCCGGCCACGTTATCTACAAGGCCCATTTCCCGGGCGAGCCGATCACGCCGGGCGTCTGCATCCTGCAGATGGCGGTGAAGATTCTTTCGTCAGCCCTGCAGGCGCCGCTCACGCCCGTGCGGCTCAGGAATGTCAAATTCCTGCAGATTCTCGTGCCGGGCGTGGCAAAGGACCTTGTCTGGCGCTTCCGGGATGTCCGCTGCGCGGAAGACACCGTCGACGCCCAGTGCACGCTCTATGCCGGGGAATCCGTTATCGCCAAGATCAGCCTGACATGCCGGAAGTCCTGACAGACACGCAGCAGGCCCTCCGCCGCAGAGGCATCTGCGTCGTAATCCCGACATACAACAATGCCGGGACCGTCGTCGATGTCGTCACGCGTGCGCAGGTGCAGTGTGCCGATGTCTTCGTGGTCCTGGACGGATGCACCGACGGTACGGAGGCGCTGCTTACCGCACTGCCGGAGCCGCCCCGGATGGTCGTCCTGCCGCGGAACGGCGGCAAGGGGAAGGCCCTGAAGGCCGGATTCAAGGCCGCGCTGGCGGCGGGATTCGCCTACGCCATCACCCTGGATGCCGACGGCCAGCATTTTCCGGAAGATATCCCGCTCTTCCTGGAAGCCAACCGGGCGTATCCCGGCGAGTTTATCGTAGGGGAGCGGCAGGGGCTCCGGAATGCGGAACGCTCGAAGGGCAGCCGGTTCGCCAACGCGTTCAGCAATTTCTGGTTCTTCGTCCAGACGCTCCGTCCGCTCAAGGATACCCAGACGGGCTACCGGCTCTATCCGCTCAAGTCCCTCCGCGGGCTGTCGCTCCTGACCTCGCGCTATGAGGCGGAACTCGAACTGCTCGTCTTTTCGTCCTGGCATGGCGTCGGGATCAAGAGCCTTCCGGTGAACGTATATTATCCGCCCCGCGAAGCGCGCGTTTCGCACTTCCGCCCGGGGCGGGATTTCCTGCGGATCACCCTCCTCAATACGGTCCTGTGCATCCTGGCCGTTGTCTACGGGCTTCCGCTGACCATCGGCCGCTGGCTCTTCAGGTTTCTGTGGTCTGCACTGGCCTTTGCGGCCTTCGCCGTCACGACCGTCGTCTTTGTGACGCCGCCCGTTTTCTGGTATCTCAACATCGGCGGGAATTCGCAGCGGAAGAAAGAGAAAGTACACCGCTTCATTTACCGGATGGCCCGTTTCGCCGTTTACGGGCTGCGTTTCCCCGGGGTGAAATACAATTTATGCAACGAACCGGGTGAAGATTTTACCCGTCCGTCCATCCTGCTTTGCAATCACCAGTCGCACCTCGACATCCTGCCTGTGCTGGCCCTGTCACCCAAACTGGTCCTGGTGACGGCGGACTGGGTCTGGAAGAACCCTTTCTATGGCTATGTGATCCGCAATGTCGATTATCTGCATGCCTCGGAAGGGGTTGAGACGCTTCTTCCTAAGATCCGCAGCCTGCTGGACCGCGGCTACACGATTGCGATGTATCCCGAGGGGACGCGCTCCCCGGACGGCCGTACAGGCCGGTTCCACCAGGGCGCTTTCCATATCGCCCGGGACCTCGGAGCCGATATCCTTCCCGTCCTCCTGTATGGTACGGGCAGGGTGCTCCCCAAACACGGACGGCTGCTCCGGCGCTGGCCGGTGCGGATGGAGATCGGCCGGAGGATTTCGCCGGAGGCGCTTCCGCACTGGGGAGAGGGGCCGCGCGAGCAGGCTTCCCATCTCCGGAAATGGTATCAGTCCCGTCTGGCAGAGATTGCGGACAAAATAGAGCAGACAAGGCTGTGAGCAGCGTGGTTGTCATAGGAGGCGGACTCGGCGGCCTGATGACCGCCGCCATCCTTTCCAAAGAAGGATGGACGGTCACCGTGCTCGAGAAGAATCCCGTCATCGGCGGCGGTCTCCAGAGTTTTACCCGCCTTGGAGAAGTCTTCGATACGGGTATGCATTTTGTCGGCGGACTGCAGCCGGGCGGCAGCGTCCGCAGGATCTGCGAATACCTTGGCATCGTGGACCGGCTTCATATTCTGGACGCCGACCCGGCGTGGATGGATACGGTCTTTGTTTCGGAGGACAGGCAGTCTTACCGGATTGCCCAGGGACGGGACGGCCTGGTGGAATCGCTGGGACGGTATTTCCCCGCGGAGCGGGACAATCTGGCCGCTTATGCGGATGCGATGTATCGCCTGGCCGATGAAGAAGATATCTTCCATCTGCGCCCGCAGGGGGATGCGGCACATTCTCCGGAATTCTTCCTGCCTGCCGGCGCCTTCATTGAGAAATACATCCGGGATCCGCGCCTCCGCCGTATCGTGGCCTATATGAACCCGCTCTATGCGGGACGGCCGGATACGACGCCGGCCTATATCCATGCCATCATCTCCACGCTCTATATGGACGGCCCCAGCCGTTTTGCGGGCGGGAGTCTCCGTTTCGCCCACACGCTGCGGGATTATATCATGGAGCACGGCGGCCGTGTCCTGGCGGGAGATGCCGTGAGGACCGTCCGCAGCGAGGGCCGGGTTATCACCGGTCTTGAGACGGTGCACGGGAAGGCTTATCAGGCGGACGCATACGTCTGTGCCATTCATCCCTGCACCTTCTTCGGCCTGCTGGAAGACCCTTCCGTGCTTCCGAAGGCCTACCGGGAACGCCTGGAGGCGCTGCCGAATGCGTATTCGGCCTTTGTTGTCAATATCAAGTTCCGGAAGGATTCCTTCCCGTTCCAGAACCGGACGACCTATTGGGTCGCCGGCTACGGGGACATGTGGAACCAGGACCAGGCCTCGCCCTGGCCGGGCGGAATCGTCGCCGTGACGCCGCCGGACCTGGATCAGGGCGCCTGTGCCGGGAAGATGATCCTGACGGCTCCCATGGCATGGGATGCCGTGAAGCCGTGGGAACATACCGTCCATGGTCACCGCCCCGCAGCGTATGAGGCCTGGAAAACGTCCTGCGCCGAATTGCTTCTCGACAGGATGGAAGAGGTGTTTCCCGGCTTCCGGTCCGCCGTTGAGGGGGTCAATACGGCCTCTCCGCTTACCATCCGGGATTTCTACGGCGTCAAGGAGGGTTCGCTCTATGGATTCTCCAAGGACTGCCACGACCTGATTCTCTCGAATGTGCCCGTCTATACAAAGGTTCCCAATCTGTTCCTGACGGGGCAGAACTGCCATCTCCACGGCTTCTGTGGCGTATCGCTGACGGCTGTCGAGACGGCGGAAAGGATCCTGGGACGAAATGTGATCCGCCTATGAAGATAACGGGTGTATACGACTGGATGGCCCGTCACAAGGGCGTACGGGCGGTGTCGCTGGCCCTGGTGTCGGTGCTGCTTGCCGGGCTCGTGTTTACGCTTCATTTCAGCGAGGATATCAGCGACTTCCTGCCGCTCGGGACGGTGGAACGGGAGCATATGTCCGTCTTCCAGGACATCTCGGGCGCGGACGACCTGTACATCTTGTTCTCGAATCCCGGCGATGCCGACCGCACCGTAGAGGCCATCGATGCCTTTGAAGCGTCTGTCCATGCCCGGGACGGAGCCGGCTGGTGCGAAGGCCTGGTCTGCCATTATGATATCGATAATTTCCTGGAACTGAGCGAATTCGTCCAGGAGAACGCCCCGTATTTCCTGACGGATGCGGACTATGCGCGGATGGACAGCCTCCTGGCCTCTCCGGGTTACATCCCGGAGCGCCTCGCCGCCGACCGGGAGATGCTGATGCTCCCGTCGTCCGGCCTGTTTTCGGGCAGCCTTTCGCGGGATCCGCTCATGCTCTTCAGCCCGCTCCTGCAGCGGCTGCAAAGTTCCAGCGGCTCGTTCGGCTTCGAGATGGTCGACGGGTGCGCCTTTACGCCCGACATGAGCCGGGCGGTCGCCAAACTGCGTTCTCCCTTCGGAAACAGCGAGACCGACGGCAATGCAAAGCTCCTGAAACTGCTGGAGGAGGCCGCCTCCGAAATGCAGGCAGAATATCCCGACGTCAAGGTGGATCTGGCCGGCGGCCCCGCCATCGCGGTAGGCAATTCCGCCCGGATCAAGAAAGACAGCATCCTGGCCATCTCGCTCTCGGTCGTCCTGATCATCCTGCTGCTGGCCTATTCATTCCATTCCGTCCGCAGTATCCTTCTGATTTTCCTCTCTGTCGGCTGGGGTCTGCTGTTTGCGCTCGGCGGAATGGCGGTTTTCAGCGACAGGGTCTCGATCATCGTGATCGGGATTGCCAGCGTGATCCTCGGTATCGCCGTCAATTATCCGCTCCACCTGATAGCACATGCCGGGCATCAGCCGGACAAGCGGCTGGCACTCAGTGAGATCGTTTCGCCGCTTGTCGTCGGCAATATTACGACGGTGGGCGCTTTCCTGGCCCTGGTTCCCCTGAAGTCAACGGCACTCCGGGACCTCGGTCTGTTTGCGTCGCTGCTGCTGGTCGGCACCATTCTTTTCGTGCTGCTGTACCTGCCGCATTACATGGCCGTGAAGCCGGAAGAATCGCACAGGAGCCGGGTGCTGGATTATCTGTCGGGCCTGTGCCCCGAGCGCAGCAAGGCCTTTGTCGGCGGTGTCGTAGTCCTGACGCTGGTGCTGTCCTGGTTCAGTTTCAGGACAGGATTCGACACCGACATGTCGCACATCAACTACATGACGGACAGCCAGCGGGCCGACATGCAGTATTTCGAAGACCTGATGACGCGGGATGCATCGCGCTCCGCGCAGAGCGTGTACGTTTACAGCGAAGGGGACTCGTACGATGCGGCCCTTTCCGCCAATACGCCCGTCGCCCGCACGGTGGACAGCCTGGTCCTCCGCGGACTTGCAACGCCGCAGAATGCTGTTTCAACCATGATGGTCTCCCGGGAGGAACAGGCGGAGCGTCTCTCGCGCTGGCAGGCGTTCGCGGACCGGCACCGGGCCGCTTTGACGGAGACCCTCCCGTCGGAAGCCCGCTCCGCCGGGTTTGCAGAGAGTGCCTTTGCGCCGTTCCTGGCGCTGGCGGATCCTTCCAGGCAGTGGGCTCCGCAGCCGTTCGCGTATTTCGCCCCGCTGACCGGTACCGTATTCGGCCGGAGCTTTACGATGCGCGAGGAGGACGGGAAGTCCTATATGGTCACGGCCCTCAATGTGCAAGCGGAGGATATCCCTGCCGTGGAGCGGGCCTTTGCGAACAGTTTCGACGTGGCCGGGATGAATGCGGACATGACGCGTTCACTCTCCGACAATTTCAACTACATCGGCTGGGCGTGCTCGCTGATCGTATTCCTGTTCCTGTGGTTCTCGTTCGGCCGGCTGGAACTGGCGCTTATTTCCTTCCTGCCGATGGCCGTCAGCTGGGTGTGGATCCTGGGCCTGATGGCCCTCATGGGCGTCAAGTTCAACATCGTCAACGTGATCCTGGCAACGTTTATTTTCGGTCAGGGAGACGACTATACCATCTTCATGACGGAGGGCTGCCAGTATGAATATGCCCACCGGCGGCCGATCCTGACCTCCTACAAACGGAGCATCCTCCAGTCGGCTGCGATCATGTTCGTCGGCATAGGGACGCTCATCGTGGCGCGGCATCCCGCGATGCGTTCGCTTGCGCAGGTGACCATCATCGGTATGTTCTCGGTCGTCCTGATGGCCTGGCTGATTCCGCCGCTGCTGTTCAAGTGGCTGACGACCCGCAGGGGAGTGCCCCGCCGATATCCGCTGACGTTCCGTTCGCTGCTGCTCGGAGCCCCTTCGGACCCTGTACAACAAGTGCTGGGACGTTATCTGTACAAAGGGAAGGATATCGTACGTTCGGTCCGCCGGAGCCTGAAGACCCGCGGGGACGCGTACGCGACGGTGGATTTCTCCGCCCCGGAATGTGCCCTGGCGGATGAAGGGTACGGTGAACGGGCCCTGCTGGCGGCGCTCCTGCACCCGGAGTGCAGGATTACCGTCCGGATGGTGTCAGAGGAGCGTCGCGCCATCGCCGCCGCTGCCGCTGACGGTTTCGTAGATAATATTGAATTTAACGAGTCATAAATTATGAGAAAAGAGATCAAAGCCCTTTTGAGCGATGTCATCCCCGCCGTGGATTTCGAGGCAGACTTCCTGTTTGCCCAACTGGATTCCCTCAGCATCGCGACCATTCTGTACATCCTGAACGACAAGTATGGCATCAGCCTCGGAGCAGAAGACGTGACGCCCAGGAATTTCAAGAACCTTGACAACATCGTCAGGCTGGTACAGGCCAAACGCTGCCTGGAAGCCCGGATCCGGCAGCACGCGGAGGAGACTCCCGATACCGTCGCGGCCGTGCAGGGGAGCAAGCACATCACCTACGGAGAACTCTGGCAGGCCATTCTGGCCAAGGCGGACGAACTGCGCGCGGGCGGCCTGCAGCCGCACCGGCCGTATGTTTTCCGCAATCCCCAGGACTTCAGTTTTCTCGTTACCTACTGCGCCGTCCATTATCTGCAGGCCGTCGCCGTTCCGCTCGGACAGCAGGCTACGGACGAAGAATTCGAAGCCGTAAAAGCTGAGGTGGAGGCCAACGCCTTTGCGGACGATATCCGTGACGTACTCTACACGACGGGTACGACCGGCAAGTCCAAGGGCGTCATGATCTCGGAAACGATGCTGATTGCCTGCGCGGACAATTTCATCAGCGACCTGGGATTCCGGGCGGGACTCCTGTTCATCATCAGCGGGCCGCTCAACCACATCGCATCCCTGTTCAAGATCCACCCGACGCTGTCTTCGGGCGGGACCCTCTGCATCATCGACGGCCTGAAGGACATGAACGCCTTTTTCGATGTGTTCAAACTCCCGTTTGAGCGCTTTGCGACCTTCATGGTGCCGGCCAGTCTCCGCCTGCTGATGGAATTCTCTTACGAGACGCTCTGCAGCCTGGATTCCAAGATCGAGTTCATCGAGACGGGTGCGGCTCCGATCACGAAGGCGGATATGGAGAGACTGGCGAAAGCCCTTCCGCACGCACGGCTTTATAATACCCTCGGCGGGACAGAGGTCGGCTGCGTTTCGACCTATGATTTCAACGACGGACGGTATATGGAAGGCTGCATCGGCCGGCCGCTGAAGAATGCCTCCGTGGAGATTTCGCCCGAAGGGAACATCATTGTCTACGGCCAGACCATTATGAGCGGATATGTGGGTGATCCGGCCCTTACGGCCAGCGTCATCATCGACGGGAAGATCCATACGTCCGACCTCGGCTATTTCGATGAAGAGGGCCTTCTCCACATTACCGGCCGGGTCGGCGACATCATCAATGTCGGCGGCTACAAGGTCAACCCGAGCGAGGTCGAGGCGGTCGCCAATTCCTTCCCGGATGTCAAGGACAGCGTCTGCGCCCCTGCGGAGCATCCCGTCATCGGCACGATCCTGAAACTGTTTGTCGTCCTGGAGGAGGGGGCGGAGCTGGACAAGCACGCCCTGGCCGTGTATATCAAGTCCAAGCTGGAGGCCTACAAGGTGCCGACCTGGTACGAGGCCGTTCCGAAACTCGAGTATACGTATAACGGGAAACTGGACCGGAAGTACTACAAGACCCTCAGTCAGCAGTAATTTCGGGGTAAAGCCCCTTCAGCCATCCGAGGAATTCGTCCTTCCATTGCCGGGAGCGGGAACTGCCGCGGTTTTCATTGACACCGAACCCGTGTCCGCCGGTCTCATACTGGAGATACCGGTGGGGGATTCCGCGGACTGTCAGCGCCGAATCCAGCAGGACTGAATTCTGGAACTGCACGACAGGGTCGTCGATGCAGTTGACGAGGAAGACGGGCGGGCAGTCGGCGGGGATGTGCCGCTCCAGGGAGAGGGAATCCATCAGGATGCGGCTGTGCTGGCGGTTGTCGCCCAGCAGGCCTCTCCGGGAACGCTTGTGGACGTAAGGCTTCTGCATCGTCACGACCGGATAGACGGGAACGACGAAGGCAGGCCGGAGCGGAGCTTCCGTCCGGACGCCGGTCGCTTCCAGAAACCGGGTTTTGCTGTAGCAGGCCGCCGACATCACGAGGTGCCCGCCGGCCGAGAACCCCATCATCCCGATCTTGCCCGGGTCGATTCCGTAGCTCCGGGCATTCTCCCAGACCCACTGCATGGCACGCTGTGCATCGGTAATCATGTCCGGATGCCGTTTGCCGCGGAAGATGACCCGCGTATGCGCGATGTATTCCGGAATGCCGACCGTCCGGTAGAAAAGGACAAAGGCGGTGATGCCCCGCTCGCTGAGCCACTGCCCGACCTCGCGGCCTTCAATCTGTCTGTCCAGCCAGTGGTAACTGCCCCCGGGGCAGACGATGACGCTGACGCCCGAGGGCTTCTCCGGCTGGTATACCAGCATGGAGACCTCTTTGGCATGCCTGACTTTACAGCCTTTCCAGAGTTCGACGGTATCCCTCGGGGTGGCTTGCAGCAGGCATCCGGAAAGGAGCGTGGTGAGCAGCAGGAGCAGGCGGCGCATTAAACGGACAGGTTCTCTTTAAGGAAGGCGGTGGCGAGACCGATGACAGTATTCTTGTCGCCGCCGAGGAAATGTCCTTCTTTTTCGAGGACATGGAGTTTGCTGTCGGCGTACAGATCGTTGTATCTCTCACTGTAGGAGAGCGGGACGATCTTGTCCTTGGCGCCGTGGATGAGGCAGACCTTGCCCGTGTAGCGGGTCGAAGTCTCGTAGATGGGATATTGCTGCGCCTCCAGGATAAACTTCCGGCCCAGCTTGTGGAAGAAGACGGATACGTACTCCGGCGGATTGGCGGGATCGTATTTTGCGTTCATACACTGGCCTTTCAGGGCGTCATCCTTGAGGACGGCGGCGGGAGCGAGCTGCAGAAGGCAGGCGGGCTTCGCTTCTTCCTGCTCCAGTTCTCCTGCCAGCACGCCTGCGATGACACCGCCCTGGGAATGTCCTGCAAAGGCGATGCGGCTTACGTAGGGGAGTTTCCGGGCATACTCCCAGACAGCCCTCGCATCTGCGACTTCGCTGGAGAGCGTCATGTCGATGAAAGCCCCTTCGCTCTTGCCGTGGGCATCGAAGTCGAAACTGAGGGAGGCGATTCCTTCCCGGGCGAGCGCCTTGGCGAGCGCGGAGATGGGATACATCTCCTTCTTGGCCATGAATCCGTGCATCAGGATGACAAGCGGACATTTGTCTTTCCCGGGATCGAAACCCGCCGGCAGGACGGACTTGATATCAATACCACCTTGCGGGCCTTGTACGGCGTATGCCCGCGGACGCATCAGGAAAGAAAAGAGTGCCATTGCAATTCGGTTTAGAATTGCAAATATAATGAAAATTAGGAGGATTCGGGTCACGCCCGGCAAAATCGAAGTGTCACGCAACGGAGGTTGATGAAAAGTTTGTGCTAACGCAGCGAGACTGACAGGATTGAACTGATTAGGATGGAGTCGAGAGCCGTATCATCCTGGCGGAGATCTTTAGGCGGATGCTTGTTGCGTGACAAATATCGACCATGCTACTGTCGTTTCAGGCTGTTTTTGCGGGGAGGGTGACAATTTCTGACCACGCCACGAGCAGAGAACATGCCCTTTACCCTTGGTCAAGGATGTCAGCGATTGCATTTTGGGGAATACTCAGGATGCGTGCAAGTTGCAGGATATCAACGGAAAACCGTCTGTGCAGTTCGTTAACGAGGCGTCTTTGCTGAATATCATTGAGTGAGGCGGGCGATGGTTTGCCGAAGAGGCTGATACAGAGGTCGGAGATGATCGTCACAAGGGTCTGGTCCCGGAAGGAGGGAAGGAGATGCGGCTCTGATTCTGTCCTAAGACGTGCCTTGGAGGAGGAGGAAAGGAAATATTGCATCCGTCCTGGAGTGCGGAAAATTCTTTCGACCTTTTGAATGGGTATGTAAGACTCAGGAAGGATAAAACCGTTGCCGGAGATCAGCCAGGAATCGTCCACGGAGGCTGTACTGTGTAGAATTTTGGCTCTCTTTCGGGCGCTCATCCCTTTCATCCGTACACCTTCGGCTGGACAAGCGTTGAAATAGCAGTTCCCGCTTCCCCAAGGATATCCGTTTGCAGCAAGACAGATGTTGGCGGCAACCGGATTCATCATGACATATGCGATGGCCCGCTCTATCGATTCTTCTCCTTGCAGAGAACGGATGTCGCATGTGTTGTGGCGTAGAAACTTTTTTACCCTGTATCTATGTGAAAGATGGGTGGAGAACAACTGCTTGAATCTGGCGATAAATAGTTGACACGAAGTTTTATCCGCTTCGATGACAAAGTGAACGTGATTTGACATCAGGACAAAACAGAGAATGATCACCTTACATTGCGCGGAAGCAATGGCTACATAGTTCATTCCGCTTTTGAAGTCGTCATCGTCGCGGAACCAGATTC
>JAEEGL016951670.1_pt1 | contig 14191 bp, 10 predicted proteins | sample 9134231 | NCBI WGS metagenome assembly JAEEGL01 (sample SAMN16246548, study PRJNA631951) | gut metagenome | biome: gut microbiome; feature: rumen; material: fiber-attached | host: Bos | place: Iran: Karaj | collected 2018-10 | reverse complement strand
GCCGGGCGAAGGTCGCCGAATCAGGGCAATCTCCGTGAAGTTAACCGAACTGCGACCTTCAAGCCACGGCGTCGACGCGTCGTCTCAAGCGGCGGAAATTCGCCCGCGCCGAAGGCGTCGGGTTGCCTGAGCGCGAAGCGCGAACCCCGAAGGGGCCGCAAGGGGCCGAGCAGCGCGGCAGGTGCGCCGCGCTTTCGTGGTCGCGCGAAGCGCACAAGACCCCGCAAGTCTAGTGGTTGAATTGTGCGAAGCGGTGGAATGGTAATAAAACCCAACCGTCGGAGTTTCAAACATAATCATCGTCGAAACACCCTACGAAACGCCGAAACCCTAGGTAGTCAACCATAAAATTTGAATTTCCATTGCGCGTCAGCGCAGGAAGAAGGCAGCAAAGAGGGAAAGGGGTGCGGGGGAAGGGGGAGAGGGAGGAGGAAACCATCGAAATGTGCCGGATTGTTGAATTTCATCGGACATAAGCCGACAGGAGTCAGAAGCGTCGCAGACAGCAAATGGGTGACGCCACGGTTTCGTGGCGTTAGCCTGTCGCATTTGCACACGCGCAGATCAGGCCGTCTTGCGAGGACGCCCGCGAGGACGTTTAGGACGATTCTCCCTCTCGACGTCCCTTGGGTCTCTCTCGGGCTTGAAGTCGGGGTATTTGGCAATGTAGTTCAGCAGGATGGCAATGTGGCGGGCAACGGCCGTCAAGGCGACCTTCTTTGGCTTGCCGTTGGCTGTGAGCCGCTGGTAGACGCCATGAAGGATGTGGTTTGAGCGACTGCCGGACACCGCAGCCATGTAGAGGGCTTTCTTGAGGTCGGATCTGCCGCGCTTGGGTCTGGCCTTATTCTTGATTGTGCAGCTCTCGTGGCCGATGGGTGCGTCACCGCACATCTTGGCGATGCTCTTCTCGTTAAACTCGCCGATGTCGGGACAGTAGGCGAGGATCGCCCACGTCAGGCACGGGCCGACGCCTTTGACCTCCTGGAACCTGCGGGAAAGATCCTTCATGCGCGGGTCGCTTTCAATTGCCGCATCGCATTCGGCCTCGAGCTTGGCAATCTGCGCGTCGATTTTTCCGACGAGCTTTTTGATGTCATTCTTCATGTCGGCGTCGGGGTTGTTCTCGAGTTGATTGCAGACGAGAGCCTTGGCCTTCATGTAGTTCCTGCGCGCGCTGACGGCCTTTCTGAGGCGTTTCTGCGCCTCGGAACGCGGCTTGACGAAATGGAGTTTCGCCTCCTTGAGCGACGCCGCGTAGTCACGGATCATCTCGCAGTCGATGGCGTCCGTCTTCTCGATGCGCCCCTGCGACTCGGCGAAGCGTCTCGCTCCCCAGGCGTCAAGGCGCAAGGCCCTCACTCCCTTTGCGAGGCACTCGTCGGCAAGCGGTTCCTCGTATGGCCCTGTCGCCTCGAAGCTTACGATGGCGTCGAGCTTCGCCGCCATTGCGATCAGTTTTGTCCTGCAGGACTTGATGTTCCTGATGTGTTCCTTCCTACCGTCGGGGTAGCAGACGTCAAGCCATGCCTTGCCGACGTCGACTCCTATGTGCATTCTGGCCGAATTCATGATATACTTTCCTTGTCTTCGAGCTATAGGGACTCAGCATCCCGTATGCCCTTACAACCATTCAGGCTATGGCTCATGACGAAGTGGCGGCGCCCGTACTACGTAACGATGTACTTGCATCTTAGGAAAAACGGGCTGACCGCCACGGCCCGGGTTGGATGGCCATCCTTCCCGGGCATTCTCTTCGCTTCGGCTTTGAGACCTCCGCTATCTCAGAAACTGCTGAGCAGGAACGGGGGGAATTGTATCACAAACGCATTAGACAAGGAAAAATCTACGTTGGAAATTTGACTACGTAGCAAATTCTGTCAACTGACAAACGAATTTTTCTCAACTGACAAAAGATCTTTTGTAAACCGACAAAAACTCGAGTGTCAACCGACAAATGCACGGGCGGCAATTAGCGGAAAACCTGACGCTGGCCAGGGGAGGAAAGACGCAGCGGACGCCCGCTGATGCGAACGCCCGCTGGATGAGTCATGCCTCGGACGGCAGACTACTCGACAACGACCTTGTAGAACGCGCCGTCGGGCTGGGTGCCCTTGCCATCCCAACGCGTCGACCAGTTCTCCGGCTTGCCGGTGAACGTGCCGTCGCCTGCGCCAAGTTCCGTCACAGTGCCGGACTTGAAGTCGGGCGTCGTGGACCTCAGGATCTTGAAGCTCCTGTAGTTGGAGCCGAGTCCGTTGAACTCAATCGACGGCACCGAGTCGAACGAGAACGACGTGATCTTGAACGGCTCGGTTCCGTACGGATCGACGCCTGTATGGTAGACGTCGGCCATGGTGTAGCCCGGGATGCCGGTCTGGGCCGCCGCGTTGCGCGGCAGACTGTTCTCGTCGAACCAGGCGTTCGGCACGCCGCCCGTAGAGCCGTTGGCGGACGAATCCTCCGACGCGTACTGAAGGGTCGTTACGATGAGGTCGTCCGCCTTCGTTCCGACTAGGCTGATCTCGCTGATGGTGCTTGCAGTGCAGGCGATGCGATGCCAGGCGCCGCCCGCGACATTGCCGTCCGGATTGCGGTATCCGTAGTCCGTCGTGCAGATCGAGCCGTTCAGCCTGACGCGGGCGTAGCCGCAGACTCCGCTGTAGTCGACCTCGATGCCGACGCGAACCCACTGTCCGTCGGCGAACTTTTCGCTAGAAAGCGGCGTCCATCCGTTTCCGACGACTCCGCCCTCGTTGCGAGCGTGCCAGACGCAGAGCTCGCCGTTCGTGTCCGCGGCGACGGCGATCTGGACCCCGCTGCCAAGGTCGAGGAGAGGCTCGCGGGAGCGGCGGATCTCGACCATCACGTCAAGCTTGCGATTGCTGTTGGCCGCGTTCGCATCGGCGGGAACCGTGCGCTTCGCCTCGCCGTCCGCGTCAAGGACCTTCGTATGCGCCGCGTTCTGCATGACATATCCGGTCGCAGGAGGCGTGTAGTCGTTCTGGACGATCTCGCCGTCGCCAGTCCAGCCGGCGACCTCGCTGCCGACAGCGCCGACCGCATATCCCTCGAACGTGTCGTTGAGGAAGATGTCGCCGCCCGCAACTCCGGCATTGGAAGTCGTCCAGGTAAGCGTATCGTCGGCGCCGACCGTGAAGGAGGCCACCGAGCCCGCAATGTTGTTCTGGTTGTGGGCCGGCAGACTGTAGGTCACATTGACCACCGCATCGCTGCGGTTAGTGTATCCCCGCGAATCGCATCCGTCCCCGAGAAGCGCGACGTCAAGCGGAGTTCCGTCAATGAAGCGGTAGTTGTTGCCGACAATCGACGGAGTGCCAATGCCCGACTCAGGAGCGTTGAAGTTCAGTGTGCGGATGTTCAGGCCAGTAAGCTTGAGAGTGTAGATTCCTTGATCTCCACCCGAGCCACCGTCGCCGACAAGAACAAGAGTACACGAACCGTCATCAAGTCGAGGGCCGAGACATATGCCCTCATAGTTCGGCAGATCACGCCCATGATGATACTCCCACAACCGAGTCTTCTTCGTTCTAGTGTATGTGACACCCTCGGCCTTTAGCGAAGGAATTGATGAGATTTCAGTTGCACCCGAGAAATCAACTTGATATATCCGAAGTTGGAAATCAGGATAAAAACCTCCTTCGTAGCAGCGCCTCTCAAGCGTAAGAAGAGTGCCATCAGGAAGTGCGCACAAACCCGACACACCGCTCCTCGTCACATAATTAGTCGTTTTTGTTCCATTACCATTATCTTTTATGCTGCTCCAATCAGGATCTGTCCCCACAGGCTCCGTCAAATAGGCCCACTGACCGTCTGGTGTCCAGTTGTCGGTGACCGACTCACGCGTAAAACGTGTCAGACGGACCGTAGAACCCGATGTTTTAGTCGCCACCGATCCAACTCCAGGAAGCATGTCGGCATCACACTTAAGGCCCTCTTCGTTGCAAGTCCACATCGTCTTGCCGTCGCCCGAGATTGTAAGCGCTTCTAGGCTGAAGTTGCCGTAGTACTGCTTCATTATGCTCGGTACTGGAGCCGAACGAAGCAGATTGCCAGTTGCCTGATCATATTCGCGTATGAGCGCACTCGTCTCCTGAGAAACCCACACCTTCCCAGAAGCAGGGTCATACGCACAACCCTCCACGTCATTACCGCCGGACATGGCAACACCCGTCCCAATTGTTATTCCGGATGTTGATAGTGAACCATTGGAACGGTCGATTGCAAGCGTAAGAGGATACATCTTGTTGTCGGCGTCGTCCACAGCGTAGAACAGATTTCCGCCGGCATATGTTATGCCGCTAATCTGCACTGCCCCAGAACCACTGGGCCTCTCTACTTGCGACACTGTCGAGATCGACAACGCACTTGCATCAACTGTTGCTAAGCCGCATAAAAGCGCAGCAGTTGCCAACTTGACTCTTTTACTCATTATTGCTCCTTATTTTAGTAGAATCCCCTGAAACTAACCGATAAGATGAATGAAGACGCTCATCGTGATGCCCACGAGCGCGCCTATTACGCCGCCCCAGATCGTGATGCCGCGAAGCTCCCTGTTCGCGACCTGGCGCGTGAGAAACTCCATCTTCTCCTCGTTCAGCGCCATGATGGAGTCGTAGATTATGTCCCAGATCTTCGTCTCCTCCACGATGCTCGGGAGACGGTTCGAGAGGTATGCCGTAAGCTGGTTCGCGCAGCTTCTTGCTATGACCGAGCGCACTTCGTCGTTGAAGACCGAGCCCACCTGCCTTAGCGCGTCGGCCTCGGCAAGCACGAAAGACGGAAGAAACGGACGAAGCCCGCCGGCGATACCGCCGGCGAGCGTGCCAGCCCGCGAGAAAACGTCGTCGATCTCGGCGCGGATGTTCCTTTCGAAGACCATCCGCACCGTCGGGCTAGTGATCCGCGCGACGATCTTCTCGGAGGACATGAGCTCGCTGCTCACGACCTTCTGCACAGATTCGGCGATCGCCTGCTTCTTCTTGGTGAACACGGTGGCGAAAAGCCACCGTATCGCGAGGTCGTTCGTACCCGCGCCGATGGCGAAGCCGACCGCGCCCTGAAGGACGGTCTGTGCGAGAAACGTCATTTGGCGTCGGCGGCCTTGGCCTCGTCGTCCTTCTTGCCGGCGGCGACAGGCGCATCCTCCGCCGCCGAGAAGCCGAGGGCCTTGGCAGCCTGGACGAGACCTTCGTCGGAGCTCGCTATGGCGCACCTGACGCCGTGGATGGTCTCAAGCTCCTGCATCGTCGCGAGGTGGATCGCCTGAAGCGTTCCGATGGAGACGGGGAACGAACCCGCCGCGCGGCGCATGATCTCGTCGGTGACGGGAACCTGCACTACGGTCGAGCAGACGGTCTCGATCCACGAGCCGAGACGAGCGCGGCCCGCGTCGTCGAGCTTGCCGTTGAGGCGAAGGAGATTCGCCGCGCGGAAGCACTCGGTGCGCATGAGGACGCTGGCGTACGCCTTGTCCCACTTGCCCCAGAATTCAGACGCCTGGCCGACGCCGAGAAGACGACGGATGACGTACGTCGAGTCGAGATAGACGGTCATTACCGCTCCCCCCTTTCCTTCTGCATCTCCTTGAGCGGATCGACCTTGAAGCCGAAGCCGCCGATGTCCTTGAGCACTGAAAGCGGAGCCGTGGGCTCCTTGACGGGAAGCCTGGAGAGAACTCCGTCTTCGCCGAGCAGGCGCGCGACAATGCGCTTGTGGCTGGTGATTAGCACCTCTTTTCCCTGGCGGGCCAGACCAAGATAGTGGCAGAGCTGCTGCTTGAATGCGGCCGTGCTGACTTGTTCAATCATGATGGACATATTATAGACATTTTATGTCCACTTTGTCAAGCGCCCCTGTTCGCCCCTTTTCCGCAGGCTGCGAACTCATGTGTCTACTTATGCACGATGCTCGGCTGCGAGACACATCCCGCCGCCGAGCATCGACCTTTGCGTATTCCGCCTATGACGGAATCACTGGACCATCACCGTGCGCTGTTCGTAGTGGCCTGGCTGCCACACGCGCACGACCGAGCCGTTGGGCTGGACCTGGTCGACGTACCGGCCTTCAACCCAGACGGACTGCGTCTGCGCAACAGGAACGGTCTGGACGACCGTCGCCGCAGGAGCCACGACCGTAGGCGTGGTCACGACCGCAGGCGCAGACACCACTGCAGGGGCGGTTACCACCACAGGCGCAGGAGTCAGCGCATCGTAGACAAGGCTGCCCACGACTCCGCCGACGAAACCGGGCCAGAAGCCACGACCGCCGCGACCCCAGCCGCTATGGTGATGGTGATGATGCCCGCCGTAGTGGTGGATGGCGGGACCGCGATGGAAGCCGTGGCCTCCGTGATGCCCGTGGGGACCCGCAAATGCTCCGAGCGCCAAGGCCGCCATCCCGAATGCAACTATCAGTTTCTTGTTCATTTTCTCGTCTCCTTTCAGTCTTGTTCGCCCGGGACCTTCCCGCGCTACACTAAGCTAGGGGGGAATGGCGCGCGTTTCTGACAGAAATTTTCGTCCGACGGACACAAAGGCCCGTTATTTGCCGAAACCGGCCTTTCTAAGAAGAAATCTCGCTATTTTGCTGGGCCAGTGCTGCGATTCAAGATGGAGAACGGGCAGCTCCGCAATCCGCAGCTCCGGGTGCGCGCCGAGCCAGACGTCGAGCAGCCTTTCGGCCACAAAGCCGAAAACCCTCGCATCGTAGGGCGAATAGCCGGAGATGTCCAGCCTGCGCTCAAGCTCGAAAAGGACGTCGAAAAGCCACTCGCAGTATCTGTCGAAAAGGCGCCTGCCCATGACGAACATGTTGAAGCGGTGTCCGCCGCGCGACTTCATGGCGCGGTCGAACGCCGCAACGCAGTCAGGATGCCTCTCCGACAGTATGCGCCGCGTCTCGTCGAGGTCGACGGCGTTGTGCGCGTGAGCGTAGTGGGAGTAGGTCGTCTCCACGAAATAGCAGCGGCGCTTCGGCAGTATCACGTCGGCGCGGCCGAGGAGCGACTCGAGTTCTGCGCCGCTGGCTATTCCGTCCGCTCCGCGGAAGTGCCGACGGTAGTGGACGAGGCCGACGGCGTCGGCGCGCAGGTTCTTCCACGCCCAGTACAGCCCCGTAAGCTCGCACCAGTTGGCGTTTTTCGCGCTTATGCTGTCGCCTTCGTCGTCGCGGGCGAAGCCGATGGACGGCTTGCCGGCTGCGCCGACCTGAAGCGGAAGGTACGCAGGGTCCTCCGGCATCCTGTACGGCTTGTGCGCCGCGACGACGACTTTCAGGTCCATCGGGCCTTTCCCGAGGCTACTCCACCGTCACCGACTTCGCGAGGTTGCGGGGCTGGTCGATCTCGCAGCCGCGAATGCGGGCGACGTGGTAGGCGAAGAGCTGCATGGCGACCACCGACACCACAGGCGCGGTGAACGGGCTTGTGCGCGGCAGGAATATCGCGTCGTTGCAGTGGGCGGCCGCCTCTTCGTCGCCGCGTGTGACGATGCCAATGACGGGAGCCTTGCGGGCGCGGCACTCCTGGACGTTGCCGACGGTCTTCTCCTTGCCGGGGATGTCGCAGAGAAGCGCGACGACCGGAGTCTTGGCGCCAAGAAGCGCGATCGGACCGTGCTTGAGCTCGGCGGCCTGGTAGCCTTCGGCGTGGACGTACGAGATCTCCTTCATCTTGAGCGCGCCCTCTAGCGCCGCAGGATAGAGTATTCCGCGCCCGAGGAAGAACATGTCGTCCACCTTCGCATACTTCGCCGCGATGGCTGCGATCGCGTCGTTTTCCTTGAGCACTTCGGACACGAGGTCTGGCAGGGAGGAAATCTCGTTGCAGAGCCCGAGGCCCTCCTCGCGCGAAAGGCGGCGCGTGCGGCCGAGCTTGAGCGCCATCATCGCGAGCACCGTCACCTGGGACGTGAACGCCTTGGTCGAAGCGACCGAAATCTCCGGACCCGCGTGCAGATAGACGCCGCGCCCTGCCTCGCGCGCGATCGTCGAGCCGACGACGTTGCATATCGCCGAGACGAGCGCACCCTTGCCGATGGACTCGCGGACGGCGGCGAGAGTGTCGGCCGTCTCGCCGGACTGCGAGACCGCAATCGCCCAGTCGGACGGACCGATTATAGGGTTGCAGTAGCGGAACTCGGCGGCCTGCTCGGGGGACGTCGGCAGGTCGGCTAGCGCCTCGAAAAGGTACTTGCCCGCCATTCCGGCGTGGAGAGAGGTGCCGCAGCCGATTATGACCGCTCGGCGAATCGACGCGAGATCGCGGGGAGGAAGGCCGAGGCCGGCGAGAATCGCCGTGCCGTTCACCGTGTCGAGACGGCCGCGAATCGTGTTGCGCAGGCTCTCGGGCTGCTCAAAGATCTCCTTGAGCATGAAATGCTCGTAGCCGCCCTTCTCGACGGACTCCGCGTCCCATTCGACGGCCTGGACGTCGCGCGAGACTGGCACGTTGTCGAGGGTGTAGATGTCGACGCCTTCGGGCGTCACGCGGGCCACGTCACCGTCCTTGAGGTAGATGACCTGCCTCGTGTGCGCGACAATGGCCGAGACGTCGCTTGCCACGACCGTCGCCCCGTCGCTCACGCCGATGACGAGAGGCGAGCCCTTGCGCGCCACGATCATCTCGCCGGGATGGCGCTTGGAGATCGTCGCGATGCCGTAGGTGCCCTCGACCTTCTTGAGAGCCTGCGAAACCGCAGAGAGGAAGTCGCCCTTGTCGAACACCGCGACGAGATGCGCCAGAACTTCCGTGTCGGTCTGCGAGACGAACTTGCAGCCCTTCTTCTCAAGCTGGGCGCGAAGCGCCGCGTAGTTCTCGACGATGCCGTTGTGCACAAGCGCGAGCCCGCCGCCGTCCGCGACGTGAGGGTGGGCGTTCTCGACGGTCGGCAGACCGTGAGTCGCCCAGCGCGTGTGCGCTATGCCAATCGTAAAGCCTTCCTGCTCGGCATCGGACAGCGACTCCTTGAGCAGCCTGTCCAGCTCTGCGACCTTGCCGGTCTTTTTGAAGACCTTGATGCCTTCCTTCGACTCCAGAGCCACGCCCGCCGAGTCATACCCTCGATACTCAAGCCGCCTGAGACCGTTCACCAAAGGCGCGCACGCCGGTTTGGTCCGGCTTGAGAACCCCACAATTCCGCACATCCGTGTTTTTCCTTTCGCTGTTTTTCAGCGTATTATACCATACTTTAGGCCTGATTCAGCTTCGCATGGTACTCTTGCAGCGTGCAGACTGACATCTCCCCGAAGCGCATGTAGTCCTCGAGGCCCCTTACGGACGCCTCGAAACCGGCCGCCGTCGTGGTGACCGGGATGCCGCGCGCAATCGCCGCGGAGCGCATTCTGACGTCGTCCTCCATCGCCTCCGCGCCCGGCTCGGACGTCGAGACGATCCACGCCACGCCGTTCTCCGCTATGAGGTCGAGCACGTTCGGCCGCCCCCTGCTTATCCTGTAGATCGCCTTCGAGCGGACGCCCGCCTCCCAGAGCTTCGTCGAGGTGCCGCGCGTCGCGTAGATCGAAAACCCCATGTCCGAAAGGCACTTCGCGAGCGGCACGACCGTTGCCTTGTCCTCGTCCCTCGCCGAAAGGAACACGCTTCCGCCGGAAGGAAGGCTCGAACCCGCCGCGAGCTGGCTCTTGAAGAACGCCATGTCCCTGTCCGCGTCGATGGACATCACCTCGCCCGTAGACTTCATCTCCGGCGTGAGCGTGACGTCGACGCCAGGGAACTTCACGAACGGGAACACCGCCTCCTTCACGCACGTGTACGGCAGGCGCACCTCGCGCGAGAAGCCGATCTCGTCCAGCTTCTCGCCGACCATGCAGCGCGACGCGACGCCCGCGAGCGAGACACCAGTCGCCTTCGAGATGAACGGAACCGTGCGCGACGCGCGGGGATTCACCTCGATCATCCAGATCGTCTGCCCGCCAGGCGCCTTCGCGTCGCGGGTCACGGCGAGCTGGAGGTTCATGAGGCCGATCACGCCAAGCTTCTCGGCGAACTCCTCCGAAAGGCGCCTTACCTCGGCAAGCGTCTCGGGCGCAAGCGAGACCGGCGGCGTGACGGACGCCGAGTCGCCGGAATGGCAGCCCGCCGGCTCGACGTGTTCGAGAATCGCGCCGATCACGGTCTTCTCTCCGTCGGAGACGCAGTCCACGTCAAGCTCTATCGCGTTTTCGAGGAACTTGTCGATCAGAATCGGCTTGCCCTTCGACGCTTCGACCGCCTCGCCCACGTACCGCCCCAGGTGCGTCTCGTCATGGACTATCGCCATGCCGCGTCCGCCCAGAACGAAGCTCGGGCGCACGAGCACCGGATAGCCGATCTTCGCAGCGATTCCCGCCGCCTCCTCCACCGAATGCGCGATTCCGCTCGGAGGCTGCCTGACGCCGACTTCCGCGGCAAGGTTCTTGAAGAGGTCCCTGTCCTCGGCGGCGGCGATGCTCTCGGGCGAAGTGCCGATGACGTTCGCCCCTGCCGCCTTCAGGCGCGCCGCCAGGTTTAGCGGAGTCTGCCCGCCGAACTGCACGATCACGCCGTCGCAGCGCTCGCGGTCGTAGACCTCCATTACGTCCTCGAACGTCAGCGGCTCGAAGTAGAGCCTGTCGGACGTGTCGTAGTCCGTCGAGACCGTCTCCGGATTGGAGTTCACCATCACCACTTCGTAGCCGCGCTTGCGAAGGGCGAAGGCGGCATGGCAGCAGCACCAGTCGAACTCGATGCCCTGTCCGATTCTGTTCGGGCCGCCGCCGAGAACCATTATCCGCTTCTTGCCGGCGTCCCCGAGCGCGTTTTCGCCGCCCTTCGCGGACGCATCCGCGCCTGTCTGCGAATAGGTGCTGTAGTAGTAGGGCGTCTTCGCCTCGAATTCACCTGCGCAGGTGTCCACTTCGCCGAACTTCGGGCGTATGCCGAGGGCCAGGCGGCTCTTGCGCACGGACGCCTCGTCCGCACCCGTCGCCGCGGCGATTTCGGCGTCGCTGAAGCCGAACACCTTGGCCTGGCGCAGAATCTCCGCGTCAAGCGCACCGCCGTCCTTCGCGGCGCTTTCGCGCATAAACGCCCTGAACGCGTCGATTTCCTCGAGCTCACGTCTGAACCACGGGTCGAACGAAGCGACGTCATGTCCTTCCAGCGGCGCCTCGAGCGAACGGACGGCCTTGAGATAGGCCTGCTTGAATGTGCGCCCGATGGCCATCGCCTCGCCGACGGACTTCATCTGCGTCCCAAGCCTGCGGTCGGCGCCCGGGAACTTCTCGAACGTGAACCGCGGCACCTTCACGACGACATAGTCGAGCGCCGGCTCGAAGCAGCTCGGCGTCGCTCCGGTGATGTCGTTGCGCAACTCGTCCAGCGTGTAGCCGACCGCCAGAAGCGCCGCGATCTTCGCAATCGGAAAGCCCGTCGCCTTCGAAGCCAACGCCGACGAACGCGAAACTCGCGGGTTCATCTCGATCACGACGCGCCTTCCCGTCGCGGGATTCACCGCCCACTGCACATTCGAGCCGCCCGTCGACACGCCTATCGCCTCGAGAACCCTCAGCGAATCGTCGCGCATCGCCTGGTATTCGCGGTCGGTAAGCGTCTGGATCGGCGCAACTGTTATGGAGTCGCCAGTGTGCACGCCCATCGCGTCTAGGTTCTCGATGGAGCAGACGATGACGCCGTTGCCCTTGCGGTCGCGCATCACCTCCATCTCGTATTCCTTCCAGCCGACCAGCGACTCCTCGACAAGCACCTCCGAGTTCAGCGACGCCTCAAGCCCGCGGCGCACAATCGCCGAAAACTCCTCCGCGTCGTGCGCAATGCCTCCGCCGGTTCCGCCAAGCGTGAAGCCGGGACGTATCACGAGCGGCCACGAGCCGATGGCCTCCGCCGCCGCAAGAGCCTCCGCAAGCGAATGGCACGAGACGGAGCGCGGCATGTCCAGCCCAAGCCCCTGCATCGCCTTCTTGAAGAGCTCGCGGTCCTCGGCCTTCGCTATGGCGGCGGCGTCCGCGCCGATCATCTCGACGCCGTAGCGACCCAAAACGCCGCGCTTCGATACCTCCATAGCCGCATTCAGGGCCGTCTGGCCGCCCAAAGTCGCAAGAAGGGCGTCGGGACGCTCCCGTCGGACGATTTCGTGGATTGTCTCGGGCGTTATCGGCTCGATATACGTCCGGTCCGCCATGTCCGGATCCGTCATTACGGTTGCTGGGTTCGAATTCACCAGCACAACCTCGTAGCCTTCCCTCTTCAGGACCTTCACGGCCTGTACGCCGGAGTAGTCGAACTCGCAGCCCTGCCCGATGACTATCGGCCCCGAACCAATAATCAGAATCTTCCTAATATCCGTGCGCTTCATACCGAAAATACTTATCTACACAAACCGTGCCAAAGGCAGGAGGCCCGTCAAACGACGGGCCTCGTTACAGAATCTGTAAAATCGGACAGGCCGATATTACACTTTAGACCCTTCCGCCTTCTTGAGAGCCGCCGAAACCAGCCCGACGAAAAGCGGATGCGGAGCGGTCGGACGAGACTTGAATTCCGGATGGAACTGGCAGGCGATGAAGTAGGGATGCTTCTCAAGCTCCACTATCTCGACGAGCTTTCCGTCCGGCGAGACGCCGCCGACCTTCAGCCCCGCCTCCTCCAGATTCTCCCTCGCCTCGCCTTCGAACGCAAGCTCGTAGCGGTGGCGATGACGCTCGGAGATTACTCCGTCTACAGCCTCCGCCTTGTACAGCTTCGCGGCAAGCGAACCCTTCGCAAGCTCGCACGGGTACGCGCCAAGCCGCATCGTGCCGCCCTTCTGCGTTATGCCGCGCTGCTCCTCCATGAGATCAATGACCGGGTGAGTCGTTTTCTCGTCGAATTCCGTCGAATTCGCGTCCTTCCAGCCAAGTACGTCGCGAGCGTACTCTATCACCGTACACTGCATTCCAAGGCAGATTCCGAGGAACGGGACGCCGTTTTCGCGCGCATACTTGACGGCGGCTATCTTGCCCTCCACACCGCGCGAACCGAAGCCGCCAGGCACCAGAATGCCGTCCACGCCGGCAAGCGGATTCTCCGCTGCGGAACCGACAAGCTCCTCCGCCTCGATAGGCACTACCTCCACCTTGCTGTCCTTCGCCATGCCGGCGTGCTGGAGTGCCTCGTGGATGGACTTGTAGGCGTCGCGTATCGCGATGTATTTGCCGACGAGCGCTATGCGGCAGTGTCTTTTGGGCTGAGTCGCCTTTCTGACGAGCGTGTCCCAGACCGTGTGCTTTACTGGCCAGATGTCGAGACGCAGCTGCCGCAGAACCTGCTCGTCCAGCCCCTGCCTGCGAAGCTCGCGCGGCACCGCGTAGACGGAATCGGTGACGTCCTTCTCCTCTATCACACACTCGCGCTTAACATTGCAGAACATGGCGAGTTTCCGCATATGCTCTTCAGGTATCGCCATTTCGGTGCGGCAGACCAGGATGTCGGGGATGATGCCGATGTTGCGGAGCATTCCGACGGAATGCTGGGAGGGCTTTGTCTTCAGCTCTCCCGCGGCCTTCAGATACGGCACAAGCGTCAGATGCACGAAGCAGGTGTTTTCGGCGCCTTCCTCAAAGCGGAACTGCCGCGCCGCCTCAAGAAACGGCAAACTCTCGATATCGCCAGAAACTCCGCCTATTTCGCAAAGTACGATGTCGCAGTCATGCTCGCCCGCGCTCCTTATCGCCGCCTTTATCTCGTCCGTTATGTGCGGTATCACCTGCACCGTTCCGCCAAGGTACCCGCCAGCCCTCTCGCGCGCCAAAACGGACGAATAGATGCGTCCCGACGTGAAATTGCTGGCTTTTGTGCATGTAACTCCCGCAAATCGCTCGTAATGGCCGAGGTCCAGATCTGTTTCCGCACCGTCATCCGTCACAAAGACCTCGCCGTGCTGATAAGGGGACATCGTACCTGGATCGACATTGAGGTAAGGGTCCAGCTTCTGCATGAAAACCTTGTAGCCGCGCGACTTGAGCAAGAGCGCGAGCGACGCGCTGGTGATCCCCTTTCCGAGGCTGCTCACAACCCCGCCTGTGATGAAGACGTACTTGACCTGCTTTTTCATGCCCACACGGATTGCACAACCCGTGCCAACGTCCCAGACGGCGTTTTACGCCCCCGTTCTGTACACTTTCTGTAATGGCATTG
>JAEEGL015333282.1_pt1 | contig 14191 bp, 13 predicted proteins | sample 9134231 | NCBI WGS metagenome assembly JAEEGL01 (sample SAMN16246548, study PRJNA631951) | gut metagenome | biome: gut microbiome; feature: rumen; material: fiber-attached | host: Bos | place: Iran: Karaj | collected 2018-10 | reverse complement strand
TCAGGCATTCCTCGAGCTGCACCCCACCAAGTATGCTGAGGAGCTGGTTAAGAAGATGGAGAAGAGCGGTGCCAAGGCATATCTCGTCAACACTGGTTGGAACGGAACAGGGAAGCGTATCTCTATCAGGTATACCCGTGTTATGAGCGATGCCAGGCTCGGTGGGGCTATCCGGAAGGGTCCTACGAAGAATATTCCTTATTTGGACGTGGAGGTTCCTACAGAGCTCGAGGGCGTAGCAACCAATATCCTCGATCCTCGTGACACCTATGCTGATGCAGCAGAGTGGAACAAGAAGGCTGAGGATCTGGCTGCCCGCTTCATCAAGAACTTCAAGAAGTACGAGGGCAACGAGGCTGGTAAGGCACTTGTCGCTGCAGGTCCAAAGCTGTAAGGCTTAGGACCGAAAGCAACTTCGCTCTGCGAAGGGCAAGGTTGCTTGATCCAAAGCTGTAAGCGTTTATTGACTTATATCAAAATAAAAGACGATTTCTGCGGGAATCGTCTTTTTTGATGCCTTTATTGATAAAGATGCATTAATTTTGCACTCGTAATCGAGACGATTATAATGTTATTCATTAGGTTAGTAGTTAATAGATTTAAGGTAAAGATTATGTTATTAGATTTTCAAACAACGGCACTGTTGGTATCGGTAGTAATTGCCACAATTCTGAGTGTTATCACTTTGATAAATACCAATATCCGTTAGGAAGGAGCGCGGAGTGAGAGATTCATACCGCGCTCTTTTTTTGTTTACAAAATCTAAAATATAGGCTATTATCATATAATTAACTTAATAAAAGGTCAAAAAATGTCGCTATTTGCGGAATTGTGAGTAAATTTGCATCCAAAAATTGAAATTAAACAAAATGACGAAACAAATAAAGGTCTTGTGCGGCTTGCTGACAGCGGTGTTGCTGATGGCGTCATGCCTGAATTCTAAGGATAGTGATTCTACGTTAAATGATGATACTGCTATCACAGGATTCACTTTGGGAATGCTGAACAGGTATCTTCATACTACCTCCTCTACAGGGGCGGACTCTATTTATAAAGTGTTGGTGACAGGCAGTGACTATAAGTTTAGCATTGACGAGGATAATCACCGTATTTTCAATGTAGACTCTCTGCCTGTGGGCACAGATGTCAAGCATGTCGTCTGCTCTATTGCTTCCTTGAATAACGGGACAGTACTTTATAAGAGTCTGATAAGTGATACTCTTTTCTATTATAACTCCTCAGACAGTCTTGATTTCTCCTCGCCTCGTTCTTTCTTTGTTTATGCCAGTAACGGTTCTAGTTATGAGGAGTATACTGTAGAGGTGAATGTGCATAAAGAGGAAGGAGAACAGTTTATCTGGATGCGTCATAACGACAATGCTGATATTGCTGCCTTGGAGAAGATGAAGGCAGTGACCATTGACGACCGCCTTTTCGTTTATGGTGTCAAGGCAGGCAAGACGCTGGGCTATACCACTACGGACGGTGAGTCATGGACAACACTTACCGAGTTGGATGATGAGAACGCCTACCGTAATCTCTTTACCCTTCAGGGAGACCTGTTCACCCTTGTCAACGGCGTTTTGAAAAGATCCAGCGATGGTGTCACCTGGGAAGTCATGATGGATGACGTACCTGTTAAGCAGTTGGTAGCAGCTAGTAAGATAGAGCTTTACGGTCTGTCGGAAGACGGAAAGATGATGCTTACCAGAGCCGGATACCCCTGGGAGGAAGACTTTCTCGATGCAGATGCTGCGTGGTTGCCTTCGGAAGACATAGCCGCTGTCAGTTTTCCTGTAAAAATGACCTATTATGCAGACTACCTCCTGATAGCTGGTATCTCTCCCGCTGTCAATGACATCGCCTCCGTATGGCGTAAGATTGTAGAGTATGACTTGCAGGGGCTGGAAGACAAATGGATATATATGGACCGTTCTGACGAAAACCGCTTTGCCCTTCCACAGTTGAAGAATTTGGTGATGATAGTCTATGATGATGGTATCCTGGCTTGGGGTGTCAAAGACGGAGAGTTCTCACCGATTTACCAGAGTCGCGACAATGGTCTGATCTGGAAGACACAATCAACCTACAAACTCCCTATAGACTTCAACTGCAGTACCTTGTCATTTTCCGCCGCTACTGACGGCAGTGAGATATGGCTTGTCAGTGGTGAGAGCGGGGAAGTTTGGCAAGGTCACCTGAATCGTCTTGCTTGGAAAAAGAAAGAATAAGGATGATGTTGAGAAAGGCCCTCTTTTCTGTTTTACTGACCATCTTCACGGTCTCGCTCAGTGCACAGGATGCTCCTGAATACCGCGCTGAGGTAGGAGGAGGAATAGGTCTTGTCGCCTATCAAGGTGACTTTAATGGGAATCTTTTCAAGAATATGCAGCCGATGTTCACCTTGCTGGGACGCTATAAGTTCAACCCACGCATGGCACTTGCCCTGAACGTGAGTTATGGCAAGATCAAAGGCTCCTCCAAGAATGTAGAGACATTCTATCCTGACCTGCCAGAGACAGACTTTAATCATGGTATTGTGGACGCAGGGATACGATATGAGTATAATTTCTGGCCTTATGGTACAGGAAGGGAATATCGTGGGGCACAACGTATCACACCTTATATATATATAGGATTAGGTGCAACATTTGTGAAACCCGAAAAGACGGAGATAGCCCTCAACCTGCCTATCGGCGCAGGTGTGAAATATAAATTAGGGGAGCGTATGAACTTAGCCCTTGAATGGACGATGCACTTCACGACGAGTGATATGCTGGACGGTGTGAAGGATCCTTATGGTATCAAGAGCAGCGGTCTTTTCAAGAATACCGACTGCTATAGCCATCTGCGTTTGTCGCTGACCTATGATATATGGGCAAAATGTAAGACCTGTCATAATGACAGGGAGTAAGGGTATTATGAATTAAGATAAGAGTAAAGAAAAAGAGATATGACGACATCGTTGGATATGACACGAATCCCGCGGCACATTGCCATCATCATGGACGGCAATGGACGATGGGCGATGGATCGTGGACTGGATCGTACGTTTGGCCATAAGGCAGGACTCGACAACCTGGAGAACATCACCACCCTTTGTTCTAACTTAGGTGTGAAGTACCTGACGGTTTATGCCTTCTCCATAGAGAACTTCAACAGGCCCGCCTACGAGGTGGAGGCACTGATGGGACTGGTGCTCAGTTTCATCAAGATGGATTTGTTCCATAACAATAATGTAAGCTTCCATGTGGTAGGTGATCGCGACCGCCTTCCCAAGAGTGTACAGGACAAGTTGCGCTCGATGGAGGAGGATACAGCAATGTACGACGGAATGGCGATGACCATTGCTATGAGCTATTCATCCAAACAAGAACTGGTGAACGCTTCCAAGGTCATTGCTCGTAAGGTGCAGAACGGTGAGATGAGTGTTGACGAGATCAATGAGGAAACTATCAGTCAGCACTTGTGGACGGCATGGATGCCTGATCCTGATTTGCTCATCCGTACAGGCGGTGAGGTCCGGATCTCCAACTACCTGCTCTGGCAATGTGCCTATTCAGAGTTCTACTTCTGCGATACCTATTGGCCCGACTTTGACGAGGAGACACTCCACAAAGCGATTGCCAGTTATCAGAATCGTCAGCGCCGTTTCGGTAAGACAGAGCAACAAATAGAAAACGAAGAGAAACTATGAGATATATCAAAAAGACAGCCGTATTACTGACATTACTGTTTGCGATGGGCACGCAGTTGATGGCACAGGATGTGATTGTCAATCCTGACATTTCTTATGCAGGTACACCTCGAACTTGTGAGATTGGCGGTATTTCCGTCAAAGGAGTGGAAGGGTATGAGGATTATGTGCTGATTGGACTTTCGGGACTTTCCGTAGGACAGGTCATTACTATTCCCGGTTCTGAGATTACTGATGCCGTCAAGCGTTATTGGCGTCATGGACTATTCTCCCGTGTGTCTATCACGGCAGACTCCATTGTTGGCTCCAAGGCTTATTTGTGCATCAATCTTGCTACGCGTCCCCGTGTCAGCAGAATCAACTATAACGGTATCAAGAAATCGGAACGTGAGGACATGGAGGCAAAGCTCGGTATCATGCGTGGCAGTCAGATAACCCCCAACATGATAGACCGTGCCAAGATTCTCGCCAAGCGCTATTTCGATGATAAGGGTTTTAAGAATGCCGAGATCGAAATTGTACAGCGTGATGATGTGACGGATAAGAACATGGTTATCCTGGATGTCAATATCGACAAGAAAGACAAGATGAAGGTGCGTCATATCATCTTTGAAGGGAATCAAAAGCTTTCTTCCAAAAAGATCAAAGGTAATCTGTTTAAGAAAGGTGCCTTTGGTAAGATTAACGAGGCAGGTAAGTTGGGTAACCTCTTCAAGGCAAAGAAATTTACACCGGAGCGATATGAGGAAGCCAAGAAAGAACTGATTGAGAAATACAATGAACTGGGTTATCGTGATGCGGTTATTCTGAAGGATTCCGTATGGAACAATGACGAGAAGCATGTCAATGTCTATGTGAAAGTAGACGAGGGTCAGCGTTATTTCCTTCGTAATATCACGTGGGTTGGTAATACCGTGGTGACTTCTGACTATCTGAATGCCGTACTGGGTATGAAGAAGGGTGATGTCTACAACCAGAAACTGATGAAGAAACGTCTGTCGGAGGATGAAGATGCCGTGGGAAACTATTATTGGAACAACGGTTATCTCTTCTACAACCTCGACCCGACGGAAGTGAATATCGTAGGTGACTCCATTGACTTGGAGATGCGTATCCAAGAGGGAACACAGGCACATATCAGCAATGTCCGTATCTATGGTAACGACCGTCTTTATGAAGAGGTCGTCCGTCGTGAGTTGCGTACAAAACCTGGTGACCTGTTCTCGAAAGATGCTATCCAGCGTTCCGCCCGTGAGATAGCCTCTATGGGTTATTTCGACCCTGAGAAGGTGAATCCTGATATCAAGCCTAACTATGAGGATGGTACGGTGGATATCAACTGGGAACTGGAACAGAAATCTAATGACCAGTTGGAGTTCTCCCTCGGTTGGGGCCAGACGGGTATCATAGGACGTGTAGGTATCAAGTTGAATAACTTCTCCATGCGTAACCTCTTCGGTAAGAATAAGATGCACCGTGGTATCATGCCGATTGGTGATGGTGAGCAGTTGTCACTGTCCTTACAGACCAATGGACGTTACTACAGCTCCATCTCTACGGGCTATAGTACAGGATGGTTTGGTGGCAAACGTCCGAATGCCTTGAGTGTTAGTGCGTTCTATTCTAAGCAGAGTGATATTTCCAGCAGCTATCGTAACAATAACCTCTATAATAACTACTGGAACTATATGTCGGGTTACGGTACGACGGGTTATGGCTATAACTATGATGCCATGCTGGATGACGACAAGTATATCAAGATGTTCGGTGCCACTATCGGATGGGGTAAGCGTTTGCGCTGGCCTGACGACTATTTCCAGTTGTCTGTCCAGTTGTCATATACCCGCTATATGTTGCGTGATTGGAACTACTTCATTATCAGTAATGGTAATTGTAACAACATTAACTTGGGTGTGATCCTGTCACGTACCTCTACTGATAACCAGCTCTTCCCGCGTCGTGGCTCTGAGTTCATGGCATCTGTCACCCTGACTCCGCCCTGGTCAGCCTTCGACAAGAAGGACTATGAGCATCTTGCCACCGACCGTACCTCTGCTACTTTTGAGAAAGAACAGCAGGACAAGTACCGTTGGATTGAGTATCATAAATGGAAGTTTAAGACTCGTACCTTCACCGCCCTGACTAACGGACAGAAATGTCTGGTGCTCATGACCCGTGTGGAGTTCGGTCTGCTAGGTTCTTACAACAAGTATAAGAAGTCACCGTTTGAGACCTTCTATGTCGGTGGTGATGGTATGAGCGGCTACTCTACGGGTTATGCTGAGGAGACGATAGGCTTGCGTGGTTATGACAACGGTTCTATTTCCAACACTGCTGCTTATAAGGCGGGTGTAAGTACATATTATAATGCCTATGCCTACGACCGTTTCACCCTGGAGCTCCGTTATCCGATTATGTTAGGTAACACTACCATCTACGGACTAGGCTTCCTGGAAGGCGGTAATGCCTGGGTCGAAACGAAGAATTTCAACCCCTTCGACATGAAGCGTTCTGCCGGTGTCGGTCTTCGTATCTTCCTGCCGATGGTAGGTCTGATGGGTATTGACTGGGCATACGGTTTCGACAAGGTATATAGCGGTAGTACTTACAAGAAGGGTGGAAGTCAGTTCCACTTCATTCTCGGACAGGAGTTTTAAACGAATCAGTCATCAAAACGTCATAACGATATATCGGATTAACGAAACAACGAAAAAACGAGATTGCGATGAAAAAGATGATAACATTAATAGTCCTGATTGCTTCGGCAATGACAATGCAGGCACAGAAGTTTGCATTGCTGGATATGGACTACATCCTTAAGAACATCCCTGCCTATGAGCGTGCCAACGAACAGTTGTCGCAGGTCTCCAAGAAGTGGCAGGCTGAGGTGGAGGCTCTCCAGACGGAGGCGCAGACGATGTATAAGGACTATCAGAAAGAGGTGGTATTCCTCTCTCAGGAGCAGAAGAAAGCTCGTCAGGATGCTATCATGGAGAAAGAGCGTGAGGCTTCTGAGTTGAAGAAGAAATACTTCGGTCCCGAAGGTGAGCTTTTCAAGAAGCGCACAGCCTTGATGACCCCTATCCAAGAGGAGATTTACAATGCTGTGAGTGAGATTGCCGATAACCGCGGTTATCAGTTGGTACTTGACCGTGCCAGTGACAGCGGCATTATCTTCGGCTCTCCGAAAGTGGATATATCCAGTGAGGTGCTAAACCGCCTCGGCTATGGTAAATAAAGTCAGGCCGTAATACCGGCATACCATAATACCGGCAAACCGTAATACCGTAATAACGAAATAAATAAAAAAGAAAGAAAAAATGAAAAAAATGATTCTTTGCGCTATTTGCGCAATCTGCGGTTTCACCACCGCCAATGCACAGAAGTTCGGTCATGTGAATGCCCAGGAGATTATCCAGGCTATGCCTGAGTTCACAAAGGCACGTGCTGATATTGAGGCACTGACCAAGACTTATGAGGCTGACTTGAAGAGTATGCAGGACGAGCTCCAGAAGAAGGCTGAGGCTTACGAGAAGGAGCAGGCAACCCTGCCCGCCAACATCAAGGAGCGTCGTGAGAAGGAACTTCAGGACATGTATCAGAAGATCCAGCAGACCTATCAGGACAACCAGCAGGCTCTTGCTAAGGAGCAGACAGAGAAGATGCAGGTGATCCAGACCAAGGTGATTGACGCTATCAAGCAGGTCGGTCAGGCTGGTGGTTATGTCTATATCATGGACATCGCCGGTGGCGTGCCCTACATCAGCACCACCCTCTCAACCGATGTTACCGCTCAGGTAAAGGCAAAGCTGGGTTTGAAGTAAACACATAAACAAAGACCATATGAAGCGGTTTTTAGTCATATTATTAACCGTCATCTCTCTTTCAGCATCGGCGCAGACTACTGCACCGGTGCTGAAATTCGGCTTTCTGAGTTATAGTGCCGTCCTTCAGTCAATGCCTGACTATGCCGTTGTTGAGGCACAGATGACGCAACTCCGTGGTCAGTATGCCGCAGAACAGAAACGGGTAGAGGATGAGTTCAATAAGAAGTACGAGGAGTTCCTCGACGGACAGCGTGACTTCCCTCAGACCATCCTGCAGAAGCGACAGAGTGAGCTTCAGGAGTTGCTTGACAAGAATATTGCCTTCAAGAAGGAGAGTCAACGTCTGATAGCAGAAGCCGAGCAAGAGGTGATGGCACCGTTGAAGGCTCGTCTGTCAAGTGCTTTGGCGAAAGTAGGTGTGGAACGTGGTCTTGCCTTTATCGTCGATACTGACCAGCAGTCGCTGGTATGGATGAACATGACGATGGGTGAGGATGTGACAGAACTTGTCCAGAAAGCATTGAGATGACACTATCAAGTAAACCGGGCCCCATCGGTATCTTCGACAGCGGTTATGGTGGACTGACCATCCTGCATGGTATCCGCCAACTGCTTCCCCAGTACGACTACCTGTATCTGGGTGATAATGCGCGTGCCCCTTACGGTACCCGTTCCTTCGATGTCGTCTATGAGTTTACCCGTCAGGCTGTCGTCAGGCTTTTTGAGATGGGTTGTCATCTCGTTATCTTAGGTTGTAATACTGCTTCGGCGAAGGCATTGCGTACCATTCAGCAGCACGACCTTCCCAACCTTGACCCCCAGCGTCGTGTCTTGGGAATTATCCGTCCTACGGCGGAGGTCATTGGTTCCCTTACCCATTCCCGCCATGTGGGTATCTTTGCCACTGAGGGAACCATCAGGAGTGAGTCGTATAATCTGGAGATTCATAAGTTCTATCCCGACATACAGGTCAGTGGTGTTGCCTGCCCCTTCTGGGTCCCTTTGGTAGAGTATAACGAGGCGGACTCGCCAGGTGCCGACTATTTCGTGAAGAAGCGCATTGACCAGATCCTCCGTATGGATCCGGAGATTGATACCATCATCTTAGGCTGTACCCATTATCCCTTATTGTTGCCTAAGATTCATAAATATATTCCCCGTGGCATCCGCATCATCTCCCAGGGCGAGTATGTTGCTGAGGCCCTCCAAAAGTATTTCCTGCGTCATCCTGACGTAGAGCAGCGTTGTACTCAGGGTGGTGACGTCCATTATCTCACCACCGAGAATCCTGAGAAATTCAAGGAGCAGGCACAGCTCTTCCTTCACGAGAGGTCCGTGGAAGTAGAGAATATCACATTAATTTAAATTCCTCTTTCTGCCCAGTCGCCCCTGTCCAGATTGCGATAGCCGATGGCCTCTGCGATGTGCAGGGACTGTACCCTCTCACTGTCGGCAAGGTCGGCAATGGTTCGTGCCACTTTGAGGATGCGGCTATAGGCACGGGCAGAGAGTTTCAGACGCTCCATCGCCATACGCAGCATCTCTAAGGAATCGGCATCGGGCTCGGCAAACTCGTGGAGCATCTTCTCTGACATCTGAGCATTGCAGTGGATGCCCTTGAACGACTTGAAACGCTCCTCTTGAATCTTACGGGCCTTGATGACGCGTTCGCGGATGGTGGCAGACGGCTCACCCGGCTGCATCTTCGAGAGTTCTGCGAAGGGTACCGCCTGTATCTCGCAATGGATGTCGATACGATCGAGTAGGGGACCGCTGATCTTGTTCATATACCGCTGTATCTGTCCAGGCGTACAGGCACAGGAATGGGTCGGGTCGCCATAGTAGCCGCATGGGCAGGGATTCATCGAGGCGACAAACATAAACGAACAGGGGTACTGTACACTGTATTTCGCACGACTGATGGTGATATGGCGGTCTTCCAACGGCTGGCGCATCACCTCCAGTACAGAACGGCTGAACTCAGGCAGTTCATCACAGAAGAGGACTCCGTTATGTGCCAGTGAGATCTCTCCTGGTTGGGGATTCTGTCCGCCTCCAACCAAGGCAACCTGTGAGATGGTATGATGAGGGGCACGGAAGGGACGCTGGGAGATCAGACTGGTGTCCCGTGGCAGTTTGCCAGCCACACTGTGTATCTGTGTTGTCTCTAGGCTCTCACTCAGCGACAGGGGAGGCAGGATTCCCGGCAACCGCTTCGCCATCATCGACTTTCCCGATCCCGGAGGACCGATCATAATAAAATTGAGTGCAAGTTTACGACCAGTGTAAATAATTAATATATAGGCGGTTATAAGAAATACTATCTTTCTGCCATTATGATTCTTTAACGCTCTTATCTCCATTTTACTGCATTTTTCTCTAAAATCTTGGCTAAAAATGAATAATTGTATCACCATCCCATTCATTTAAGCATTTCTTTTAGTTCTGCCTTTATTCGTCTTGCTTTTTCGCCTCTCCAATATCTAGCATAAAATAGGAAGTTTTGAACAATGTTAATCCCACTGTACCAACCATATTGGTCGTTGATGTCGTTGAGTGAAAGCATTGCATCAAGAAATGGTCTTGCCTCCCAATTTGGTTTCTTCCAATCCATTCGGATTTCTTTGGCAATGTCACATAATTTTCTTTTGCTCATATTCCTTTAAGTAAATTCGCCACAAAAATACAAAATTACATTCATATCACCCTATTTCTTCATTGAATTTTAACAAAAATGTTTGTTTCATACCAGTATTTTTTGGCTATCTCGATTTTTTTTCGTACATTTGCAAATATCAGATTCGGATAACGAATAGTACAGTCACCTTGCAGACTTGCACTTTTTCGGAATCTTGCAAGGGAATCTGATACGGCAATCAGATACAGTTAGGATAGACTGGTCGAGGTGGGTAGTTGCAAATGCTCATCCCTCTTGACTGTGCTCCGATTTGGAGGCAGACGCTATAACATAGTAGCGTGTGCAACATCCCCTTATAACTTGATAGGCATAAGGGTACGCAGCGGTTCTCACGGACTGTTGGGTAGGGGAAGGTGTGTGCCTAGGCTTCACGGTCAGCCGACAAATGACTTAATATTAATAAGGTGTAAATGTTTAGATTATCAACATATTGCATAGATGGGAACGTGATACTGTCACCGAAGCACCGTATTAGGATATGGATTAAGCATAAGCGTACAGACTTGTATGTTCAACGTGTGGAAACCTCTCTGTATAAGCGTATGGGATGGGATACCATGCACTATCTTGACTTAGAAGGGGCTAACTTCAATACAAGCCATCATAGCCTTATGTTCACTGATTCTAGAGATAGGTGTATTGCTTATGTAGCCTATAGTAATCATACATTTAAAGGCTGCAAGAATGGCATTATGATTAGTCGCATAGTGATTGCACCACATTTTAGAGGTAGAGGTTTATCGGTAGTCATACTAAATCTGATTGGGGCAATGCTTTCCGCTAGTGGCTATGTGATATACTTCAATACTGAATTAGAAGGGTTTGGTAAGAAGGTTGGTGAAAGTGGCAGTTGGAAAGGAACTACCTTTGATGGAGGGTATCGCAATGCACCTAGTGACGCAAGAAACAAGCATCGTAGGAGTGGTGTAGCAAGTCGCAAGAAATACGTGGGAAAGGCACTTGTGGGCTATTCAGACTTATTCCTAAAGGTGGCTGTATTACGCTCAAGGGTAGCAAAAAAGGAGGCTGTTAGTACAGTTCCGCATACTGGTACTGACATACCATTTCTCATGCTTGATGCTACTGATGATTGCCATGTAGAAGGTATGTCTTTGTTCTCAGATACAAATAATAGGATGTATATAGATTCTATCATAGTAGGATATTATGACAGTTCCTAAACATATATGTTACAGTATCAACATTTATGTGTAATTATGATTTAGGAACGCATAGAAATCAGTAACCGTTTTCTTCAACTCTGTTGGTAGGCTCTCATAACATATATCAGCCTCAACTTGAGGAATCGGCATCTTTGCTGCTGCTATTGCACCACTGATTGCGCCTTGGGTATCTGCATCACCTCCCAATGATATTGCCAACTTGATTACATCTTCGTATGTTTCACCTTCGAGAAAACAGATGATTGCTTCTGGTACAACCTTACTGCATAGCGTTTCTAACTTATATGTTGGTCTTATATCATTTGTGGTTCTATTGAGGTCATATCCAAACGTATTTGATATGTAATCCTTGATTTCATCCTTGGTGCTGCCATGAAGGTACATGAAAACGGCTGCTGCTGATGCTTGAGCACCAGAAATCCCTTCATGGCTGTTATGGCTCACTTCTGCTGTTATCTTGGCTAGGTCTAGACATTCCTCTAAGGTCTGAGCGTAATAGGCTACTGGCGAAACTCGCATTGCTGCACCATCCTCTTGAGAATCGTTTGGTTTGTTGTCTGATGATTCCAACCATTTGGAAAACCACTCGCCAGCCCACTTGAATTTGTAGGTCTTTCCATACCGTTTCATCAACTTTATCAATGTGTCCTTTGAATGGTCTGGGTCTGTAATAAGCCATTGAGCCACTGCCAACGTCTGCACAGTATCATCGGTATATTGCATCTTGGCACTATGTTTGAGCCTCTTATCTAGTGGAATATCCTTCTTGGGTTTGCGTTCGTACATAGAGCCTAGTATATCACCACAGATTGCGCCCATGATACCCATATTTGGTACTACAGATTCACTTAGCAACTCCAGTTGTTCATCTTCTGATAACGCCACCTCCTTTGGTTCTGATTGCAGTATCTTGATTATTTCTCTAGGGTCATATACATTCAAATCCTTAAATGACATATCCATTTCCTCCCTTTCCTCTGCCACTGCACCATAATACGCATTATAAGCCATTATGCCGCATTTTCTTGCAGCCTTGGTATCTACAATCTCATTACCGATAGAAATACAGTCAGTGGCTTCTAATTCGTTGTCATAAAGGGCTTTTTTGAATAGGATGGGGTTGTTATTCGACTTGTTCCTAATCTGCCATTGTCGTATTGAATAACGGCTGGTGATACCCTTAAACACACCTTTCCAACCAAACAACTTTATAGCCTCATTAACCTTATCATTGTTGCTTCCAGTAACAATGTAGGCATCAATACCGTTTTCTTGAATGTACTGTAAGACTTCATCAATGCCATCATAAGGTTTGCAGTCCTTTATATGGGAATTGTATTCCTTCAATGCTTCTGCCCATTCTGGGGTTAGCCTCTCCTTACCTTTTAGAAGATGGTGATATTGGTCAAGTGGCTTGGTATCTACCAACGTGCCGTCAAAATCAAAGATAACAGCCTTATATTTGCCCTTCGTAATCTTTGGAGGTTGGGTTTGCTTGACCTCCTTAATTACTTTTTTTTTTCGTTTTACTGGTAACGGTGCTGTAGGCTCATTATCGAATGTCAGCAACTTCCCAAACAGATAGATTTGCTTGCTTCTGAGTAGGTCATAATCAATGGGTGGTGTCGTACCAGTATCTAGGCAATACTTACAGATATTTAGGCACTTTCCTAGGCAATTTATACCCTTCCACACACCAATGTTATTTATCTTATTCCGCTCGATGGATTTCAATTTTTTCAACTCCCTTGCTGCCATCGTAGGATTTGCTAGTTCTACCTCCCTTTCAATGAGGTCGTGCCCATCCTCAAGGGCTTTGTTCTTAGCACCCCAATAGTCACTAGAATCATCTTCTTTCCTTCCATTGGTCTGGTTGGTCGTGTTCTCGATGATAAACACATCTTTTGGTGTCAGCCTCAACAATTCAGCAAATTCAGCATTGGTTAGGCACTTTTGCCACACCACATATAGCATCCACTGGTGTTTGAAATCATCCCAATCTTTCCTACTTTTGCCTTGCTTGGTGTATTTCGCTCTTACCGTATATTTGGCATCCATTGGGCTTTTCGTGTACTGCACTTCACGTTGAATCTTGATTGATTCCTCTGTGTTTTCACTGAATAAGCCAACAATATATGCACTCTCTGAATGATAGAAATGTTCTCCACACAAATCTAGTTCATGGTCAGTGCTGAAATTACCGATATTGATAGAAATGCCATCACGTTCATCATCCGTATGAAGGAAACTCCACGTCTTTATTTTTGCGGTGTCATATTCTTCTAGCCTGCGTAAGTCGATGGCAGATATATCTATCTCTGATTTGGTCTGTGTTTTTTTGTTTTCCTTATCCTTTGCCCTCAGTTCCTTCGCCAACTTTGGTACGCTCATATCATATTTGATGCTCTCGTAAACCTTTTCCAGTTGCTTGAATGTTCTAATGCTTGAGATAGTGCCACCGTATTCAATAAAACCGTTTATGGGCTGTTTTGACTTTGATTCTGCCTCAGTCTCATAGATATATTGCTCATGCACACCTAGAGCCTCAGCAATCTTTTCAATATTGTCTGTAGTTGGATTATGCTTGGGGTCTAATGCTCTCCTTATGGTCATTTCACTTAACCCACACCTGTTAGCAAGTTCTTTGCTAGATACGCCCTTGGCATCCATCAAATCCTTAATGCGGTCTATTTGATATTGCTTCATAAATCAGTAGTGATAACTTTTATGTTGAAAAGATAAAATAAATGTTTGGATTAGCCAAAAATATCCATTCAAAAACTTG
>JAEEGL014806720.1_pt1 | contig 14191 bp, 7 predicted proteins | sample 9134231 | NCBI WGS metagenome assembly JAEEGL01 (sample SAMN16246548, study PRJNA631951) | gut metagenome | biome: gut microbiome; feature: rumen; material: fiber-attached | host: Bos | place: Iran: Karaj | collected 2018-10 | reverse complement strand
GAGGATATTCTCTATTGGCTGGCGCGTGCTTTCTGGTATCATCAGCGCGACTTGCGTCGCCCCATTGACGAGTGCTATTATGAGGAATTCGCGGATAAGCTCCGTAAAGATGTCCTTCAAAAGTATGAGATTTGGTTAAAAGGTAAGTAAAAAAAGTTCAAAAGGATTAAGTGTATTAAGTACATTTATTGCAAAAATAGCCTTGAAAGCAATATTGTACTTTTTACACTTATTCGCACTTTTTTGTTAAAAATGTACTATTTTCACGCGAAAACGCGTACTTTTGCAAAAAAGTATCAATATTTATCAAAAAAAGTTTGTACCTTTTAGATTATTTGCTTTATCTTTGCAATCGATTTATTACGTACATTTAATCTAAGTATAACTATCAAGTATGAATCAAAGCTTAAGAAAGACAGCGCTGATGGTGGGTGCATTTTCCCTTTTGGGACTGTGTTACTCGCCTAAAGCCTATGCCGCTGATGCAGTTCAGAACGTACAGCAGGCGAAAAAGATTACAGGTACTGTAGTCGATTCTCAAGGCCCCATTATTGGAGCTAGTGTTGTCGTGAAGGGTACGTCGAATGGTGTCGCTACCGACTTCGACGGTAACTTCTCTCTCAATGCCAACCCAGGTCAAACCCTGGTGATCTCTTACATTGGCTATGTCAACAAAGAAGTGAAAGTGACAGCCAATCAGACGAATTATAACATCACCCTCGAGGAGGATAAGCAGATGCTCGACGAGGTTGTAGTTGTAGGTTATGGTACGATGAAGAAGAGTGACCTTTCGGGTGCTTCTGCAACTCTTGGTGAGGAGCAGTTGAAGGATGCTCACATCACTAACCTTGATCAGGCTTTCCAGGGACGTGTGACTGGTGTGTCAGCCGTACAGACATCTGGTGCTCCTGGTTCTAGTTCTTCAATCCGTGTTCGTGGTCAAGCAACCATCAATGCAGGTGCAGAGCCTCTGTACGTAATTGATGGCGTCATCGTGCAATCAACAGGTCAATCTGGAGCTGACTTCGGATTGGGTGATAAGCTTGGTAATGGTCAGGTTTCTACCATTTCTCCACTTGCTACAATCAACCCTGCCGATATCGTATCAATGGAAATCCTGAAAGATGCTTCGGCAACAGCTATCTACGGTGCTCAGGGTGCTAATGGTGTTGTACTGATTACTACCAAGCGTGGTAAGGCTGGTGAGGCAAAGTTTACTTACGATGGTATGGTGAACTGGTCACGTCAGAACAAACGAATCGACATGCTTAACCTGCGCGAGTTCGCTGAGTTCTATAACGACTTGGTAAATCAGGGTGAGTTGTCAAATCCTGATCCTGCATATTCCGACCCCAGTGTGTTGGGTAAAGGTACAAACTGGCAGGACGCCGTGTTCCGCACAGCATTCCAGCACCAGCATCAGATAGGTATGCAGGGTGGTAGCGAAAAGATAAAGTATTATGTCAGTGGCGGTCTTATGAACCAGGAAGGAACACTTATTGGCAGTGACTTTAAACGTTACTCTATGCGTGCCAATATCGATGCCGAACTTAAGTCTTGGCTGAAGATGGGACTTAACGTTTCTTTCAGTGAGACAAAGGAAGATCTTCTGAAGGCAGACCAGGACGAGGGTATCATCAACTATTCTCTGACTACTCCTCCTGACATTCAGATTTATAATATTGACGGTGGATATTCATCAGTAAGCAAGGAAGGATTTACAAATCCTAACCCGATTGCTATGGCACTGATGAACGATATCAACTTGAAACGTCAGAAGCTCAATGGTAATATATTCTTCGATATTACCCCAATGAAGAACCTCACATGGCATACTGAGTTGGGATGGGATCTTGGATGGAACCATGCAGAGACCTTTAACCCAACAGTAGACCTTGGTACTTACCATATCAGTAAGAATGAAGGCCGAGAGCAGAAGAATGAAAACAAATACTGGACATTTAAGAACTATGTCACTTATAATGGCAATATCGGAAAGCATAGCTTTACTGCCATGGTTGGACAGGAAGCGTGGGAGTCAAAGTGGAACTATATTTCCATCTTCAACACCGGTATGCCTCTTGATATAGTTAAGAACCCGGCACTCGGTACAGGTGAACCAACTATCGGTTACGGTTTCGGAAGTGCGGCAATGGCATCGTTCTTCACGCGCGAAACATATAATTATGACAATCGCTACATGCTTACCTATACCTATCGTTACGACGGTAGTTCGAACTTCGGTCCTAACAAGCGTTGGGCTGGCTTCCATTCTGTAGCAGCCTCTTGGCGATTCTCTGAAGAGAAATTCTTTGAGAACATCAAGAACAAGGGTATTATTACCAATGGTAAACTCCGTATCGGCTGGGGTCAGACAGGTAACTCCAACATCGGAGGCTACAAGTGGGGCTCTGCAATGAGTGTGATGGAGTCGGCTTTGGGCGTAAGCTATCGTCCTGCTAACATCAAGAATCTCGACGTCAAGTGGGAGACTCAGGAGCAGATCAATATCGGTCTTGACCTGAATTTCTTTAATGACCGTGTGAACCTCGTATTAGACTGGTATAAGAAAATGTCTAAGGACATGCTTATGCAGCTTGTTCTGCCTTCGTTTATGGGAACAAGTGGCAACGGCTCTTCAGCCCTTGCTGCTCCTTATGGAAACTATGGTGACATCGAAAACACCGGTTTTGAAATCGCATTGAACACAAGACCAATAGATACAAACAACTTCTCTTGGAGTTCAGATGTACAGTTCTCCATCAACCGCAACAAGCTGAACAGCCTTTCTAACTCTACAGCTCTGTTGGGCTACGGACAGTGGACGGATGTTGTTTCTCGTTCAGTTGTTGGAGAGTCTCTTTATAACTTCTATGGTTATGAGGTTGAGGGTATTTATCAGAGCTTCGAGGATATCATTAATTCGCCTGTAAATACATTGCAGCAAAACAACCCAATCATCACCAATGCAGACGGAACAAAGAGCTGGAGCACAGATCCGACTCGCTATAGCCGCTCGAATACAACATTTGTGGGTGATATCAAATTTAAGGATGTGAATGGTGATGGTGTCATTGATGAGAACGATAAGACGAACATCGGTTCTCCAATGCCTGACTTTACATTTGGTTGGAACAATACCTTCCGTTACAAGAACTTCGACTTGACTATCTTTGTTAATGGTTCTGTAGGTAACAAGGTTGGTAACTATATGAAGATGAAGCTTACCCACATGAACTCAGCTTGGACAAACCAGACTACCGATGTCTTGAATCGTACAAAGCTTGTGGCAATTGACGCTTCTGATGAAAGATGGTATGATAACATCAACAATGTGAAAGTGGCTAATCCTGGTGCTTCTATACCACGTGCTTCAATTAATGATCCTAATGACAACGATGCCTGGAGCAGCCGTTATATTGAAGATGGAAGTTATGTACGTCTTAAGAACATCACTTTGGGATATACATTCGATACAAAGCTCATTAGAAAGATTGGTTTAAGCAATCTTCGTCTCTCTGTAAGTGCCACAAACCTGTTAACAATTACAGGCTATGATGGTTACGATCCTGAAATTGGTGCTTCAACGGCCAGTGCTAACGTATTCGGTCTTGATAACGGACGTTATCCCTCGCCAACAAGTGTTTCATGTGCAGTTAGCGTATCATTCTAAAAATTATCTCACTACGATTATGAAAACAATAATGAAAATAAAAGGCATGGGTGTCGGAATGCTTTTCTCGGCTGCCCTAATATGCTTCACCTCTTGCGACGACTTCCTGGATCGTCCTACAGAGGACAGCTATAATACGGACAACTATTATTCTTCTGATGAAGCTTGTATTTCTGGTGTAAACTACCTGTATAATTCTCCTTGGTATGATTTCCAGCGTGGCTTCATCAAAGTGGGTGAGGTGTTGTCTGGTAATATGTATTGGGGAGGAGAACCATATATGAACTTCTCTGTAAATGGTACAAACGCTAATCTGATAGACATGTCGTATTCACTTTGGGCAGTCATCGGTCACTGTTCAACAGTGTATCAGTCTATTTCTGGAGCTAATGCTTCACAGTCTGTGAAGAATCAATGCATGGGAGAGTGCTTGGCATGGAAGGCTATGGCATACTTCTTCTTGGTGCGTTCGTTCGGTGACGTTCCCATTATTCACGATAACTCTGCAACGCTAGCAGCTGGCAATTACAATGAGATCTCCAAGGTTGAGAAGTCAGATGTATACGACTATATCATTCTTACTCTTGAAAAAGCAATGGAGTTGTTGCCAAAGGAGAAGAGTACAACAGGTCGTATTGATTACTACTGTGCAGAAGGCTTGTTGGCCAAGGTCTATCTGACTAAGGCAGGTGTTAAGGGGAGTCTTAACAATGATGACCTGGCAAAGGCCGCTCAGTATGCAAAGGATGTAATTGACAATTCCGGTCGTTCTCTGATGCCTGAATATGAAGATATCTTCCGCGGTTCGAACAATGTCAGCGATGAGAGTCTTTTCGCTTGGCGTTGGACGGTTGGTGCCCACTGGACATGTCAGAACTCACTGCAGAGTGACCTTGCCATTGAGGGTATTTGTGAGGTAGGTAACGTATGGGGTGGATGGGCTGGTCCGTCTACAGACCTGATGGAGGCTTTCGGTGTCCTCACAATTGAGGGTACAGGTACCGATTCACGTTTGAAGGATTTCCCAAGCCCAGATAGCAGACCTGACATCGACAAGCGACGTAAGGCAACTATGATGCTCCCTGGTGATGTATATTCTTACTTCTGGCGTGACAAGGGTGGCTTAGACTATCTGAAGTTCATCTATGATTCAGAATATAACAAGTCGGCTGTAGGACAGCTCGAGGGACCTTGTGGTACAAACAACGTTAAGCACCTTTATGGTAACACAGCCGACCACGTAGCTGAGATGGGTATCTCAGACGGTCGTATGGCTTCAGCACTTGCTACACATATCCTGCGTCTTGCCGATGTTTACCTGGTTTATGCAGAGGCTATGACACTTCAGGGAAAGGGCAGCGATGCTTCTGCCTGTGATGCTTATAACAAGGTACATCAGCGTGCCATTCCTACAGCAGCAGCTGTCAGCAACCTTACATTCGACATGATTTGGAAGGAGCGTCGCTTGGAGTTTGCCGGTGAGGGTGACCGTTGGTATGACTTTGTCCGTCGTGCTTACTATGATGTGGATGCATGTATTACAGAGCTTAAGAATCAGCATCGTAACCAGTTGTGGAACTGCGATGCACTCTACAAGGCATATTATAATTCTGGTCGTACTACCTGGAACATTGTAACGGCAGATGGCAATGTAGAATACAATTACGAAACTGCTGTTCCTAACGTAACGGCAAACTCATTCGTTCTTCCATTCCCAACAGAGGATGTTGCTTTGAATCCAAATGTAGGTTCTAACGTTCCTCCTGTTCATGTGGACATTCGTGAAACTTATACTTATTAATGATTAAAATGCAATATAAAATGAAAAAGCATATTAGTTGGGCTTTACTTGCCGTCGCATTTGTTTCGCTCTTCGGCTCTTGTGCTGATGAACCAGACAAGTTTGAGTTGACTGGTGGTAAACCTTCAATAAACTATATACGTCCGCAGAAAGCGGCTTCTAAGGATTCGCTTCTGGTGGAGGCATTTACTTCTACTCCTATCTGTATCGTAGGTGAGAATCTGACGAGTATCAAAGAGATGTTCTTCAATGACATCAAGGCAACTCTCAACACTAGCTATATCACTAATAACACCATGTTAGTCACTATTCCTAAGGATATTCCTGGAAGCAACACTGGTAAGATTTATATGATAACAAGAGATGCTGACACTGTTACCTACGACTTCAAGGTGCTTGTACCTGCTCCTGTAGTCACGGCGATGAAGAATGAGTGGACCAAGATTGGAGACGATGCTGTTATATCTGGTCAGTACTTCGTTAACGACCCCAACCAACCTCTGACGGTCACCTTTACAGGTATCGGTAACTCTACCAATATTCAAGTGCCTGCAGAGAACTTCAAGTCAATCTCTGCTTCTCAGATTGTATTCAAGGTTCCTGAGGGTGTTCAAGAAGGATTGGTTACAGTTTCTTCAATCTATGGTACTGGTACTTCTAAGTTCTACTTCCACGATAGCCGTGGTATCATTACAAACTTTGATGGGGCAACTGACGTCGTTCCTCAGGGATGGAACATTAAGGCTACCTATAGTGATGTGAACGGAGTTGACGGACAGTACGTACAGGTAGGACCTGCAGAAACAGAAGGTGGATGGGTTGAGGATCTCAAACTCCCATTCTGGTGTGGTAACTGGAACGGTGATCCTATGAGCATCACTTCTGGACCTGGTATTCCACTGCGCAACTTCCTGGATTTCTCTGATTGGGAGAATATGTCATACAAGATGGAACTCTATATTCCTAAGTCGAATCCATGGTCGGCAGGCGCAATGCAGATTCTCTTCGTAAACAATAAGCAGTGTGCCAATGACTCTTGGCAGAACAATACCTATATCCACACAAGTGCGGATGGTGGACTTGACCTGCCTCGTGCACTCTATAATCCTTGGAAGGACTCAGGTTCTTTCGACACGGGTGATGAGTGGATTACTGTAACTATTCCTCTGACGGATTTCGTATACAACGATGATGGTAGCAAGGTAAGCACTCCAATGAGTGAAAGTTCATTCGACAGCTTCATTATCTGGCCTATCAATGGTGGCGTTAAAGGTACGACTTGTACACCAATATTCCGCTATGACAACATACGTGTTGTTCCAAATCTCTAATCAATTAAGCAAAAGACAATGAAAAAGAATAATATCTTTTCGGCCATCTTGACGATGTGCTTAATGCTGACAGGAACAGTATCCTTTACAGCATGTAGCAGCGATGACCTTGACACGAACCAGTTTGCTTCTGGTGTTAGTCTCAACGTATATGGTCCTACTCCCGTGATGCGTGGTGGTACACTCCGCTTCATCGGAAGTAATCTGGATCAGATCTCTCAGGTAGAGATTCCTGGTGTAGCCCCTATCACAAACATTGAGGTAGTGAAGTCGGGTGTTCCCAGTGAGATTCGTGTCGTTGTGCCTCACGACGGTCCTAAGCCAGGACTTGTTAAACTGACAACAAAGAGTGGTGATGTTATTACCACTATCACAGAGTTGAATTACACCGAGGGTCTTAATCCTGCAAACATCACTATGACAGCTTCTGCTATGCCTGGTGATAAGATCCGCCTTAGCGTGCCGGAGAGTGGCGACGATTATCTCGACATTATTCACATGATAGAGTTTGCCGGTGGAGCGCAGGTTGGTGAGAATGACTTCACTGCTCATACCCGTTATCTCATTGAACTTGTTGTTCCTCAGACAGCAAAGACAGGTAAGCTGGATCTTTATACAGCCGACCTCACTGCAGCTGATGTTGACGAAAGTAGTGTTGAGTATCAGATTATCTCTACTGAAAAGGCTATTGAGATTGGTGTTCCATCAGTAAGCAAGGTTGCTTCTCCACGTGGTGAGGCAGCTGCCCAGGGTACTGTAACCGCTAAGGCAGGTGAGACAATTACAATCACAGGTACTTACTTCAACCTTGTTCAGGCTGTTAACTTCAATGCTGTTAAGGTTTCTGAATTTAAGTCTGATGGTAAGACTATTACTGTTGCACTTCCGGCAGCCGCTGCTGATGGCGCTATCAGTTTCACAACTCTCTCTGGTGTAGTTGTTCCTGTAGGAAGCTTTGTAAGTGTTAAACCAACAGAGGCTGTTGTTGCTCCAAACCCAGTAAAGGCTGGTGCAGAACTGACAATCACTGGTAAGGATCTTGACATTATAACAAGTGTAGAGTTCCCAAATGCTGATGCTCAGAGCGGTGATAACATCACTGTTTCAGCCGACAAGATTGTTGTAAAGGCTGTTCCTGAGAAGGCTACAGAGGGTAACATCACTCTCCGCATGGCTAATGGTGCCGGTGTGGAAGTAGCATTTACACTGGTGAAGCCGGTAATTACTGCCTACAACGTTAATCCGGCAAGTGCAGGTTCTCCATTGCAGATTACCGGAACAGACCTTGACCTCGTGAAGGATATTAATTTCGGAGAGGCTAAGAATGATAAGGATAAGTTTGAGGTGAATGCAGATGGTACTCAGATTACAGTTACTGTTCCTATGGCAGCAACCAGTGGAAAGCCTGTATTCAATCTTGCTAATGGCACATCAGTTGAAGGACTTGAACTCGAGATCAATGAGGCTGTATTCTGTTACTTCACAGAGATGCCTGCTGAGGATGCAGAACTGAAGGCTGGTGACTCATTCGTCCTGCCTGTTGCCAATGGTGACAAGCTGACAGGTGTTGAGATCAACGGTGAGGCTTGTCAGTATGTCCTGACAGGTAACAACCAGCTGATTATCGGTGTTCCGGCCTCGGGTAAAAAGGGTTCTAAGGTTCGTCTGATCTCTTCTAATGGTGAGATTACCTATACTATTGACTTCATTCCAAATACAGAGGTTAATACCGTGCTTTGGACTGGTCTTGCTGACTTGAAGAATTGGGGCTTCAACTGGGAAATCGGTAAGGGAGCCTTTGGCGATAACAATCCGAATATGTTCAAGGATATGGATTTGCAGGAAGGTGACGTTATCAGAGTATATGTTACTCCTGTTGATGGCTGGTGGATGGTTAAATTCTACGATGGTCACTGGACTGAGCATACTGAGGCAGGTGTTGCTGCAGGTATCGGCAGTACATGTGAGATAAGTCCAAACAACTACAATCTGGACGAGCATGATGGTGCTATAGAATTCACAGCTACAGCTGCGTTGGTTGAACAGCTGACAACTCTCACTGACTGGGGCATGTGCTGGATTATGATGGGACAGGCCGTTATCACCAAGATTGCCGTTACTCACTATAACTCATTGGAAACAACTCTCTGGGAAGGCAGTGAGGATCTTGGCACTTGGAGCAACCAGCCTTACATCCTGTCTGATGGTGGAGCCGAGTTTAAGGAACTTGGTGTTAAAGCTGGTCAGGTAGTACGCTGCTATGGAACGCGTTTGGAAGCTGATTGGCAGATACAGGTACTCGAGGGTCACTGGAGTAACAATGACAATCCTTATGGAAACTGGGGTAGTTGGAGCAATGAGGAATTTGATGCTAATGGCTGTCTTGCATTCACTCTTACACAGTCAATGATAGACCGTGCTTATCAGAGTGACGGCTGGGGTGGTGTCTTTGTTATACAAGGTACTCATTTCATCTTGACTAAGATTACAATTGAGTAATTTCTCCTTTTATCATAAGAGAGGCGTGGCGCATATACGTCGCGCCTCTTTTTTGACTTAATAAAGCAAAAAAAATGAACTATCCTAATAAACTGTTTTCTATACTTTCGATATTTGCATTATTAGGTTGTGGCGGAGGTAGCAGTGATGCTCCAGAACCAACGCCAACACCACCAACACCTACACCTACAGTAACTGCACCAAGTGTGGTTTCCACATCACCTACCAATAATGCAACAGATATTGCTGTTGGCACAGTAAACGTAACCGTCACCTATGACAAGGACATCATCCAGTCATCAGATGCCAGTCTGCAGCCAACTGTCACAGGAGGCTCACTCTCAGGAACGACATCTGTTAGCGGAAAGAATCTGACGTTCTCTGTCAACTGTCCTGATTACGAGAAAAAGGTCACAATAAATATTCCCAAAGGCCTTATTGGCGTGACTGGCGCCCTGGCAGATGCCTATACGTTCAGTTTTACAACTGTTAAGAAACCAGAGAGTCCGACAGCAAATATTTCTGCTTCACCTGTTGTTGCAAGTACTGATGCTGCAAAGAAGTTATATACCTATTTCAGAGACCAATATGGCCAGAAAACTATCTCCAGTGTAATGGCGGATGTAAACTGGAATAATACGAACGCAGAAAAAGTAAATGCTCTTACAGGTAAATATCCTGCTATGAACTGCTACGACTTTATCCACATATATGTTCCAAAACAAGGCAGTAATGGCTGGATAGACTATACAGACATTACACCTGTTAAGCAGTGGGCCGACGCTGGAGGCATTGTGCAGCTGATGTGGCATTTCAACGTGCCCCTTTCTGAGACGACGGAAATTAAAACAAACGGTGAAGGAGTAACTTGTTCGCCAGACCAGACAACATTTAAGGCAACCAATGTCTTGACAAAAGGTTCATGGGAGAATAAGTGGTTCTATCAGGAGATGGAAAAGGTGGTTAGTGTAATCCTTAAACTTCAGGATGCTGGCATCGCAGCTACCTGGCGTCCTTTCCATGAGGCTGCCGGAAACGCTACGGCAAAGCAACAGGCAAACTGGACAAAAGCATGGTTCTGGTGGGGCTATGATGGAGCAGAGACTTATAAGAAGTTATGGATTGCAATGTTTGACTATTTTAAGCAGAAGGGTGTCAAGAACCTTATCTGGATATGGACGACTCAGAATTATAACGGAAACTCTTCCCAATATAATCAAGATACAGACTGGTATCCAGGAGATAACTATGTCGATATGGTGGCTCGTGATCTCTATGGCAGTACTGCTGCAAAGAATAGCCAGGAGTTTAATGAAATCCAGACTTCCTACTCTAATAAGATGGTTGTCCTCGGAGAATGTGGCAAAGGCGATTCCGGTGAGCAAGGACGAATGAGCGACTGCTGGAATGCAGGTGCCAAATGGGGCCATTTCATGGTTTGGTATGAAAGAGGACAAGGTTCTACAGACACGATGTGCAGCGATGCATGGTGGAATGATGCTATGTCAAACCCTAATGTTATCACTCGTGATCAGGTAAAATATTAAAGAAATGAAATCAAGATATTCTATATTTATATTACCACTTGTTTTAATAGCTGGCTGTAACAGCAACAAAAACAAAGTCAACGAACCTCTGGCAGACTCAGGGCGAACAGAACGGACAGAGAACATGCTAGGGAATCTGAAACTCCTGGGTGACAGTGGCGTGTATATGTTCGGACACCATGATGATACCGTATATGGTATCGGATGGGAGGCTGACTATACAAATGACTCGACTGTCAGTGCCAGGTCAGACGTGAAATCAGTTTGTGGTGATCTGCCTGCTGTATTATCATTCGATCTTGGACATATTGAACTTGGTGATGACAAGAATCTCGATGGTGTGCCGTTCGACCGTATCAGGAAAGAGATAATCAACCATTTTGATCATGGAGGCATGGTTACACTTTCCTGGCATTTGGATAATCCGTTGTCTGGAGGTACGGCATGGGTGGCTGATTCTCTGAAAGACATCGAGAAAAATACGGTAGCAGCTGTCCTTGAAGGAGGAGAGAAGCATGAAATGTTTTTGGGATGGCTTGATAAGATCGCAGACTTTATCAACTCTCTTGAGACTCCCTATGGTATAAAGGTTCCCGTGGTATTCCGTCCTTGGCATGAGCATACCGGTAGCTGGTTCTGGTGGGGACAGGATAACTGTACTGCAGAACATTATAAGGCACTCTGGCAGATGACTGCAGAGAGACTTAAGGATAAGGGCGTGGTAAATGCCATACTTGCATATTCACCAGGCACAGAGCCTGATGGCGATGCAGACAAATACCTTGAGCGCTATCCTGGTGATGAGATAATTGACGTTTTAGGTTTGGACAGCTATTGCTTCGCTCCAGAGGCAGATACGCTTCAAATAGCCGATTACACCCAGAAACTTGACAAGAACTTGGGTATGATTGAAAAGGTTGCTAAAGAGCATGGTAAGGCAATGGCCCTGACAGAGACAGGCTATGAGGGTATAAAGACAGAAAACTGGTGGACGGAAACGCTTGCTCCAGTGCTCGCAAAACATCCTGTCAGCTATGTCTTAGTATGGCGTAATGCCAGGGAGAGACCATCTCATTATTATGCCCCATATCCAGGCCATCTCTCATCATCTGATTTCGTCAAGTTTTATAATTTGAATGAGACATTATTCCTGCATGATGTAAATGCACTTTACTTAAAACGTAAATAATCGCATAATTATTTGGAAGTTAATGTAAATATTTGTATCTTTGTAGTCGAATTTGGAAAAATTAAATACTAATTTGAATATATAATGAAACTAAAACATCTTTTACAAACTTTTTTTGCCGCATTGGCTTTTACAGCATGCGGAAGTAGTGGCGGTGATGATCCGGAGCCAACTCCAACACCTACTGTGACAGCCCCAACCGTAGTATCAACAACTCCTGCCAATAATGCGACAGACATTCCGACAGGTGTCATTAACGTGCAAGTAGTTTACGACAAGGATATCCTTGTGTCATCCGATGCCAGCCTGCAGCCGAAAATAACGGGTGCTTCTCTCTCTGGCTCTACCTCTGTGAGTGGCAAGACACTTAGCTTTGCGGTTAATTGTACAAATTACGAAACAAAGGTGACAATCACCTTGCCTAAAGGCCTTATTGGTGTGACCGGAGCTTTAGCCAGTGAATACACCTTCGGCTTTACTACTGCAAAGAAACCGCAACCCACAGAAAACGATGCAGTCGCTCTTGCAAGAAAACTTGGATGGGGATGGAATCTTGGCAACCATTTTGATACAAGTTCTGGTCAAGACGGTAAAGTTAACCAATGGGGTTATTGGGATAATGCCACTCCTACAGCGGCACTTTACACTAACCTGAAGAAAGCAGGTGCAAGTACGGTTCGTATATGTGTAACATGGGGTAACTACCAGAAAGAAGACCCATGGACCATTGATGCAAACTATATGGCTGAGGTAAAGCAGAATGTGGATTGGGCTGAATCTGCAGGGTTGAATGTTATCATCAACCTGCACCATGATGAATACTGGCTTGATATCAAGTCTGCTGCCAATAATGCGAATACCAATACCAATATCAAGGCACGTATTGAGAAGACATGGAAACAGATTGCTGAAACCTTCAAGGATAAGGGAGACTTTCTTTTCTTCGAGTCATTCAATGAGGTCCAGGATGGTAGCTGGGGCTGGGGTGACAATCTTAAGGATGGCGGAAAGCAGTACAATACACTCAATGAGTGGAACCAGTTGGTGGTAAACACTATTCGTGCTACAGGCGGCAATAATGCCACACGTTGGATAGGTGTTCCTGCATACGCCTCAAGTCCTTCATTCGCCCTTGAAAGTAGTTTCGTACTGCCTACAGATGCAGCAAACCGTATTATGGTAAGTGTTCATTTCTATGATCCAAATACTTTCACACTTACACCTGAGAATAATGATGGAAAATCAGAATGGGGTCATACAGCTGCAGCAGGAAAATATCAGTCTGGTAGTAACGAGGAGCATGTGGTTGATATTTTCAGTAAACTGCAGGCGAAATATATCATCAATAATATTCCTGTCTATATTGGTGAGTATGGATGTGTAATGCACAAGACAGATCGTTCTAACCTGTTCCGTAATTACTATTTGGAATACGTTTGCCGCGCTGCTCACGAATATAATATGCCTCTGTGTATTTGGGATAACAACTCTACAGGAGGAGGTAATGAGCATCATGGATATTTTAACCACGATGATGGTTCTTATCTCAATAATCTTGAGTCGCTTGTTAAGACAATGATTAAGGCCGCAACATCTGACGATGCAAGTTACACACTGGAGTCTATTTACAATAACGCTCCAAAATAATATCGTGCTCTAGTATATAAATAACTATCGCGTCTCATTACGAGCCGCGATATTATTTAGAGTCAACATGTATATCGTTCCCCCCAAATATGATTATGAGATCTAAGTTAAAACAACTATTATTATTTGCGGCCTTTGTGCTTAGTCCTTCATCTGCTATTTGTCAGCAGAGTAGTATAACCGTAAAAGCCAAGGATATTGCGAAGCAGATGTATCCAGGGTGGAACCTCGGAAATACAATGGAGGGTGGCGATAATGCCTTTTTGTATAAGAATGCAGGAGTAGGTACAGAGACCAGCTGGCAGGGGACAAGAACGACTAAGGCCGTTATCGATAGTGTAAAATCACTGGGCTTTAAGTCGGTTCGTATTCCTACAGCATGGGTAATGGGCCATATTACTGATGAGAGCGAGTTGAAGATTGATCCTGCGTGGATGGCGCGTGTAAAAGAGATTGTGGACTATTGTATCAATGATGGGCTATATGTGATACTCAATGATCATT
>JAEEGL012272451.1_pt1 | contig 14191 bp, 14 predicted proteins | sample 9134231 | NCBI WGS metagenome assembly JAEEGL01 (sample SAMN16246548, study PRJNA631951) | gut metagenome | biome: gut microbiome; feature: rumen; material: fiber-attached | host: Bos | place: Iran: Karaj | collected 2018-10 | reverse complement strand
TTTCATCAATTTTATCATCAATAAAATACCCTTTAATGGAATTGAAAGTAATTCTTCCATTATTATTTTTATCAAAGGAATTAAAAGGATAAGTCAAATGTTAATTTATTTTTATCCATACAAGCACCAAGAAATTCTTCATATTTAATATAATCTAAATTAGCATCGTCTAATAATAACATTAAATCATCAATTTCTTTATCAATTTCATTTTTATTCTAAATATTTAATTAAACCATTATATAATTCTTCTTTTGACATTTTTCAATTATCATTATCATTAAATAATCTAAATAGTTTTAATATATCTTTTGTTTCATTTATATCTTAAATATTATGAACTATAAATAACCATACCATTTTTTGAAATTTTGAATTTATTTGATAATGTCTTAATCTTTCTAAATAAATTTTTATTCTACTTTCTTCAATATTTGAATATATTGATTTTCCATTATATTTTTTAAACCAAGGATGTTTAAAAGCTTCCATTGCACTTAATCTTTTTTTAACATCTACTTGTAATAATTTTTTACCTAAATTTTGAACTTCTTTTGAAGAATCTAAAAATTATTTATGTTCAGAATTATATTGTCCTTTTCTAATATTATGTATTTTTTATTTCTCATATTTCCCATCGAAAGGAGCTCTTCCCACAATTAAATATATAATATTACTCCAATACTCAAAATATCACATTTTTCATTATAACTGTTTTTTAAAACTTCAGGTGCTATATAATATAATGCTCCTACTAGACTTTTTTCTTTCTTATTTTTTTCAAAAGATTTTGCAGTTCCAAAATCTATTATTTTAATCCAGAAATATCTATCGTTTTTTTTTTTTTTCAATTTCACAAATTAAAATATTTTCTAATTTTAAATCTCTATCAACAATATTAATTGTATGTAAATAAGCAATTCCAGAAAAAAACTTGAAAAAATAAAACATCTAATTTATTTTCATTATATTTATATTTTATTTGATCAAATAATTCACCATTAGAACAATGATCAGTAATAATATCAAATGAATGTTCACTAGAATAAAATTCAATGATTTTTAAAATATTAGGATTTTTAAACATCAATTTCATTTTTTAATTTTAATTCATCAATTTTATTTTCATCTTTTTTTTAACGATTCTTTTAATAGCAACTTTTTGTTTAGTATAAATATTATAAGCTAAATAAACAACTCCATAACTTCCTTCTCGAATTTTATTAGTAATTTTATTTTTTTTTATGTAAACCTTGAATTTCATTAACTAAAATATTAATAGAAACTTTTATTTTTAATTCATCTTTAAAAACTTGACTTCCTAATTTTCTTTTTTCAACTAATGAAATTGGTCTATTTCCTCTTCTTTGAAAAATATTTGGAATGATTTCTTTTTCTTTATTTAAATTTATTTTTTCTTCTTTTTTCATCATTCTTTATTTTGTTTTAAAAAAGTGATTTTAATCCTTTTTTATCTTCTGATTTCATTATATTTTTATACTTTGTAATCTTGGAGAATTAGATGATGCTCCTATTATTTTTCTTTGTTCTTTTCTAAGAGAAAATGATACATTCTCTTTATTCCTTTTCTTTACTTCTTCTAATCCAAAATTAAATATCGGGTGGTTTTTTCTTCTATGTTTATTATCTTATTCTCTTCTGATTCTTCTCTTATTTTGTTTCCCATTATTTTATTTTATTTTTTTTAAAATTGATTTAAATTAATTTAAAAAAAAAAATTTATTTCATTTAAATTTTTTTAATTATTTTCCTAAATCTTCTAAATCATTTATAAATTCATCAGGTTTATATAAATAATCACATCCATAAATAATATTTATTCCATTTTTTTTCATTACTTCATCAATATATTCAAATTCTCCAAAACAACCTCCTCCAATAAAAAATACAATAACATCAGTGTAATTATAATCAATAGTTTCTCTTTCTACACATTTATTATATAAATTATAAGTTTCAAATTTTTCAACTTGTTTATTACTTATTAAATTATTAATTAAATCAGCAGAAATTGAAGGTTGTTCTATACTTAATAAATTCATAAATGCTGATATCCATTTTGGATCTAAATATGATTTTTTATTTTTATTTGATTGAGCTTCGTTTTTTCTTTTTTTTAAATAATTAAAAGCATTTTTATTTGGTAATAAATTTAAAAGTTCATTTGATTCATTTTCTGTAATTTTATTATTACATAAATAATAGATTAATGCAGTTCTATAAAAATCATTTTCATTATTTTCATTTTTTAAATTTTTAAAATTTTCATAAAATTTATCTTTTATTGTATTAGTAATATTATTTCTTTTTTTTAATATTTGACTTTCATTTTCATAAATTTGACCCAAATTTCTTTTAGAAGCATATTCACTTAATTTAACATTAAAATCACTTTGTTGTTGTAAAACTTCAGATTTAATTTTTTTATCTCTTAAAGTATCAATTGATTGAGAAAGTTTTTTAGATTCTTCTTCTAATTCTTCATAACTTTTTTGTTTATTAACTTTATCTAAATAATTCATATCATTATAAAAGTCTTTTAATTGTTTTAAAGTTTTTTCACCAACTTCATAAAATAATTCATTAATATTTTCTTCCCAAATATAATCATTAATTAAATCAATTTCAAATTTTTTTTTTTCTTTATTTTCATCTCCTCTGTTAATTCCAAAAGAATCCATTATCATACTTCCTAATCCTGCAGCATGATGTAACATTATTGGTAAATCTGTATCTCTGTCCAATAAAATTAATAATGATCTTTCATTTTTTTTTAATTTAAATAATTCTTTTTCTTCTGGAAATTTTTCAAATAAATATTTAAAGTGATTTTGTAATTTTTTAGTTATATCTTCTGCAAAAAATCCAGTTCTATATTTTATTATTGGTATTTTTTTTAATAAATATAAACAGGAAAATAGACCATTTGATAAATTTGATAAATACTCATTGTATTTTTCATCTGGAATATTTGGTGCATTTAAATAATAATAAGGTCTTTTAATATTTAATGAATAAACTTTAGAATGATATATTGCTATATCAATTGGATAAATTGATATATTATATATTGAATTATTATTATCTAAAATTGATATTTTTTGAAAAAAATTTTGTATTCTATTTGATTCATTTAAATCACTTGTATCATAAATGATAAAATTTATTGAAAAATTCTCAAATATTTGATTTGACATATCATTATAAATTATATTTAAATTTTCTTCTGTGTTTGATACTATATAAATTGCCATTATATCTGGAATTTTATCTCTATGGTCTTTTATATTTAATGTTAATGATATATTATATTCTCTAAGAAAAAAAACTTTTAATAATGGATAAAGAATATTAAATACTTTATCATCATATATTAATACTTTAAAACAGTATTTTAAATCTTCATTAATTTCATATTCATTTGAATCATCTGTTAATGCAAATATCTTTTTTAATATTTCTATAATTTTATTTGTTAAATTTATGCCATTTTCTCCTTTATCATATTTTGAAACTTCTTTTGATGTATTCATGAAATTTAAATAAATTATTAATTTAATACAAAAAATATAAATAATAATTATCAATAATTAAATTAAAATACTTATGGATTATTTATTTGGTTTTAAATGAATTTAATTGTTATCATCATTTTGAGTATGATAATAATTATCATCAATTTTATTTTCTTTTTTGTTTTTTAAATATTAAAAGAATTAATATCAAATCCAATAATAATAATAAAAATTTTCTAAAATAAGAACTTTCTTCTTCTTTAATAAAAGTAATTATTTTATTAAAATCAAATAATAATATTTTCATAAAAAAGAAATCCAAAGCAATAAATAATATTATTCCTCATCATCAACTTCAACCGTTCTTTTAAATTATATATTAAAATATAAAATTTAAATGCCAAATTTTTATTTAATATTTTTATTTATATAATATTTTTTCAAAATTTTTAAATTCTATTAATGAATGGTCCCATATTTAACCTTCAACAAATGGATAATTTTGAAAATACTGATTCTGATTATTCAGAATCAAATAAAATTTCTGAAAATAATGAATCAGAATTAAATGAAGATGAAATTAACACTGATTCAAAAAAATATAAAAATGCAGAAAAAAAGAAGGATAACAGTAAAATATTAAATAACAATTATAATAATAATAATCAAACTGCAAATAATCAATTATCAACTAGAAGAATTTTAACTAATCAATTTGATGCTTATAATCCAAATAATACTAGTAAAAAAATAGATATTAAATTAAAAGTAGGAAATTTTTTAACAGATCATAATAATACTCCAAGAATGATAAAATATATTTTTGCAAATATTTTAAGAAAAAGTTCAGCTATTCAAAATTATAAATTAATACTTAATGAATTGATAAAAACAAATAAAAAATTTTATGATAATCAATTTCCTCCAAATCAAAATAGTTTAATTAAAGGATTTAATTATTTTCAAGTTTCAAAATATAATAGTGAAAAAATATCAGAAAGAACTCCTCTTCAAAAGAAATTTAAAAACATAAAATGGATTAGAGAAAGTGATGAAGCTTTTAGCAAAAATGGAAAAAATTCACCAATATTTTATAAAGATAAAATAGATACAGAAGAAATAAAAAGAGGTGAATTTAGTAATTCAAATTTTATAAGTGTATTAAGTGCTTTAGTATATTTTCCTCATATAATAAAGAAATTATTTATAACAAAAGAAAAAAATAATGAAAGTATATTTTCAGTAAATATATGTAAAGATGGTTTACTTAAAGAAATAATAATAGACGATTTTTTTCCAGTGGATATAAAATCAAATAAAATAATATTTTCATCATCAAAAAATGATTCACTTTGGATTCCAATATTAGAAAAATCATATGCCAAATTAAATGGATCATATAATAATATAGATATAAAAAATATAGAAGGAATATTAAGAGATTTTACATATGCTCCAGTAATAACTTTAGATAATTCTACAGATGATTTAGTTGAGCAATTAAATGAAGCTTATGAAAAAAATTGGATTATTTTAGCTAGTAAAGGTGATACTGTTGCTTCACAAGAATTACTAAGTGAATTAGGTTTAAATCCTGATTTTGATTATCCTATTTTAATGGTTTATACTCTCAATTCTGATGATTTACGAAATGGTTATAATATTTTAGATAATACTCCTTTTAATGATGATAATTATAAAACTGTGATTAAAATTAAAAATTTATGGAGTAAAATTGAATGGATTGGAGATTGGAGTGATGCTTCTTCTTTTTGGAATGAAAGTTTAAGAGATAAATTTGGTTATAAAGAAAATGATAATTGCTTTTATATGGATTTAAAAGATTTTAAACATTATTTTAGTAAAATTAAAATATGTAAATTTATGAATGATTATTATTATAAATCTATTTTATTATATCAAAAACCTAAAAATTATTGTATAGTAACTTTTAAAATTTATGAAATGCATAAAGAGACTTTATGTCAAATTTCATTAATTCAAGAAGATAGAAAAGATATATATTCAAATAAAATTGATTTTGCAATAAGTAGAATAATATTATGTAAATTACATAATGAAAATGGAATAAATAAAATAGAATATTTTGAAGGTAAAATGGATCAAAAAAAAGAAATAATAATAGAAAAAGATTTACATGAAGGAGAATATTTATTATATTGTGAATTGTCAAATATAGAAAATGAAACATCATATGTAATATCAATTTATTCAGATGAAGAAGTAGAATTAAAAAGAGAAGAAAATGATAAATTTCCAAATATATTAGAAAATATATTTACATCATGTGCAAAAATACAAAATATTTGTATTAAATATGATAATGATGGAGCACCAAATTGTTCAAAATATTCAAATTCTGTTCCTGAAGGTTTTACTTATTTATATTTTGAAAATTTTGAAGAAGATGCTACTTTAATTGAAGATGTTAAATATACTAAATTTGAAGGTTTAGAATTATTAAAACCTTTTCATGGTACTTCTTATCATATTGAAGTTGGTCCTGGAAAAACTGAAATTATTTTAATTAAACATTTACAATTAAATGAATATAATTTAATTTTTTCTTATCAAAGTTGTGTTTCTTTTGGTAAAAAATCTTTAATGAAATTAGCAAAAGAAAGAGGAAAATTAACTAAAAGAATTAATAAAAAAAATGATGAAGAATGTGATATTTTTGTTTATATTTATAAGTATACTTTTGGATTATGTTATTATTATGAAAATAGAACTAAAAATTTAAGATTGAAAGAAAAAATTAATATTGAAAAAAATATTAATATTGAATTTGTTGGTGAAAAAGAAGATACTAACGAAATTATAATAATTGTTGGACCCGGAGAAAATAATTTTGTAGAATTAAAAGGTAAAAATAATTTATGGAAAGTTCAACCTAGAATTTCTTATGTTATTGAAAATATAGATGATGAAGAAAATAAATATGAATAATTGAATATTTATATTTTCAATAATTTTTATATCTATATTGAAAAAAACGTTATAATATTTCTTTAATTTGTGAATTTTATATATTGTTATATAATTTTTATTACTTTATCATATATATTATAATATATTTTAATTTTTATAATGAATTTTATAAAATAAGAAAAAAATTAATCATTAAAATTTAATTAATAAAAATATTATTATAAGGAAAAAATATTTATTTATTTTTTATTATAAAACCCTTTTATTGTATTTTAAATTTTTAAAAATAATATGTTATGAATGATTCAAATTAAATTATTAGAATCATTGATATTAAATCATAATCTTTTCTCTTTTTCAACTCATTTTTAATTCCTTAATTTTTATTTTTTTTCTCATTCTTTTTCTTTTATATTCAATTCAATTATATCTAAATTTCATTTTGGAAAATCTATATATAATATTATAATTTCGTTAAAAATTATTAGATATTAATAAAAAAATAATAGTTTTCATTGGTGATTGGTTGTTTTTTTTAAATTTTCCTTGAACAAAAAATAATAGGAGTATATATTAATTGTAAAAAAAATAAAAATCTATTTAAAAAGAAAAAAATGAAGAAATCAAATGAACAAAAAAATAAAGAAGAATCTGACACAGAAGAATATACTCCAGAAGAAATAAAAAAATTAGATTATTATCAAGAACAAACAAATTATGTTTTAGATGATGATGATATATATGAATTAATGTGTAAATATGGAGATAATGAAGAAAAAATATTATATGAATTAAAAGAATTAGAAAAAGAAGCAAATAGAGGAAAAGAATATCAATGGCATCAAGTTGGAAAAAGTAAATTAAATTTATATTATTAATTAATTTTAGAAAAAGAAAAAAAAATAAATAAAAGGCCTTTCAAAAGCAATATTTCTTATACAAAAAAATATAAAAAAAAAGAAGAAAATGAAAGAGAAAATAAAACTGAAAATAAAGAAAATTATTATTACAGAAGAAGTAATAACAATTATTATAGAAATTATAGAAGACCTTATTATAGAAATAATTATTATAAGAAAAATTATAAAAGTAAAAATGCAGTAGAAGTTCCAGATGAAAATGAAAAAAATGAAAACTTTGAAACAAAAATAAATGAAAAAGATGTTGATAATATTATAGAAAAAAATGTAGAAAAAGAAATAATAAAAAATAAAGAAAATGAAAATGAAACAAAAGAAGTAAAAAAACGAAGAAAAAAACAAAAGGTAGAAATTGAACAAACTAAAAAATATGATAATGAAGAAAAGGAAAATGAAAATAAAGAAAATTTAAAAAAAAAAAAAAGAGAAAAAGAAAAAATTAAGAAAGAAAATGAAGAATATACTCCAGTTCAAGAATCAAATTTAACAATAAAAGAGAATAAAAAATTAAAAGAATTTGAAATAAATAAGAGTACAGTAGTATCTATATCAGGAGAAGAAAAAAAGTTAATAAATCAAAATATAAATAATAATAATACAAATCAACAAAATATAAATAATAATAATCAACAAAATAATCAAAATGTAAATAATATGAATAATCCAAATCAAAGATTAATATATCCATTTCCAATGTTTTATAATCCAAATATGAAAATACCACAAAATGAACTTAAACAACAACCAATATATTATATGATGGTTCCTTATATGATGTATGATCCTAATAATCAAGATATCAAAGATAAAAATAATAATAATATCAATTTTCCTTATTATCCTTATTTCACACCTCAAAATTTTCAAATTCCAAATGAACAAGGACAAGATTATCCTTATAATCAAATTCCTTATGGATTTCCTATGATGCAAATGTATCCTATAAATCCTAATTATACAATCGATAAAAATAAGAAATAAATATTTATTTCTTTTAATAGTAAATAAAATGAAAAATATTTATTATATATTTTTTTTTTTTTATGCTTTTATAAATTTAGAAATTAAATTTAAATATACTTTTAATTATCATTTTATATATCAAAAAAATAAATAAAAACTTTTAAAAATAATATTTATTTAGCACTTTCTTGTCTAGAAACTTTCTTTGAACTTTTTTTACTAGAATTAGCAGAGTTTCCATCTTGAGTACTATCTTCAACAGGTTTTAAAGCAGGAATATGATAAAAAGGTAATTGATTTCTATTTTCATTAAGAAAACTAACAATTTCATATTCAATTTTAGCTTTAGTTCTCTTTCCAACTTTTTGTAATAAACCAGTTATTGCTTCTCTATCTAAAGCTTCATCTTTTTCAACAACATCATATACTATTTTATATATATCTTCTTCATGTAATATTGCTTTTAATTTAATTACAAGTTGACTAAATTTATCATGATATAATGCCAAAGCCCAATTTTCACTTAAGAAAATAGGAATATTTTCTATTAAATCTCCTTCAAATCTATTTAATAATTTATTCAAATATGTTTCATGTAAACCAACTAAAGAAACTAAAGCTCTATAATCTAAATCTTCTTTACCGAAATAAACAACAGAATCAATGATTCCAAAAATATTAAATCCAAAACTTAAATAACAACCACCTTTATCTAAAGTATTATATATTAAAGGTTGTCTATTATTTTCCTGTTGATAAATTTTAGGGTTAGTTTCTTTTACACTTTTCGCTTTAAAGAATATATAATTATCAGGTAAATAACAACCAGTAGGTAAAGGTAAATAGAAATTAGGTAATTTTTTATCATCAAAAGCACTAGCATCAACATTTAATTGAGAATCAATAGTTTGTAAGAAATATTTAGCTAAAGTATAACCAACTTCTTGACTATTATAACATTCTAATCTTAATTGTTTATGTCTTTCAATATATTGATAGCATTGTGAAAATTCACATAATTTTCCTGCTGCAAAAATACTACTATCTGCTGTTAAGAAATTATTATTTATTATAGCTCTACCATTATAAACTAAACCATTTTCATGAATAAATTTAAATATCATTGGATCTACATCTAACATTCCTCCAGTTACTATTAAATTTGTTGTTAAATATACTTCATTATCTTTTCCATCTTCTAAAAATTTAAATGATTCAATTACTAAATCTTGAAGTTCTGGTTTTATATTTGCAGGATCTGTAAATTCTTCTCTTTTTAATTTCACTCCTGCAAAATTGTAATTTTTATATACTTGAACTCCTTTCTTTTTTAATGTTTCTAATATGAAACTTTCTACATCTGGACATTCTTCTAATGAATTTCCATTGATAAATTCTAAATCATCATCTAAATTTAGGAATTCATTTCCTTTTTTTTCTCTTAATTGTTGTAGTTTTCTTTCATCTTTTAAATTTTGTTTATTTGTTGTTAAATCTGATTTTATATTTGGTATTACTAATTTAATTTTTTTAGGAGGAATATTTCTTTGAATTAATCCTTGAATGAAACATAATAAATTTAAATTTCTTCCATATAATAAAATTTCATAATGGGGATTTTTTCTTAAAGAAATCATTTTTTTATCTGTAATAGAGAATTTTTCATAAATATTTGGATTATCTATAGAATATATCATTTGAGTGATTTCATTTTTTAAATTATTTTGAATACTTGCTAAAGCATTTAAATTTGCAGTTACTTCTTTCATATTTGGATTATCTAATTTATCTTGTGTATCTCTAAATTCAGCAAATTTTTCTCCTAATTTTTTATCACAAAAAGCTTTTAAATCTTTCCATAAATGATCTTGTAATCCCATTGTAAAAACACAATAATCATAATTTAATATAGATAAATCTTCAAATTGAATATATTTTTGTTTTGGTTTAATATCAATGACTTTAGAATTAATAATTTTAATTCTTTTTTCTAAAAGTAATTTTTTTAAATCTTTAATTTGATAATTATTCATAGAGACTTTCATATTAGAAACTTCATCTTCAATATGATGATATAATAATCCTCCAGGAGCAACTAAATAAATATAAGAAAATTCTAAATATCTTATAGATAATAAACTTTCAATAAAACTAATTCCAGTATCACTTGCACCAATAACAACAATTCTATTGTTATTTGCAATTCTACTTTCAACCATCATTTTCTTTGATAAATATAATAAACAAAAATCACTTTCTTTTTCATCTAAATCATCTCTTTCTTCACCATCTGTTCTTGTTTTTATCTTTTCATCTTCATATAAATGCTTTTCATATTCCCATTTTTTTTGAATGAAATGAGGAAATTTTCTATTTCTTGTTAAAATAAAATCATTGAAAAATTTAGGAGTATCTTTTGCATCTGGATCTATTTCATAATATAATGCTATTTTATTTACTAATCTTAAAATTTCTTTAAAGAAAACTTTTGTGTATTGAGCAAAATTTTTATGAGATTCAAAGAAAACAATTCTTGAATGGAAATATTTTGAAATTTTATCTAAATTCATATAATCTCTAATAGAAAAATGACTATCATAATATTCTATATTTACTTCTTTACTTAAAAGACATATTCCAACAATATGTTCATTAATTTTACAAACAACACACATAAATTTAGATTTTTCTTTATTTTTAACTGCATATAATGCTAAATCATACATTTGAGAACTTTTATCATTTAATTGTTCAAATAAATATGTAGATTTTTTTAAATCATCTTCATTAGCAAAATCAACTTTTAATAAACTAATCATTAAACTTTCTCTATGAATAATATATAAAACTTCTCCAAATAAAGAATCAACTTTTTTATCAATTTTAATAAATTGTTCTAATAATGAATTTTCAATAAAAGAATGAGGTTGTGTTAAAACTAAATAATCTTTATCAGGGAATTGATCAAAAACTTTTAATAAAAAATCACTAGATCTACTTTCAAAAGCTTGTTCAATAAAGAATAATTTAACACAAAATGCATTAATTACTTCATCTGGAGTTGGAGGAATAGCATTTTCATCAGTATAATTATCTAAATATTTCTTATATTTTTCTAAACTTTTCTCACTTTCATTTTCATTAGTTTTCATATTTATTTCCATTAACTTTTCATATTCACTTTTATCATGTTTTAAAGAAGCTTCAAATTTTTTTTTTTCTTCTTCCATATATTGATTATATTCTTCAATGAAATCAGGATCATCAATTTCTCCAATTTCATACATTAATTTATCATATTGGAAAGTCATATCAATAGCTTTAAAGAAATCAGAAATAGAAACTTCATAAACAGTAACATCAATAGGTTTTTCTTCTTTTTTAACTTCTTCTTCATCTTTAACTTCTTTAGCTTTTTTCTTTTTTTTCTTAGTATCTTTTTTTTCAATAACTATATCAATAACTTCATGTTCAGGCATTCTTTGAACTATTCTTTTTGTATAAGGTATTCCTCCAAAACATAATAATATTGGTCCTATTTTATCAGCAAATTCTGGTCTTACATTAATTCCTGCTTGATTTAATTTTTTTGCTAATGACATTATATCAAAACATCTTAAATCACTTGGTTCATTATTTTCATCTACAAAAAATGATGCTATTAAGTTTTTATTTTCTTTCACTGTTTTTCTTAAAAATGTTCTAACTGTAATATTACCATCTTTAAATAATCTCATAGCTTTACCTAAAGGAGAGAAATCAAAATAAGAAGGTTTAATTGGTTGTTCATTTTCTTTTTTATCTCTTTTATGTCTTGTAGTTTTTGAAGCTTGCCCTAATTTTTTTCTAAATTGTTCTTTTTGTTCTCTTTTCTTAGCTTCTTTTTCTAACCAATCATCCCAATGACCTGCTCCATGCATATAACCTTTTGGAAGACCAAAAAATTCTAATGTTTCTATAAAGAAATCAAATTCTGTTGATAATAAACATTCTCCTTCTTCTACTTTTATTTTTCCTTCAAATCTTTCTAATTCTGGATATAATATTTTATAATTTTCTAATACTTTATTTATTATTTCTGTTGCTGTTTCTTTAGTTAAATCTTCTTTACTTGGAGCTGTTTTTTCTATATCATCTATTATATCTATATCTTTTGCTCTTCCTTGAATATATTTTTGTAAAAATAATCTTTGACTTATTCTTTCACATTTCATTATTTCTTGTCTATATTCTTTATTTATTTTTATCATTTCTTCTGATTGAGTATTTATTTTTTGAGTTGAAATTTGCATTCTTTTTAAATTTACAGCAGCCATATAATCTTGTTTTAATAAATTATCATATTCTTCTAATTTAAAATTTTGAACTAAGAAATTAACATTAATATCAGTAGATATTGCTAACAAACCAATTGCTTTATCATTAACTTGTCCAACTAAAACTTTATTATCATCATCTTGATTAGCAATCATTTTAGCAATGAAAAAATCTTCAAATTGATTTGCTGTTTCAGGAGGAGTTTGTTCTTTAAATATATTTTCTAAATCATCATGATCAAATTCAGTTCCCATTCTAATTTCTATAATAGGAAATACTACATTTCTTCTATTAATATATGTTATAAAATTATTTGGGGAATCATTTTGAATTTCTTTTACTTGTTCATACATATAATTTAACATTGTTTGAATTGCAAAAACTGCGCTTGCGCTATTATTATTATTTTCACTTTGACTTTCATTAATATTATTTTCTCTTTGATAACTTTCAACTTCATTATTTTGAGTTTTAGATAATAAAAACATAACACTAGCATTAAAAGATAAAGTTGTTGTTAAACTTAAGTGAATTTTAAGGAATATTTTTTGTAAAATATTTTCGTTAACAGCATATTTATTATCAAAAACTAAATAAACCATCCATAAAGAATTTTGACCATTGACTTTTTTTTCATCGAAATTTTTATAAAACCAATCTTCCCATAAACCAGGATTATTAGGAATTTGATTATCAGGATCTTCAATTTTAACAGGAGCAAAAGGAGTATTATTAAATATAAAAATACCAACAATAGAATTATTATCAGCTTGATCAATTACTGTTATTGAAAAAGTAGAATTTTCATATGCCATCTCTATATCATTTAAATTGAAAAATTGATTAAATTCTAAAGTTAATTTTGATGATTCAGTGTCTCCTCTTGTTATTGGATCTGTAAAATAATAAATATCACTTGGTTCTGTTCTTTTTACTATAAATTGAGATGCATCATCGTTCTCTTTTGTTTGACTATCGTTCTGGTTTGAATCACTTTGATGACTTTGATCTACTACTTTTACACTGCTACTCATTTTTTTTTATTATTTTGATTTTTTTTTTGAGATTTATAGAAGTTACAGGTTTTATTAATTATTTTATTTTTTTTTTCATTAAATTTTTGAATATTTTTTAGCAGATTTTTGGGAAATTACTTTATAATTTATTGTTATTGGTTTTATTAGATTAAAATTATTTACAAATAATTAATAGGATTTTTTAACTATAATAAATACAGTAAATTTTTAAAGATTCTAATTACTTATAGAATATTCTTTTATTAAATTAATTAAAAAAATTATTTAATTATTTTTGAAAATTGAAAAATAAAATTATATAAAAGTTATTGAATGACCAATATTTATTAGAAATTTTGGGTATTGGGCATTGGGGATTGGGGATTGGGCCCAATCCCCAATCCCCAATCCCCAATTCCCCATCCCCATTTAATAACTTTTATATAATTTTATTTTTTAAATTTTAAAAATAATTAAATAATTTTTT
>JAEEGL012225010.1_pt1 | contig 14191 bp, 5 predicted proteins | sample 9134231 | NCBI WGS metagenome assembly JAEEGL01 (sample SAMN16246548, study PRJNA631951) | gut metagenome | biome: gut microbiome; feature: rumen; material: fiber-attached | host: Bos | place: Iran: Karaj | collected 2018-10 | reverse complement strand
TCCCCAATCCCCAATCCCCATTTTCTAAATTATGAAATTATTTATTATTTCTTTATCATAATTTTATATTCATATTTAATATTTATATTTTCTATAGTTTTATATATAAAATGTTTTATTTAATTTAATTTTTGTTTAAATTCATCTTTTCATATTAATCTTTGAATTTTATTTTTTATATTAAAATTCAAAGGAGATAAAACCGCCTTTTGAAATTATATTAAAAAAATTATATATATGATAAATGAATTTAGGTATCATATTCTAAAATTTGTAATTTAAAATTTTGATTGATTTTATTCAATGATTGAATTATATTCTATATCTTTTTGTGTTTTAAACTTAAAATGTATGAGAATTAAAATTTAATTTTTGCAAAAATTTAAAATTAAAATAATAATTACTTAATTTCTATTTATTTATGTATGTTTAAACTTAAATTCTCCCTTATTAAAACAAACAAAAAAATTAAATTTCATTATTATAATTTTAAAAATTATCCTTATGATAAATAATATAAAACCAAAATTTTCAAAAAAGATAAAATAAAACATGAATTTATCTTACGAAGAAGAGTCAATTAAATTTAAATCTATAACTAAAAATGATATAAAATTACTGGGTTCAAAAATGAAAATTGAAAAAAAAATACAATTAAAAGAGGAAAATATAATTTTATCAAATGAAAACTCAGAAATTGAATATATACCTAATTCAAATAAATGTTATAAATATAAAGCAATGGAAGTTCAAAATATTCAAGAATCTATTTTTCCCAAAAATAGAGAAGATTCTAATAATCCTTCTTCTATTGATACTTCTCCAGTGTCAAATCAAGGAAGTAATATTATTGATATTAGTGAAGATTCAAAAAATATTGATGTTACTAAAATAAATATTCCTGAACCTATTTTAATTAAATATTCTAATAATGAAGATAAAGTTAAAATTGGGCAAAATTTAATTAATGAAGAAGTTAATTGGATTATTTTTCAATTAGATTTAGTTTTTAATAATGAAGATTTAAAAAGTGTTTTAAAGGAAATTTTAGAATTACATAAAATTCATTTTTATGATATTCCTTTTATTGCAACTTATTATAAACATTTATATAATAAATATTTTACTTATGATGATATTTTTGATATTTTGACTTTTTATGATGTTGAATTTATTAAATTTTCACAAGCTAAAAATATTATTATCATCCAATTTGAAGAAATTAAACAATATATTAGTGAAAAAGAAAAAGAAATTTTTAAAGAACAATTTATTTCTAATTGTTATTGTGATTATGATTTAAATTTTATAAAAGCATATTTTTCTTTTTTAAGTAGATTAAATAAAGAAGATATAACAAATAAAGGAATTGAAATTTTATTATCAAATTTAATAAAATATAATAATTTTTCAAAACTAAAGAATTGCATTCAAATAAATTATAAAGTAATAGCAAATATATTTATGTTAACATTACCAGAAATAGAAGAGAATTTAAATTATTATTCAAAAGGTGAATTTGAAAAAATTAAAGAAGCTCCTTTTCCCGATGTTACAATGAAAGAAATTGCATCTCAATATACAACTAAAGATAATATCCAAGAAATTGAAATTTTAACTCAAACTGCAAAATATATTGCTTGTTTATTAGGTAAATATCCTGCTATCAGAAAGTTACTTTATGATTATTTTTTCGATAATACTTTTTTAAATACAAAACCAACAGAAAATGGAAAAAAAATTTTATCTGTTTATCATCCTTGTTTTAGATGTAAAAGAATTAAAAATAAAAAAATATCTGATTTTTTTTATAATAAATATAAAGGAATTTACGATAATGAAAAAGGAGAATTTTTTTTAGAAATTCAAGATTGTGTTCAAAAAGGTTTAATTACAATGGAATTAATAATTGAAAATAATGAGGCAAAATTTTCAGAATTATCTAAAAAATTTTCAATGTCAATTAATGGAATAAAAGGAGAAAGTGAATATAAAACAAAGATAAATCCTGAAGAAAGAAAATATCAATATAGAATAATGAGAGATGAAGCAATTAGGCTTTTAATAAATGATCCAAATTATATTAAAAGTGAATTTTTAGAAGATATAAAAAAACAATTATATGATTATTCTATTAAATGTATTATGAGAAAATCTGCGAAAAATTTCCATGATTTAATAGGAAATAATTATTTTGGAGATAATCCAAATAAAGGAAATTTAATTTCTTTATATATTAGTCAAAAAAAATCTAACAAAGTAAGTTGTGTAGTATTAAATGAAAATGGAATAAATTCAAATAATTATGAATTTTCATTAATAGGAGAAAAATCAATATTAATTCAAAATTTACAAGATAAAACAGAATTTTCAGAAGAAGTTGCTTTATTTAAAAAAATAGTAAATGAAAATAAACCTACAGCAATTGTAATAAGTGCAAATGATTTAAAAGCATATAATTTATATAGAGTTATTCAAGATAATATTAGCATTGAATATCATAATATTATTTTTTCAAGTTATATATATTTATTGTCAAGTGGTAATTCTATTATTTGTGAATCAGATGATAATGTCTTAGCTGAAAAACAAGGAAGATTTATTCAAAATCCTGTTGCTGAAATTTTAACTCTTTGGGATTATTCTTATAGTAAAAATGAAATTTTAAATCTTAGATTAAATAAATTTAAAAATTATATTACTGAAATAGATTTTTATTGTTATATTTTAGAAAATGAAATTAAAAAAGTTTTAAATGAAAGAGGAATTGATTTTGAATTAATGATTAGAATTAAATCTTTAAAAAATGAAATTTATTTTATTAATGGAAGTGGGTATTATATAGGTGAGAAAATTTATAAAAGTTTAATTAGTGGGAGAAATAATTTAAATAATAGAAAAAGTTTAAAAAAAATTTTAAAAGAAAATGAAAGATTATTTACCGATATAAATGGATTTATATATTTTAATAATGAAAATCAATATTTAGAAAAAACAAGAATTCCTTATGAATCATATAATGAGTTTTATCAAGAAATTGGAAATTTACTATCCATAGAAAATTTAAATGAAAAAAGTTTTAATTCAGATATAAGTTCAATAATAAATCAATTAAAAGAACAAAATTTAGAAATAGAAAATAATTGTAAATTAAAATTCTATATAAATGAAATAATATCACCATTTAATATAGAAAGTAAAGTTTATATTAGTCAAACATATAATGAAATATTTTTAATGTTAGTAAATGATTCTAGATCATTAAGAAAAAATGCAATTAAAACTGCAATGACAGATAGAATGGATGAAGCAAATAAAACAATAATATGTAATATATTTGAAAGAGATAAATTTATTCCTGCATATTTAAAATTTGAAAATACTGATAATAATATAGAAGATTTTAAAAAAGGATATATTTTTAATTGTAAGATTATTAGTATTGAATTTGAAACTTTAAGTAAATATGAAATAAATATTACTTCTCAAATTAATGAGTTAAAAAATCATAAAAACTTTATTCAAGAACAAATAGATTCAAATTTATTTGATAATTTTGAATTTATTGAAGAAGAAGATTTTATTAATAAAGATATTGAATTAATAGAAAATATAAAAAAAGATGTTCCAGATGATAAAAACATAAAATTTAAAAGTAACCCTATTTTGTTTAATTATAATTTTGAAAAAATAAATTTTAAAACTGCTTTAAATTCTTTTAAAAATAAACAACCTGGTGATTTAATTTTTAGACCTTGCTTTAAAGAAGGATATGTAACATTAACATATAAAATAGATGATGAAATAATAAATAATAAATATATTAAAATGATTGAAGATGAAAATCATAAAATAATTTTTGAATTTGAAGATGATAAATACCTTAATATTGAAGAATTAATTTATTCTTTTAATAATTCTTATGTCAAAAATATTAAATCTATATTATCGAATAAACATTATATTAAAGGAAATTCAATTGAAAATTTTAAAAATGAAGTTTGTGATTTTGGGAAATTAAATAATAAGAAAAATCAATTACCTTTTTATTTTTCTTTTTTACCTGATTTTCCAGATTATGCAATTTTAGGAATTTATTCAAATGAAAATTATTGTAACATTGAATTTATTAAAATAGAAAAAAATTATTTTCTTTTCCATAATGAAAAATTTGAAATTATTGAAAAATTATTATCATATCTTAAGAAAAATTACCTAAAAAAAGAATATATTGAATATCAAAACAGAACTCCCTTCCCAATTTATTTTAATGAATTAAGAAAAATAGAAGAATTATTTCCTAATATTGAAGAAAGTTATTCAGATAAAAATTACAACAATAACAATTATTATCATAATAACAGTAATAATTTCAATAACAATTATTCATATGAAAATAAAAGAAATAATTCAAATTTAGGAAGAAAAAGAGACAGAAATAATAATAATAATAACGATATAAATTGGAATAATAGTAATGATAATAATAATAATGATAAAAGTGAATGGTTAAATAAAGATAATTACAATCAAAATTCAGAAAGTAATTGGGGTGATAATAATAGAATGGATGTTGAAATTAATCCCCAATTTATTAAAGAAGAAAAACAAAATAATTGGGAAAATAATGAGGGAAATAATAATCAAAATGATAATGAATTTGGAGGATGGGCAAGTTCAAATAATAATAATAATCAAAATAATAATAATGAAACTGATGCTTGGGGAAATACAAATAATAATAATAATCAAAATAATAACAATGAAAATGTTTGGGAAAATTCAAATAATAATAATAATCAAAATAATGAAAGTGATAATTTTGGAAATACAAATTATAATAATAATCAAAATAATAACAATCAAACTGATAATTGGGGAAATTCAAACAATAATAACAATCAAACTGATAATTGGGGAAATTCAAACAATAATAATAATGAAACTGATAATTGGGGAAATTCAAATAATAATAATAATGAAAATGTTTGGGGAAATTCAAATAATAATAATGATTTAAATGATAATATTCCAATTAAAAACGAACAAAGTTTTGGATATAATAATAGAGGTAGAAGAGATAATAATAATAGAGGTAGAAGGGATAATAATAACAGAGGAAGAAGAGATAATAATAATAATAGAGGAGGAAGAGGTGGAAATAGAGGAAGAGGAAATGGAAGAAATAATAATAGAGGAAGAGGTAATAGAAGAGATTTTAATAATAATGATAATTTTGGAAATTCAGATAATAATACAAATAATTTTGATTGGGTCAATGCCAATGAATCAAATAATAATAATAGCAATAACAACAATAATTTTAATAATAATAATAATTTTAATAACAATAATGAAAATTGGCTCTCATCAAATAATAACAATAATAATAATATTGAAGATAATGCATGGGGTTCATCAAATAACAATGATAATAATATGAATAATGAATGGAATTCATCAAATAATAATAATAATGATCAAAAAGAAGAAACAAATATAATTAGTGGGCAAAACAATAATAATCAAGATTCAAATTGGAATTCAGATGAAAAAATAAAGCAAGAACAAACAAACAATAATATATGGGATAGTGAAGTTGACTGGAATAATCCAAATAATAACTCATCAAATAACAATTTTGATTCGAATTCAAACTTTAACTCTTCAAATAATAATAATCACATTAACAAGAAGAGAAATTTTAATAGAGATAATAATAATACCAATAATAATAATAGACCAAAAGGTTCATGTTTTAATTGTGGTCAAATGGGTCATAAATCAAGAGATTGTCCAAATAAAGATAATAATAATAGACAAAAAGGTTCATGTTTTAATTGTGGTCAAATGGGTCATAAATCTAGAGATTGTCCAAATAAAGATAATAATAATAACAATAGGAAAAATAATAATAATATTGAATGTAGATATTGCCATGAAATTGGACATAGAATTTGTGATTGCCCTAAAAAAAAAGCTAAAGCTAATAATTCTGGAGATGGATGTTATTTTTGTGGTAAAAAAGACCATTTTGCAAAGAATTGTACTGAAAAAAATAATCCTGATTTTAAAAAACCAAGACCTAATACAGTTGAAGATGGGGAAGTGAATGTTCAAATTAATTCAAATAATAATGAAGGAGGTTTTGATTGGAATAGTAATAATAATAATTCTAAAATAGAAAATAATAATGAAGGAAATTTTGATTGGAATAGTAATAATAATAATTCTAAAATGGAAAATAATAATGAGAATAATAATAATGAAGGAAATGCTGATTGGAATAGTAATAATAATAATTCTAAAATAGAAAATAATAATGAGAATAATAATAATGAAGGAAATTCTGATTGGGGAAATAATAATAATAATTCTAAAATGGAAAACAATGAGAATAATAATAATGAAGGAGGTTTTGATTGTGAAAGTAATAATAATAATAATGATACTAATGAAAATAAAAATGAGAATAATCAAAAAATAAATAATTTGGATGAAAGTAATAATAATAATGAAATTAATGTAATAAATGAAAATAAGAATGAAGAAAATAATGGAGTCGATAATTCAAATAATGAAGAAAATAATAATGAAATTAAAGAAGAACAAAAGGATTCAAATAAAAAAGAAGATAATCAAAGAAATGAAAATAATAATAACAATAATGAAAATAATGAATGAAATGGTATAAAAAAAATATTTTTTTCCAAAAAAAAGAAATATTTTACTAATTTAATAATTTTATATTAAAATAATTATTTAAACAATTGAAATTTAAGGATAAAATAAGATAAATATTAATTCAATAATTAAGACAATTAAAACATATAATTAATTTTTAAAATTATTACAGCTTTTTTTTCTATTTTAATTAAACACTTTAATTTTTTTCTTTATTTTTATTACTTTTAAATAAATATTTATAAAAAAACTAGTAAAAATTTTAAAAAAATTGATTACTCAAGCTAAAATTAATATTATTGATATCATTGAATTTCTAAAATTATATTTATACTCCGTAAAATCATATAAATATGATATATAAAATCTGCAATATCTAAAAGAAAATATACTAACATCTCTTATTTTTAATTTTATCTGTCTTATTTCTAACCAATAATGAATAAGAGTTTAATAATTTTTTATAATATAAATATGAAAAAATAATCATTCAATTTTTATAATTTGTTAAGTAGTTTGAAAAGAATAATTTCAGTAAAGAAATTCATTCAATATATTTTATTAAATAGAATAATTTTTCTTTTATTAATTTTCTTTCTCATAAAAAATTTTGTTGAAATTAATTAATTTATTTTATTTTATAAGAGCTTTAATATGATTTAATATAATAATTAAAGAAATTAAAAAAAATATTAAATAAATTTAATAAAAAACATTATTGTTTTATACTTGTTTTACTTCTTTGAAATTTTCCATAAGATAATCTTCTCATTTTTTCATTTTCAGCTTTTACTTTATTAAATTCCTTTTTGAAATTATCACTATTTTCTTGAATTTTTCTTTTTTCTTTCATATGAAATTTAATTTCTTTTTTTGCCATTTCTAAATTTTCATTTAAAGAATCAATTTCAATTTTTTGTTGTGAATTAATTTTCATTAAATTTTCTTGATCTTGTCTCATTTCTTCTAATTGTTTTTGTAATTCAGAAATAGTAAAAATTAATTTATCAGTTTCATTTCTATGTTGTTTAATTAAATCTTTTATTTCATCATCTCTTTGTTTAATAATATTATTATATTTTTCTTTTGAATCATTATAATTATTATTTAATTGTTCAAGAGTATCTTCATAAGAATTTATTATTTTATTTTTTTCAGTTGAAAAATTTTGTGAGAAAAAATTTATTTTTTTTTCATAAAAATCTTTCATATTATCATTATCTCTTTGAAGAGAATAAATTGTATTTTCATAATTATTCATTTTATCACCAAATCCAAATTTATTTTTATTCATTAAATCTGAATATTGATTTACCTTTGTAACTAATTCATCATTCGCTTTTTCTAATTCAAAATTATGATTATATAAATAATTTATTTGATTATCTTTTTCATTCACTATTCTCTTTAATTCAGTTTCATGATTTTTAATTATGTTTTTTATTTCCATTTCATTTTTTGCTTTTATTTCATTTATTGAGTTTTTCAAATCTAAAATTTGACTTTCATATTTTTTCTGAGTATCATTTAATTGTTTTTGAAGAATAAAGTTTTTATTATATAATTCTTCTTTTTCTCCTTCATAAATATTTTTAATATCATTTATATATGTTTTAGAATCATTTTTATTCTTTAAATTATTTTCATAAACATAAATTGGATTTTGAGAAATAAATTGAGAATTAGAATTTAAATTACTTTGAATAGATCTATTTGAAAAAGGAAGAGTAGATTCATTTTGATTTGTTTCATTATATATTATTTTTTGAGGTATTAATTCTCTGTTATGATTTCTTTTTGATGGAAGAGAATGAATGAATGTATCACAATTTGAACAAAAAATATTAAAAGGTGAACATTCATTACAAAAATATTCTCCTTGTTTTACTTTACATCTATTACATAATTGTTGTGATTGAATATTTGAATTTTCTATATCCATATAAGGAGATTCCATTTTTTATTTAACATTAAAATTAGTTTTTTACAAAATATAATTCAAAAAAATTTGTATAAACAAATTTAATGAAAAATAATTTTTTCATTTTAACCAATATTAATAAAAGTATATTTAAAAGAACAATAAAATCTAAGCAGTATATTCCATACTTTGAATATCATTCTCAGAAATTTGAAACATATTATTTAAAACTTCAGATAATTCATCAATATTTAAAGTAATAAATTCATCTTTACTTCCAATAACATTTTTAATTCTAATATTAGGATTATAATCAGTAATCGTTTGATAACTATTAATTTTGGGTCCTTGTTTTAAAGTACTTATACCTTTCATTATAGGAATTAAATTTTCATAAACAATTTGATCACTTTGATCAATTTGAATTTTAGTAATTTGTTGAGAAATATTCATTTTATTTTTCCAACTTTCATCTAAATCATTTAAAATTTTCATTTGTTCATCCATATTAGTTTTTAATTTATTTATCAATTCATCTCTTCTATTTTTAATAATTTCAATTAATTTATCACTTTCTTTAGTAACTCTATCCATTAAATTTTTTGTTTGTGTACTTAAAGAATTTTTTGCTTGTCTAACATTTACACTTGGCTTTTCACAATATTCATGTTTAAATAAATTATTATTTTCATCTATCATTTGTCTTAAATAATAAGATAATTCTTCTAAAGAAAGAAAATCATGTCCTTTATGTACATTTGGTGACATAAACATACAACTTGAACATAAATAACATTTACAATTTTGACAATATCCTTCTACTTGTCTTTTATGAATTGAACACGTTAAATTCGAATTATTTGTACTCATTTTTTATTTTGTTTTTTAATTTTTTAATTTTTTTGAATTTTAAAAAATATATATTTAATATATATTTTTGCCTTTAGGTTTTGTTATAAAAAAAAAAAGTGAAACAAATTGTATTTAATTAATTTTTGTTTAATCTAAATCATTTTATATAATTATGCTAATAGATATATTAGAATCTTATCCTTTGACTTTTGAAAATAAGAAAAATATAAGAATCAAAAATCCAATTTTTCTTTCTTCAAAATCTTTTTTATTGATAAAAAATATTATTAATGATTTAGTCTTTATTGAATCAAATGAAGAAAATAAAAAATTTGAAATAATCAAAAGAATAATTCAAAAAAGAAAAATTTCATCAATAATAATTCAAAGAAATTTTAGAAAATTTTTAGTGAAAAAACAATTAAAAAGTTTTTTATTAATCAGAAATTTACTTTTCAAAAGAGAAAAAGCTGCTTTGTTGATTCAAAATAGTTTAAAAAATTATAATATTAAAAAGCATTTTAAATCTTTATTAAAAAATGATGCAATATTTTTATATGATTTTCCTAAAGATTTACTTAATAGCATTTGTATTCTTTCAATTTCGAAAGATGAATTTAATAAAAAAATAAATGATAAGAATTTAGAACTTTCAATTCAAATATATAAACCAAATTTATTTTTAAAATTTAGTTATGACAAATACTTAAAATGCTTTTATATTCCATTTAAAAAAATAAAATTATTTAAAAAAAGATTAACTGTAAATTTTATTGTAAATGGAGAAAAAATAATAGATCCAAGATATTCTATTATAAATGATTCTAAAGGAAATTTTTTTAATATAATTAATTCTTTTATGATATTTAAACGATTAAAACAAAGATCTCCTATAATAAAATCAAATTTCAAAGAACCTAAAATTTGGGAAGAACTTTTTATTTTAAAAAATCATAGAAAATTAAGTTTTGATACATCTTCTTTAAGTTCTAAAACTGATATTTCAAAAGAAATGGAAAAAAATCAAAACGAATATAGACCCATTTATAATCGAGGAAATAATAATAATAAAAAAAAGATTGTTTTACAATCTATTTTAAAATCAAAGAAAAATAATAATAATAAAATTAAAAGTAAAATTAAAAAAGTTTCTTTTAGAAATGAAGTTGAATTTCTTGATTAAACAGAAAAATTAATAAATTTTTATAATAATAATGTTTGTAAATTTTATGGTCATATAAAGAAATTTAAGAATTTTTAATAAATTCCTTTTTTGAAAAATTTATCTAATTAAAATATAAATATTTGAAAAAATTATTCATATAAAGTATGATTATTATATTATTAGTTTTAAATATATATTTGAAAGTGGATTTTTTAAATAAATAAACTGATTTATCCACGAAATATTTAACTGTATTTATTATTTATAAATTTGAAATAAAATATATAAATTTTTTCAATTTTATTTTATCTATTTTTATTATAATTAAAATATGAATTCAAATAATGAAAATGAATCTCAAAATGAAAATATAAATCAACAAACCAATCATAATAGAACAAAAAAACAATTTAAATCAAATTTAATTTAACCTTCTTTCATATTTTTATTTTTTATAAATACTTCATTATATTTTATAGGAGATAATTTTTATCTATTTTTCAATAAGTTTATTTCCTATTTTAAAAAAAAATCAGTTTTATATATTTATAACTATTTTAAATAAATAATTAAAACAATATATATATATATTATATTTAAAATATTTTATTGTAATAATTTTTTTTTTTATTTTCATAAATTTTGATTTCTATTTTCTTAAGTGTTGTTTATTTTGATTATTATATAATTGAACATTAACATTTAATTCTAAGTTTTTCATTTTAATTATTTATTTAAAATAGATTAAAATATATTAAATTATTAAAACTCCTTAAAAACACTTATTATACAATTTTTTTGATTTATAATATTAATATTTAAATATTAACATAAAATTATAAACATTTTTAATAACAAACAATAATTAATTCTAAAGCAAAGAGTATACATTTTTTATAATATTTAATTTTCAACATCAAAATTTTCAAAATTACTCAATAACCTTAATAGCAAATTTATATTCTAAAATTTTTAAATTCATATCTCTCAAAATTTTAAGTGAAGAGCATTTATCTCCAAGAATAAAAAAAGTTCCATTAGTACTATCTAAATCTTTAATAAATAGAGTATCATTTATATAATCAATTGTGGCATGAGTTTTACTAATAGAATTATTTTTAATATTAATTTTAGCATTACTTCTCCCAATTGTAATAGGAACATCCTTAGTTTTATCATAATTATATATATTTCCTTCAACTTCAATTTTAAAAAAATTATCATTTTCATCTTGAGGACTTTTAATAATTAATAATATTTTTCCAATCATAAATTCTAAAATAGAATTATTTTGTAAAATAAATTCATTCTCAATACTATAATAAATTTTCATTTGTTTATTTATTAAAGAAATTTGAAAAAATTCTTCATTTTTATCATAATCAATTGAAAATAAAGGATTATTTTTTGAAACCGGATTCATAGATTCAATTTTTCCTCCTGGAATATTTAATATAAAATCTATTACAACATTACCATTCATATCTTCTTGTTCTCCTAAACCAAAAATTGTATTTCCTGTTTTTTTAATTCTATTTCCTATTTTTAATCCAATTCTATCAATATATAAATCTTTATTCCAAAATATTTCTCCTATTAGTTTTAATTCTTGTGTACTTAAAACTTCTGTATCAAATAATTCATTTAAATCTTTTTTTCCTTCTTTTACTTTCATATTACTAAATGTTATTATTGAAGAATTTTTATCTAAACTATTTATATTGTAAGCATTATTATTTATATTGTTATTATTTACTCCGAAATTACTGTTTCTTGATTTTCTTCTTTTTAACATTTCCTCTCTATTAAATAAATTTTCTCTTTCTTTTTCTAAAATAAAATTTTTAGGATTATTATTTCTATGAGATTGTTGTACTGATTCATTATCTTTATTGTTTATATTATTACAACATGAAAAAATGTTAGAAAAAGAATCAATCATTTTAAAATTTAATTAAATATTAATGTTATTTTCTAATAATAATTTTTAAAAGAAACAAAATTCAAAATTTATTATAAAATTTATTTTTAAAAGAATTAAAAAATTATTAGTAATTTTTGAAAATAGAATTTATTAGGATTCTGAACAAGGAAGTTAGTTATAATATATAATTTAAAATAATTAAAAGTATATATTAAATTTAAAAACCCGTTATTTACTATTAATTTTTTCTTTAATATCAACTTGTTCTGTAATTTTCGTTATTATTTTTTTAATTATTAATTTACTTATTTAAATCATAAATAATCTAATCATTAGAAATAGTATTCTTAAAATTACTTTTAAATATTTTATGATTAAGTAATTCTTTTCAATAAAAAAAAATTTAATTTAAATATAATCAAATGAAAAAAAAGTATTTTTACTTTTTTTCATTATATTACTAAGTAAATAATCGATTAATGGTTTACAATTAACAAATTTTTTTACAATATTATTAAAATAATCTATATTTTATATCTTTTATTTACTTCAAATCATAATGAAATTATTTTATCATAATCATATATGATTTTAATTCTTTCTTGTACATTAAAAATTATATTTTATTTATTTATCTTCTTGTTCAACAAAATCTATTTAAACTCATAAATTCTTAAATTTATTTATTATGAGTATTACTTTATCATTTTTTGGAAACAATCTATTATATGACCAATTTTATTAATGTTTGGATTTTTGATTAATTATTCTTTCAATTTATATATTTGAATTGTAATTTTTTTAGTTCACTTAAATTCAAATTAGCTGAAAATCAAATTAAAAAATGAACTTTGCAAGAAAAATTGTTATTATCTTTTTCAAGATTTGAAAAAAAAAATTAATTGATAGAATAATTGAATTTGAATTTATTTCAGTTAATTTTTTAGATTAATATTATCCTCTTGGACATAAGAATTTATTAAAAAATTATTTTTTCTTTTAATTTTTTCTAGGAATTCTTTTATTTTTGTTTAAAAATAAATAAATTCCTTATCATAAATCTTTAATAAGTTTTTATCCAATGAAATTTTTAATTTCATTTTTTAAATTATTTTTTAAAAAATAAAAATTATATAAAAAACAATATGTCAATAAATAAATTAGCATTTACTCCGGGAATAAAGCAAAATACTCATTCTCATATAAAAAGAGTAGAAACAAAAGCTCAATATCATGAATTTAAATCATCATCAACAAGCAATATATTTTTAAATTCAACAATATCAAGTCCAAACGTAAAAAATATGATAAAAGCAGTTGCAACAATACTACAAAGTCAATTAAATGAAGATATGAATTTAGGAAAAACAATTTCAAAAAAAAGTGACTTATATTATTTTTCAGAGGAAAAATATATTGATGAATTTCCTCAATATTTTGATAAACAAAGAATAGAAAATATAAAAAAAATTCCAACATTAGATGATATGATAAATTTTATTGAAGCTTTATATAATTGTGTTCAATTTTCTTCTGAATGTTGTATAATAAGTTTAATATATATTAATAGAATTATTGCTTTAACTGGTTTAAGTTTACAAACTACAAATTGGAGACCTTTAATTTTTGTTTCTTTAATGATAAG
>JAEEGL011477804.1_pt1 | contig 14191 bp, 12 predicted proteins | sample 9134231 | NCBI WGS metagenome assembly JAEEGL01 (sample SAMN16246548, study PRJNA631951) | gut metagenome | biome: gut microbiome; feature: rumen; material: fiber-attached | host: Bos | place: Iran: Karaj | collected 2018-10 | reverse complement strand
TTCACAAGCAGGACGGCCAGGACGATGATCAGCGTGGCCAGGGCGGCCAGCTGGTTGATCCGGACAAAGACGATGATCCGGAGGTAATTGTCCCGCCGCATCTGCTCCAGCAGGATCTGGGTGGTTCCGAGGATGGTGAGGAAAACAGCGGTCTGGTGACCGGGCAGGGCTTTCTTTTCCCGCTTCAGCAGGATGAACAGCAGGATCAGCGCGGCGAGCGCTTCCCAAAACCAGACTGCATAACGCCACTCTTCGAAAAACTCATCCTGGTAAGTGCAGACGGAGAGCGGGAAAAAATGGGTCCACGCCACTTCGGTTTCCCGCCCGATTCCCTCGCCGGTGAAGTATTCACCGAGGCGGGCAAAGAAAATGACCGCGCAGGCGCCCGGCGCGAGCGCGTCCAGGGCGTCCAGCCACCGGATACGGGCTGCCTTCGCGGCGATCAGCGCGCCCAGCGCCCCGCCCAGCAGCGCCCCGTAGATGGTATAGCCGCCTTCCCAGATGTGCAGGATCATATAACCCTTGCCCTCGGCCGCTTCCAGGTCATAGGGGCAGAACAGCACCCAGACAATATGGCCCAGAACGAGCGCGCCGAGGATGACGGCGGGCAGCAGGGGGCGGATTTGTTTTTTGCGGAGAGAAAGCGCGGTGCCCGCGAGGGCGCCGAGCAGGATCATCAGGCTGTAGGGGGTCACGTTTACGGATCCGATCGTCCAGAGCGGCGTCATGGCTGTGCGCTTCCTTCTGTTTCAGTAGTGGGCGCGGGATCCGCCGGGGCTTCCGTGACAACCGGCGGTTCTTCCGCGGTAACAAAGTAGATCAGGTCGGTAATGGGGCGGATACCGCCCTTGCCGAAGCGGTTCAGCTTGACGTTGTTCAGCGAGAGGAAGGTGGAATTGCCGCCGTCCAGGTTATAGGCGTTGATCGCACCCATATCGTAGGCAAGCTGCGCGATCTCGGCCGCGGTATAACCGTGTTCCTTGTCCTGCTTGCTGTCCGGGCCTTCGGTGGTAATGATCAGATAGCTCAATTTGCCCATCTGGCAGATTGCCTGCCGCTGGGCTTTGACCGCAAGCCCCATGCCGGCGCCGGATCCGTATTTGTTCCGGACAAATGTTTCCGTATCGTCGGTCATCAGCTGTCCGTCAATGACCAGGCCCGGGCCAAAGATGAAGCTGTGCAGGATGTGGCCCTCATAGGGGGCAAATGCTTCCGCGTCATTCTTCGGACGGTGGAGAATATGGAAATCTCCTTCATCGTCGATGATCAGCAGGTCAAATCTTTCCTGGGTGGGCTTCGGGCTGCGCATCAGTACGCTGTTGCGGTAAATCGTCCCCTCTCTGCGGCCGGAATACCAGTCCCCGCTGACTGCCAGGAGCGCGTTGATCTTTTTGGCCAGTCCGACCGGGCTGGTTTCCCCGGAAACATGGGTGCGTAGCTGGCTGGCATCGGCAATCTGGACCCAGGTGAAGAAGACCTTTGTATTCTGGAGGATCCGCGTCTCGACCTTGATGCAGATCGTTCCGTCCCGGTATTCCATGGGAGCGCCGGTCGCTTCGTCATAGACAAATCCGGCGGGATTCGGGAAATAAGGCGTCGGATTCGGATCTTTCGCGCTGGGAAGGGGGAGCAGGGGTTCCGGATTCGGGTTATCCAGCTTCACGGGGGAATAGGCCGGCAGATCCTCATTTTCCGCTCCGGCATAGGTCAGCGCAGAGGGTACGATGAAGGGAACCAGCAGCAGGAGCAGGATCAGCGGGATCAGCCACAGAAGCGGGCTTTTGTTTTTCATGGACAACCTCCGAAAATATTAACCGCCGGAACCGGCAGGAAATGAAAAACCATACATTTCAATTTATCACGGAGCAGGGGCAGATGTCAATTCATACCAGGTCGGCCGGGACCAGTTCCGCCACGCGGATCAGGTCCGCCGGGGACAGTTCCACCTGGCAGCCGACGCGGCCGGCGCTGACAAAGATCCGGGACAGGTTTTCAGCGCTTTGATGAATATACGAAGGGAAGCGCTTTTTCATTCCGATCGGGGAGCAGCCGCCGTGAATATATCCGGTCAGGGGAAGCAGGTCCCGCTGGGGGATCATGCAGACGGATTTCTCACCGACGGCGGACGCGGCCTTTTTCAGGTTCAGCTCCTCATTGACCGGGATCACAAAAACGTAATACCGCTGGGGTTTTCCGGCGGTGACCAGGGTTTTGAAAACCTGGCAGGGATCTTCCTCCAGGATGCGGGCGATCTGTTCCCCTGTCAGGGACGGATCCGCCTCGTACAGGTGCGGCGCGTAGGCGATCTTTTTGCTCTCCAGAACGCGCATGCAGTTGGTCTTGTCCTGTTTGCCCACAGGGATCCCTCCTTTCGGCCGGAACTATTGTACCACAGGGCCGGGCGGCTGTCATCCGACGGGAGGGGCAGGCTTTACGCGGGGGGGAACGATCAGATATAATAATCCAGGCAGAATAAACCCGCAGCAAAGAGGAAAACACGATGAAACAATCCAAACTGAGCATTCTTTTTCCCCGCCAGGACGAGGTGACCTACCGTGAGATACCGGAGGAAAGCTGGCATGATCTCGGGCTGGACGCGCTGACGGAAAAAGTGGCGGGACAGCCGCAGGAAGTGCCGCTGCTTCGCCGGGTGATGGCGAGCCTGACAGCGGATCCGCAGGCGGCGGCTTTCCGCAGCGACGTTTTTGAGGACATGCTGCGCCATCCGGAGATCCGCGAGCGGATGGCAAAACTGCTGGACAGGATCAAGATGTTCTATGATTACGGCGTGGTGAACCGGCACGAGGGAGACGAAGCAGGCATCTGGGATCTGATGCACCGGCTGGAGGAATACCACGACTATATCCTGACGGTGGAAGCCATCCGGGAGTGCCTGTCGGAAAAGGACCTGGCCTCGGAAGGGCTGACCGGCCTCCGGGATACGGTGGACCGGATCTACCGGGACCAGGGTTTTGCCGCGCTGAAAAAGGACGTGGAGGAGATGCGGGTCTCCGCGTCTGAGATCCGCAGCCTGACGGTCGGCGTAAACCTGAACAGCCGTTTTGAAGCGGTCAGCATGGGCCTGGTCACCGTGAACGCGAAACCTTTTACCAAGTCCGGCCTGCTGAAGAATTTCCTGTCCTCCGTGACGCCCCGGGACGAGATCCGGAAGGAAGCGGACTGGAACGGCAGCAGCACATTCTATCCGGCGAACACGGACGTGGGCCTGCTGGGTACCATCGGTCAGTATGCCGAAACGTCCGTGATCATGCGGAATCCGCTGGCGGCCATGTCGCTCGCGCAGGTCACGGGAGCGGATGGCCTGGCCAACGTGCCGCGGCACATGGACAGCGCCGCGACAATGCTCACGTCCCGGATCTCCAGGCGGCTGAAGGAAACCCTGGGGCAGTACCTGAACGTCAGCGTCCGGGAAATGGCGGACCTGATCCCGGAACTGGTGTTCTATACCCGCTGGGCTGAATATATTGAGAAAAAGCAGCAGGAAGGCTGGCGCTTCTGCAAGCCGGAAGCCAGGCCGCGGGGAGACCGGGCGGCGGGCATGGAAGCGGAAGGATTCTACAACCTGAAGCTGATCGACAACGGCCGGCCGGAAACGACCGTTCCGAACGACCTGGCGTTTGACGGGGAAAAGCGGGTCTATATCCTGACCGGCGCGAACCGGGGCGGCAAGACCACCGTGACGCAGGCGGTCGGGCAGCTCTTTATCCTGGCGCAGAGCGGGATCAGGGTGCCGGCGGACCGTTTCAGCTATGATCCGGTGGACAGCGTGCTGACGCACTTCCCCGCGGACGAGGACAAAACGCTGGATCTCGGCCGGCTGGGTGAGGAATGCCGGCGCTTCAGGGAACTGTTCATCCGCTGCACGGCGGACAGCCTGCTGCTGCTGAACGAGACCTTCTCCACCACCTCGTTTGAGGAGGGATACTTTATCGCCGCGGACGCGGTGCGGGCGATCCTCGGCCGGGGATGCCGCACGATCTATAACACCCACATGCATAAGCTGGCCCGGGACCTGGATACGGTGATCAACACGGGAGAGGCGCCGGGAAAGGCGGTTTCCCTTGTCGCGGAGACGAAGGAGAAAGAGCATTCCTTCCGGATGGTCATCGCCCCGCCGGAGGGACAGTCCTTTGCCCGGGATATCGCGGAGAAATACGGCGTGACCTACGAAAGCCTGACAGCGGCGCAGCCGGAAACATGAACGGAAGAACGGAAACGGCCGGAGGGATGATTCCCTCCGGCCGTTGAACCTGAAACGGATTATTTGCCCTCAGCGATTTTTTCGTTGATGGCTTCGATCACCTGTTCCGCGGGAATGCCGTGGACAGCGCAGGCGTCCTGCAGGGATTCGGCGCGGGAAGCCGGGCAGCCCAGGCAGTGCATGCCGATGGACAGCAGGATCTCCACCGCCTCAGGATACTTTGTCACGATTTCACCAACCAGTGTTTCACCGGTAACATACTGTTCAGCCATGGGAAAGACCTCCTTCGTTCATTTACGGGCACATCATACACTATCCGCCCGTAAAACACAAGGACACTTTTTCCCGAAACCGCGCGGAGACGCTTGCATACGGATGAAAAAACGGATATAATGTTCTTACAACAACGTAAACGTTTGCAAAATCGAATGGAACCAGGCAGGCCAATGCGCTGACGGAGGAACATACAGATGGGCAACTATCGGAATTTCAAACTGGTGTACTATTTTGTGGCGCAGGCGACGGCGCGGGCGGAAAGGGAAAAGCTGGAGAACGGAATCCGTTTCTTTGAGCGTTACCTGCGTCCGGATAAAGTCTACCTGGAACCCTACCGCAACGGCGTCCTGGCGGACGAAGAGCATGTGGCGCTGTGCAGGGAACTGTTTGAGAAGCACGGGGTGGAAGTGGCCGGCGGGCTGACTACCACCATCCGTACGCCGGAGGGGGACGAGCCGAAACAGCGGCTGATGGACACCTTCTGCTATAACGACGAAAAGATGCTGGCGGAGCTCCGGAAGGCCTGCGCGTTCATCGGCAGCCAGTTCAACGAGTTCATCATTGACGATTTCTTCTTTACCAACTGCACCTGCGACGCCTGCCGCAAGGGCCGGGACGACTATAACCGGGAACACGGGATCACGGACGGCAGCTGGAAGGCATACCGCCTGCACCTGATGGAGAAGGTCAGCCGGGAGGACGTGATCGCGCCGGCGAAAGCCGCCAACCCGGACTGCCGGATCACGATCAAGTATCCCAACTGGGCAGAGAGTTACCAGGAGACCGGATACAATCCCGCCGGCCAGCGGAAGCTGTTTGACCGGATCTATACCGGCACGGAAGCCCGGGACACCGTGACCACGGACCAGCACCTGCCCCGGTACCTGAGCTATTCCCTGATGACCTATTTTGAAAACATGTGGCCTGGCCATAACGGCGGCGGCTGGTTCGATCCCTTTGATCTCCACATCACGGAGCAGTACCTGGAGCAGGCTTTCCTGACCGCGTTCTCCAAACCGAAGGAGATGATGATGTTCTGCTTCCAGGCGCTGGAGGACAATCCCTTCGTGCCGCCGCTGGGATACCACCTGGATAAGCTGGACGAGGTGCTGGACCACTGCGGAAACCCGGCAGGCGTGATGTGCTACCTGCCGGACAACAGCCAGGGAGAGGACAACGTCCAGGACTTCCTGGGCATGTGCGGCCTGCCGGTGATGCTGACGCCATACTGGCCGGAGCAGGCGGAATCCATCCTGCTGACCCGCGCGTCCGCCTGCGATCCGGACGTGGCGGAGAAACTGGAGAAATATGTGGCGGCAGGCGGCAAAGCCCTGGTGACCAGCGGGTTCCTGGAAGCGACAATGGACCGCGGGATCCGGCGCATGACATCCATCCGTTTCACCGGACGCCGGATCCGCGGACGGAATTACCGGGTGGAGACCGCCGGCGCATGGCACGCCGTGGAGTATCCGAAGGGCACGGAGGAGATCGGGATCCCGGTGTGCGAATTCCGGAACAACGCGACCTGGGCGCTGGTCAAAGTGGCGGAATCGGAGGAGAGCTTCGGCATCCTGCTGCGGGACACCTACGGGAAGGGCCAGATGTGGACGCTGGCCGTGCCGGACAATTTCCCGGACCTGTACAAGCTGCCCGGCAAAGCGCTGACCCGGATCCGCAGGGAGTTCCCCGCGGGCGGGGTGTACCTGGAAAGCCGCGCGGGCGTCAGTCTCTTCCCCTATGACAACGGCACCTTTATCGTCTATCCCTATTCCACCAGCCAGGCACAGCCGGCTTCCATCCTGGTTCATGTGGCCGGCGAGGCGGAAGCGCTGGAGATGCCGGTCAGGCAGAATCCCTTTACCGGTGAAGCGGTCCGGATCGAACCGCTGTACCGGAAGAACGGGGAGACGGTGTTTGAGATCCGGACCACGCCGGGCCGGTACGACCTGTACCGGATCGCGGGCCTGCGGAAAGGAACGGACGATTCCGGGCAGCCGAAGCCCCGGATGTAATAAAGCAAATGAAAAAACCGGGAGAGCGTGAGCTCTCCCGGCCGTGTTTTTGGGTTTACAGCGCGCCGCGGATCAGCGCGAGCAGTTCATCATAGGTTTCACAGGCAGGATACTGCGGATAATCCTTCTTGATCTGCTCCGTGGAGCGGAAAAGGAAACCGGCCTTGCTGGCCTGGATCATGCCCAGATCATTGAAGCTGTCGCCGGCGGAGATGGTTTCAAAACCGATACTCTGCAGCGCTTTGACGGTGGACAGTTTGCTCTTTTCCACCCGGATGCGGTAACCGGTGATCATGCCGTCCTCCCCGACCTCCAGTTCGTTGCAGAAGATCGTGGGCCAGCCCAGTTTCTTCATCAGGGGAGACGCGAACTGGGTGAAGGTATCGGACAGGATGATCGCCTGGGTCTCGCTGCGCAGGGTGTCCAGGAATTCCTTCGCGCCGGGCATGGGATCGATGGTGGCGATCGTCGCCTGGATATCCTTCAATCCCAGGCCGTGCTCACGCAGGATGCCCAGCCGCCACTTCATCAGCTTGTCATAATCAGGCTCGTCCCGGGTCGTGCGTTTCAGCTCGGGAATACCGCTCGCCTGGGAAAAGGCGATCCAGATCTCGGGGACCAGGACGCCTTCCAGGTCCAGACATACTATGTTCATACGTTATACCTGCCTCAGACGGGAGTGAATGCGTCCTTGCCCAGGCCGCAGACGGGGCATACCCAGTCTTCCGGGATATCTTCCCAGGCCGTGCCGGGTTCGATACCGCCTTCGGGATCGCCGATTTCAGGATCATAGATATAGCCGCAGGGACATTCGTACTTCATAATGATTCTTCCTTTCTGTTTTAATCGGAACCGGACGCGGTTCCTTCACTGTCTTCATGATAAGCAAAGCGGCGGGTTTCGTCAAGCGTTCAAATGGACAAAGGACGGGAATACTGTTATACTTTCTGACATCTGAAAAGCGGAAAAAGAGAGGGGGAAACAGGATGGCGGAGAACCTGACGGTCGGCCTGGCGGCCCACGTGGACGCGGGCAAGACCACCTTGTCCGAAGCCATGCTGTTTCTCAGCGGAGCCGTGCGGAAACAGGGACGCGTGGATCATGGAGACGCGTTCCTGGATACGGAGCAGATGGAGAAGGAACGCGGGATCACCATCTTTTCCAAAGAGGCGCGGCTGACCTGGAACAAAACGGCGATCACGCTGGTCGACACGCCCGGGCATACGGATTTTGCGGGTGAGACCGAGCGGGCGATCAGCGTAATGGACGCCGCGGTGCTGGTGATCAGCGCGACGGAAGGCGTCCAGTCCCATACCAGGACGCTGTGGAAGCTGCTGGAACACAGCGGCGTGCCGGTGATCCTGTTCGTGAACAAGACGGACCGGTATGAAGGAACAAAAAAAGAAATGATCTCCGCGCTCGGCGCGCTGTCCGACCGGATCGTGGATTTTGCGGAAGACCCGGCGGAAGCGGCCGCGATGTGTGACGAGGCCTGCCTGGACCTGTACCTGCGGGAGGGAAGCATTCCGGAAAAGCGGATCCGCGCTTTGGTGCGGGAGCGGAAACTGTTTCCCTGCTTCTTCGGCGCGGCGCTGCGGAACGAAGGGGTCAAACCGCTGCTTGACTTCCTGGCGGGCTTCGCGCAGGAACAGGCCTGGCCGAAGGAGTTCGGCGCACGGGTGTACAAGATCGCGCGGGATCCGCAGGGAAACCGCCTGACCTTCCTGAAGGTGACGGGCGGCGAACTGAAGGCCCGGGACCAGATGAGCGGCGGCGAAGGCGACAGCGCCTGGACGGAGAAGATCGCGGAGATCCGGCAGTATTCCGGTGCGCGGTATACCGCTGTGCCCCGGGCAGCCGCCGGGGAACTGTGCTGCGTGACCGGCCTGACCAAAGCGGTACCGGGAGACGGCCTGGGCACGGAACGCCGCGGGGGCGGGCAGACCCTGCGCCCCTGCTATGCCTGCAGGGTGATCCCCGGACCGGGGGAGGACCTGCACCGGGTGCTGGACTGCCTGCAGGCGCTGACGGAAGAGGAACCCCTGATCCAGGCGGAATTTATCGAAACACGCCGGGAGATCCGGGTCCATTCCATGGGGGACGTTTACCTGGAGGTGCTCCGCAGGCAGATGAAGGACCGCTTCGGCCTGGAGATCTCCTTCGGGGAGACGAGCGTCCTGTACCGGGAGACCATCGCGGAGGCGGTGGAAGGCGTGGGCCATTATGAGCCGCTGCGCCACTACGCGGAGGTTCACCTGTGGATGGAACCGCTTCCGCCCGGCAGCGGCATGGTGTTTGACACGGACGTGTCCACGGACGACCTGGCGCTGAACTGGCAGCGGCTGATCCTGACCCACCTGAAGGAAAAAACGCACCGCGGCGTCCTGACCGGCGCGCCACTTACGGATATGCGGATCACGCTGATCGCCGGACGCGCCCACCTGAAGCATACCGAAGGCGGGGATTTCCGCCAGGCAACCTACCGGGCGGTCCGCCAGGGGCTGATGAAAGCCCGGAGCGTGCTGCTGGAGCCGTACCTGGCCCTGGAAGTCACCGCGCCGCAGGAGAACCTCGGGCGGATCATGAACGACCTGTCGATGATGGGCGGGAAACCGGAGGGACCGGAGGAAGCGGAGGAGGGTTTCCGGCGGATCCGGGCCACCGTGCCTGCTTCCGCCTGCCGGGAATATGCCCGGGAACTGAACGCCCAGACCAAAGGGCTCGGCCGGATGACTGCCGCGTTTTCCGCGTATCTGCCGTGCGCGGAAGCGGACAGGATCATCGCGGAGAAGGGATACGATCCGCTGCGGGACGTGATGAATCCGCCGGATTCCGTCTTCTGCTCGCACGGAGCGGGCACCGTGATCCCCTGGGACCAGGTGGAGCAGTATATGCACCTGCCGCTGAAAGAGATGAGACAGCAGGCGCCGGAACCGGCGGCGCGGGTACGCGCGGCGGCTCCGCACGGATCGGCCGAAGAGGAGGAAACGCTGCGGATCATCTTTGAAAAGACTTACGGTCCTGCAAAGGCCCGCCGGATCATGGCGCCGGTGCCGAAGGAAGCGCCCGCGGAACCGGCGCAGGCGGAAACATCCGGTCCGTCGCCGGACGGAGAGATCCTGCTGGTGGACGGATATAACGTGCTTTACGCCTGGGAAGAATGGAAGGACCTGCTCCAGGAGAGTTTCGAGACAGCCCGGATGCAGCTGACGGACCTGATGTGCGATTACGCGGGCATGACCGGCCGGGAGATCATCCTGGTCTTTGACGCCTACAAGGTCAAAGGCAATCCCGGCTCCGCGGAGAAATACAGGAACGTTTATGTGATCTATACAAAAGAGGCCCAGACGGCCGACGCCTATATTGAGAAGACGACCCTGCTGGCACGCGGCCGGGCCCGGGTCAGGGTCGTGACGTCCGACCGGCCGGAGCAGCTGATCGCCCTGGGGAACGAAGCGCTGAGGACCTCCGCCCGGGAATTCCGCCGGGAAGTGGCCGGCGTGCAGGGCAGCATTGCGGAATACCTGGCAAAAAACTACCGCCCCGGAACGGAACGTTCACTGGAGCGGTTATACAAGGACGCCTGGAAAAAGGCGAGGGATCCGGAAGCGTAAGCCGTCAGGATTCCCTGTGATCCGGCGGTTCATCCGCGGATCCTTCCGAAGGCTGTCCGGGTTTGTCGTCGAAAAAGTGCCTGTCGATCCGGCTCACGTGCGCGTCAGCCGGATTGGCCGGATCATAGGGAACGGGGATCTTTTTGCCGATGAGCGCCGTTTTGCCGAGCACCCGTACCGTAAAGTCTGAAATATCGGCGCGTGTTTCATAAGGAACGCCGTCCACCATATACTGGATGCGGGCGTGCTTCAGCGTGACCGGATCATCGTCGCGGTCAAGATGCGTTTCCCCGATGATCTGCATGATCCGGCCTTCCGCCAGGCCGGTCGCCCGGTTCTCCGCTTTCCTGCGGCGGACGGCAGAAATGATCCGGGGGCTGAAGCGGACCAGGACGGTCACGATCAGGATGCCCAAAGTGATCCAGGTATCCCGGGTGATGTTTTCAGCTTCAATATCCCTGATGATCTGATAAGCCATGAAGAAGAGGATCACGCCGACGGCGATCCGCATGCCGACCGCGAGTACGCGGGTCAGCTTTGTGTTGCGCGCGGCAAGCCAGAAACTGGCCAGGAGCAGGGACATCAGCACCAGGAAACCGGCGATGATCGCCAGGGTGGACGTCAGGGAAGCGTATCCCGGCAGCGCGTCGTGCTCGACAAACACGACGGCCAGCAGGCAGAAGATGCCGTACGCGATTACCAGGAGGGACGGACGTTTCTGACGGATCAGTTTATATACCAGCCAGTTCAGGGCAACGGCGCCCAGGGCCGCCAGCAGGATCAGGAAGGCGGATGTATCGGACGCGCGGACGGCGTTTCCGATCGGCCGGGCCAGGAGCCAGAGCAGCAGACCCGGAACAAGTATATACAGGAGCAGGCATTTAACGATTTTGGACAGGAGAAGGGCTGTGCCCGGACGGGGCATCTCTGTATTCTCCATCGTCTGTTCCTCCTTTTCACAGGTCATCCGGGTCCGGTTTCACTGATTCAGTTGTATCATATTTGTCCGGGAAGATGCAATACAGGATGAATACCGCAAATTAGGCCGGGTTATTTTGCGGAGCATTTATCCGCCTAAAAGCAGGGCAGGAAGGTATTCTGCCCTGTACTGACAAAGCATTGAAGCATTCATCCGGCAAACCCTTTCCTGGCATATCCGGTGAAACATCCGGGAGCCGGTCATTCCCGACCGCAACGGTAACGGCCGAAACGGTATTCCATTTCCCCGTTCTGCTCATAGATCATCAGGAACCAGTAGGTGTCAGTCGGTCTGTGCCATCCGGTGCCGCCGCTTTCCATCACAAAGCTCTGACAGTAATAGTTTTTGTCACGGATCACCTCCAGCACTTCCAGGCTGCCGACCCGCTCCACACAGACGACTATTTCATGTGTCCGGATGTCCGCGGAGAATGACACGACACCATTCGCGACCAACAGACTGTCTGTTGCCCTTATCCGGTCCGTAAGGCCGGCGACCCGAATGGATCTTTCATTCAGCGCATCATTATAATAGGAATAGTAATTCCGGGACGACAGCGGCAAGTTTTTTCTGACGGAGAAGTCGGCTCCCGTTTCGTCGCAGACCAGATAGGTCCGGCCGTCAATCTCGGCATAACCGTTTTCCTCCCCGAAGTCCTTCAGCGGGAGCAGATCCCCGGCCTGCCAGGCAGTCAGACCGGATGTGCTTTTCCCGGCCTTATCATGCGATACCAGCGACATGTCCGCTGTAAAATCGGCTCCGGGAATGACAGACCAGTTATAGTGCTTTTTCGGCGGATTCACGAACTTGTATTCCAGCGGTTCTGAAGTGTTTCCACGGATCGGAGTGACCTCTGCCGTTTTTGGATACAGGATTGTCATCTGGCCTTTTATCTTTTTACCTGTAACCGGCAGGCAGTCATCTGCCCGGTAGATGAAAAACAACTCGGGAGGATCGTTGTAAATCTTTGTACAATAGGCGACATAGCTTTCCGGGGAAGTACACTTATGAAGATTGCCGGAGCCCATGTCTGACCGGTTGTAATCGTTCATGTTTCCGGTTTCCGGCGCGCTGGAGTCCAGGAAATCCGTCCGGTAATGGGTCAGATCAATGAAATAATAATATCCGTCCTGCCTGATATAGTTGAGGATATGTCCGCCACCATCGGACTGGGAATATGCCAGGAAACCGACTTCATCATAGTCGTCCCGCAGGATATAATTCAGCCAGTTGGAGTCCGTGGCACAACAGCCGGTGTTGGTGCGCACTGCATCATACCCGGGTTTATGATGTTCCCAGTCAATGTCGTTTTCCGTGATGCGGACGTTGTCATCACCCTCGCGGAAACCGCTGATCTGGAACATCTGCAGCGCTTCGTACAGGGTACCCAGTGCCGCCTGTTTTTCTTCGGGTTCCGCGGCGACCATTCCGGCAATCTCCGTGTTGGTATACCTGCTATCCCCAAGGCTTACCACAGGCACCCACCATACGTCCTGCGCGACCTCAACTTCATAGTCTGCCACGTAACGCAGATTATCGGTGTCATGATCCGGATCGGGCCGGATGCCGGTACCGGCATCCGTATAAGTGAACAGACGTTCAACAACGCCGTAGAATTCAAGCTCATGCCCGTTTTCATCCACACCGGTCACAACGATGATCTCATAGCGGGAATTGAGAGCGGGACCTCCGCACTCAAAACTGTAACTGCCACAGGCAGGAATGGTGACAGGGAAAGCGAAGGGGGGCGGAGGGGCTTTCACGAATTCATAAGGATCGAGCTCAACGTTGTACTGATCAATCTGATCAATCGAGAATGAAATGCCGTTCGTCTCCTGAATTTTCACTGTATACCGGGACTGCAGCAACGGATCATCAGCATCTTCAGGCAAAACCGGCATCACCGGGCTTTCCGGTGACCACACTTTCAGGTTCGCGCGCCTGCCATCCGTCACCAGGTAGCCCGAGCTATAATCCGGCACCAGCAGCTGCCATATATCTTTTTCGGATCCTTCCTGCAGGAGTCTCTCGAATTCCGTGATCCGTTCCGCTTTCGCTGAAAAAAGCAGCGACAAAAGCAGGACCGCTACCAGCATAAACCATACCCGTTTTTTCACCGTTTTTTACTCTCCCGTTGTCAGATTTGTTCTTTTCGGACAAACAAATGAATAAATAAAAAAGAGCAACAAAACTGTTGCTCTTCCTGGATGTTCTTACTTGAAATACCGCTCCAGCAGACCCTTGAAGGCTTTGCCGTGCCGCGCTTCGTCGCGGGCCATTTCATGCACGGTGTCATCGTGGGCCTTCGGCCCACGGGAGGTAACGAAAATGCTAGAAGTCTGCATTGGAATTATCGCCTTTCAAGGTATGAATCGCTGGAACGATTGATTTCATTGATATTTTAGAGTGAAATCGGTTATCTGTCAAGAAATAGCTAGAAACCCTCATCTTTCTTCATTTTGGTACAACAATTGTACATCTCAAAAGACCTTCCATCGTGTTAGTACAACTATTAGTATAACAGTCAGTGCTGAAATGAAGATAAAAAAGAGCGGCTCCGAAATGGAGTCACTCTCTTGAAACCCTTGTAATTCCTATTACTTAAAATACCTCTCCAGCAGGCCCTTGAAGGCTTTGCCGTGCTCCTTATTTTGCAGCTTTCTTTGCCTGCAGATAGCCTGCGACACCACAGGAAATACAGATGACGACATCGATGATGATATCTGCGGGGCGCCCGATTTCCTGCGTAAAGGAAGTCCCATTAATCAGAGACATAACAAAGTTGAACAACGCGAGGCCGGCAGCACCTAAGACGCAGGTCAGGATACCGTTTACGATGGGTTTTTTGGACAGCATGAGTCTTAATCCTCCTAAGGTTTTTGCTATGCCTGTAATTGGCTTTACGGCAGGCTGATATTACTTTCCGAAGTACCGCTCCAGCAGGCCTTTGAAGGCTTTGCCGTGCCTGGCTTCGTCCCTTGCCATTTCATGGACGGTGTCATGGATGGCGTCCAGGCCGAGCTCCTTGGCCTTCTTGGCCAGGTCGGTCTTGCCCTGGGTGGCGCCGTTCTCGGCTTCCACGCGGACC
>JAEEGL016231720.1_pt1 | contig 14192 bp, 10 predicted proteins | sample 9134231 | NCBI WGS metagenome assembly JAEEGL01 (sample SAMN16246548, study PRJNA631951) | gut metagenome | biome: gut microbiome; feature: rumen; material: fiber-attached | host: Bos | place: Iran: Karaj | collected 2018-10 | reverse complement strand
TGACAGTTTGCTATGCTCCACGCCAGTTTGCAGGTATGCCCAAAGCGCGAGCTTCGTGCCGTCGAGCGGCGGCTGCTGAACGATTGATACGGCACATTCGCCATCCCCCTCGGCACTCCTTATGGCTTCGGCTTGGTTGGCAGCGTCGCTGAGGAAGTAGCGCTTGAATACGGCGGTGGCTCCACCGAGATGCTCCATGCGCAGACGCTCGAAGTCCTTTGTCAGGGCTTCGAGCTGTTCTGCGAATGAGGCGTTGCTTTCTTTTATGTGCACGATTGCGTGGTATTCGTCCACTTCGTTTCCTGTTGTGAAGTGGAAAACTTCCGCAATCGTCGTATCAAAGTCGAATCTCATGAACAATTTACTTTACAATCACCTTCTTTCCTTCCACGACGTAGATGCCTTTCGACATCTGGCCGCGTGTCGCACTGCCGACCTTGCGTCCGAGCAGGTCGAAGGTAGCCGCCTCGTGGCGCGTGTCGAGAGATGGGGAGCTGATGCCTGTCTGCGTGAGTATAATCTCAGAAGCGTTGAGCACTTGGTTGTCGCTTAGGCTGCTCTTGTTGGTGCGATGTACGAAGGCGACGATGCGCTGGCGAGTACCTCCAAAACCGTCTTTTTCAGCCTTGGCATATTCTAGCGAGAACCTGCCGTTGTCGTCGGGGCTCAGGAGGTCGCCGGCTGCCGATGAGGTAAAGTGGTGGAGGATGACGCCGTTGTGGTGGAATACCTCATGCAGGTCGGAGGGCGCATCGGCATCGTCCATGCCCAACTGGTAGTATTTGTCGGTGCTGATGCCGTCCTCAACGAGATAGCACGAGAGGTATAACTCGCTGTCCTTGAGGTCGCGTGCCACACGTCCTGTCAGCTTCAGTTTCTCTCCTGTGGCATCGATGCTGACTTCTGCCATCGCGGGCATCTGTGCTGCCAGGGTGAGGGCTTCGGTGTAGGGTGTCGGCGACATGTCGCGCACGCCCTGAATGACCTTGCTTTCTCCCTCAAGGATGGCGCGGTTGTACATGATAGCGGGGTTGTACTCGTTTTCGTAGCCGCCGAAGATGTATTGAATCTCGCGATCGGGTTGCGTGGTAAAGACGTCCTCGATGAATCCGACGTGGTGTGCAAGATAGACATAGTCGCCTTCGTACACCTCAAGCGCCTTTTCGAGGAAGTATGCCATCTGCGGACAGTTTACGCAGCGCTGGCTTGTAAACTCCTCAATGAGTGGCGTGCGGATGAAGTTGTCGTATGTGACGTATAGCTTCGTTGTGCCAGTGCGGCCATCCTGCGCAATGGCTTTGTTCAGCCTCGTCACGCTGACGCTGAAGTCCACGCTTGTTCCCTCTCCAAGCCCCGAGTGGAGCTTTGTTGTGATGACGGTGGAGGCACCTGGAGCCAGTGGCGTGGGCAGTGTGACAGTTCTGTACGTTGGTTCTGTGGTTCCTGTTCCTGTCATTGCAATCTCGAGATTGCCGATGGGACTTGCCGACTGGTTCATTATGTACAGACCTCCGTCGAAGTCGGCATCGGGAGCCACCGTCTGCGGGTGCGTCGTGTTTTGTGCATAGGCGGTGTTCTCGAACGCAGCGGCTGCATCCTCCTCAAGCAGCATGGCGATGAACGGTGTGCCGCGATCGGAGTATTCCTCCCACGACTGCTTGCCGAGGTTGATGATGCACGACTGCGGAACCGAAGCATCGGAGAATGTCAAGAGAGGGTGGGGCGAACCCACCGTCTCGTACACCTGCACACCTAGGTATAGCTTCTCGTCGCCCAAAACGATGGGCTCGTCGAAGAGCATATCGTTCCAACCCTCAGAGAAGTCGACGACCGTCGTGCGTATGTTGTTACTGAGCGAACCTTCGTAGGCGAGGATTGCTGAGCGTTTCTGGCGCGACTGCTTGTAGTCGGCGCGCAGGTAGCAGCGCAAGCCAACGACCTTCTTCCCCTTCATGCGTGCAAGGGCGGGGTCTTCGGCAGGGTTGAATAGTGTCACGCCCTGGAAGAAGCTGTTCTTGTTGGAACCTACTCCCGTCGTCTTAGCATCACCAATCTCCAGCGGGGCGTAGGAATAGGGCACTTGTGCCTCTCCCATTGTGGGGAGCAGGCACAAGGCCGTCAGTATGGCGACTATAAGTTTTCGCATGACTTTTTCTGTGTATTATCGTACGATTACCTTCTTACCTCCGTTGATGAATATGCCCTTTGAAGCGCGGCTGACGCGGCGTCCCTGCAGGTCGTAGGTCATGGAACTCTTACCATTGAGCATATCGGACTTAGTATCGTTGATGCCGCTGGCGTCAAGGATGTAGCCCTCGCAGCTGTTGAACACGTGCATGTACCATCCGCCCTTCTTGCCGTCGCGATGTACGAAAGCCACAATGTAGAGATTCTCCCTGTTCCACGTTGGGTCGAGCGTTGTCTGGTAGGTGCCTGTCCATGTGGCAGGATTTTCGATTACGTCGCCCTTGGGGTCGGAGAGCACTTCGCGGATGACGTTGGCATGTTCGTATGCTCCCAGGTGTTCCTCCTTCTCCTTCTCTGTCCAGAATACCTGGCTGTCGGTTTCTACTGCGCTCTCCATGAGATATACCGTTGCACAAAGCTTTTCGCCCTCGGGCATGCATGCTTCGGCGTCGGCAAACTCGCCGCCCACCGTCACCGTGAGGTCCTCGCCGTTTTCTGCAATTACTCCCGAAGCTTCAACACTGAGGCAGGTCGGATGCTGGATGGCGTAGTCGATGGTGTTTGTAAAGTATTGACCAATAAGCGTTGCGAACGTCGGATTCCATGCTGCGTTCAGCTGATAGCTGATGTTGTCGGTAGAGATGGCCCTGTCAATGGTCATCGATGGTATGCTAATAGCCGAGGAGTCGTTGTCGCAGAGTGCCAGCATGAGAACTGTAGCGTCATCCTCGCCAGTCATGAATTGGTCGTCGAGGTGCTGGCTGACGTATGTGATTTCGCCATTGCGGTAGAGGTCGATGCCTGGTTCGATGTAATCGTCGTAGTAGCGCGCGGAGCGGTAGTTGTTCTCTGATTCATAGTATTCGATGAGTGGACGGCGCGTGTATTTCTCTGCTACGTTGCCGGGGATGCCTATCATGTCCACCATGCGGCTTATGGGCTTGGTGAGATCCTTGTTGTTGACCTTCGTGATGCTCAGTTCGACATTTCCGCTGCGGAAGCACTTCACGGGAATCAGGAACGAGCTGCTCGACAAACCTGCGGCGAGGCTTTTCGAGAGGGTTACTTTCTGGCTATATACATCGTCGCCCTGACGGGATGTAATCTCAAGGCTGCTGATGGCTACAGAGCCGTTGTTCCTGAGACGCACGAGTGCAGAACCTGTCTGGTCGGTGCGCACCACGCCGTCGTAGTAAAAACTTGTGATGGCAGGCAGGAAGTTGAAGTTTCCATTCGTGTCCTGAATAGTCAGCAGGATAGGCAGAGCGCCTTGCGCGCTCATGTCCACCCATGCGGGGTTGCCTTGTGTGTCGTTGTCGCCCTCAACCCAGAGGTAGCATGAGTTCTTCACGCCATAGGGGGCAACCTTCGGGATGGCACAGACGTCCTTCTTGAGGTTCGTAGTGAAGCCTACGACAAGCTGGTCAACATCCTCAGGGATGACGTACCGCGTGAGCGTCATGTTGTTCCATCCAGGATTCGTGTCGGAGTAGCTATACTTTACGGTAGCCGTTCCGGATGTGAGGTCCTCGCCGTTGAAGGTTTTGCGCACGAAACCATTGTACGTGCCCGTTTGCTCAGAAGTGTCCCAACCTACACGCATGCCGACGATGGTTCCGCCGATGTAGGGTTCAATCTGCGAGCGAGTGAGTAGGATTGCACATCCCACCTTCGAGTCGTGGTCGAGGGAGAAGCCGTCATATTCCCAAATCTGGGCATCGTACTGGGCATATCCCAAATTTACCTTTCCGCTTGTGCTGGAACCTGCCTGTGCCATAGCTTCAAGCGAAAAACTCATTACGAATGCGGCGACGACCGCAAAGAGTAGTTGTCTTTTCATAAGAAATGTGAGTTTAGTGGTTGTTTTATTGTTTGTGATTTTGAATGTTTTCAGAATTAGCGTGATTATTTACACAGGGCCTTTTTCCCGTTGATAATGTATAGGCCTTTATGCGGCGATGTTATGCGGCGTCCCTGTAGGTCGTAAGTGTCATTGAACATTGATGATTGATTATTGGTTGAGGGGCTGCTGATGCCCGTGTGATCGCTGACGTGCTTCTCGTCGGCATTGACGATGCGTCCGCTGTATGTGTTGATGAGGAGAGCCACGACCTTGAGCTTGTTGCGGTTTTGTGCAAGCGGAATTTGCTTGAGGTTGAAGCTGAATGTGTGTGTTTGCGTAGCGTCGCATACTAATGGAGCCACAATAGAACCTCCGATGCCGTTCAGCATGTCTGTTGCTGCTACGGCCACGTGGTCGTACGCCATATTCACGATGCGGTACGGCGATGTTACCCAGGGAGCGAGGTCGGCATTGTCGGCGAAGTACATGTTGCCGCTTAGATTGTTTGCTTGTGCCCAATCGACCATGTCCTGGCTGCTGGTTTTGTCTTTCGGACGGCAGACACTGTCGCAGAGGAGCACATAGGCGAGGGCATATGGTGCGTCAGCGGAGTTATACATGAAGCTAACCTCCGTTGTGAAGCTAACCTCGTCGCCGTCAAGCATAGGGGTGCCGAGGCTTAGGCTTGCTTCGCTGAGCGTTTGACGCTGAACATCCCACACTTTCTCCAAACCAAAACCAAGCGTACCGCCTAAGGAGTAGTCTTGATCTCCGAAATAGGGGTCGCAACCAACATTCCTGTCAATGAGTGCAAAGGGATAGCCTGGTATAATATCAAGGTTGATGACGGGACGATAGGGGGCAATCTCCATCGGGTCGTCGCCATGGACAGCTATTGCGATGAAGTCGCTATGCTCGCGTTCCATTCTGCTGAGACCTGCGATGCCTCGTGTACAGTTTGCACACCACGCTCCCGTGAATTCTTCAACGACGCTGCGACGCTGTGCGCTTTTCTGCAGTGTGAGAACGCGTCCCTGAGCCGTGCGCGCAGCAGTTTTTACATCGTTCTCTGAACCGTTGATACCTATAATTGTGATGTAGCGCGTAGAGTAGTGCGCCTGCTTGCTTGCTGCGAGGGGTATGCTGAGTTTTGCTGAGTTTCCGAATGTGGGCTCTTCGGGGATACTGACCGTTACGGGGGCACTTCCTCCATCTTCCTCGGAGGCCACTACATAGGTGACGCTACTTATTTTCTCCCTACCGACGTTAGTGATGGTAACGCTGGCATTTACGCTTCCTCCTAATACTGTTGTGAGTTCGCTAAAGTCCGTGATGGTTGCGGCATTGTTCATGTCAGCCACGTTGGCACCCTCGATGATGCTGATGTTGTCCACCTGTAGGTACATGGCGTTAGGTCCGCTGATGTCGTGGACGGCAAAGAAGAATGGCCCGCTCGTTTCGGGACGTACGATGGTTTGGAAGGTGTTGTATTTGTTCGAAGTCACGTCCGTCGGAGGCAGTAGCATCTTCATACTTCCCTCGGCGGGATTGCTCGATGTTCCCCATAGTATCTCCATGCGCTCGGGATATGTACTGCTATATGCGCGATAATCGATGGAGAAGGTGTAGTCCTTGCCCTCTTCGAGAAGTATGGGCGGTGTTATGAGCCAATCGTCGGCAGGCACGTCCGTGTTGGGGCACAATGCTACACCTCCCTCGTTCTCCTTATCGTACCACGACCAGTGGAACTTGTCTCCATTGAGACTTAGGTATGAGAACAGGTTAAAATCATCGGCAGTATCGAACGTCGCCGAGAATGGCGGCGTGAATGCCCTGCCGTATTTGACGGCATTTGTCGTGGTGGCTTCGCTCGTAAGTGTTCCGCATACGGCTGTTATGGTATAGCGGTATTCAGCGTAGGCGTCGCCGGGTAGCGTCTGTGCCCACTCTGTTGCTGTCAGGCCTTCTTCTACCACTGTGTTCTCAGGCATCCTCACGATGGTGTATGTAAGTTTGTCAGTATCGACGTATCCGCCATTGATACCTTCCTCGCCTACTGCCGACCATTGCACAGTAGCCTCTCCACTCTTAGAAACGGTAAGCATAGCTTTCGCAGGAGCTTTCGGCGTGTCGGCGCCTGCCCATAATGTTATCGTCTTGCGCCCACCTTCGCCAGCTTCATTGCTTGCACCGACGCTGACGGTTTGGAAACCATTCTTCAGTGTGAGCGCCACCGACACGTTCTCTCCTGGTGCGCCGCTGCCATTGACTACGGCGTCGTCGCCGTTAGCTCGCAATGTATATCCGACACTTCCCGTTAATAGCGTCCCGCCCTGCGTCTTTGCGGGAAGGGTAAAGTTGACATGCCCGCTCAGCGCCCCCTTCGGGAAGTCTGCCGCGAGGTTTTCCACTTGTGCGGGTGCATCTTCGGATATTGAGGGCGCGGGTATGTATAGCCCCGTAAATTCTTCGCCCTTAGGAAATTCGCATAATAGCGTGGCTTCGCACGTTGCGGGGTCAATTTCGTACAGAGCGCTGCTGAAATCCTGCATTTGTGCTGCCAGGTACAGCCGTCCTGTTGCGAGGTCGCACGTCATGCTTTGTGGCAACTCGCAGAGGTTGAAGCCGAGGTCGCCGACTTCTGCTTGTTCGCCAGTTTGCGTGTTGATAATGTAGAGGCACCCGTCCTTCTTTACTCCGTAAAGCACTCCCTGGTTGTTGAAGGCCAGGGCGAGCACAGGCGTCACACCATAGTTTGCAATCGTGGTGCGCGTGCGCGAAATAAAATCCACCACACCAAGGTTGTATGCCGTGTTTTGTGCGTTCAGAAAACATCCGTACACTTTTCCCGTTATGGGGTCTTCGCTCATGTCAGTAGCCATGAGTGAGTAGTCGTTGAGGTCGAGACCATATTCGTCGAGTCCCTCGGCTGGTTTCCACGTTTGGAAGTCGTAAGCGTAGTATGTAAGATAGTCGGTGCCGTACTGGCTGTCCTTGTTGACGATGCGCACAATGCCGTCGCTGCCGACGAAGGCACCCCCGTTGCCATTGTAGAAGTACGAGTCGGTGGGTGATATGGGCTTGTAGCTTCCGTCGGAGGCGTTGATGGCATAGTAGCCATATTTCTGCGAGCCATCCCCCGTCCAGTCGTCATGGTAGATGAGGTTGCCGTAGATGGTAGGTTGCGCATCAATACCGATGGCATACACTGCCGCCAGAGCAAGTATGAGTATTCGGAGTAAAGATTTCTTCATTATTTGTGCGTTATAGCAGGTTGTGGTCTCTGCGGCGGCGAAAATACACATAATCTTTCGTAGAAACAAACGAAGTTTGCAGGATTTTATCCCAACTTTTCGCGATAACGTATGAGAAGCTCCTGGCGCTTGCTCTGTTCTATGTCGGGTGCAGCTTCCTTGAGAAGTTCCTGGAATGCATGTATGGCACGGCTTTTCATGCGTGCCTCTCCCGCTCTCACTCCGCTGGCATAGCCGCCAGCAGGTAGCAGGCTCTTGTTGAAGTTTCCGTCGCTCATATTATACCTCTTTGTTTTAGTTCGAAATACTTGTGGATGACATCGGTGGGGAGGCTGGCAGGTGTGCTTTGCTGAGAGTAGATACCGCATGCGCTGAGGCGCGAACTGATGGCATTCTTCTCCACCTGGAAGTTATGTGCCAGTGTTTGTGCAATATATTCCTCGCGGGTGCAGGGACGCTGTCTGGATGCGTCCTCCACCTCCTCGTCGCGGAAGAACACCACCAGTAGTGGGTGGTCGCGAGCTATCATGCGCAGGTATGGCAACTGGCGGTTCATGGCATCGAGGTTTGGAAAGTCAGTGTAGAGGACAAGCAGGCTTCGCCTTCGCACATGACGGCTGATATAAGTGCGTAGTGTGCTGTAGTCGGCCTCCTCGAATTGCGAACTTTGCGCGTAGAGTGCCTCCATGAACATAGGAAGTTGGGTGGAGCGACGTGATGCGGGCAGGTACGTTTCCACTTCGTGGGAGAAGGTGATGAGTCCCGCCATGTCGTCGTGGTGTATGCAGACGTAGCTCAGGGCGAGAGTCGCATTGATGCTGTAGTCGAGAAGTGTCATGCCGCCCCATGTGCGCTGCATGGCACGCCCTTTGTCGATAATGCATACAATGGGCTGTGACTTTTCTGCCTGGTATGTGTTCACCATAAAGCGGTTAGCACGCGCCGTAGCTTTCCAGTTTATTGTACGGAAGTCGTCACCACTGACGTAGTCGGTAATGTGTTCAAACTCTGTTTGTGCTCCAGGGCGGCGTATGCGGTGCTGTCCCTGTTGCGCATTGCCTCCGAGAGCCACAAGTTCAAGCCTGTCAAGGTGACGGAAGGCTGGGTACACCTTTACCTTCAGCTCTTCTCCAGTCTTTAGCTTGCGCTCCACAAGTCCTATGGGGGACGACACGAAAACGAGGATATGCCCGAAATCATAGGCTCCACGCTCGACGGGGTGCAAGGCGTAGTGGATAGTTTTTCCCTCCTGCCGACGTAGTGTTATGTGGAAAACGGCATTGTGGTAGCGAAACTCTGCAGGGAGTTCGTCGCGTATTGTAAGGCGGAGGGGTAGAGGCGCTTCCGACTCTATGCGAAGGCTGACGCGATTGTCCTCGCCCAGGCAGAACTTTTGTGCCGTCGTGCGCTCCGCATGCACCTTCCCCAATGTCCATACGACGGCGAAGTCAGCAACCATCATAATAAGAAATACGGCCAGCACCCCTCTAGCTACGTCGTAGAGTACGGGCAACCAATAGCCAGCAGCAGCTGTAATCGCGATAAGCGCAATGAGCGTGAAGAAGCGTCGGGTTAGGAACACGGGAGGATGATTAAAAATTAAAAACTAAAAAGTAATAAGTAAAAAATGATATAGTTCAACTGCGAAGAAGCTTGTTTCGTTTAACGGCTATCTCGCCTTGCCTTTCGCCTCCCAGCCTTCGAAAGAGCTGCGCCCTTTCGGGCTGACGACGGCTGCAAGGCTCGATGACATTAATGTTTAATGTTTATTGTTTAACAGTTATTGTTTAACGGTATCGGCGGCATTTCTGAATCTACTTGTGCCGTTTCGAGTATGCTCTGTATAGCACGCGAGACTGTCATTCCTTCCATCTCTGCCTCTGCTGTAAGTACGATACGGTGGGAGAGTACTGCGGGTGTCAGCTGCTTTACGTCGTCGGGAGTCACGAAGTCGCGTCCATGTAGTAGGGCGTAGGCCTTGGAGAGGCGCAGAAGTGCAACTGAGGCACGCGGCGATGCGCTGAGGTAGAGGTTGCGCGAGGTACGCGTCTCGTATGCTATCGCTGCTATGTAGCGCAGGATGGTTTCGTCCACAACCACGTTGTCGAGCAATTGCCGCATGGCGCGTATGTCCCCAGGAGTGAGTATGGGTTTCAGGTGGGCGATGTCCATGCGTTCTCTTACTTGGTGACGGCGCAGTATCTCCACTTCCTCTTGGCGCGACGGATATTGCATTGTAATCTTTAGTATGAAACGGTCGAGTTGAGCCTCGGGCAGCTTATATGTTCCCTCCTGTTCAATCGGGTTTTGAGTGGCGAAGATGCAAAAGAAGTCGTCCATGGGGTATGTCGTGCCGTCAACGGTAGCTTGACGTTCTTCCATGACCTCAAATAATGCCGCCTGCGTCTTTGCTGGAGCACGGTTAATCTCATCAACGAGAAGAACCTGTGTGAATACGGGACCCCTGCGGAATGTGAAACTCTGGCTCTTAGGATCGTATATAGAGGTGCCGAGCACGTCGCTGGGCATCAGGTCGGGAGTAAACTGAAGTCTGCCGAAACGAGCGTCGATGAGTCGGGAAAGAACCTTTGCCAAAAGGGTCTTTGCTATGCCTGGGACGCCTTCAATGAGCACATGCCCATCGGAGATGATTGCGGCGAGAAGCAACTCTACGGCTTCTTCCTGTCCTACGACATAGCGTCCGATGTCAGCACGTATGGCGGCGACCTTATCGCTAAAAGTACTTAGGTCGAGGCGTTCTCGAGAAATTGTCTGTTCCATAATGTGTTATGATATTTTTCTTATAGTTTTTGTTGAATTCTGTTCATTATGTCCACGAGTTTGCGGAATGTGCGCAGTGAAATAGCCCTCTCGTGCGAAAGGTTGAAATGTAATTCGCGCAATGCGTTGTGTACATAGTCGAAATCTTCACCTGTATGCACCGCCACAATTTTTGATGCTTCTCGTCGCTTGTTATCATCTATGTCTAATATGTCAGCACCAGTGCGACGTCGAATCTTGTCGGCAAAAGCTTTGTAGCGCATGGCGAGCAGGTTTGTGTAGTCGTCGGTAGGGCGGTAGAGTGCCGCCACCTGTCGCAGGAAATGCAGCGTTGCGTTATGCTGACGTGTGGGGAGTGGTATCGCGCGTTGGCGACGGCGGGCATTCACAAAGAGTGCTAGTAGGGCGGCGATAATGGCGAGGCGCAGAGCCATAGCCAGTGGTGGACTCGCAAGGAAGTAACTAAACATGGATAGTTCATCCTCGCTGTCCGCAGTTGCTGAATACTGCCTATCCGATAATATGCGCACGATGCGTTTGTCGCTGACGGGGGTAAGGAGGTGCATAAGGTATGTGCGTCCGTCGTTGTCGATGGCTCCGTAGTTGGAGAAGTAGAGGCCGGCAAGGCTCACGCAGATGCTGCCTTTGCCGAAATGGAACGTGATGGCTGTTGAAAACTTCTTGCTGAAAACGGAGTCGTTATACATCTGGCCTTCATTTACTATATGAGGAGTGCTGCCGTTGGCGCTTTGGAAAACATACTCGTCGTAGCGGAAGCTGTCGGAGCACGTCGTGCTGTCGTTGTTTGTGAATGGGAACGTAGCGGGAACGAACTGCTGAAGCAAGCGTATCTTGGTAGGCGACGTGTACGGTGCATTAGCGAGAAGTGTCACTGGTACGAGTCCCTTCATCGTCCTGAAGTTGATGTTTGCTCGTGCTATACTAATGTCGAAGAAGCCGCTTTGTACGTCCTGCAAGTATTCCGCTGTTTGTGCAAAGTAGAAGTGCAGAGGCCCGCCAATCTCTTCGTCCACCTCTGGGGTGGATTCGTCGTTGTCATCCATAACATAATTAATATCAGTGGAATCCTCTATACTTATAGAATCTTCACTTTCATCTTGTTCTTCGTCTTGATCAGTGTCCTCTCTTGGTTCGTTTTTGTACTCTTGTTCCTGACGAATGGTGTTGGAGTATTTGTTCGTGTATATCCTGCTGCATGCAATGACGACCTTCCCTCCGCGTAGGGCAAAGCTATATAGCAACGAATCCGTTACCTGCGAGATTTGTGTTTGTTCGTCGATTATAAGGATATTTTCTTGTATTTCGCCCTCTGTGCTGAGACGCGTGCGCAGGTATTCGTCGATGTCGTCTGTCGTTATCTCATAGCCGTTGGGTAGTGAGGCTCTCATAAGACTGTCAAACAGCTTCGTACCGAAAGGCTCACGGCTATTGACATTATAGTTTACGTTCCAGTTGTAGTGACGTGGCATCTGGAGCATTAGCAGGAAAGCCAGCAGTATGACTCCCGAGAGGACGATGACGAAGGTCTTGGAGATTTTCATCCCTCACCTCCTTTCTCTATACGACTACGAATTTTGCGCTCAAGGGCGATGGCATTTTCAACATCGGGCAAGGTGGCGGGGAAGTGGCCGTATCTTACGCGGACATACATGGTTGTCAGCATGGAGAACTCCTTGCGTAGTTCAGCGTCGGCGATGGCATGTACGAACTCTTCTGGTGTCAGCGTGTTGTCCCAGTGTAGAACCTTTTCGTCGTGGAGAAGTCGCAAGGTACGCAGATACACCATACGAAGTGCACCACGATGGTCGCCGATGGCGAGTGCGCGCTTCAACTCAGCGTCGAAGTCTATGCCGTAGATAGTGTCTTCCGCGACCTCATAATCCAAGTCCTTTGTCTTTGTGTTTCGGCGAATGCGCGAAACTTTTCGCAAAACAAAGAACATGAGGACGATAAGAACGGAGATGCCCAAAATCATCAGTAGCGTGGATGCACCATCACTATTGAAAACATCGGAAAGTATTTGTTCAAACCACTCTCCGAGCTTTGCCAATAAGGTCTGCCAAAGCGTCTCGCCTTGATTGGCGAGGTCTCGCTGGTAGTCGTAGTTGCCACTATTCAGCCACTCGTTGACAACCGCAGTATCGGCAGTGAGTGTGTCGGCAGGAAGCATGAACAATAACCGTTAAACAATAAGCGTTGACCGTTTAGTTTATAAGCTTTCGAAGCTTTTGAGGTTTTGTGCGGATGTGATGCCGTCAATCTTTTCTGCGGCATGCCCGTATTGGAACGCCATTGCGACGTGTAGAACTGCCGAGAAGCAGAACGTCACAAACCCGTACAGTATGTTGCACAGGAATTCTACGAAGATGAACACTGGACTATGTAGGAATTCGAAGCCCCCGATGCCGGCATTGTCGAATCCCTTTAGCATGGAAATCATCATTACGGGTATGCCGCAGACGCTTGTAATGATGTTTGTTATGATGGTTATGATTAGAGCGATGAGTATGACGCCGCCAAGTGTGTTCCACCCCAAACGGTAGCCGTTAGTGAAAGAGGGAATCATATCGTCGTCGGTGAGGAGTGTGCGCGGCATTACGAGCATTAGGGGCAGAGCTGCTATTATCAGCAGGAACAGGACTGGCACCATGAGGATGACAACGAATCCCAAAGTGGCACCTATGAGGATGGCGAGGCCGATGTACAAGCCCATTGCCAGCAGTACAACGCCGAAGACGAGAAGCGAAATCTTGAACGCTCTCCACAAGCAGTGGCGCATCTCTGGCCAAAACGTGTGTACCGACAACGTCTCCAGCGAGGCTGGGGCGAAGAAGTACATGCGCAACATGGCGTAGGTGATACTGTAGCAGAGGAGTTGTGCCACAAACGTGAAGAGCAGGTAGCATCCCGCGGACGTAAGGAACGACACTGGCAGCTCGTCGCTATAGACGTCGATGTTGGGGCTCAGCACGTCAGGCATGAAGAATGCGTTTACGATTGCCAAGGGGAGCAGGAAGTAGGTCATGAAGATGAGCAGCGGCTTCCAGTGTTCGCGCAGCCATGAGAATGTGTCGGAGAACTTGTCGTTGAACGTGCGCATCCGGTAGAGTTCGATGCGCCTAAATGTGCGTGTTGACATATACTTTTCTGGGATATACAATTATATATAATACTACGATAATGGCGCTGACAATGATTGTGGCGAGGCGTAGTGCGTCTGGCCACCATGTCATGCGGGTGAAGAAACCTTCGATAAATCCTGCTACCACGAACATGGGTAGTGTGGCGCACACGACCTTCAGGCCGCGATAGGCTCCCTGCTTAAAGGCTTCCATGCGACCGAGGGTGCCAGGAAACAACCATCCCGTGCCGAGGGCAACGCCACCTCCTCCAGCAACGACGATGGCACTAATCTCCAGCGTGCCGTGCAGCCATACGGCGAGCGAGCTTTCCCACAGCAGGTCGTGCTGCGCAAAGAATGTCGTAAAAGAGCCGAGCATGACGGCGTTGTATAGGAGCATGTAACCCGTTCCGAACAGCGTCAGTACGCCATAGGCGAAGCAGCGCAGGGCTACTAAGATATTGTTGAAGGTTATGCTGAGAAACATTTCGCCCTGACCGCCTCCGTCATATACAGCCATCGGCGTGCCGCGCCGGATGTTGTCGAGCGTCATGTTGACGTACTCGTCGCCGAGTATGATGCGGCAGAAGTCCGTGTCGCCGAGTTGCGAGACGATGCCTATCAGGATACCGATAACGAACACGCATACGGAGATTAGAAGGTCGCGGCGCGATTGGTAGAGTGCGAGTGGTATCTCCTGCTTCCAGAAGTTTAGGAAGCGCGCACTTGTAGAAGGCCGACGACGGTAGAGGCGTACGTGGTATGCCAGGGCGAGGTCGTTGAGGAAAACAGTGATGCGCGAATCGGGATAGTTTGTCTGTGCATACGAGAGGTCTGCCGTCAACTGCTGATAGCTCTCGGCAAGATATGTATGCTCAATGACGGAACCATCTGCAATGGTGCGTTGCATCTGCATCCATTTGTTCAAATTCTGCTTTATGAATGTGTTTTCTCGCACAATCTACATTTTTTATGCCGCAAAAAT
>JAEEGL013953344.1_pt1 | contig 14192 bp, 8 predicted proteins | sample 9134231 | NCBI WGS metagenome assembly JAEEGL01 (sample SAMN16246548, study PRJNA631951) | gut metagenome | biome: gut microbiome; feature: rumen; material: fiber-attached | host: Bos | place: Iran: Karaj | collected 2018-10 | reverse complement strand
CGGAGACCTGCATCCGTTTCCGTTCCCCTTTCCCTCAGCGAACCATTTGCCGGTGAGCCTTCCTCGGGGTCTCAGCTGCCCCTGCTCTCTGTAGGCGCCCCTTCCGGTTTGATCTTCGCTTCAAAGGTTTGCTTTATTGCGCTGAAGTGTAACACAGGATTCACGCGTTGTCAATCCCCCGGAATGTATTTTGGCTGTTTTTTATCCCGCAGAAACATGCCGGAAGGACAAAATTGTTGATTTTATTGAATACATCGGGTATATTCTGAACCGAAAGGAAGGAGGAATCATCATGAAACTGTGTTCCCGTAAGGACGTGCCGGCGGAACAGAAGTGGGATCTGTCCCTGATTTATACTGAAGAGAAGCTCATGTGGGAGGACCTTGAAAAGACCAAGGCTGTGATCCGGAAATTTATCGAAAGCTATTCCGGCCAGCTGACCAGCGCCGCAAACATCGTCAGCTGCCTGGAAACGATGGAAAAAATCCGCCAGGCGATATCGCGGATCTGGGATTACAGCGGCCTTGCGATGGAGACAGATTATACCGATAACGCACTGCGGGAGCGCTATGAAAAAGTCAGCGAAGAGATTACCCATATGGAAAGGGATCTTGCCTTTGTGAACAGCGAAATCCTGCTGGCTCCGGAGGAAGTGCTGACGGAGGCGGTGAAGCAGGCCCGGGGCTGCCAGGTCTATCTGAAGCATCTGATTGCGAAAAAACCGTATATGCTGTCCCCGGAAACGGAGAGGGTACTGGCTGCGCTCGGCCGGACAATGGATGTGCCCTATGAGGTATACAATACGATGAAACTTGCGGATATCTCCTTTGAGCCCTTTACCGCAGGCGGCAGAGAATACCCGCTCGGATATTCCCTTTATGAAGACAATTACGCCCTGGAAGCGAATACGGAAGTCCGCCGGGCCGCGTTCCACGCGTTCTCCGACACTTTACAAAAATACAAAAACACGACCGCTGCGGCTTACAACGCCCGCGTTACCCAGGAAAAGACGATGTCAGAGCTGCGCGGATTCCGCAATGTGTTTGACAGCCTGCTTTTCGAACAGAAGGTTACACGGGAGATGTATGACCGCCAGATTGACCTGATTACGGAACGCCTGGCTCCGCACATGCGACGCTACGCGAGGCTGATCGGCCGGAAATACGGACTGGACCGGATGACATTTGCTGATCTGAAGGTGCCGCTGGATCCGGAATACGACCCAAAGGTTACGATTGAAGAGTCCCGGCGGATTATCCGGGAAGCGCTCTCCATCCTGGGAGAAGATTACGGGGATATGGTGGACCGCGCGTTCCGGGAACGCTGGATCGACTTTGCCCGGAATACCGGAAAAAGCACAGGCGGCTTCTGCTCCAGCCTGTACCGGCAGAATTCGTTCATCCTGCTCAACTGGAACGAACGCATGGCGGACGTGTTCACCCTGGCCCATGAGCTGGGGCATGCAGGTCAGAGTATGTACAGCGATCAGGCACAATCCTATTATGATACCGATCCGTCCATGTACCTTGTGGAAGCCCCATCCACGATGAACGAACTGCTTCTCGCGCATCATCTGACGCAGACAAAAGAGGATCCGCGTTTCCGCCGCTGGGTTCTGTCCAACCTGGTAAGCAACACCTATTACCATAACTTTGTGACACATCTGCGGGAGGCATGGTATCAGCGGGAGGTATACCGCATCATTGATGAAGGCGGAAGTGTGAATGCAGACGTGCTGAGCGAACTGTTCCGCAGGAACCTGAAGCTGTTCTGGGGAGACGATGTGGAGATTTCGGACGGGGCGGAACTGACCTGGATGCGCCAGCCGCATTACTATATGGGACTGTATTCCTACACCTACAGCGCCGGTCTGACGGTAGCGACGCAGGCCATGCTGCGCATTGAAAAAGAGGGAGAATGTGCTGTCCGGGACTGGAAGAAATTCCTCGCGGCGGGCGGATCGAAGGATCCCGTCGGACTGGCCCGGATTGCGGGCTTTGATATCACCACAGACGCACCGCTGAACAACACAATCGACTACATCGGTTCCCTGATCGAAGAAATCTGCCGGCTGACGGAGAAAATCGACGGGATATGCGTATCATGACGGTGCCAATCCATGAAAAACCCTGTCCGAAAAAAACGGGCAGGGTTTTCAAGCAATACGGATGCGGAAGTGCGATTCCGTCATTCGAGCCGCAGGATCAGCCGCAGAATGTTTTTCGCGGCTTTTTCCATTTCTTTGCGTGTCAACGCACCTTTTTCCAACGCTTCCAGCAACCGGGCCGGATAACCGGCAGCCATCTTCACATCATTGCCGGCAGCGACTTCTTTATAGTGTTCACCAAAGGTCCACCAATCCGTGGTTACCATCCCGTCGTATCCCCATTCCTCCCGGAGAATGCCGGTGAGCAGGTCTTTGTTTTCACTGGCCCGATGACCATTGATAATGTTATAACTGGTCATGATGGACCAGGGATGTGATTCCCGGACCAGAATTTCAAACTGTTTCAGGTATATTTCCCGGATTGCCCTTTCGGAAGCGCGTGAATCACAGTTGCGGCGATTTGTCTCCTTATTGTTCAGTGCAAAATGCTTCGCCGTGGCTGCAATCCGCTGCGACTGGATGCCACGAATCATGGACGCGGCCTGTTTACCGGCCAGGAGAGGATCCTCAGAGAAATATTCAAAATTCCGGCCGCAGAGGGGATTTCGATGGATGTTTACACCCGGGGCCAGCCAGACCATGATATTATTCTCCCTGGCCTCCAGTGCTGCCGCAGCGCCGACTTCACGGACGATCTGCGGATCCCAGGTGCTTCCCAGCAGCGTGGCGCAGGGGAAGGCGGTCGTTGTGACCCCCAGACCCGGCCGAAAACGAATCCCCGCAGGGCCATCCGCCGTCATCACATTGGGAATGCCGTAGACCGGGTTATTCCCATAGCCATAGGTATTTGCCAGACCGGTATTGGGCTGCCCGCCCAGCAGCCAGGCCAGATCCTCCACCGGCAAAGCCGCGATGAAATCATCCAGGGAGATTTTTCCATCTGCGACATCCGCCAGCCGGATTCCATCTCCGCGGCCGTAATTCTTCAACCCGGGCACAGCACGAACCTCCGGAGACGTATGCATCATATCCTCTCCCAGAGGCGGCAGAACCGAGGCGTTGAAATCATTGCAGGGGGACGTGGGCAGCTCTTCATACGTCCCGTCGGCGAGCAGCCTTTTTTCCAGACAGGTTGGCGCCATTCGCCGGGAAAGCTGCTTCACGATCCGGTTTTCCGCCAGAGTCCAGGAATCTGCCGTTTGTTTTACATCCTGAACACTGGTGCCGACATAGAAACGATATTCCCCCGCCTCCAGAATCCAGGCGGAGCAGGCGATCTTCCCAAGATCGTCGTATGCAGCCATCTGGGACAGCGGGAAACGAATGATTACCCATTCCGTTTCCCCTGGCGCCAACAGCCTGGTTTTCCGGTATCCGGCCAGCTCTCTCGCGGGCCTGGTAAGCCGCCCCTGCGGCGCACTGTAATAAACCTGAACGACTTCCCGGCCTGAAACGGTCCCTTCATTGGTGACCAGCACGCGAATTTCCACTTCATCTTCGCAGATACGGGCTGTTTCCTGCGTCAGGGAAAAGCAGGTGTAACTGAGACCGAAGCCGAAAGGATAAACCACCTTTTCACGGGCTCCCGGAATCGTTTCAAAATAGCGGTAACCGACAAAAATGTCTTCGATGTATTCCACATAATCATCACTGTCATAAAAGTGCTCACATCCCGGATAATCTTCCAGATCCCGGGCCAGGGTATCGGTCAGCTTTCCGGACGGGGAAGCCAGCCCCATGAGCAACTCGGCTTCTGCACAGGCGCCTTCCATGCCCCCCTGAAAAGCCAGGAGAACTCCCTGAATCCGCGGATTATCCCGGAAGAAAGCTGTTTCCATCATCCCGCCGGTATTGAGTACGACAACTGTCTTTTCAAAAGCAGCACTCACGGTTTCCACCATCCGGCGCTCCGCATCAGAAAGATAGAAGTCGCCACGCTCGAAAAGCACATCACTCATGCTGACCGTATCCGAAGTGACGGGCTCCTTCCTTGTGATTTTTGCCCGGGCCGATTTCCGGTCCCAGCTTTCCCCGGAGAAGCGGCTGACCGAAATGACTGCCGTATCCGTGAAGGCACGTGCATGCTGAAGCAGATCGGCCGGCACAGGCGGTTCAGCAACCATTCCCGGCACCCAGCCTTCTGCGTATCTGGCGGAAACATAATCCTGATAATACTTTACAGTTTCCTGAAAGAGTGAATCAGAGCCGATCAGTTCCGAAAGGCCTTCAGCCAGATTCCGGACATAGGGAACAGTCACATCCCCGCTGCCGCCTCCTCCTTTTACGTAGTCAATGGTCGCTTTTCCGAAAAGTGCGATCCTGCTTCCCGCCTGGAACGGGAGTACATTTTCCGCATTCTTCAGCAGCACCATTCCCTCACGGGCCGCCCTGCGGGAGAGCGCAATATGTTCTTTCCCGGCGGTCACACGACGTCCATCCCGTCCCAGAGGCAGGCCGGGCAGAAAGCGCGAACGAATCCATTTTTCCATGAAATACCTCCTGAAAAAACCTATTCTGAATACCGGCTTCAAACATCCGGATTTATGATAAATAATATATGTTACCGTCCGAGTTAAGTCAACAGAGCGAAAACCCGGAAAAAGAGCATCAGCAGTTTCCCGTATAGACATACCGGAGCCGTTCCCGCGCTGTCTCCGCAAGATGATAAATGGAATTTACATCTGTTGCCGGACGGTCGGTCATATGGAAACGAGGAAAGAACCGGGATACATGCAGCGGTATTCCGGGGCCGATGACGGTTCCATCTGCGTCTGTCAAGGTGGAAACCCAGGACGCCAGGGCGCGCATCTCTTCCTCGGAATCGTTTTCTCCAGGTACGATCAGGGTGGTCAGCTCCACATGGCAGAGCTGTACGGCCCGGCTGATAAATGCTTTTACCATGTCCAGACTGCCGTCCAGCACCTGTGCATAGTATCTCTCTGTGAATCCCTTCAGGTCGATATTCATGGCATCGATGAAGGGGGCCAGCGCTTCGAGCACGGGCAGCTCCGCCATCCCGTTGGTAACCAGCACATTTTTGAGGCCCGATGCATGGATCAAGCGTCCTGTGTCCCGCACGAATTCCCAGCCGATCAGCGGCTCGTTATAGGTGAACGCGAGGCCGATATTGCCCCTGCTTTTCAGCCGGACTGCCGTGTTTACCAGATCTTCCGGGGTTGCTGTATCAGCCCGGCCGGCATCGGCGAAGGCCCTCGCCGACCAGGAAATGTCATAATTCTGGCAGAAGGGACAGCGCAGATTGCAGCCGTAGCTGCCCGCGGACAGGATCATGCTGCCGGGATGAAACCGCCGCAAGGGCTTTTTTTCAATGGGGTCCAGCGCAAGGCCGGAAATCCTGCCGTAATTTGCCGGGCGGACCGTGCCGCTTTCGCATATGCGTGCCCCACAGAAACCTTTGCAGCCTTCCGGAATTTCACAATGCCGGAAGCATACATCACACTTTGCCATACTGCTTTTTTCCTCCGTCAGGTATGCCGGATTACTTCAAAACGCTGCAGAGATACTTCTTCCCGGGGCCCGATGCCTGCCTTCCGGCGGGCGATTTCTATCTGCTGCCGGACGGTATCCACACCGTCCAGATCAGGAAGAAGCAGCCCCCGGCGATGCCCCCGGGTCACGATTACACCGTACCGTTTTACATCCAGGTCATCTTCCGACTGAATATCCTCCGGATCACCCAGTACATCCACACTGATTTCCAGCCATTTGAGTTCCTCCGGCTGGATGGGATCGAACCGCGGATCATTCACCGCGGCGCTGACAGCATTGCGGATGATCTCCTCCGCCAGGTTCTTCCGGGTTGGAGCAATGGTACCGATGCAGCCCCGCAGACGTCCCTGCTTATGAATGGATACAAAAGCACCAGCCCGACGATGCAGCATTTCGTCCGGCAGCCCATCCGGAATTTCCAACACCTGATGATGCAGCACATAGTTTTCCACCGACCGGCGGGCCAGTTTGACCCAGGCGTCACTGCGATTCATTTTCTCTGTCAGCCGAATTTCCTCTTCCTTTAGACGGATATCAAGGAACCGACGGTTTTCATCCGATCCTTTCGGATGAAAGATACAGATGCCGTAGCCAACGCCGGTCACATCTTCGTGAGATAATTGCTTTGCTTCTACGGCCAGGCCATCCAGCGCACCAGCCATCATCACAAAAGACCGATGCCCACACTCCGCGGCGCGTTCGCAGAAGGCTTCATCAAAATCAAACAATTCTCCGAAAGCAGCCCGGCCGCAGACATCCATGATTCGCTGATCATACACCGGGCCTTCTTCGGCAAAGCCATAAGGGCCATCACTCTGCAGTTTATGAGAGAGATCCCCGCTGGCGACATAGACCGCCTTTCGGCCGGTTTCCTCCACCGCCCTCCGGATGATCTGTCCAAGCCGGTAATGTTCCTCCAGCGGAAGACCGGACAGCCCCACCCTGACCAGCATGAAATCTGCATACAGCTGCCTGATAAAGTACAGCGGCACCATGGTCCCGTGATCAAGCGCCTTGTCGCGCAGTCCCATTGTCCCGGCACGAATGCCATTTTCCTTTGCCAGACGAGCAACGGACTGCACCAAAGACTCGTCATATACTTCGCTGAAACGAACCTGGGATGCATGAAACTGCGCAAAGGATCCTTCAGCCTCATGTCCCGGAGAAATATGAAAATAGTCCGAATACATTGTGGCATGCGGGCTGGAAATGATAATGGTTTCCGGCTTCAGCCCCGCAATGTCTTCCGCAACCCGGACATAAGCAGCCCTGGTCGCTTCTATCTGCTTTTCGCTTCCCCGGCCTACCTCAGGCACGATCATCGGGGGATGGGGAACCATGTATGCCGCCAGAACAGACATAGGCATCCTTCCTTTATTCATTTCATTATGATATCATTCAACTTCCTGCCATACCGGATAGAGATATTGTACCAGAATCATATGGCTCATTCAAATGATTTTCATGAATGACCAGTGTACCTTTCATTTTCCGGTTTATCAGCCCTGTTCAGTCAAAATAAAAAGCATCATCGAAAAAAACATTGCTCTCAGTTTTTGATTGCGAAGCAAATGCATCTTATGATATACTTGTTCCACATTTTCACGTAAAACGCAGTTTGTGAGGATGAAAAATCTTCACAGAATCATGAAAATCTGCCGGTGACCTGCCGGCAAAAAAGATGCTGCAGATGAATCGGTAACCCAAAGCAAAAAAAGGAGGCATTGGTCCAATGACAGAACAGGAAAGAATGAAGGCCGGTTTTATATGGCTGGATGACGCGGAGAACATGGCAATGCAGGCCAGGGCCCGGGAGCTTGTAGCAAGATTTAATGCACTTCCGCCAGAAGCGAATCGTGAGCGCATGGAGATGAACGCGGAAATGTTTGGCAGCTGCGGCAAAAATGTATGGATCGTGCCGCCGATGAAGTTTACAATCGGCAAGCATATCAGCATTGGGGAGGGCTGTTACTTCAATCAGGGCATTACAATGATCGATGACTGGAAGATCGAAATCGGAGACCGATGCCTTTTTGGCCCGAATGTTACACTCTGTACAACTGGTCATGCGATATCTCCGAAGCATCGCGGAGACGGCATGTATTCTTTCCCGATTAAAATCGGGAACAACTGCTGGATCGGCGCCAATGTGGTTATCCTGCCAGATGTGACCATCGGGGATAACAGCGTGATAGGCGCAGGCAGCATCGTAACCAAGGATATTCCCGCCAATATGATTGCCTTTGGATCCCCCTGTAAAGTCTATCGTGAAATCAATGAACACGATGATGAGTATTACTTTAAGAATCATCGTTTTGACGAACAGCCTCCTCGTGAAGAAGAAAAGCCAACGCTTGATTTTATGGATGAATGATGGATTGCCTCTCTTTGGTTCTTCCGGGTGAAAAACAATTCTGAATCAAAGAATACCAACCGGATAGGCTTGGTTTCTTACAACGGTCGTTTCGAAATGAGATGTACGGCTGCTTCGGGCGTGCGGCAAGCTGTGCGGCGAATGAAGACATAGCAACGACCGGTTCTCTTCCGGAGAAGACTGAGGCGGCTTTTGAAAATGCCAAGCAATAGCCAGTGGTGAGGATGAATAGATTATTTATTCCACCAACGGAACAAAAAAAGGGCCAGTCAGTAAGAAACTGGTCCTTTTTTTTCGCCTTCTGTGACGAAGGGAAAATCTGCTATAAACATACCCTTAACGAAATAAACAGGGGTTTGTTTAAGCGAGGTTGGTGGAGATGAGGGGAGTCGAACCCCTGTCCGAAGATCCGTTAACAGGACTTTCTCCGAGCGCATTCCGTGAATTTTATTCCCCCCGCCTGCCGTCCGCGGAAAGACTGCCGGGGGAGTAGCTTCATTAATACGGACACCACCGCAAAGCTTAAGCGATGCTCGTTCCCTGCGAAAATGACGCCGGTATCCTGAGCCGCAGGCGCTCAGGGCCGACGCGCGGCATTAAGCCGCGAAAGCGTAATTGCTATTGTCAGTTATTGTTTTTCCCCGTTTTAACGCGGTACAGGGTCCGCGGCTCGCTTATCCTGCCTCCGATATCCCCGTCGAAACCGGATCATCCCCATAAACTGAATGAGAGCAAAAGACCTGCAACTGACAACAAACACTTTTCCGGAAGATGGAGAATCATTTCTGCCGGGAGCGAAGCGCCCGCTGAATCTCCCGATCAGAATCCCGCTTTGCCATACTGTCCCGTTTATCATGGAGCTGCTTACCCTTACAGAGGCCAAGCTGTATCTTCATACGGCCATCCTTCAAATAAACCTCCAACGGTACGAGGGTGTATCCCTGGCGCATGACAAGGCCATCCAGCTTACGGATTTCCTTTTTATGCATGAGCAGCTTTTTCGGGCGAAGGGGATCCCTGTTAAAGATATTTCCCTGCTCGTAAGGGCTGATATGCATGCCTTCGATCCAGATCTCACCTTTCCGCACCTGGGCCCAGGATTCCTTGAGATTCACCTTACCAAGGCGGACGCTTTTAACCTCGGTTCCGAAAAGCGCGATACCGCACTCGTAACGCTCTTCCACAAAATAATCATGAAAGGCTTTTTTATTTGTGGCGATCACCTTGATCCCCTGCTGGTGCGGCATCATGCATCCTCCTCTCCGATTCAATTATAGCAGAAAGGAAAATGCTTTTCAATATCCAGAGAATATGATAAAATCAGAACCACAGAGGATGTTTTTCTCACAAGCATGGCTCCCTTCGGCTTCCTCTGAAATGCAGAGTGATTATGCTGAGAAAGGACGCGAAATATGAATCTTTCTGAAATGGCGACGAAGGCCCGTAACGCTTTCTACGATCTGTCCGTGGCGCCGGTTGAACTCCGGAATCAAGCTATGATTACGATTGCTGAAGCACTGGAAGCGGAGAAAGAAAGCATATTCCAGGCAAACGAGGCAGATCTGGCAGAAGCTGAAAAAGAAAGGCTTGCCGCCCCGCTGATGCACCGGCTGAGGTTTGATGAAGCAAAGCTGCGGCAGGTACAGGCCGGGCTTCTGGCTCTTTCGAAGCTGGCGGATCCCATTGGAAAAACGATCTTCTGCCACGAGATCACAGAAGGACTGAAGCTTTACCGCGTCAGCTGTCCGATCGGCGTTATCGGCATTATCTTTGAGAGCCGGCCTGACGCACTGGTTCAGATTGCAAGCCTTGCCATAAAGAGCGGAAACAGCGCACTGCTGAAGGGCGGAAGGGAAGCCCTGAAGACCAATCAGGCGCTGATCCTTGCGATCCACAATGCCCTGCATGAAGCCGGACTGCCTGAAGATGCTGCGCAGCTGATGGAGACCCGGGAAGATGTGGCAGCGATGCTGAAGGAAGATGAGAAGATTGATCTGATTATTCCGCGCGGCAGCAATGCTTTTGTCCGTTACATTATGGAAAACAGCCGGATTCCGGTGCTTGGGCACTCAGACGGAATATGCCATGTCTATGTAGATAAAGATGCAGATACAGCAACTGCATGGAAGGTGGCACTGGACAGCAAGATACAGAATCTCTCGGTATGCAATGCGGAGGAAACACTTCTGGTTCACAGCGATATCGCGGAAGCTTTTCTGCCACGTTTCGCTGAGATGCTCAACGAAAAGGGCGTCGAGATCAGGGGTGATGATCGGACACGGCAGATCATCCGGTGCAAGGCTGCGACGGAGGAGGACTGGCGGACAGAATACCTTGATGCAATTCTTTCAATTCGTATTGTTGACAGCCTTGCGGAAGCAATCACGCATATCAACCATTATGGATCCCACCACACGGACTGCATTATCACTGAAAACAATGATACAGCGTCGGAATTCATGAACCGGGTCGACAGCGCGGGCGTTTATCAAAATGTGAGCACGCGGTTTGCCGACGGATTTGTTTATGGGCTGGGGGCTGAGGTTGGTATCGCAACGGGGAAACTGCACGCCCGGGGGCCGATGGGGCTGGATGGATTGACTACATACAAATATAAACTGATCGGACATGGGCAGACAATGGCTGAGATGAAGGACGGGACACGGCAGTATACCCATCTGGTGCTGGACGAGCAGTGCCCGAGATAAAAGAGAAAGGGAAGAAGTACAAAAAATGATGCGGCTGCAGAAGTATCTGGCCCTGTGCGGCGTAGCTTCACGGCGCCGGGCTGAACAGATGATTCTGGACGGGAAGGTCCAGGTGAACGGGATCACGATCCGGGAAATGGGCGTCCAGGTAGATGAAACAACAGATCGTGTATGCGTCGAAGGACAAGAGGTTCATCCAGAGGAAGAGAAACACTACCTGGCCTATTACAAGCCGATCGGTGAGGTAACGACCGTGTCCGACCCGGAAGGACGGGCAACTGTAATGGATAAATTCCGGGATTACCCGGTACGCCTGTTTCCGGTAGGCCGGCTCGACTATGACAGCGAGGGGCTGCTGCTGCTGACCAACGACGGAGAAATGATGAACCATCTGCTGCATCCAAGCCATGAAGTGAGCAAGGTTTATCTTGTAAAGGCCAGCAATCAGGTGTCTGAAGAGGAAATCCGGCGACTGCGGCGGGGCGTCATGATTGACGAGAAGCTGACTTCACCTGCAGAAGTGCGGCTGATCCGCCGGGAAACCTTTGATACGGTGCTGCTGATCAGCATTCACGAGGGCCGGAACCGGCAGGTCCGGAAAATGCTGGAAGCGATCGGGCATCAGGTTGTTTCCCTGAAACGGGTCGAGTTTGGGCCGGTTTCGCTGGGAGATCTGCCACGGGGACAATGGCGCAGGCTGACAGAGAGAGAAGTTGCCAAGCTGAAAGCATTGTAAGCATCTGACATCATCCACAGCACAAATCTGCAGGCGGCCTGCTGAAGCAGAAACCGATGCCAGGAGGATTCCGGATCAGCGACGCCGGAAGATAAACCTCACAATATGATGTTTGAAAACCGAAAAAAGCATTTCATTTGATGGGATGTTTCAGTTTCCTGTGATATTGTAAACCTGCGAAAGATATGAAGCAGTATTATCTTTCGCCGAAGAAGTCACAAGTTTTGCTTCAGGCGGAGAGTGGATACGAGAGGAAAAGGAAAAAAATTCCCTCGAAAAAGTTTCCCTCAATAGCGAAAACCCTGTAAATCAAAGGAAGAACCTTGAAAACAGAATTGTTCCTCAACAGAAATGCTCCTCAAAATGTCCCTCGCAGACGTAACGATAGATGCATATCATAGGAGGGGATGCATGGTCTAACCATGTTCCATCATTTGTTCAGAAGCCGGCAAAATACAACAGATGTGCAGCTGCGCATTTTTCCCCTTGACAAATATCTTTTTTTCGCTATAATCATGCGAGTGAGCACCCCAACCTGCCGCATATGTGGAGAGTTGGCTGAGTGGTCTAAGGCGCACGACTGGAAATCGTGTGTGGGGTGATACCTCACCTAGGGTTCGAATCCCTAACTCTCCGCTTGGGAGCACAGTGATGTGCTCCTTTTCATATTCTGTTTTTCAGCAAGAAAAAACGGAGCAGATTGCGGCGGCTTCGGGGTGCTCGCAAAGAGAACGAGCTTATTGTTCAATTGCGGTACAAAATGCAGCACTGAAAAAAGAAAAAAGCCTGTAATAGTTGATATTACAGGGAGATCAGAAGTGCGGTCGACGGGACTTGAACCCGTACCCATTGCTGGACACGCCCCTCAAACGTGCGCGTATGCCGATTCCGCCACGGCCGCAGGTCAGAACAGGGCATATTATAATCAGGTGAATTGGATTTGTCAAGATGATTTGACGGAAAGAAAAAATGCTGATAAGCTACAGGATCAAAGAACGGGAAGGAGATGAAGCAATGGGAAGGAAAAGGATCGGAATCCTGCTTTTATTTTTTCTGTTTCTCCTGACTGTTCATGGTATATCCGGTGCTCAGGGCGGGGAACTGAAGATCTCTGTTCCGGGAACCATCGCTGGATATCAGAGCAACCCGATCAATGTGGAGTCCCCGGAAGCAGGTATTCTCACGATCGAAATCCGGGACGAAAACACACTTTACAGACAGCTTATCAACGAAATCCCCGGGGGAAAAAGCCAGATCATCTGGGACGGGCTTGGATGGAACGAGGAACGGCTGGCGAGAAAGGATTTCCGTCTGTTTGCGACGATGACGGGGGAAAGCGGGCTTACCTACAACGCTGAGGTTACCGCTAGCGTCGGACAGCCAATTCAGGCTATTCTTTTTGCCCTTCCGAGTGATGGGACGGTTTATCTGGAGGAACCGGCGGAATGGTTTCTTGAGTTTAAGATGCTTTATACCGACCACCTGACCCTGCAGTTTTTCAGGGGGGAGAAAATGGTGCTCGAGGTCAGTCGTCAGGCCAAGGGCGGCCGGGTGAACCAACTGACATGGAAAGCGCTGATGGGAAACAAAAAACTGGAAACCGGCAAATACCGCGTCCGTGCTTCAGGCCAGCAGCATCCCTCCAATGCGAAAGAATTCATGGTTCGGGTTGAGGAAGGACATCGTCCGGTATTGCCCATCGAAGTGACGGGCGATATCATGCCAGACCGTGACGATACGGACGAGGAAATCTGGGCCAAGATGATGGCACCTGCAACAATCATTAACATCCCGAACGTGAGCCATCAGCGTGTATACCGGGAGCCGGACATAAAGAGCCGGGTGCTGGGAACGCTTCACGGACAGAGCCAGAGTCTTTCTGTGATGGAAATCGCGGAAAACTGGGTACGGATACGGGCATGGAATCACGAAAAAGGAGCACTGGTCGAGGGCTGGGTTCCGAAAAAAAATCTGAAGGCTGTCCGGCCCCAGGAGCAATATGGGCTGCTGATCGATAAGAAGAAGCAGACACTGACACTCTTTGAGGCCGGAAAACGGGTCGATACCCTGCTGGTTTCCACCGGAAGAATGAAAAAAGGGGAACTCTATCAGGAAACGGCGGCAGGAAGCTTTCTGACGGATGAGCACATGTCTGACTACTCCACGAACGGACTGAAGTATGATTTTGTGATTCGTTATGATGGGGGAAACCTGCTGCATCAGATTCCTTATTCCTGGAGTGAAAGCGGGAAAAAGGACATGATTCCCGGGGAGGTCTATCTGGGAACGAAGGCTTCACACGCTTGTATCCGGATCCAGGAGAAGCCCAGCGAAACGGGGATCAACGCATACTGGTTCTGGACACACCTGCCATATCACACGCGGGTGATCGTGCTTGACGATCCGGAGGAACGGGAAAAGCTGGAAAGCATTGTGTCCGGGAACACTCCTGATCTTGAAAAGGGACTGGCAGACGCATGGCGCGTCGAACCCGAAACCGGAGAGACGGACAGCATTACGATTACTTTCGGCGGTGATGCGGTGCTTGGCGGACGGGAAAGCTACTACGGGCTGGCGGAGGGATTTCCGTCCACGATTGAGAAGCATGGCCTGGAATGGCCCTTCGAGAAACTCCGGTCTGTTTTCGCCAATGATGATCTGACCAGCGTGAATCTCGAATGCGTACTGAAGGATGACGCTGCAGGCGAGGATCTGGAGAAAGCATGGAGATTCCGGGGGAAAACGGAATATGCCGGG
>JAEEGL011535901.1_pt1 | contig 14192 bp, 11 predicted proteins | sample 9134231 | NCBI WGS metagenome assembly JAEEGL01 (sample SAMN16246548, study PRJNA631951) | gut metagenome | biome: gut microbiome; feature: rumen; material: fiber-attached | host: Bos | place: Iran: Karaj | collected 2018-10 | reverse complement strand
TTTACGCACCGACACATATCCTTGAGGCTCATTGCCCAACCAGGCAATGTAATAAGTATGCCCCTGAGACACCTGCCCCTCCAGATTAGGAATGGAATACATCCAATCCATCATATATTCCATCTGCTCCGGTGAGAGAATAGTCTTATACGTATTACGGAACACCACCTCCGCCATCTCATGAATGGTTTGAAGGTCATCCTTGCCAGCGCGTCTTATAAAAATATCCATTACCTGAAAGTTTAAGGCAAAAGTACAACAAAAGCACAAAAGATAATAGGAATGCCTCTCTTTGCACCAAACTTCCCAGTTGCAGTAGCAGAGTATACGGTTTGGGGACCATCAGTGAAGGGCGTAAGCGGAGCGCCATGGAAGCCCCGTTAAGAACGGCACTTGTCCGCGCCCCGTTAGACACCTTCAGGTGGCTAAAAGGGGTAAGTTTGCCGTTTAGGGGCTGTAGTGAGCGCGCAGTAGCCCGGAACGTTGCGTCCTCAAACCGTATACTCTGCGGTGTTTACAAAACAAAGAGAGCCACCCCAATTATCATCCATTCCAAGAATTTGCAGTAAATTTGTAGTTTGTATGGACTTTAGGTATGATGTGATAGTTATAGGCGCGGGGCATGCAGGTTGTGAAGCCGCCGCCGCTGCCGCCCAGATGGGTTCCAAGACCTGTCTGATAACCATGGACATGAACAAAATTGCCCAAATGAGCTGTAATCCAGCCGTTGGCGGAATAGCTAAAGGTCAGATTGTCAGAGAGATAGACGCACTTGGAGGCCATATGGGACTTGTCACTGACCGCACAGCCATACAGTTCCGCATACTGAACCGCTCCAAAGGCCCCGCCATGTGGAGCCCCCGAGCACAGTGCGACCGAGCCAAATTCATCTGGGCCTGGCGCAGTGTCCTGGAGAACCAACCCAACCTGAACATCTGGCAGGACACAGTGACCGAATTGCTGGTAAAAGACGGCCAAGTAATTGGTTTAAAGACACTTGAGGGTGCCGAGTTCTCTTGTAAATGCGTAGTCCTTACCGCCGGAACATTCCTGAACGGACTGATGCACATAGGCCGCGTAACCATGCCAGGCGGACGCATATCGGAACCCGCATCATACCTGCTTACAGAGTCCATAACCCGTCACGGAATACGTACCGGCCGCATGAAAACCGGCACACCCGTGCGTATAGACAAGCGCAGCGTCCACTTTGAGGATATGGAACGCCAGGACGGCGAGAACGATTTCCACCGTTTCTCATTCATGGGATCTGAGCGTCATCTCAAACAGATGTGCTGCTGGACCACATATACAAATGAAAAAGTCCATGAGGTGCTCAAGTCCGGACTGGCCGACTCCCCCCTGTTTAACGGACAGATAAAGAGCATCGGCCCCAGATACTGCCCCAGCATAGAGACCAAGCTTGTAACGTTCCCAGATAAGGACCAGCATCAGCTGTTCCTGGAGCCGGAGGGCGAGGATACCAACGAGATGTACCTGAACGGATTCTCATCATCCATGCCGATGGATGTCCAGATCCGCGCGCTCAAGGAGATTCCGGCGTTCCGCGACCTGGTGATTTACCGTCCCGGTTACGCTATAGAATATGACTATTTTGATCCTACACAGCTTAAGCACACACTTGAGTCAAAAGTGGTATCGGGACTGTTTATGGCCGGACAGGTAAATGGTACCACCGGTTATGAGGAAGCCGGCGGACAGGGCATTCTGGCCGGTATAAACGCCCACATAAGCTGCCATGGCGGGGCTCCGTTTACACTGGCCCGTGATGAGGCTTACATAGGCGTGCTGGTGGATGACCTTATAACCAAAGGTGTTGATGAGCCTTACCGTATGTTTACATCAAGGGCCGAATTCAGGATTCTGCTACGGCAGGACGATGCCGACCTGCGCCTGACCGGGCGGGCTTACGACATAGGCCTGGCCACCAGGGAGCGCTATGACAAGATGTGCACCAAATGCAACGAGATAAACCGCATAGTGGATTTTGCCAAGGGATTCTCTGTAAAACCGGCTCTGATTAATGACGCCCTTGAACAACTTGGCACCACACCGTTGCGTGAGGGGTGCAAGCTGGCCGACCTTATTGAAAGGCCGCAACTTACTCTCAACAACCTGTCAGAACATATCAAGGCTCTTAAAACCGAGCTTGACAAGACCGAGCCGGAGCGCAGGGAGGAGATTGTAGAGGCATCCGAGATCCTGATGAAATACAGCGGCTATATCAGCCGGGAGCGCCTTATTGCAGACAAGATGAAACGGCTTGAGGATATACGTATCAAAGGACGCTTTGATTATAACACGCTACAGTCTCTGTCTACCGAGTGCAGACAGAAACTGATTAAACACGACCCCGAAACACTGGCCGAAGCAAGCCGCATACCAGGCGTATCGCCCAGCGACATCAACGTTTTGTTGGTGTTACTCAACAGATAACAACAAAAATGTTCCACGTGAAACAATTTTAATGATATGAGTAAAGAGACACTGATCAGCCACTTGCGCAACATTCCTGATTACCCCATGGTGGGTGTACAGTTCAAGGATGTAACATCATGGTTAATGAATCCCGATGACATGAAAGAGATTGTGGATTCACTCTATGAGATGTACAAGGATAAAGGCATTACGAAGGTGTGCGGCATAGAATCAAGAGGATTCATAATAGGTGCTGCACTGGCTTATAAACTGAATGCTGGCTTTATTCCAATACGTAAACCAGGTAAGCTTCCATACGAGAAAGTAAGTATAGAATACAAGAAAGAGTATGGTTTTGACCGCGTTGAGATGCATAAGGACTCAATAAATAGCGATGACGTGGTACTTATAAATGACGATCTGCTGGCTACGGGAGGTACACTCACGGCATCATACGAGCTGGTAAAGAAGTTCAACCCCAAAAAGGTGTTTATCAACACCATTATAGAGCTGACCAACTTCCACTCTAAGGAAAAATTCCCTAAGGAGTGTACCATAGACAGTTTTATTGCTATTGACGAATTTGACGGAATACAGTAATTGAAAGGCAGGGAAGCATACGAGAAACATCTTAAACTGATTGTCCAGAACCTACCCGAGAAACCGGGTTGCTACCAGTATCTGGACGAGCAGGGTACTGTCATATACGTAGGTAAGGCCAAAAACCTTAAACGCAGGGTCTCATCATACTTTATCAAGGAGAACCAGACAGACAAGACCCGTATGCTTGTAAGCAGGATATCGGACCTGAAATATATTGTCGTAGAGACGGAGTGGGATGCCTTCCTACTGGAAAACAACCTGATAAAACGTTATAAACCACGTTACAACATACTCCTTAAGGACGATAAGACATATCCGTCAATCTGTATTACTAAAGAAGAGTTTCCAAGAGTTTTCAAGACCCGAAAGATAATACGCAACGGATCGGAGTACTATGGCCCTTACAGTCACGTAGGAACACTTAACGGATTGCTTCAGATAATATCCGAGGCATACAGGATAAGAACCTGCCGGTTACCACTTACAGCAGATGCTATAAAGGCCGGAAAATTCAGGGAGTGTCTGGAATATCATATAAAAAAGTGCCCTGCACCATGTCTGGGCAGCATTTCCAAAGAGGACTATAACGCTCAGATTGCCGAAATAAGGGAAATTCTGAAGGGCCGGAGCCAGGAACTTACGCGCCGGATGATGCAGGATATGAAATCTCTGGCATCGGATATGCGTTTTGAAGAGGCTCAGGCCATCAAAGTAAAGTATGACACCATAATGGAGTTCCGCGAGCGGAGTCGGGTAGTTGATACTGGGCTGGACAATGTGGATGTCTATAGCATTGATCAGGACGAGGATGTGGTATTTGTTAATTATCTGCACGTATCGGGAGGATGCATAAACCAGGCGTTTACTTTTGAGTACAAGCGCAAGATGGACGAGACTCTTGAGGAGATGCTTATGCTGGCCATAGTTGAGATGAGGGGCAGATATCACAGCACCGCCCGTGAGATAATAGTTCCGTTCATGCCCGAGACAGAATACAACGGAGTGACCTGGACAGTACCACAAAAGGGTGAAAAGAAAAAACTTCTGGAGCTATCGGCACTTAACGTTAAACAGTACAGGGCCGACCGACTTAAACGCAGCTGCAAACTCAAGCCCGAACAGAAACACACCATGCTTATGAAAGAGCTTGGAAACTTGCTGGGAATGGACAAGACACCTTTCAGGATAGAGTGCTTTGACAACTCACACATTTCGGGAACCGATGCGGTAGCAGCATGTGTAGTCTACCAAAACGGCAAACCCAGCAGAAAGGATTACAGGCTGTACAATATCAAGAGCGGAGCAGGAGGGGATGACTATGGCTCCATGTATGAAGTAATGATGCGCCGATGGATGCGCGCTTTGGAAGAAGGCAATCCTATGCCGGACCTGGTTATAGTAGACGGTGGTAAAGGACAGATGTCAGTAGCAAAGGAAGTCGTTGATAACCTGCAGATTAGCATTAATATAGCAGGTCTGGTCAAGAATGACAGACACAAGACATCCGGACTGCTTTACGGATTCCCTCAACTGGAGGTTGGAGTAAAACCGGACAGTGAACTGTTCAGACTCTTGGAGCAGATGCAGGAAGAGGTTCACCGGGTGGCCATATCGTTCCACAAGAAGAAACGCAGCAAGCGTCAGACTCACTCCGAACTTACAGATATTAAGGGAATTGGAGAGAATACTGCCACTGCACTGATCAAGAGGTTCAAAAGCGTGAAGAGGATAAGAGAGGCCAGTCTTGAAGAACTGACATCCGAAATCGGTAAATCCAAGGCAGAAACAATCTATAACTGGTATCACAAATGAGAGCGGTAATACAGAGAGTTGCAGAGGCCTGCGTCAAGGTTGATGGACGGGTCACGGGGTCTATAGGAAAAGGTCTGCTTATACTTGTCGGAATAGAGGATGCTGATACTCAAGAGGATATAGACTGGCTCACCAAAAAGATAGTCGGGCTGAGGATTTTTGACGATGAAAACGGAGTTATGAACCTATCGGTCATGGACATAGGAGGCAGTATCCTGGCTGTGAGCCAGTTTACACTCATGGCCAGTACCAAGAAAGGAAACCGACCATCGTACATACGGGCATCAAAAGGTGATTTTGCCCAGCCTATGTATGAAAAATTCTGTCTGGCACTTGAACAGGAATCAGGAAAGAAAACAGAAAAGGGTATATTTGGTGCGGATATGAAGGTATCACTCTTGAATGACGGTCCGGTAACAATTATTATGGATACAAAAAACAAGGAATAATATGGAGTATTACGATGATTTGGAACAAAACCAGGTAAATGAACCCACAACGGACAAGTTTAGCCAGGCTTTCAGCAAGTACAACATGAATGTAGACTCGGCATGGGTAAAATCTGTCATTGAAAAGGCTAAAAAAGAGATTCTTTCAGGATCAGACAAGGAGACCCTGAAAAAGATATTCAGTTGCATAGACCTGACCACACTCAAGCCTACAGATAATGAAGATACTGTTCTTGCATTTGTTGAGAAAGTAAATATAATGGAAGACAAGTACCCTGACATTCCATCGGTTGCATCCATATGCGTATATCCTTGCTTTGCTCAGTTAGTAAGCCGTTCACTTGAGGTTGAGAGTGTCAGGACTTGCTGTGTATCAGGAGGTTTCCCGTCGGCACAGACTTTCTTTGAGGTCAAGATTGCCGAGACATCACTGGCAATACATGACGGAGCCGATGAGATAGATATTGTACAGAATGCAGGCCGTATCCTTAATGAGGACTATGAAACACTGGCCGAGGAGACAGACGAACTGAAAGCCGTATGCGCAGACAAGACCCTTAAGGTAATCCTTGAAACAGGAGCCCTGGGAACACTTGACAACGTAAAGAAAGCTGCTCTTATAGCAATGTATTCCGGTGCTGATTTCATCAAGACTTCAACCGGCAAGGAGGTTCCAGGGGCAGATCCTGAATCATTCTGCGTTATGTGCAAGACTGTGCGCGAATATGCCGATGAAACCGGACGCAATGTAGGTGTAAAAGCCGCCGGAGGTATAAGCACTGTGGATGATGCTCTGCTCTACTGGACCATCGCCAAGATAGTACTGGGCAAAGACTGGCTCAATAATACCCGCTTCCGCATAGGTGCCAGCCGCCTGGCAGACACGCTTCTGGACGAAATCACTAAGTAAAAACCGTAAAAGGGAATCTTCAGTGTTATTTGGAGCGGTTGATGATTAGCTCCAGATAGGCGGTGAAGGCAGCTCGGAGGGATTCTTCCATTTGGGTGGGGAGAGCTTTCAGAGCTTGGGTTTTTAAGTCTTGCATCTTTTGGATGGCGTAGTCTATTCCTCCGTTGGAAAGGGTGTATTCGGTTACTTCACGGATCTGCTGCGGGGTGGCAGTGAGGGAACGGATGGCTTTAATATGCGCCGTCCAGTCGCGGTCGCTGTGATTAAGGGCGTAGATGGCCGGAAGAGTGAATTTACCTTCCTTGAGATCATTTCCTGAAGGCTTTCCGGTCTCCTGGCTGTTATGATAATCCAGGATATCGTCCATTATCTGGAAACATAGACCTGCAATGGTGCCGTAGGTACGGAACGCTTCAACCTGATCAGCTGAAGCACCGCTCAAAATGGCTGACAGTGTCGTGCAGGCAGCAAAAAGACTTGCCGTCTTACCGGTTATTATATCAAAATAAGCTTCCTCAGACAGAATATCACTGTTCAGAACATCCAGTTGGGTTATCTCTCCTTCGGACAAGGTCCCAATAAGCGCCGAGATGGCATTGACACACTCAAGATTCTGTGTAGCTACAACTTCCTGAAGGGATTTAGACACTATATAATCTCCCAGAAGTACGGCCAGACGGTTGTCAAAGGCTGCGTTGGCAGAGGTTTTACCGCGACGGGTCTCACTCTCATCAACAACATCATCGTGTATAAGACTTCCCTGATGTACTAGTTCCACAGCAGAAGCCAGATGGTAAACGCTGGCAGGAATATCCCTGTTAAGACATTTAGCTACCAGCAATACAAGCACCGGACGCATCATCTTGCCATTGCGCTGAAGCAGGAACTTGAGCAAAATATCAACGGCAGGATTGGGACTTGAAAACAGCGATGAATACTTGGATTTGAATTCACCGAACTCAGCCTCAATAGGCATCATTATCTGCTTTCTGTTATCCATATCTGCCGCAAAATTAACAATAAATGTCCGTTTCAGGAAAAAATTGTATTTTTACGTATCAATACAATCTCTCTTATGGATAAATTGTTTCTTCTTGATGCTTATGCGTTGATATACAGGGCATATTATGCTTTCCTGAAAGCCCCCAGAATCAATTCGAAAGGGTTCAACACATCGGCTGTACTGGGCTTTGTGAATACTCTGGAAGATATACTCGACAACGAGAAACCTACACATATAGGTGTTGCATTCGATCCCAAGGGAGGAACATTCCGGCATGAGCTCTACAAGGAGTACAAGGCACAGCGTGAAGAGACCCCTGAGGTAATACGGGAATCCGTACCAATCATCAAGCAGATATTGGAAGCTTACCGAATTCCTGTACTTGAAGTGGCCGGTTTTGAGGCTGATGACGTTATAGGGACATTGTCCAAAAAGGCCGATGAGAAGGGCATAACCACCTATATGATGACGCCAGACAAGGACTATTGCCAATTGGTGACAGAGAAGGCTCTGATATTCCGCCCACGATACGGCAACAACGGTTATGAGATAATGGGCCCTGAGGAGGTAAAACAGAAATACGGACTTGAAAATACCAGTCAGGTGATTGATATGCTGGGACTGATGGGCGACAGTTCGGATAACATTCCAGGCTGTCCCGGCATCGGCGAAAAGACAGCTGTCAGACTGATCTCGGAATTTGGAGGAATAGACGGTCTTCTGGCCAATACGGACAAACTGAAAGGAGCACTCAAGGAAAAAGTTGAAAATAACACAGACCAGATAAAATTCAGCCGTCTGCTGGCAACAATAAGGACAGATGTTCCTATTGAACTTGATATGGAGTCACTCAAATATCAAGGACCCGATGAACAGAAACTCTACCCGATTTTTGAGGACCTGGAGTTTCGGACTCTGATGAATAAGGTAAAAAACAAACAGGTTGCCGTATCGTCACTTTCACCGACCCGTAATGAGGACGGTGAGAAAGATCAGACAGTTCTGCCTAAACAGTCCAGAAATGACGGATTTCACGGCGATCTCTTTGACTTATTCCAGCCGGATGCACAGCCTGCTCAGGAATTTTCAAATCTCAAGGACATAAAAAACACTCAGCATAACTACTATCTGATTGAGACTGAAAAAGATGCTGAAACGTTAGCCCATAAAATGGCTGCACAGGATTTTTTCTGTTTTGACACCGAAACCACCGGAACCGATGCAATTCAGGCACAAATTGTAGGATTAAGCATAGCATTAAGGGAACATGAGGCATGGTATGTTGCTATGCCATCGGATAAGGAGGGAAAGCAGCGGATGCTTGAAATTTTCCGTCCGGTATTTGAAAATCCGTCAACACTTAAGATAGGTCAGAACATAAAATATGACATACTGATTCTGGGTAACTATGGTATCAGGGTTGAGGGAACTCTGTTTGACACCATGATTGCACATTACCTGCTTCAGCCCGAACTCCGTCACAATATGGATTACCTGGCAGAGATTTATCTTAACTACAGGACAATCCATATTGAGGAACTGATAGGAGAGAAAGGCCGTAACCAAAAGAATATGGCTGACCTCAGTCCCGCTGCTGTATACGAATATGCATGCGAAGATGCCGATGTCACTCTCCAACTTAAGAACATACTGGAGAAAGAGTTGGATAAAGACGGAACAACACCTCTTTTCCGTGATGTCGAGATGCCTCTTGTACAGGTACTGGCCTATATGGAACGCAACGGTGCCATGATAGATCCTGCAGCACTTGCCGAAACTTCAAGGAACTTTACAAAAAGGATGGAGGTTCTTGAAAAACAGATATATCAAGAGGCTGGGGGAGCACAATTCAACATTCTCTCACCAAAGCAGGTTGGCGATATTCTGTTTGACAGGATGAAGATTGTAGATAAACCCAAGAAAACCAAGACCGGACAGTATGTAACATCAGAAGATGTTTTGGAATCATTGAGAGCAGAACATAAGATAGTGGATCTTATCCTACAGTATCGTGGACTGAAGAAACTGCTGGGTACCTATGTCGATGCATTGCCCGGGCTGGTAAATCCCGGCACAGGTAAGATTCATACATCATACAACCAGACAGTTACGGCAACAGGCAGGTTAAGTTCCAGTAACCCTAACCTTCAGAACATTCCGGTACGTGATGAAGACGGTAAGGAGGTGCGCAAGGCATTTATTCCGGAACCTGGTTGCAGGTTCTTCAGTGCCGACTATTCACAGATTGAACTCAGGATCATGGCTCACCTCAGTAAGGACCAGAATATGATTGAAGATTTCAGGTTGGGACATGATATACATGCTGCAACTGCCGCCAAGGTTTTCCATAAACCTATCGATCAGGTAACCAAAACTGAACGAAGCAAAGCCAAGACAGCCAATTTCGGCATTATATACGGTATTTCAGCCTTTGGTCTGGCACAACGGATGGGAGTGAGCCGCACTGAGGCCAAGGAACTCATTGAAAACTATTTCAAGACATATAGCGGAATAAAGAACTATATGGACCATTCAATAGAGGAGGCCCGTACCAAAGGTTATATAGAAACTGTTCTTAAACGTAAGCGTTATCTGCCCGATATAAATTCACATAATGCTACAGTCCGCGGTTTTGCTGAACGTAACGCAATAAACGCTCCTATTCAGGGAAGTGCAGCCGATATCATAAAGATTGCCATGATTGCCATTTACAGGAGATTCCGTCAGGAGAACATAAAATCAACAATGATACTGCAGGTTCATGATGAACTAAATTTCAATGTAGTTCCAGGCGAAGAACAGAAGGTTGAAACTATTGTAATAGAAGAGATGCAGAAAGCCTGGCCGATGTCAGTACCGCTTATTGCTGATTGCGGTTGGGGCGCCAACTGGCTTGAAGCTCACTAGAAAATATCCTTTAGCTGACGGGCAAATTCCCATATAACCAATCCGGCACTCACTGATACGTTCAGCGAGTGCTTTGTTCCGTATTGAGGTATTTCAAGAGACATTTTACAAAAATCAACTACGGTCTGCTGAACACCTTTTACCTCATTACCTAAAACTAGTGCATATCTTTTATTCTTGTCAACTATAAAATTGTCAAGTTTGATGCTATCTTCAACCTGTTCGACTGCTATTGTCACATAACCTTTTGTATTCAGTTCTTTGACAACATCTGCACAATTATCAGAATAAACCCAATCAACACTTTGCTCGGCTCCCAGAGCTGTTTTATGTATCTCAACAAGATTGTTGTCAGGAGTGGCGGTTATACCACAAAGAATTATACGTTCTACCCTGAATGCATCGGATGTGCGGAATACTGAACCTACGTTGTAAAGGCTACGGACATCATCCAATATTACAGTGACAGGAAGTTTATTGCTGTTCTTATACATTTCAGCATCCATCCGACCTAATTCAGTAACATTCAGTTTTCTCATAAATGACCTTTGTTTACTGTGTAAAAGTAGTTCATTTTATGGTTTTACCTGTTTATAACAACATAAAAATATGTTGATAAAAGAAATAAAAAAAAGGCGTATCTCTTTTGGAACATTAGATTCTATTCACGTATTGAAAAAATATGGAGAAGAGTGTGTAGATAACCCACTTTTTTTATTCCTAATTTCAAACCGGATATCAACATGTTATGAATTCAAAAATGACCGGTAATTAATTACAGATAGTTGTAAACACTCTGTTTATAATTATATAAATAATTGATTTCTAATTAATTAAAAAATATTAAAGCTGTTGATAACAATTAAGTTGATGTTAATAAAAAAAAGTCCTTTAAAAAGACGGAAAATATCAACAGTTTCAACAACAAATAAGAACAATTAGATTTTAAAAAAATAAGAAACATAAGTAATCATATTATCTGATTACAGTTATGGATACGCTTTCACTCTTTTTGTTGTCAACGTCTGTTACTACAGCGTGATAAACTCCTGATGGAACAGGTCTGCCATTAATATCAGTCAAGTTCCAGCTGTATGATCCTCCGTTGGAAATACCTTGATGTACAAGTCTTCCTGAATTGGATAATATTCGTACTGTAGTTTCGGATGTAAGACCGGTTATGGTTACATATCCGTCAAAATCGGTTTTTACAGGATTTGGATAAACAGTGATATTTGATTCTGAGAGGTTTTCTTCAGGGTCCCTGGCCTGACCTCCATATTCGACCATTCCAAGGTTTGTACCAAAGAATAAAGAGCCATTCTGACCATTTTCTGTTATGCTTAGGATATTGTTTGAAGGAAGCGGACTGTTTTGTGTGGTAAAATGTTCCAATGTCTGCTTACCGTCGGCACTTAGAAGAAAAACTCCGTCATCAAGTGTACCTATCCATTTACGGTTTCCCTGATCTATATAGATAGCTGTTGTATATACGCCGTTGAACAGATAATCTGCAAGATTTGAATCATCATTACGTGATATTTTGATTCTCTCAAATATAGGATTAGGATTATCTATGAAATCATCAGGCTGTTTAAGAATATATATACCCTTATCAGTTCCTATCCACATCTTACCGTCAAGGTCAACTTCATAAAAGTATATATATGAAATCTCATCGGTAATACCGTCCTGATTTCTGAAATAAGGACCTGAAAACCTTATCTTGTCATCTGTATTATCTTGTATTGTACCGTTCAGATCTATACAGACAAGTCCTGCAAAATATCTTGATGAATTAATCCAAAGTTTTCCGTGATGATCAAATCTGAGTTGTTTGAATGTTGGTAATCCTGCTATTTCACTATAATACAATCCAAACCACTTTCCGTCTGGCTGAAGCACTTTTATTATTGTATCTATCTCATTGTTTGCCATCCATAGATTACCTTTTGTATCATATTGGAGCGCACTTACGCGGACGTAATTATTTCTTTCATATTCTGTATTTTTCAGGATACTTTCCAGTCCGCTGTTATTCCAGGTATGTAATTTGATAAAGTTGTTGTCTCTGAACTCATAAAGACCTTGTCCCATAGAACCGACAAAGATATGATTCCGGTCATTAGGATCCTGAACAGCTTCTGTGAGATTAAGGTATTTGACTCCTGTCTCTGATTCTATATCTTCATCAAGCGAAATCCATCTGTCATTCTCGTAAATCATGATTGTACCGGGATAATCTATGCCGGAATAGTTGTGACAACCTCCGACAACAAGCAATCTGCCATTTTCAGGCCACGATACGGAATGAAACCAATTACGTCTTGGGCTGTTAGGTTTAATAGGTAGGGATTTGCAAATGATAACGTCATCAGTTATCTGATAATGGATAAGTCCGTCATAACCCTGACTCAACCACCAATCGTTACCGTCGGTCAATACATCATTTATATGAGATTTAAAAGTATATTCTTTATAGTCGGAATACGTTTCATAAACTGAAATCACACTATCCTGAATTATGGCCAGACTATTGTTCTCTATAAATGAGACTGCGTTTACATTATCCCTGACATCCGTAAGTGATGCGTTTGTATGATTTATTGTCCATACATGGTTATCGAATGATAGTCCTGAAAGTTTCCCGTCAAACACAAACAGATGTCTGAACTTTAAGTTCATGAAAAGTTTCCAATTAGCCTTGTCCAGTAGATTGTCTTTTTTAAGTCCTATATAAATGCCGTTATCGGTACTGCAAAAGAGAGAATCACCGAAAGAAACAGATGTATTGACAGCCGATTCAAAACGGTATGTCGTAGTTATCTCCCTACGGTTAATATTAAAGATCACAAGTCCGGCACTTGTTGAAATGTAAGCGGAATTTCCATCTATCCTGAGTTCGTTGATGCTTACTCCTATAACACTGTTCTTAAGGTCAGTACAGTTATATATGGTTTCATCACTGTAGAGTATGTCAATGTTACCGTTTGAGTAGACCAGAATAACGGCATCTTCAGTCTGGCAGTATCCCATTTCGGCAATATCGGTATCACTTAATCCTCCTACCTTATCTATTGTATAGAGAGCATTGTCCGAAGGATCATAGAAATATAAAGCACCTTCGCTCAATACAAAAATGTTTCCGAAAGCCTTTACTGCATGAGTAGCATTATTATAAGCCGGATGCGCTCTCCAGGTTCCTACCGGAATACCTGCATAGGCCATATTAAAAGGCAAAAGGAGCATTACCGCAGCGATTGCGATAATGGCTCCTCTTGTCAGTTTCTTTATCATAACGTTTTAAGATAATCTGCCAGTTTCCTTACGGCTCGTCCACGGTGACTCACCTGATTCTTGTTTTCAGGACTCATCTGTGAGAATGTCTCGGTAAAGCCGTCCGGTATGAACAGTGGATCATATCCGAATCCTGACTCTCCGTAATGACGCTCGGTTGCTATCCTTCCTGTCACTATTCCTTCAAACAGAACTTCCTGTCCGTTAAGTAATAACGCAACAACTGTCCTAAATTGTGCACTGCGGTCCGGTTTTTTTTCAAGTTCCTGCAGCAGTTTGGTCATATTGGCCTCCGAGTCATGGTCTCCTGCGTAGCGGGCCGAATGAACTCCCGGTGCTCCACCAAGTGCCTTTACCTCAAGTCCGGTATCATCGGCAAAACAGTCATAGCCGTAATGCTCCTTGACGTAACGGGCTTTCTGAAGGGCATTGTCCTGAAAGGTGTTGCCGGTCTCGGGGATATCGTCGTGGCAGTTTATGTCACTGAGTGACAGCACCTCAAAGCGGTCGCCAAGTATCTGGCGTACCTCTTCCAGCTTATGGGCGTTATTGGTTGCAAAAACCAGTCTCATGCTGCTTAGAGAACTATGTTCACAATCTTGCGCGGTACCACAATCACCTTGCGGATGGTCTGGCCGTTTATGTACCCTAAAGCCTTCTCATTGGCCAGAACGGCATCCTGAATCTGCTGCTGGGTGGCATCGGCCGGGAAATCCATTGTAAAGCGGGTCTTGCCGTTGAATGAGATGGAGTAGGTTATGCTGTCCTCCTT
>JAEEGL017185854.1_pt1 | contig 14193 bp, 18 predicted proteins | sample 9134231 | NCBI WGS metagenome assembly JAEEGL01 (sample SAMN16246548, study PRJNA631951) | gut metagenome | biome: gut microbiome; feature: rumen; material: fiber-attached | host: Bos | place: Iran: Karaj | collected 2018-10 | reverse complement strand
CGGTCGAGTCTTATGATTATCGCCATGGCTGCCTCCTTAGATAAAGCTGTTAACGTCTTCCTGAAGATCGAGGCCTTTTTGGAAGATGAATGCGATCAGGGCGATGACTGCGGATATCGCGAACATGTACCATGAGGTGATATCAAAGGTTGAGCTGTAGTAATCGAACCTGATAAATGACATCACCATTCTTACCATACCGGGAAGCACTGCGAGAAGGAGCTGCAGGAGAGAGATGAGCTTTACACGGTTTATGTTTTCTTTTGTAAAAGGTGTTGAGTCGACCGAATTCTTCGCGATGAGGATCACAACAAGGAGCATCGCACAGAGTATCACCGTGTAGGTCAGTTTCGATGCATCGTCAATGAGAGTGCAGTACTTGTAATCGGTGTTGCCGTTATCATCGGTGAGGCTGTACCTGTTGTAGTCGATGCTGCAATATTCCTCGCCCGCAACATAGAGCCTGTAGATCTTACCCTGTGTTGCAAAGGTCTCATCATTTTCTAATCTGACCTCATATGCGCTGCTGTCGGTCGTCGCATCGATGATCAGACTGTAAAGCGAAAAGAAAACCATTATCGCAAGCATGAAAGCAAAAGCGTTTGCGATGTTTAATGTCCTTCTTCTTTTCTTATCTGCCATATTCTTTTCCGCTATTTTATTCTCGCTCATAAAAACCTCCGAATCATTTAAAGCGTTACTTTAAAAATTTAAGTTCTGAGTTGATATTAACACGCTCTTTTAAAGCGTGTCAAGAAAAATTTAAAGTTTTACTTTAAATCGTTTTCGGAAATCATTTTGCACAAATGCTTTTAACATTCAGAATCACTGGTTTTTGGTTTAGTGAAGCGTTTGTTGCGGCTGCTTCTGCAGTTGATTTTCAGTAGTTTTAACACTTGTTTTTGGAGAAATAAAAAGATTATAGTTCTGAAATCTAATCGGTTATTTTGAAGCCATTGACACCATATATGGTGTCATATATTATTTGAATGGAGGTAATAAATGTCTCAGTTTGACAAGTTGCTTCTGCGGATTTATATGCTCGATAAGAATCTGCGTTTTGATGACTTGAAGAAAGTTCTTGAACATTATGGCTATGTTATGAAAGGTTCTTCTTCCGGCGGTAGTCATAAAACATTTCGAAAATCCGGGAGTCCACCCATCACAATACCTCGGCATGATCCTATTAAGGCTGTATATGTTGAGATGGTAAAAGAGATTGTGGAGCGTGAGGAGGAAAACAATGAAGAAAAAGAAAAATGTTGAATACTATATGTCACTTCCATATCGTATGGAAATATATCCTGATGTGGTGGAAGGCGGATATACTGCGGCATATCCGGATCTTCCCGGATGTTTGACATGTGCTGAAACAATTGAAGATCTTATTAAGAATGCAAATAATGCAAAAAGAGAATGGATTACTGCTTCGCTCGAAGAAGGATACGAGATAGCTGAACCTGAACCTGTAACAGACCTGTCGGAGTATTCAGGACAGTTTAAGATCAGAATGCCCAGGACTCTTCACAGATCACTGGTGCTTAATGCAAAAAAAGAAGGTATAAGCATGAATCAATATTGCATATACCTCCTTTCCAAAAACAATCCGACTACTTATTCATATTGAAATAAAAATGCCTCTCTCGTCTGCATACGAGAGAGGCGTGGCTCGTAAGAGCTAAATCTCAACCTCGGAGGCATCCACTAATGAGTGGATCCATCCTTTATTATCTTATCATATTTCACCGCAACATAAAATGCCGCGAAGATCATGAGAGGGTAGTAGAGGTATCCCAGGATATCGATAATGGTGAGGGCAAGACTGTCTTCCGGAAATCCGAAGAAGAAATTATCGATCCTGATAATGGTATCCCATATCGCATGAATGGCCATGAGGAGCGGAAGATTCTTCGAGAGAAGGAACACCGCTGCCATTAAGAATCCCCAGATCGCGCAGCTTGCAACCTGAACAAGCGTATCGGCTATGCTCTGTCCGAAAAAGAAATTCAGGCCGTGGCTCAGTCCGAAAAGTGCACCTGAGATAAGGACAGTCTTTACCCTGCCTTTGCCGGTGTTACACATATACCTGACCATTCCTGCCAGACATAAGACTCTTACGGATTCCTCAAACCAGCCGGTGAGAATCTGCTGCATGGTATTAAGGGGCCAGAGCCAGAGCAAACGGAAGGTGCATACGTTTGCAAAGAAAAGTTTTATGAGCTCAAGAAGAAGGAAGTATGCGAACGGCATCACATAGAGCCAGGTCTCTTTCGGGATCTTATTTGTAAAATGCTCCTTCAAAGAGAATGCACACATTTCTCTTTTGTAACAGAATACGATGAGGTAAAGCGCGGCTGCACCGAACACAAATCTGAGTATTCCGTCCACTACATATAATCTTACCTTTTCGTCAAATACTCCGAGAAACTGAAAGATTATCTCAGTCAAAAGAAAGAGTAAGTTGATCACTACGCCGAAGACTATAGGCATTACAATCTGTTTTTTCATTTTTCCCTCGCTTAATTCATATATCCGCAGGACGACCTTGAAGGAGCTTCTTCACCCGATTCGTAGTGCGCCCTGAATTCCATATTGATGTCGCGAATCTCGCGTTTTCCGTCGATGTAATCCTGATACATTTCCGCAAGACCCGCCATGCATCCGTCGCATGAACCGTTTACGTTTCCGATCGATTCAGCAACTATCTGCTCACGTTCTTCTCTTGTTGTTTCGCTTATAAGTATTCCCATATCTTTTACACCTTACAGGTTGTTTTCTCCCCACTTCTTAAGATCGAGAAGTATCGGAATAAGTGTCTTTGTTTTCTTGGAAAGAGAGTACTCAACACGTACCGGCATCTCATCATACTGCTTGCGGATGACGAGTCCGTCTGCTTCGAGTTCTTTTAATGACTGTGCGAGCATGGTATTTGTGATCCCGAAGACCGCACGCTTAAGATCGCCGTATCTTACCACCTCGTCACGGTCTATGACGCAGAGTATCATGATCTTCCATTTGCCGCCGACTATATCTATTACCTTCTTGAGGCCGCAGCCTTTTCCGCCGACGCCGTCACATAAGGGTTCCTTTTTACCCATAATTTTTCCCCCACTATAGTCAGTTTTTTCTTACCAGGTTAATTTATTTTGCGTACTTGATAAGTTTTCTATACCACATATAATAAACTTAGCAAGTGACAAAATCAAGTAAAAAGCATTTCAAAACAGAAAGGACGCGAAAGCGTAAACGGTGAAAATATGGAATACAGATTCACAAAAGAGAATTTTAACGACGAAGTAATAAAGAGCGATGTTCCCGTGCTGGTTGATTTCTATGCCGACTGGTGCGGCCCCTGCAAGATGATGATGCCCGTAGTCGAGGAACTTGCAAATGCTTATGAAGGCAGAGCCAAGGTCGGCAAGGTGAATGTCGATGAGCAGGGAGAACTTGCCGAGGAGTTCGGCGTAATGAGCATCCCCGCATTTGTGATCATCAAGAACGGTAAGGTCGTTGATCAGGCACTCGGTGCAATGGCCGGGGCTAAGCTCGAAGCAATGCTCACCGGAGCAATGTGATAAATCCTCTCTGAAGAAATGGCAGCCGCTTTTATGCGACTGCCATTTTAATTTTCTTATTCAAATGCGAATCTTATGTCTTCTTTTCCGGATATCATCCCGACGGGCCAGATCGATTCTCCGTCATCGGTCTCAGCGTGGATCGTGATGGAAGTGCCTGCCTCGGGAACCGTGAGACTGTAGCAGTGTATCTGTCCTTTGTCCAAAATGACTCCCTCGTTGCTTCCGAGATTGATGAAGGTTTCATCCTGCAGTGCAACGACATATACATAATCAAGGCCCTGTACTCCGTCCACGGCTTCGGGCTGATAGAAATCCCATGTATCATCCGAAGGAGGGTTGATCATGATCATCATTCTTGCACCCTGCGGAGCATAACTTATGAATTCCTTCCAGGTATCCACGCAGGCATGATGTCTGTAATCTGCAAATGCATAGATTGGATCGTTGTAACTGAAAGGTCTTTCGATAGACTCCACTACGGTATCGTTACATTTATTATCCTTCCAGTATGAGACGACCAGCTCGTTATTGTTCACTCCTTCAAAAGAAAGACCGTTTATCTCGTAGCCGTCGATCGATGCGATAGGATAGCCTTCGTAGTTGTAGATGGTATCCATATACGTATAGTAGGAATCCCATACATGATCACCGTGAATGAAGTTACAGCCCGAGAATTTCTTTTCCGGCCATGCCGTACGCATGTTGAAGACGACATAGTAATTGGCGTGGGGATTCTGATCCGTTCTCATGATCAGATAATCACCGAATATCTCATAATCAAGTATTGTTGTATTCTCGATACCGTAATCACTCAAGTAATAGGTGCAGTCGTTTATGATGAATTTTTCACCGTCGCACTCAACTTCCTGCTCAAGGGAATAAAGTTCATATACGCCGTATTCACTGCGGTCTGCCTGGACCATCCCGGTGACCTTGCCGTCGGATATCGTTACTTCATAGACGGTTAAAGGATAGTTTCTCGAGAGAGTTTCTTCCGAAAGAATACCTGTGAGATCCGCACCTGCTGAGATGGGATACCATACTGCTTCGGGATGATTTCTTTCGTCGAAATATGCGGCCATATATCTGAAGCCCGTATATTCCTTGGAGCCTTCAAATGCTACATCCTCAACTCTCTGAAGGCAGACAGAGCCTGAACTTGTCTCGTAAGCAAATGCATAGACCGTATCATCGGTTATGGAGTTGCTGATATAGTTAACATCATTATCCCTGGTAAAAACCCAGTTCATCGGATAGTCATAATCATCTGACTTTGGGCTTCTGAACACTTCATAACCGATGTTCGAACCACCGTTTCCGAGTTCTTCAAAATACATGTAATCCTTGCCGGCGCTCTGGGCGAGTCTGAAATTACCGGATGATGAATCTTCGTCGATCCAGCAATCGAATGCTGCTTCGAGTCCGGAGAGGGTGATGATGTAAGCGCTTATGCCTTCAAGCTTTTTGCCGAAAGGTTCCTGGAATACGATACTTCCTTCAACGGTCACATCGGTTTCAAGATATGTGAACTCTACCGCTCCGTCCCTGTCGATAGTGAGCTTGCCGTAAACTTCACCTGTTGCACGGTCGGTCAGATCCCACGTGCCCTTTACGAACTTGAGGACCGACTTGCTCGAAGAAAAATCGATCTCTTCGGGAGTGTACATGGGAGGCTCTTCAGTGGGCTCGTTATTGTCCCTGTCGTCCTCCTTGTCATCATCTTCTTCAATATCGGTATCGTCATCCGCAGTCTGGACATTCTGTGATGTGCAGGCACTGAGTGCAAGTGAAAAGACGACACCGAGGATCATCAGTTTCTTTAACAGTTTATTTTTCATAACTTTTTCTCCCTGCATAACAAAAAACAACATATTCATTATACAGTAAATATGGGGACAGTTACTTAAATTAATGAAATCTTAAATTTAAATTATTACTGCGGGATGTGTACGGTCTGCTACAGCTTCAGTATCATCGTTGCTATCCTGAAGTATGCAAGAAGCGAGAGAGCATCGACTATGGTGGTGATGAAGGGGCTTGCCATTACCGCGGGGTCGAAGCCGAGACGCTTTGCTCCGACGGGAAGCATACATCCGATGAGCATTGCCATAAGCACCGCTGCTATAAGGGTGAGGCAGATGGTGATGGCAACGGGAAGCTCAAGACGGTCGAACAAAAGGAGTTTTACAAGATTTGCAGCAGCAAGTGTCAGGCCGCAGAAGACTGCGACACGTATTTCTTTCCATATGACACCGGGTACATCACTGTACTCGATCTCTCCGAGTGAAAGTCCGCGGATGACGGTAACGGATGCCTGTCCGCCCGCATTACCGCCTGTATCCATCAGCATGGGAATGTAAGCGACGAGGATTGCGCATACGCTGAGTGCATCCTCGAAGGATTTGATGATCGCTCCGGTAAATGTGGCACTTACCATGAGAAGGAGCAGCCAGGGGATCCTCTTTTTATATGTCTCAAAGACGCCTGTCTTCATGTAGGCTTTGTCGGAGGGCACGATAGCTGCCATCTTTTCCATGTCCTCGGTAGCCTCTTCTTCCATGATGTCCACGATATCGTCGACGGTGATGATTCCGACAAGACGGTTTTCGTTGTCAACGACGGGCATGGTCGTAAAGTCGTACTTTTTGAACTGCTGTGCAACTTCCTCCTGGTCCATCAGGGTGTTCAGTGCGATGACGTTTTCATGCATGATATCGCCGATGATCTCATCATCTTCCGATAAAAGGAGATAGCGCAGCGCAACCGTTCCGAGCAGATGGCGTCCGCTGTCGAGGACATAGCAGACATTGATGGTCTCGGAATCCACACCGATCCTTCTGATCCTTTCTATTGCTTCTTTTACCGTGGAGCTTTCCTTGAGGTCTACGTACTCCACTGTCATTATGCTTCCCGCACTGTCTTCGGGATAGCGGAGCAGATGATTGATCTCACGGCGCGTGTCGGCATTTGCGTTTGCAAGGATACGCTTGACGATATTTGCAGGCATTTCCTCCATAAGGTCCGCAGCATCATCGGCCATCAGGTTATCGATAATGCCCGCAGCTTCCTTATCGGACATCGACTTGATTATCCTCTGCTGGATATCCGAATCAAGGTACGAGAAAACATCCGCAGCCTGATCCTTGGTCAGTATGCGGAAAAGCTTCAGCATATGCTCTTCGCTGAGATCCTCCATCCATGCGGCTATATCTGCATCGTTGTGTTCGGACAGACTCTCACGGAGCTTCGCATACTCCTTCTTTTCCAAGAGAGTAAGAAGCTCATCAAAAATATTCAATTCTTCCATCGTGCAACCTCCGTGATGACGGCAAAGCCCGCCCCACGATCCGGATGCAACTTAAATAAGGGAAGCCGGGTGGTGAGGCAGATCTGCCATGATCATATAATACGTACTTCGGGGAACAGAGTCTGTACTTCGACTGTCACCTGTCATATGATCACCACCCTTCTTTAGAGTTTTGGAATGATTATCAATTTCCGAGTTCATTCTATTCACGGAGCCTGTAAAAGTCAATAGTTTAGGGACATTGTCTGCGGGCTTTTTGTTGTGTCCGATTGGTGAAATCGTATATACTTATTGTTGTCGAAATCAGAATTTGTTATGGGAAAAACATGGCTATCTGGAATCCCTGGCATGGGTGCCAAAAACTGAGCCCCGGATGTGCAAATTGTTATGTGTACAGAAGGGATGAGAGCATCGGAAAGGATGCATCCATAGTCACTAAGACAGGTGATTACGACCTTCCGCTCAAGAAAAACAGGCAGGGTGAGTATAAGCTTACACCGGCTGACGGAACCGTGTTCGCATGTATGACTTCGGACTTCTTTCTTGATACTGCCGATGAGTGGCGCCCGGGAGTCTGGGATATGATCAGGGAGCGACGTGATCTTGATTTCTTTATCATCACCAAGAGGATCGACCGCTTCGAAGAATGCAAGCCTTCCGACTGGGGTGAAGGCTGGGACCACGTGGTTATATGCAGCACATGTGAGAACCAGGACATGGCCGATCACAGGATCCCGTTTTTGCTGAATGCTCCGATCAAACACAGAATGATCGCATCCGAGCCAATGCTCAGTGAACTTCATATCGAGAAGTATCTTGAGACGGGACTTATTGAGAAAGTTGTATGCGGAGGAGAATCCGGCCCCAAAGCCAGGCCGTGCGACTTTGAGTGGATCAAGGAAGTCCGAAGACAGTGTGTGGAATATGGAGTTGAGTTTTACTTTAAACAGACGGGTGCCCTTTTCATAAAAGACGGAAAGTCGTATCATATAGAACGTAAGTACCAGATGTCGCAGGCAAGAAAAGCCGGCATGGATTTTATTCCTTAAAATGAAAAGCGAATATAAGACCAGATCAAGAAACGCTATAATAGAATATCTCAAGAAGCATGCGGACACACGCTTTACCGCAAGGGACATCCTGAATGCGATAAATTCCGGCGGAGAGGAGCTCGACCGTTCGACCGTGTACCGCAACCTGGAACGCCTTGTTAACGAAGGCAGCCTGGTGAAATACAAAGAGGCCGATGTCAATGCGACGTGTTACCAATACTCCGAACAGCACGGTTCATGCCATGATCACATGCATGCACAGTGCAAGGGATGCGGCAAGATCTTCCATCTCGACAATTCGGTTCTCGGTAATGCATCGAAGAAGATAAAGAGCGAATACGGCATAGACATTGATTACGGCAAAACTGTCATCATCGGTGTTTGCGATAAATGTAAGAAAAAGAAAAAATAAAGAAAGTGAAATGACATCCGGAAGGGTGTCATTTTTTTTCTGAAAATAAATTGCAACATTGTTGCAAAAGTTATTGACAACTAACCGAGTGGAAATTATAATCTCAAATTGCGACTGTGTCGCAAATAAAACATATAACCGAAAGGATGAATAGATGGAGAACACATTAAGTCTTAAACGTGGACTGAAGGATGTCCTTCTGCCGAACGTGATGATGATCCTGACAACAGCGCTGGTATTTGCGGGTTTTTACTTTATCAAATCCTTGAGCGGCAATCTTGTCTGCAGCGTAAGTGAGGTCGGAGGCGAGGAGACCGATCCGACTCTGGGAAGGCTGATCTGCTGCCTTAGTTATTTATTCTTTTCGCTTCTTCTGGTATCCGCTTCCGAGAAGCTGTGGAAAGCAAAAGAAGAAAGAATGCTTCTGCCCTGGACAATGGCTGCACTCGGAGGAACGCTTCTCTGGACATCGATCGGAGAGTGCTCATGGCATTTCGGATTCAAGGTTTTGAGTGATGAGGGAATTGAACTGTTTACGAACTTTCCGAGGATAGAGTGCATTCAGGGAGTTCCTTTCTTTTTTCTGAGCATTCTGGTATTCGTTACCTGCTTTAAGAGATTCAGTTTTCCTTTTGCATCATATTTGCTTTCATTTATCGGAAACTGGTACGGACATCTGTGCATGATAGCCGCTTATCCGATAGCAAGAGCTCTCGGATGCACAATGGAGCTCGGGGAGTTTTACAAAGTATCGGCTCTGTTAAATGCGGTGGTCATTGCTTTGATCGCACTTTACATGATCTTCGGAAAGACTGCGAGAACAACTAAATATCTGTCCGCCATATGCATGTATGTGGCACTCGGAAATGTGCTGTTCGGAATAGTAATGGGAGAGACTTAAAGGAGATAAGATGTCTAAAAAGGAAGTTCCTATAGTTATCATAACCGGTTATCTGGGATCCGGTAAAACAACGCTGATGCAGAATATCCTTAAGCAGGAAAAACGCAGGATAGCGCTGATCGTAAATGATATGGGGAGTATTAATATAGATGCATCCATCCTGAACAGAACCGGAAACCGGGTAGCTCAGGTGGAAATGGTGCAGATGCAGAACGGATGCATATGCTGCACTCTCAGGGATGAGTTCATGGCTGAGATAGAAAGGCTGTCTTCGGATGAATCGATCGAGGCGATATTTGTTGAAGCATCCGGAATAAGCGAGCCTTCATCGATAGCAGGTGCATTTCTGAATTATGAGGAAATGACGGAGGATACAAGGGTATATCTTAAGTCGGTAGTATCTGTTGTGGACGTTGACAGGATATACAGGGAATTCCTGCACGATCTTAATTCGGATGATGAAGCGGAAGATGGGGATGTCATAAATCTGATCATGGATCAGATAGAATTCTGTAATGTGATGATCCTTAACAAGACGGATCTTCTCACGGCCGATGAGCTTGAAGAAGTAAAGAAAGCCTTGAGGGATCTTCAGCAGGAAGCGGAGATGATAACCTGTGTGGGTGGTGATGTTGATCTTGATGTCCTGCTGGACCGTGAGGATTTTGATTTTGACGAAGTGGAAAGCTACAGTGCGGTACAGAGGGCTCTGAATAATTGCGAGCACGGTGATGACAAGGCGTGTGTTGATGAGTACGGTATTTCTTCTTTTGTATTCGAGGAGAGAAAGCCCTTTAACCGGAAGGCATTTGGTAAGCTGATAGAGGATTATCCGGAGACGCTTATCCGCTCTAAAGGATATATCTGGTTTTCGGATGACTGGAAGCACGTACAGCTGTTTGAACAGGCCGGAAGAAATGCTTCGATCACGGAGCTTTCCGAATGGATATCCGCATGGCCCGAGAAGGAACTTGAATCGGTTCTGAGAGATTTCCCGGACATAAAGGACGAGTGGGATGAGGAATACGGAGACCGACTGAATCAGCTTGTGTTCATCGGAAAAGGATATGAGAAAGCCGATATCGTAAAACGTTTATATGCGTGTATGTAATAAAAGAAGAGCCTCGGGATCATGTCCCGGGGTTCTTTTTTATGCGGACAACAGAATCTAAAAACCGCTTAAATATGTTATAATTTTTTTTTTAAGAGGCATCATTATCAGGAACTGATATGGACAAAAGGATCATATACGGAATAATGGCTGTCATATTGGGTATCGGATTGATCGATACGGCTTTTTCCAGAATTCCGGCACTGACAAAAATTAAATGGAGACTCAAAGCTAAGTTTAGGTATAGCACAGGCACTGTCGTCCTTATCATTGTTATGTTGCTTTGCCTGGGGGCAGCTTTCTATACCCGGTTTAGGGAAAGGCAGCATGCAGAAGCCCGGGTGTCGGAATACAGTGATCCGGTAGCACCTTCGACAGAAATACCTATAGAAGATGAAGCGGTAGTTCCGGAATATGACTTCAGCAATTATTACATATACTCACAGCTGGAAGGTATAGATAAGGATTTATACGAGATTTACTATGATGTTGTCGAACATCAGGATGTAAGCGGATATAGAAGAATATATCCTCTCAGTAATACCGATAATTTTGATTATGAGCATTTATCCTTTGCTTATTATGCTTTGCTCTATGATCATCCCGAATTCTTTTATCTGGAGATTGATGAAACTTCCCGATTGGATATTATGACTGTATCTTCGGTTGCGGGAAACGTTTTGGAGATCAGCATAAGACCGCATTCTGAGGAAGAGCGGGAAATGGAAAGGAAATTCAATGCTGCTGTAGAGGCATTTTTATCCGATATCGATCTTGATGCCTCTGCTCCGGAAATCGAACTTCAGATACATGACAAATTGATCGGCATGGTTACTTATGATTATCCGGCACTTAACATAGATGGAATGAATCTTGCACATACCGCATACGGCGCACTGGTTGATGACGGGATGGGTAACGACAATGCTGCTGTATGTGATGGATATGCAAAAGCATATCAATATCTTTTGTATCGTGCCGGAATCTGTTCGACGGTTGTTTCAGGTATTGCAGGAAGCAATGACGGAGACTATGCCGGAGAGGGTGATCATGCCTGGAACATCGTTAAACTTGGTGAAGACTGGTACGAAGTGGATTGTTGCTGGGATGACTGCGAATTTGATCAGTCTTTTTTCTCTTCTGAAGATATAAAATATATGGAAAGCCTGGAACCTCAATATTTTGCGGCAACACATTATTTTTTCAACAGAACGACCGAGGAAATGAGATATCTTCCCGATGCCGAAGAATACACTTTTGTTATACCGAGGCAAAACGGATATACATCAATTAATTATTGTCAAAGTGCGTATCATACCCGGGAAACAGATTCATCGATTGAGGGATATAAAATTTATAAATTTGTTTCTGACAAGCTTCCTGTTGCATCAGGAACCGAATACGCTTTAGGCTTATAGTATTAAATTTTTTATAGGGAGGAACCAAAATGACTTTTAATGAACTCGTAACCAAAGTAAGAACCATGGCGCAGGCCGTTGATGCATCGAACAGGGATTTCCTTGCGGTACAGATCAACATTACAGGAAAGGACCCCGGCGTGTTCTATGTTGAGGTCAAGGATCACCGCATCAATGTCGAGCCTTATGAGTACATCGACAGAAACTGTGCGATCACCATTAACATGACCAACTTCAACAAGCTGATCGATGGAAAGCTCGATCCCATTCTTGCATTCACCACAGGCAAGCTTAAAGTTGAAGGTGATGCGGGCAAGGCGCTTGAATTTGCAAATCTTCTGAAGAAATAAATGAGATTATTTATCGCTATACAATTTGATGATCGCGTTCTTGATGCCCTTACGGGATTCCAGAGTGAGCTGCGAGAGCAGGGAGTAAAGGGTAACTTCACATCCGAAGAAAACCTGCACCTGACACTCGCATTCATCGGTGACTACAATGATCCGGATTCCGTGCTCGAGGCTATGGAAGCGTCGAACTTCAGGCCCTTTGATATCAGCTTGGACGGAGTGGGACATTTCGGGGATCTGTTCTGGATGGGTCTGGCCGATAATCCCGCACTTCATGCTTATGTAAAGAGACTCAGGCACTGTCTTGCCGATGCGGGGATTCCTTTTGACAAAAAGCGCTTTTCGCCTCACATCACTCTGATACGGAGAGCGGAATACAAATACGGGGATGAGATCCCGGTTTACGATGTGCCTGAAGAAAAAATGAGAGTGGAGAACATTTCACTTATGCGTTCCGATCGGGGAAAGAACGGAATGATATATACGGAAGTAGGTGTGATCTGATGAAGAAACCAAAAGGAAAACTTACATTTGCATCATCGATTTTTGCAGCCGGAACCCTTATCGGTATGTCAAGCTGCGGTGTGTACGGCCCGCCCGAACCACCTGCACAGGGTGTATACGGTCCGCCCGAATATTTCGGGATTGAAGATGATAATACCGCATCGTTCGAAAATATATCACCCGAAGTGGAAATTCCTGTCGAGGAAGAGAAGCAGTATGATCCGGCCCTTGTTTTCACCTGGACTTCCGATGATCCGTCCTTATCCGTTGTTCAGGACTACAATACGAACACTTCGCACATAGTTGACGGCGATGAAGAGATTCCCGTTGATATTGCGATGGGCATTTACGGTGCCAGGGTAATGAAGTGCGATATCGACGGTGACGGAGAGGATGAATATCTGATCTCCGAGTCCGAAGGAACCGGCACCGGCTATTCGGTCAGGGGACTTTGCATTGTGGAAAAGACAGATGACGGGTATAAGCAGACCCGGTACGAGGGAGAATATTTCATTCATATCATTGAAGGAAGATGCAGTTTTTCTTTTGACGATAATACCCGTGAGCTTACCGTTACCGCCATCAACGATAATGATACATTCGTATATATCAAGACGATCGAAGGAGAGGATGCGGTTGAGGACATCGTCTGGAAGGATCAGATAGGTATATGCTTTGCGGACGGAAAAATATATCTGACGGCGGAAGTGGGATACAATTTCGAAGGACACGGCTGGCCCGAATACGAGCAGTCGGCAGAGCTCTATGCGCCCATTCAGGTCAATGAGTATTCGAACATACTTGTGGGTGATATACAGGTAAATGAGGGCGACGGCATTAAGTATTGACGGGCTTTCTTTAATGGGGAATGGCATGCGCGAATTCAATGAAGAACTGATCATGAAGAAGTTCAAGAGGATCAAGAAGGAGTACGTTGATTCTTTTGTTCCCGATATGACAGTCGGACGTGGAAACTCGAAGTTCATCAAGGATATCTATGAACTCGATAATCCGTTCAGTAAAATGATCACTCCGCATATCTGCAGGGAAAAGTCGCTTTTCAAAAAGGAAAGAAATTCGATCCCGAAAAACGGAAATAAGCTTGAGTACATTGAACTGTTTTATGACGATGAAGGGAAACTGATCCGCGGGGAGCTTGAAATGGGAAAAGCGGGTTTCCTTTCCGAAACATTACTTGGTGCGGATTCATCCAAGTTTGTGACCTTCTATGTTTCGGACGATCTGTGGATCGATGTTACGGCAAATTCGGTCGCGGGAGATTATAAGTACTCATGGACAAGCTTTTAAAAGAGTGAAAGGGATTCGGATGGGAGACTTGTGAGCGTTGAAAGCTTCAAAAACGATCTCTCCATAACCGAAGGCGTGATCGTAAATGCCGAATACTATGAGTATGAAGACGGCATCTTAAGCCACATAACACAGTACAAGGATTACTATTCGCATCTTCCTGCAATGATGAGGGATTTTGTCATTGGGGCTATGCCGGACAGGGTATTTAATCCCGATGTGATCAATTACAGCTTCGAAAGATCGGGCGGT
>JAEEGL014596752.1_pt1 | contig 14193 bp, 9 predicted proteins | sample 9134231 | NCBI WGS metagenome assembly JAEEGL01 (sample SAMN16246548, study PRJNA631951) | gut metagenome | biome: gut microbiome; feature: rumen; material: fiber-attached | host: Bos | place: Iran: Karaj | collected 2018-10 | reverse complement strand
TGATGGATTCCGTCTTCAGCGACAATAAGGATACTTCTGCCCGCGTAGTGCAGCAGATTCAGATTCCTTCCATGCTGATCAATGAAACAGGAAATATCATCTGGCGGAATGACGCCATGGAAGCACTGTTCTCCAAGAGCAATATCCGGTTTCTGATCCCGTCGTTCGACCCGGTGGCCCCGCCTTCCGCCATGCCTCTCTCCTACAACGGGAACAATTATGTGCTTCACAATATGATGCTTGAGCGTGAAAACATCGACCGGCCCATCCTGTTCCAGTACTGGATTGACCGTACGGAGGCAACCCACTACAAGCGCCTGTTTGAAGACCAGATGCCTTATGTTGCGCTGATCTATGCGGACAACTACCAGGAACTGTCCGCAGACGTGCAGTTTCACCGGACCACCGTCATGGCCCAGATCGAGCGTCTTGTTTCGGAAGCAACCCGGAATATCGGCGGTATCTACCGCAGATATGAAAGCGGCCGCTTCTTTATCATCTTTGAAGCGGGGCGCCTTGCTCAGCTGGAAGAAGAGAAATTTCCCCTCCTGGAAGAAGCAAAAAAGATCGATACCGGAACCAACATCCAAGTCTCCCTTTCCATCGCAATCGGTGCCGCCGACCGGATTCTGGCTTCGGACGAAAGCGCACGGCAGGCCATGGAGCTTGCGCTTGGCCGCGGCGGAGATCAGGCGGTCATCAAGCAGGGTACTGCCTACCGGTTCTATGGCGGCAAAAAGCAGCTGGATTCTATGCAGTCCCAGGTGCGCGCCAGGCTGTTCAGCACAGCTCTGCGCCAGCTTTTTGAAAACTCCGGAGATGTTTTCATTATGGGGCACCAGCGTTCCGATCTGGACTGCATCGGCTCCGCACTCGGCATTGCGGTCTGTGCAAAAAAAGCCGGTGTCCGTCCTTTCATCATCCGGGATGAGAACGGCGCTGGAATCGATCAGGCCATCAGCCTGATTGAATCCAGCCCGTTTGCCTCCTGTCTGGTCACCCCGGAACAGGCGGAAAAACTGATTCGCCCATCCAGCGTGCTGATCGTCGTCGACACGCAGCGCCCGAGCATTGTCCTGGAGCCGCGGTTCCTGACGCTCTTCGACCGGATCGTGGTGATCGACCACCACCGCCGCAATGCGGATTATATTGAAAACCCGACTCTGCATTACCTGGAATCCCGCGCCTCTTCCGCCTCCGAGCTGGTCACGGAGATCCTGCAGTACTTTGATGATGATATCCTGCCTCCCGCCCTTGTCTGCGGCGTCCTTCTGGCAGGCATTACCATGGACACCAAGCACTTCGCGATCAATGTCTCAGCAAGGACCTTTGAAGCAGCCGCATATCTGAGGAAGAACGGTGCGGACATTACAACCGTCAAGCAGCTTTTCCAGGAGGATATGGATTCGTTCCGCAACTGTTCCGATACGGTCCGAAGCATGCAGCTCCTCCCGAACGGAATCGCCATTGCCTGCGTGCCGCCCGGGGTGGAAAAGTCCAGGCTGATCGCAGCCAAGGCAGCGGATGACCTGATCGGGATCCGCGGAATCGAAGCTGCGTTTGTCCTGGGGGAGGACGACACCGGTGTCAGTCTCAGCGGCCGTTCCCTCGGGGGCATCAACGTCCAGGTGCTCTGCGAACAGTTGGGAGGAGGGGGGCATCTGACCATTGCCGGTGCGCAGTTCCCGTCCCTGACTCTGGAAGAAGCCAGGGAAAAAGTCCTGGAAGTCGCTTCCGCTTATCAGCCGGCTGAGCCGTAAAGAGCTCCGCCGCATTACCAATACAGGAGGAAATCATTATGAAGGTATTATTGGAACAGGATGTCAAAGGAACCGGGAAAAAAGGGGAAATCGTCAATGTCTCCGACGGATATGCCCGCAATTATCTGCTTCCGCAGAAGCTTGCGTCTCCAGCCGATGCCTCTGCCGTCAATGCGGCCAATATCAGCCGCAGCGCAGCCGCGCACCGCAAATTTGAAGCAGGAGTTGCTGCCCGCGAGCTGGCCAAGAAGCTGGACAATGCCACCGTTACCGTCCCGGTCCGCGTTGGGGAAAACGGCCGTCTGTTCGGAACCGTAGGCGGCAAGGAAGTTGCCCAGGCCATATCCGAACAGCTTGGCACGGAAATTGACAAGAAAAAGATTTCTCTGTCCGATACGATCCGTTCTACCGGGGAATACACCGCCAAGGTCAGCCTCTTTGAAAACACGTTTGCCAATATCAAGGTCATTGTAAAGGAAGGATAACACTTCCATGGAAGAACAGGATGTCCAGTCCAGAACACAGCCGCATGCACCGGAAGCGGAGCGCTCCGTTCTGGGCAGCATGCTGCTGGAGCCGAACGCGCTGGAGCTTGCTTCAGAACAGCTCCGGGCAGAGGATTTCTATGTCCCGGCCAATGAAACGATTTTCGCTTCCATGGCCCGGATCCGGGCCGCGGGGGATGCCGTCGATCTTGTTACGCTCAGCAGCGACCTGGAAAGCCGCGGCATGCTGGAACGCGCCGGAGGGCTGACATATCTCAGCGAGCTGATGAGTTTTGTTCCTTCTGCCGCCAATGTCCAGAACTATATCGACATTGTCTCGGGGAAAAGCGTGCAGCGCCGTCTGATCCGTGCCGGAAGCGAGATCATGCGGGATGGGATGAACGACGAGAAGGACCTTGAAGAAACACTCAATGATGCCGAGCGCAGGATTTATGACATTTCCATGCGCAACATCAATGATTCTCTCGTTCCGCTCGAGGATATCGTTCCGACTGCCTTCAATGAGATCGGGGAACTGATGAGCCGGAAAGGGAAGATTACGGGCGTTGCAAGCGGGTTTACCGACCTGGACCGTCAGACCAATGGCTTTCAGAAAAGCGACCTGATCGTAATCGCCGGCCGCCCCGCCATGGGAAAGACCAGTTTCGCGATCAATATCGCCCAGTATGCCGCCCTTCACGACGGCCGCACAGTCGCCGTGTTCAGCATGGAAATGAGTGCCGAACAGCTGGTCATGCGTATGCTCTGCACAGAGGCTTCCGTGGAATCCCAGCGAATCAAGGAAGGTCTTATGGGGGACGATGAGCTCTCCCGTCTGATGGAGGTCATGGATCCCATGTCCCGGGCCAAGCTGTTCATAGATGACACCGGCAATCTGACCGTTCCTGAAATTCGGTCCAAATGCCGGCGTCTGAAAGCGCGCTCCGGCTTGGATCTCATCGTCATCGACTATATGCAGCTGATGCAGAGCGCCTCCTCGCGCAAATCCGACAACCGGATGGCGGAAATCTCGGAGATCACCCGTTCACTCAAGCTGCTCGCCCGGGAACTGGATGTCCCCATCCTCCTTCTCAGCCAGCTCAACCGCGGCCCGGAAACCCGGCAGGATCACACGCCGATGATCTCGGACCTCCGGGAAAGCGGCAGTATTGAGCAGGACGCGGATATGGTTATCCTGCTGTACCGTCCGCAGGTTTACGATGAAACACTGGACAACACTTCAGAAATCATAATCGCAAAGCACCGGCATGGACCGACCGGGACCATCCAGCTGGTCTGGCAGGGCGAATACACGAGGTTCCGGAATCTTGCAAAGGAGTTTCAATCATAATGCTTAAGACATCTGAACTGTTTTTAGATCTTTCCGCCACGCTTGCGGGACCCCTTCTGGAACAATGCGAATATCCGTGGGAAGCACTCGGGCAGATCAAATCCCTGATCCTTGAAATCGGGCCGACGCTGGATCCGGCCGAATATGAGTCTCCTTCCGAAAACGTCTGGATCCACCGGACCGCAAAGATTTATCCGAACAACTATATCGCCGGCCCGGCGATCATCGGCCCGGAAACGGAAGTCCGGCCCGGCGCTTTCATCCGCGGGAGTGCGCTTGTCGGCGCAAAATGCGTGGTCGGCAACTCCACGGAGCTGAAAAACTGCATTCTGTTCGACCATGTGCAGGTTCCTCACTACAACTATATCGGCGACGCCGTCCTCGGTTCCTATGCCCACATGGGCGCCGGCGCCATCTGCAGCAATATCAAGGCGGACAAGACCAATGTTGTCGTGCACTCCCCGGATGGGGACCACCCGACCGGACTGAGAAAGTTCGGCGCAATTCTGGGCGATCATGCCGATGTCGGCTGCAACAGCGTTCTCTGCCCCGGCGCCGTACTCCTTCCCTGGTGCACCGTCTATCCGCTTTCCCGGGTCCGCGGTGTCGTGCCCGCACATTCCATTTTCAAGGCCCAGGATAACATCGTGCTGCGCAGGGAGTAGTTTTCATGCGGCTGTTTATTGCAATCCCGCTCCCGCCCGACATCAGGCGTTCCGTTGCCGCCGCCCAGACCGCTCTGATCCATGCCGGCGCCAAGGGGCGCTTTGTCCCGCGGGAAAACTTCCATATCACCGTCCATTTTATCGGGGAAAGCAACTCTCTCGCCGACCTGGCTGACGCCATGCACGAATCGGTCCGGGATACCCGTCCTTTTCTGCTCCGTCTTGCCGAATACGGCGGATTTGCATCCGGCAGCGGGAAAACAGCCTTCCTGTCCTTGACGGGCGATCTCCCGGAGCTGAATGCGCTTTACGAATCTCTGGAAAGCGCGCTGTGGGAGCGGGGATTCTCCCGCAACCGCAGCCGGCTTTCCCCGCATATTACGCTGGGACGAAACGTAACCGGAGATCAGGATTTTATCCTTCCCCCCCAGAATGCCGCCTTCCAGGTGCAGACCCTTGTCCTTTACGAAAGCCGGAACGTAAACGGCGTCATGCAGTATACGCCGCTTCACCGGGAATCCATCCGCTGATTCAAGCAGCTTCTGATCCGTCCTATGAGCAGTCTGACCTTTCTTCTTGGAAGAGCCAACCGCGGGAAAAGCGCACATATCCGGGAACAGCTCCGGGGGATTCAGTCCTCCGGCAGGCGTGCTGTCCTGATCGTACCGCCGCAGTACTCCTTTGAAACGGAACAGTCCCTGACCAAAGCCCTCGGCGGACTTCTTGGCATTCAGGTGCTTTCGCACGAACGGCTTGTGGACAGGGTTCTGGATCTTCAGGGGGATCCCCGCACTTATCTCAGCAGCGAAGGATACCGGATGGTGATCCGGCGTTCCCTGATCGAGCAGTGCGATTCCCTCCTGGTGTTCGGACGCGCGGCCGGCCAGCCCGGATTTGCCGAGGAGGTCAGCCGGGTCCTTTCCGAATTCCGCCGGGAACGTCTGACCCCTGAACTCCTTGAAAAACTGGTATCCGATCTTCCGGAGGACCACGCCCTGCGGGACAAGCTCACGGACCTGCTGCGGATCTACCGGGATACAGAATCCTTTCTTGAGGAACGCTATCTGACAGCGGAGGGAAGGGTCCTCGCTGCCGCAGAGCGGATCCCGGATTCTTTTCTGTCCGGAATCCCTGTCTTCTACGACGGTTTTGAATCTCCGAGCGCATTGGACCTGCTCCTGTTTGAGCGGATCCTGACCACGGCCTCCGACGTTTCCGTATCCCTTCTGATCGATCCGGATCCCTCCGGCGACGCCGACCTGTTCCTGCCTGAAGCGCAGACCCGGCAGAAGCTGACGGATCTCGCCGTGCGCCATTCCGTACCCGTCCGCTCCGTTGCGTTCCATGAATGCCGGAAAAACCCGGCCCCTCCGTTCAGGTACATCGAGCAGAACTTTTTTGCCCGGTCACGCGCCCCGTTTTCAAAGCCTGCGCCGGAGATCCGCCTGTTTGCCGCAACCAGCAGGGAGGCCGAAGCCGAGCGCCTCGCCGAACAGGTGCTTTCCTGCGCAAGAGACGGCCTCCGTTTCCGGGATATGGCTGTCATGGCGTCCGACCTGGAACGCTGCGGGGATGAAATCGCGCGCGCATTCCAGAAGCGGAAGATCCCCTTCTTCCTGGACCGCAGGCGCCCGCTCTCCTGCCATGCCGCAGCGGATACTGTTCTCAGTGCTCTGGACTGTATCACCGAGGACTTCCGTCCGGAGGATCTGCTCCGGCTGGCCAAAAGCGGATATGCCGGTGCGGACCAGTCGGATACCGAAGATCTGGAGAACTATCTCCTGGCGTATGGCCTCAAGGGAAACGCCCTGACGAGGCCCCTTTCCCGCGGTACTGTCCCTCCGGGCGCGGAACGCGCCTGGAATGTTCTGGTCCCTCCGCTCCTGACCCTTCGCGAAGGCCTTCACGCACAGACGATTTCGGGAAAGATCCTCGCTCTTTACAGTTACCTGGAAACAATCGGCCTGGAGCAGCAGCTTCACGACGTTGCCGATGCGCTCCGGAAGTCCGGGCGGATTGCCCTCATGCAGGAACACGCGCAGGTCTGGAATCTCCTTGTTTCCACAATGGAGCAGCTGTACGGTATCATGGGCGATATCCAGAAGGACCGGAAAACCTTCAGCAGGCTTTTCTCCGAAGGCCTGTCCGGACGTTCCATCGGAGTCATTCCGGATACCGCGGACCAGGTTCTGATCGGGGATATGCAGCGTTCCAAAGTGCGGGCGGTTTCCGCCCTGTTCCTATTCGGAATCAACGACGGCCTGTTTCCCCGGAACTATCCGGACGACGGCCTCTTCAATGACAGGGAACGCGGCAGCATCCAGGAAAAGTCCGGCTGCCATCTGCAGGAAACACTGTCCCTGATCCGGCGGGACCGCCTCGACCTTTATATTGTGTTTTCCAGGGCTCTTTCGCGGCTCTACGTCAGCTATGCCCTTTCCGATTCCTCCGGGACGCTGCTCCCTTCCCCGCTGATCCGGGAGCTGAAGCAGTGTTTCCCGTCCCTGAAAGAAGATTCCGATCTCCTTCGTTCTTCTTCCCTCCCGTCCAGCGACGCTTCGGGGCTTTCCATGCTTTCCTCCTGCCTGCGCGGTTTCCGGGAAACCCCCGGGGATTCCGTACTGGGGACCCTGCTCGCCTATTATTCCCGGAAGCAGGGATTTGATTCCCTGGTCGAACACATGAAGCAGGCCCAGGCGCCGTTCCCGGGTGCGGCATCTCTGGATCCGGCGTTTGCCCGTGCCGCATTCGGCGCATCCATCCGCTTCAGCGCCAGCAAACTGGAAAAGTTCAATTCCTGCCCTTACCGGTTCTTCCTGGACTATTTCCTTTCCCTGCGGGAACGCCGGGAATTCCGGGAGCTTCCGCAGGATTTCGGCACGCTGTACCACGCTGTTCTGGACGCATTTGTCAAAACAGTGCTGAACCGCCATATGGACTGGAAGGAAATCTCCGAAGACCAGGTCAGTTCTCTGCTTTCCGAGATCCTTCCTGTTGCGCTCCGCGAGCACAACAACCAGTATTATCTGGAAAACAAACGGGCCAATGCCCAGCTGTTCCTGCTCTCCGAAACAATCCGCCGCTCCGCATCCGCCATGTGCCGGCAGATCCAGGCGGGCGACTTCGTCCCGATCGGCAGCGAACTGGGATTCGGATCCGGTCCTGACTGCCGTTTCCCGGCCCTCCCGATTCCGCTTTCCAGCGGGGAAACCGCCTTCCTCAGCGGTTGGATTGACCGGGTAGACCAGGCCGTCCTCCCTGACGGAAGGATCCTGCGCAGGGTTGTGGACCTGAAGACCGGCCGGCGGGACTTCGATTATTCCGGCATTCTCAGCGGCCAGACGCTTCAGCTGGTACTCTATCTGGATGCGGTCTCCCGTGAAAACGCCGAACCAGCCGGACTGTATTATATGCCTTTGAATATTCCGGAACTGAAGGAAGACAAAAACCCGGAAGAGGACCTCGTCAACGCGTTCCGCCTGCGCGGCCTGACCCTTTCCGATCCGCAGGCGCTGCATGCCACCGAGCACGTTCTGCAGGGGAGTTCCCGTGTTCTCCAGAACGTCAAATCCGTATCCGGGCAGGTATCCGGCAGCGTCTGCACCCCGGCTGAACTGTCCGTCATGTCGGAGAAGGTCCGCGAAATATCCGCTTCGACTGCGGACCGCATTCTATCGGGGGATATTTCCATCCGTCCGACGGAATCTGCCTGCGACTACTGCCGGTACAGCGGTATCTGCGGGTTTGACCAGACGCGAAGCGGCTGCAGGCTGCGTAAGCCGGAGCGTCTGAAGCGGGACCAGTTCTTTGACCTGATCAGAAAGGAGAATGATCCGTCGTGAAGTGGACCGAAAGCCAGCAGCGCGCTATTTGGGAATCCGGAAACCGTATCGTTTCCGCCGGCGCCGGTGCGGGAAAAACCGCTGTCCTGACCGAACGCATCGTGCAGATGGTGCTTTCCGGCATCCCGCTGAACCGGATCCTTGTCCTGACTTTTACCCAGGCCGCTGCCGCGGAAATGCGCGACCGGATTGTCGGGCGCCTGACGCAGGCCGCTGACGCTGAACCGGATCCCGACCGCGCTTCCGGTCTGTACGACCAGATCCGGCAGGTCGGTTCCTGCTATATTTCCACGATTCATTCTTTCTGTACGCGCATCATCCGCCGGCACGCGCACAGGATCGGGCTCCCTCCGAATCCCGCCACGATGGATGACCTCCAGGAGAAAGTCCTGTCCGCCAGAATCGAGGACAGCCTCCTGACGCGCCTTGCTGCGGACCAGGATGCGGACTGGCATACGCTGCTTGCCGCTTTCGGAAAAGAAGACAAAGCCTGGAACGCCGTACAGAAGCTGAACAAGTTTCTGGATGCCCAGTCCGATCCGGAAGGATGGCTGGATCGGTTTTCTGCTCCCTGTGACTCCCCCGAAGCGGTTCAGGAAATCCTTGACCAGGCAGTACAGGAAAGCAATCGAAGCATTGAGCTCTGCATCTCCTCGCTCGAAAAAATCCGCAGCAGGATGCCGGAGGACTGGGAACGTCCTTGCGCCGTACTGGACGAGGAACTGATGCAGCTGCGGGGATACTCGTTCCATTCGAAATACTCCGACTACCGGGACTGGCTGAACGGTCTGACGTTCGGAAGGCTTACCTTCAAGCGGGATGTTTCGGAATCAGACAAAAAACCCTTTACCGACGTCCGCTCCCGCGTCAAGGAAGCTGTAAAAGAACAGCAGGAACTGTTCTCCCGCTCCGAAGAGGAGGAAACGGCCGTCCTGGCGGATTCCTTCCGCGTCCTGTCCGCGCTCCGCGCGGTCACCCTGGCCTATCGTTCCGAATATACTGCGGCCAAGCGGGAAAAAGGAATGATCGATTTTTCGGACCAGGAACACCTTGCCCTGAAACTGCTTTCCTTTTCTGATATCCGCGATGAGTTTCAGGAGCATTTCCTGTCCATCGCCATTGACGAATACCAGGACAGCAGCCACGTGCAGGAAGCTCTCCTTGAAAGCCTGACACGCGGCAACAATCTTTTTGTGGTCGGTGACGTCAAGCAGTCCATTTACCGGTTCCGCGAGGCGGAGCCCCAGCTCTTCCTGAAACGTCTGAACCGTTACGACGGTTCCAAAGTAGGGGACCGTATTTTCCTTCAGGAAAACTTCCGGAGTTCTCCGGAAATCCTGGCTGCAGTCAACGACCTGTTCGAAACCGTCATGAGCGTAGAAACCGGGGAGATGCCCTATTCTGATCAGGACCGGCTGATTCCCGGCGCCGTACAGCCTCCCGGGATGGCGGAACTGGACCTGATTGAGAAACGGAGTCCGGACAATACCGCAGGGCAGGTATCCGATGCGGAGTCAGAAGCACATCTGATCGGGGAAAAGATCCGCGCGCTGATGGCGGATCCCTCTTTCCTGGTACCGGATTCTGCCGGAGGACGTCCGCTGCGTTATTCCGATATTGCGATTCTGCTGCGCGCTTCCACGCATGCGGATCTGATCGCCCGCGTCCTGTCCCGGCAGGGCATCCCCTGCTATACGGAAAACAGCGGCGGAGTTTTTTCCTCCATGGAGGTGCAGGTCTTCCTCAATCTTCTCCGCATCATCGACAACCGGAAGCAGGATATCCCTCTTCTTTCCGTTCTCCGCTCTTCCATCGGCGGCTTTTCCAACGGGGAACTTCTTGACATCCGTCTGGCCTGCCGCGGGGAAACTCCCTACTATGAAGCATTTTTTGCTGCTGCGGGCCGGAAGGATCCCCTGGGCGGAAAAGTCCGGGATTTCCTCTCGCTTCTTGACGGCTGGCACCGGGAAAGCCTCCTGGTCGGAACGGAATCGCTGGTAACGCTTCTTCTGGATTCCACCGGCTACTATGAAGAGATCGGCGCCATGGAAAGCGGGGATCAGCGTCAGGCCAATCTGAACGCGCTGCTCGCGCAGGCACACCAGTTCGCTTCAGCCGGCGGAAGGGGAATTTCCTCGTTCCTCAGCGAAATTGACCTGATTCAGGAAACAAAATCTGTGGGAACAGCACAGGTCGCTTCCGCAGAGGTGGTACGGATCCTGACGATCCACCGCTCCAAGGGCCTGGAATTCCCGGTCGTCTTTCTTGCGCAGACCGCTTCCCACTTCAACCTGTCCCGGAATGCCTCCGAACCTCTGCAGCTGCACAGCGAGCTTGGAATCGGCCTTGCATATCTGACGGAACCGGACCGTCTTTACCGGAAAACGTTCCTGCACCGCCTGATCTCGTCCCGGCAGACCCAGGAACAGCTGAGCGAGGAAATGCGCCTCCTCTATGTGGCTATGACCCGCGCCAAGTACCGCCTCTATCTGACCGCCTGCGTCCCAAATGCTGCGTCCTGCGCGGAAACCCGGATCCCGGATCCCGCTCTGATTACCGTCAACCGGGCAAGACGATTCCTGGACTGGGTCCTGATGGGCAGCCGCTCCTCCCTTTTTGTCCACTCCTTCCTTCGGGCCTCAGTGCTCCCGGAGGATTCCCCTTCGGAGCTCCCGCCCTTTCCGGATTCTGATCCGGTACTGCTTGATGCGCTGGAAGAACATCTTTCCTGGAGGTACGCCTACGCATCTTCCTGTGCGCTTCCCGCAAAAGCTTCCGTCAGTCAGATTGTCCGGGCAAGGCAGCTTCCGGAGGAGGAGCTTCCTCCTTTTTCATCCCCGTCCTTCGTGGGCAGTGCTTCCAGGAAAGACTCCGCTTTTGTCGGAACAGCCTCCCACCTCGCCGTCCAGTTTCTCCCTCTTGACGCAGATCCTGCTTCCTTCGACGCGCATTCCTATCTGGAAAGCTGTGTCCTTTCCGGACGCCTTTCCCGGGAACAGGCCGATGCGGTCAGCCCCGACGCCGTTTCCTGGTTTGTTGCCAGCGACCTGTTTCGAAGCATGCAGAACAGTCCCCGTCTGGAACGCGAACTGAATGTTTCCGCCATGGCGGACGCCGGGGATCTGTTCGGCTCTGAAGCCAATGAGCCGGTTCTCCTGCAGGGCGTCATTGACTGCTGTTTCCTTTCCGGCGGAAGCTGGACCGTTGTCGATTACAAGACGGACCACGTCCTGCCCGGCCAGAACCCGGAGGAAGTCGCGCACAGGCATGCACTGCAGGTACGGCTGTATGCCTCCGCCCTGGAGCGCCTCACCGGAATTCCGGTCCGGAAGGGCCTCATTGTCCTGCTTTCCGCGAAAGCCATTGTTCCAGTTCTGGACCTTCCGGACAACTGAGCAGGAATCTGCATTTTTTCTTCTGCACAATGATTTCCCCTTTCCCCAAACAGGTTATTCCAGTACAATTTTTATGGAGGTGATTGAAATGAAAAAACTAGTCCTGTGCTCTGTGATCCTGGCACTTCTTCTTACCATTCTTCCGCTACAGGCACTTGCGGCTACTGCTCAGCTCGATACAGCCCAGGCTTACGCGGATGCCATGGCAGCCGAAGGGATTAAGTATACCTGGCTCGGCGTTAATGAGGATAATAATGAAAAGTTCAGCGTCCTCTTCATCGGAGACGAAATGGAAGAGATCGATTTGAGATGGTTCTTTACGGAGAATTCCGCCAGGCTCTATGTCTGGAACATCATTACCTATGATCCCGCCGATTATTATGATGTCCTGGAAGCTGTCAACGCGCTGAACAACCAGTACGGATATGCCTGCTTTTATGCCGACACGAGCGACAACACCGTCAACTACAGTTACAATTTCCGTCTGGATCCTGCGTGCGCCGGGCAGCACTGCATTGATGTGATGTATATCGCCGAGGGCATCGTGGATGAGAGCTATCCGACGCTGGCTCCGTACAATACGGCTGCCTGACAGGCTTTTCCCAATCTGAAAACAAAAAAGAGACTCCCCTGTTTCCACAACAGGTGGAGTCTCTCGCTTTTTCCCTGCTTATTTGGAAGCCAAATACGTGTTGATTTCCTCAATCAGGATGTCCGCATCGATTCCATGCACATCGCAGGCCTGTTCCAGGGACTCTCCGTGCGCCATCATGCAGCCGATGCAGTGCATCCCCGCATTCATCAGGATATCGGCAGTGCCTTCATCCAGTTCAATCACTTCCTGAATCAGCATATCTTTTGTTGCCTTCGCCATTTCTCTTTCCTCTCTTTCTTTCTGTCTGCAGAGTATACCACAGTTCCGGGTTTTCCGGAAACAACCTGTCAGCTCTTGGCGTCAAACCGCGTGCCGCAATGCGTGCAGGTAACGCGGATCTTGCCTTTCCCCTTGGGAACACGAAGTTTCTGCCTGCAGGACGGACATCTCAGAAGCTTGTAGCGGATCTGGTCTCCGGTTCCGGCTGTCTCGCGGCCTTTCCCGTGAAACCGCGCAGTTGTTTTCCGGGAAAAGTCCCGCACTGATCCGGATGCGTCCCGGATCCGGTCCTTCACCTTAAAGAACCAGCTCTTCACAGCAGTAACGCCGGCCAGAAAGCGGATGTTCTCGTTTGCGCGCCGCTCCGGGTTTCCTGCAAACAGCCGGATCACTGCATAAATCAGGGTTGCGGCCGCAATCAGCGAAAGGATTTTCCTCGGAACCGTTCCGATCTGGAACAGCAGATTCCCGGCAATCATCGAGCAGACTCCCGTAATCAGCAGCGTCCGGTTCAGTTCATCCAGTTTCCTGCTAAACATTCTGTTCCTCCAACCCGGTTCAGCCTAGATACAGCTTCGCTGTCAGGGCGGGGATCACGCCGCTCAGCATGTTCCCTGCCTGCACTGCCTCCCCGGAAAAAATTTCCCGCATATCCCGGAAAAAGGATACCGGCTTTCCTCCGTCCGGTCCCTCCATCAGGCTTTCCGGATCCAGGCCGAACGCCTGGTCCCGGGTGCTCCGGTTCAACACCAGCGCCGCTACGGAAGAGCCGTCCTCCATATAGCGGACGACCGCAAACACGTCCGGTGAAAGAGCGCCCATCCGCATGCATCCGGTCTGCAGCACCGCCTGATACCGGCGCGCGCGCATCAGGGTCCGGAACGCATGCAAAAGTTCCTTGTCTTCCTTTCCCCAGGGATACGTTCCGCGGTTGAACGGGTCTCCCATGCCGGTCATCCCCGCCTCATCCCCGTAATACACACAGGGAATGCCCGGAATGGACATCTGGAGCGCCGTAGCCAGGACCAGGAGCTTTTTCCCTGTCGCTTCGGCTTCTCCGGTTGCCTGAAATCCTGCCTGTTGCTTTCTCGTGACGCTTCTCCGGTCCGGGGCTCCGGAAAGAGCGGTCAGCGCGCGTACAATGTCATGCGTGCTCAGGCTGTTCAGGCAGCAGTCATAAAATGGCTTCGGATAGTTCTCCCTCAGCTTCTGCAGTGCCTGATTCAGCCCGTAAGCATCAGTTTTGCCGTTTAAGAACCCGATCACTGCGTCCGTGAACGGATAGTTCATCGCTCCGTCCAGTTCGTTCCCGAGCACATATCCCCGGCGTCCTTCCGGACCGGCTTTGGTGGAGCAGTCTTCCCATACCTCCCCGATCAGCAGGTTGTCCGGGCTGTCCTGCTTGATGCGGTTCCGGATTTTCTGAATGAATTCATCCGGCAGCTCATCTGCGACATCCAGCCGCCAGCCAGCCGCTCCTCTCCAGAACCAGTGACGGAGAATCCCGTCCTCCCCCGCAATAAAGCTGGAATAGGACGGCTCGGTTTCCTCCACGTTCGGCAAGGCCGGAAAATCCCACCAGCAGCTGTACTTCTCAGGATATTCCTGAAAACTGTACCAGGACAGATACGGGGAATCCTTGCTTTCATAAGCGCCGGTATCCGGATAGCGGGAATACCGGTCAAAGTACCTGCTGTCCGCGCCCGTATGGGAAAACACGCCGTCCAGGATAATCCGGATCCCAAATCCGCGCGCTTCGCGGCACAGTGTTTCGAAATCCCCGTTCGTCCCCAGAATCGGATCAACCCGATCATAATCCGC
>JAEEGL014358037.1_pt1 | contig 14193 bp, 9 predicted proteins | sample 9134231 | NCBI WGS metagenome assembly JAEEGL01 (sample SAMN16246548, study PRJNA631951) | gut metagenome | biome: gut microbiome; feature: rumen; material: fiber-attached | host: Bos | place: Iran: Karaj | collected 2018-10 | reverse complement strand
CCGGGATGTGACACCAAAGTGTTGTCTATTAGTCTTAATACATAGACCACTTAAGTGACACCAAAATGTAGTTTATAGTTCAGATTCATTATGAAGGATTAACAGATGGTTTTATATCCGTCGAAATATTTTGCGCTTACCCAAAAACAACTGCTACTCATTTGAGCTTTGTCAACTTATCGTCATTTTTGTAACTTCAAATTCATGAAACAGTCTGAAAGGACGCTCTAGATTCCCAGAGCGTCCTTTTAAGCTTTATCTTTCTTCTCTTTTATTTCCGTTATTCGTGCATATTCATATACATTAATAAGCTGAAAAACATTGAAACAAAAGCTCTTCATTTCCCATATACTCTCAATATTACAATGCATAGCACATAGTAAAATTATCCCAGCCAGCCATTCATTAGCTCCCATATTCTTAAAAGCACACCAATCATTTGGTGTAATTATTGTAAAAATAACAATAAAAAGATTGAATATAGTACATACAATCTGAAATAGCATCAATTCTACAAAATACTTATTTGTTCCAATCAAGTTCCCTTTTTCATTATTTACACTTAATAATGCAATTAGTAAATTATCATTAATGAGTGCCTGAAAAATTGCATAACCTGTAAACACAATAGCAATCATCGCAACAAGAATTGTAATAAAAACCTCAAAAATCTCTTTAGTAAACGAAACTGTATCTGCCTGCGTTACTATCATCCGCGCAAAAAACATCTCAAATAATAAAAAAATAATCTTTCTAATAGCACTTTCTTTGTTGTCTGGTACCAATATAATTAATGACTTCTTCAACACCTGCGATGATTTTATTACTATTTTTAATTTTTCTGCATTTTCAACAGCCTTCTCTATATCTATATGAATCACCTCTTTCCATTGGTAAATGGGATAATTTTCTCTTTATTACGCTCATAGATATCATCATGCATTTCATTAGTATAATTTAGCGTCTCTATATTTGAAGTCATTTCTACCAACTGTTTTGTTCCTTCATCAGCCATTTCGTCCACATCAATTTCATACTTCTCAGCAAGTTCGTAATTTTTTAAAGTAGCCTTACTCCTATCTTTAGTAACAACTTTTATCACAGCCTCAATTGTTCCCGCTGCTTTCGCAAGAATTTTTTTTATTCCAGCCATAGACTTAGGACTATTAAACGTGATAGCTCCCGTCTTACTGTCTAATTCTTTCCTTAAGTCATTTGACAGCAGACCAAAAACCTCAGTATAATCCATATCTCCATTAAGCGGATAAAATCTTAACATCAGACTATTTACCTTATCAACATTATCTAAAAGTTCATCTAAACTTTTAACGCTGGGAATTCCTACTACATTTGTTATCGCATAATCCAATTTTTTTCCTTCTTCCAATTCCCTATTTCTCTGTCTTATATAAATGTCAAAAACATTCTTTATAGCACTTCTAAAATTTGCCAACGAAGGGCTTCCCTTCTGATTCAGCATATAAATCATTCTATGATTTCGAAGATTAATCACAAACGTAGAATATGGAGCTGCAGAATATTTCTCATCTTTTTCAACCAATTCACCTTTCTCGTTTAAATCAGATTTCACTTCTAAAACTGTCTTTTTAACAATTTTACCTATTAATAAGAACCCACTCCCGCTCTGCTTAATCTCAATATTTTTAAATAAAAGTTCATTATCACCAAACTTCTTTGTTATACCTGAAGTTAATGCCGGAAATACAATACTATCAAAACATTCCAACATTGGTTTCTCATCTTCCCCAAATACCACATTAAAATTTGCAACCTGCGCATATTTTTTCATACAAATCACCCTCCGAAATGCCCGCGTTTATTCGTCATCCCCTTAACGTTAAATAAATAATACTTTATATTCATATTTCTTTTCAAGGTCATTTTTTCTTGAACCAATATATCCAGAATGCTACCATCCACTAATCATTGCATAACGAATCACGAACAAAATCCTGCAATATCTTTGCTGAAGGATAATTTGACATGGACGCAATGCCATTAACTAGTTCTATAGGATATAAAGCCCCTTCATATTTTCTACTAATTAACGTTGGTATCGTAGCCAATATCCTATCCAAGCCAATAATATCTTTACTATGAGGATAGTTTTCATCCTTATCATAGAAACCAGTTGGCATATTAAGAATCATATGAGTATTTTCATCCAAATATACAAAGACTTTCTCTCCCCAATTCGTCCTAAAGCCATATGGATTTCCACGATCTGGCGCGCGTTGAATCACGCGTCGTATATAACCATGATTTAACACTGCATATTTTATTATCCCATCCTCAGCTTTTACAAACCTTGATACAAGCGAAAGCTGGTCAAAAAACAATCCAGACTTTTCACTACTAATAATGTGCACAGGTCGTCCTTGTTCTTTTGCAAATAAAAGAAAAGCCCGGATATTTGGTACAAGCTTTGAATATTGTCCCCCAAGCATCATGGGGCCATCTTTAATAAACAAAGTATCGCTTATAAGTTTCTTGTCATGGTTATTCCACTGAAGACGTATAACAGTAAATAACATCAGCATTTCCATGATTAACATGTACCGCGAAGCAACAACTTCAGAAGCATTTTCTTCATTCATATCCAAATGGAAACCTACCATATCTGTAAGTAATACTTTCCCACCACAATGCGGGCATATTCCCATATCTTGATCAAAGGCTAATCCTTCCTCAAGCTTTTTTTCACAATGTGGGCACTCAAAGCTAGGAGAATTATGCTTTTCTCCAGTCCATTTCTTATATGAAATCCACTTAAGCGTCTCGAAGTATTGTCCTCCTTCATCAATTCTCATTGAATCATATATAACGTTTCGAACAGTATTATATAGATTGCCCTTGGCGCTCTTAAGATTTCTAAGAGGGAAAACTGTCGCGTGGAATAAAGCACTATCTTTCATAATATCTTGTAGTAACAAAGGATGTGGATACTCTTTATCAATTGCAGCTATTTTACTTTGCTCAACTGTCATTAGCGCAGTCTTCACAAAAGCGAGTTCCTTATTATTTTCTTGTACAGGAACAAACGAGCCATCAGAAACCCATATATGTCTTAAAGGCTCCACTGTCCCAATCTTATATTCTTCCCATATATCGTTTTCGTAATTGTCGCCGTTACCTAAATCATTCGTCTCGAAATCTTTTAAAAGAGATTGTACCCACTCACTCTCTATTACATTTAAATGACCAAGTTTTGACGCTGATTCAAATGGCAATCTTCCACTTGTAGATGAATAAGCCATAATCACTCACCTCGCTTAGGCGCATACAACTTAGCCTGAACAGGTACTACAAATCGATTAGACATTGTCAACATTCTCATATATCCTGGCGTTCTGGCTCTAAGAATATCTTCTTCCACTCCATCAAAAAGAATCTGTTGTGTTGCCAATGCTTTAGTCTCTTTAGTTGAAGAAAGATGTCCAACAAAGAAATTTTCTGTCTGAACAAGCAGCTCTTGACTTATTGTTGACGGTGACTGAGTTGAATAGACCATACCTATATGGAATTTCGCACCTTCTTTTGCAAATCTTGAATAAACATCCTGATTATCCTTTGTTTGAGGAGGAAATAAGTTATGTGCTTCCTCAAAATACAACTGTATGTAATTGTCGCCTAGCTTATTCTGAACAAAAGCTTTCTCCTGCTGTCTGAATACAGCTGTGGATAGTAAATCTGAAAAATATTTTCTAATTCCATCCTTAGCATTTCCTAAATCAAGAATAATTGTCTTTCCTTCTTGAAGGGATTTAATAATTTCAGCCACAAAATCATCTGCTTTATGCGAATGAAACTCCCTAAATTGAGATAGCATTCTTGGTCCACTACCAGTAGAAGGCGCTAAAAATCCTAATAATGCAAGTTCATCATTTTCAAATACATCTTTTCCAAAAGCTTCTTTCTGATTATCTTTACACTCATGATAATGAGCCATAAATGCTTTTAGCTCATCAACAATTTCATTAAGAGATGTCGGTTGCGCCGGAACTTCTCCACTACCATATACTTTCTTTCTTACTTCCTCATTAAAATGTGGTTCCAGTGGTTTAGTTGCGCCAGCAAACATATATCTCAATGATTTCAGTTTTGAATCATCAACTGAGAAACCAGCCTCTTTCAAGATTGCCCAATAAATTTGAATACTTCTGACAGCATGTATCTTCTCACGCGTATCCATATCAGCTATCTCTTCAGGCGTAGGTAAAATAACACTAGCAAATGATGTAACGTAGATTGCTTTTCGACCAGCGTCATTTAAAAAATCTCCAAGAATTCCCTTACATTGTGCTGCATTCTCGTAAAAGTTTAATTTTAGAATTTTAGACGGAGTTCCTTCTCTTTGAGTCAGTGCATAGACCTCACATCTATCGGGATTTGCTGACCTCAAAGAAACATTATCCTGATCACTATCATTTGCATATTCGCCATTAATATCAAATACCAATTGGCCTACATTGTTCTTTTCTTTCGTAGCATCAAGCATTCCCTGCGCAATTAGTTTTACAACGTTTGATTTTCCCAAACGCGTCTTGCCAAACATTGCTGTTCTACATCCCATAAAATCACGCATCGAAATATTTACCGGAATATCTGCCGAGTCCTGCCTATCAACGCCGAACTGACATTCCATAGTCCTTAGTTTACCAATATTTTCCTGGAACTCTTTTTTTACTGTTCCATTAACTATCAAGTTAAGCAACGCTTCATCGGGAGCATATACCTCATATTTATGAGCGCTCACAATATTATTTACGTCCCCAGAAAAAGCTATCCTATCAACATTTGCCGGATCACCATAAAACATTCCAAGAATATCACAATCTAAAGCGCCCCACTGAAGATCAGCCTGCGTCCATAAATCTAACTCTGGCATAGAACGCTTATGCATTTCAAAATATGTCTGCTGCACTTGCTGAGTTAATGGTGTGGGAGAAATGCCCTTGACTCTTAGCAATGTAAAATGCGGAGCAACTTTAGAATAATTAGAAGGCACAAGAATTAAAAATGATCCTCTTGGAATCCCTCCAACAGCCATTTTATATGTGTCATTTGTTATGATTTGTGCCCCCTCATAACTGATATCTAACACATATCCTACAAAACGCCACTTGTCGATAGTTGCCGTTTTCTTGTAAGAATCCTGTCTATCCATGAAGTCCTTAATCATGCTTATTGGATTATTCTCATAACTTGAATTTGCTACTAAGTTTTCGATGCTAGCCATAAAACCCTCCCTAAATGTTTGCGCTAACTATTAACTCAGAATACTGTTGCCGTTTCCCACCGCGTCCAGCAATTCCACAGTATCGAGACACCTCATCTAATACAAATCCTTCTTCATTTACATACAAAGCACGTACCTCTGGATGATTAACATTGGTCATTATTATTTTGACCTTCCTGTTCTTCGCCCTTATTAAAGCATTAGCTAAACGAATTTGATCATCCCAATCAAACATATTACGAGTGTACAATACAAAGCTTTGCTCTTCTCTTACAGCATACGGCGGATCACAAAATAAAAAATCTCCTTCTTCCGCCCGATCAATTGTCACCTCAAAATCACAATGATTAATTTCTGCCCGATTCAGTATTATGGAACGTTCTTCAAATTTTTCATCTCCTCGCAAAACTGTATCCTTTGATCCTTTCGGAACATTGAACTTCCCACTGGCATTAACCCTATATATTCCATTAAAGCAAGTTCTATTTAAATAAATCATCCTTGCAGCAATAGTCACAGGCGTTCTAGGCCTTTGGTCACGAACCCTATAATAATAATTTTCATCATGTTGATTAGCATGCGTTCTCAATCTACTTTGAACCCCGTTCCAATCATCACGAATAGCCTGATACGTTGTTATTAGCTCCTCATTTAAATCACTAATAATAGCCTCATTAGGTTCCAGATAAAAAAACAACGACCCTCCACCGATAAACGGATCAATATACCGGTTAAATTGTTTAGGCACCCTGTGAGCCTGATGCTTTACAAACCACGTTTTTCCTCCTGCCCACTTCAAAAAACTATTTTCCATATTGTAGCTACTTTTACCCTTCATGAACTATTTAAAAATGTCGCCTAGTGGCTTCCAATTATCATCAGACATATCCTCATGGTATTCTGTATTATTTATAAATAATTCTTCATCCTTATCTCTAACAAATCCAAATTTTAAATTATTGCTCGTACAATAATTCTTGAAAGCCTTAAACTTATTTTCTACCTGAAAGTCAATATTCTTGCTATGCCCATGCGCTTCACCGCCCTTAGTTTCAATAAGCCAATCGGTACCATCTCTCATATGAACAATATAGTCCGGGTAAAATAACCACTGTTTAATAAGATTATCTACATAAACTATAGAAAAATACTGCTGTCCTGTATCACCATTCTTATAAACCCAATCAATTACATCCTTTCGCTCCTCACAGTACCTTTCAAAGAGACGTTCAGAAAGACTTCTCGTTCTTTCTGAAACAAACTCATTCGTATAATTCAAATACGCATTAGCATACATTTTCAAAACATCAGCACGCTGAGTAAATTTATAAGTTTCCATTTCCGGAATAGTAAACTCAGCCGTTTTGACAAAATCAAATGACATCTGTGTGCCACCCATTTGAGCTGTAACATACTTAAAATCCACCTTAAGCTTTTGGGAATTATTGATGATAAAAGCATAGAAATCAGAATTCTCTAACTCTATAAACTTATACTTAGTTTTCTTGCCCTTACTGAACATCCTCCGCAAAATATTCTTAACTTTTTGAGATTGAATTCCTGTTGATTTTTTTATTTCATCAACAGCATGAAGTAAATAAATACCATGTGTATGCGTGTTAACTGTTGTTTTTACAACAACGTTATTTTTGTTCATACCTCCAGCCAAATCCTCTGTAGTTCTAAATACTCCTTGAAGAATCTTGCTATCAATCTCATGATCAAAATTATAGCCACCCGCTTCAAGATTCTCTCTATTTACACGCTTATCATTTCCAAGACTGTATTTTTCTTTGAAATAATCATATACCTTAATAAGAGTCTCACGCTCTCCAAGTCCGTCAAAATCCAAATTTCGAAGTTGCTTTGTAAGCTTGAAGTCTTTAGCTTCATCACGTAAGAAAAGTCTTCTTACTTGGTACGCCTTATCCAGTTGAGATAGCAATCCCATCTTGTACTGTGTATCAAGTGTATAAATAAAACAATAGTCAAGAATATCCAAACCATAATGCTTTCTTTCTGGCATTCTGCGAATACGACCAATGGTCTGAATTTGGAAGTCCTCACTTCCTCCTTCACGCAGTTTAACAAGAATCTTTGCTCTAGGGCAGTCCCAACCTGTAGATATAGCTTGTTTCATTAATAGAAAAGCAGCTGATCCGTCGTTTTCTGTTAAGTCATCCACATTCTTTTTATTATCACTCATCCAAATAGCAACCATTCCATTATCATAAGTGTATCCCATGCTCTTAAGCTTATCTTCTACAGCTTTAATTGTTTCTGGCTGCCCAGCTGGAAACTGAATCAAAACTAACGGACGCACCTTGACATTTAACAAATCATAATTTTCTTGAATAGCTTTCCTTTTTTCATCTGCCAAATCCAACAAATACTCATAATCGTTAGTAATTTGTTTTGTTTCATCTACGCCCTCATTAACATAAATTGCTCTTGAAATAAGTCCTGCATTAATTACTTCATCCTCAGGAATTTCATAGAACTCATTCTGTGGCACTTTTGCTGCTGTTGCAGAAACACGAATAATATTTTTTGGAGCAAATGCATTGATGATGTCATCCGCCTTCTTGGTATTATTCATATGCTCTTCATCAATAATTACTACGAACTGAATGCCTTCTTTGTGGGCAGCTGCTATCATTTCAAAAAGATTTGCCCGTTCACTATCCTTTAACGCAGTATTTCCTTTTTTTGTAACCTGTTCCCAATTAATGAAAGTTACAGATCCGCCTTCAAATCCCATGAGCATAGAAAACAAAAGATTTCTAGTATCAATATGCGGAGCCAAAGCATCCATGCTATCCTTACTCTGCTGTTCTAGATCACCTTTACCTGGACATAGCCATACAAATGCAGTTTTTCCGTTTGAATTCTTCAAAAATTCATCAACATACTTAATAAGAATAACCGTCTTACCAGCTCCTGTTGGTGCCTTAACTGTTATTACTTTTTTGCTTGCTAGCTCACACGTTTTATCTATAAGATAGTCCACGCACTCATTCTGAAATTCGTAATCATTTAAACCATTTACCATAATTCCCCCGCCTCTCGCAACTCTTTTTCATAATAAATATCTGGAACGATGGAAACATCATATTTATTTAATAGTAGTTCTTGCGATGAGGATAACAAAACTTCCTGATTCAAAAAAATGCATTCTACCTCTGATTGTATATTAGAGTCTTTTTCGAATTCATCCATTTCCTCATCATTTTGTATATATATTATTTTCTTACTAGAAATATCTATTCCATGATGAAGCTGAATCATTTCAATCAAATGTTTATTTATACAATCCATATAATCTTCATCGTCGTTTTCAACAACTCCTATTTTGTAATACTTGAGATTTTCAATTAATCCTTCCGAATAAATAGAGTCATCCATACGCTTACCAGTAATGACCGTTTTAATCCTTGGATATGTAATTCTTTCACAAATATCATTTTGATTATTAGTACAAAGAATAAATCTTCGTGTTCCATTATCTTCTGCATTCAATTCTGCAACAGCTTGTCCTGTTGTTCCTGAGCCAGCAAAAAAATCAAGTATTATCGAGTCATCTTTGTCACATGCTATTTTTATTAGATCTTTTATTAATCTAGATGGCTTAGGGTGTGTAAATACCTTTGCTTGATTGAATATATCCTTTAATTCCTTTGTCGCATCAGCATTCAACCCATTACTATCCCACCAGGATTCCGCTCTTCTTTTTGATATATTTCTATCTTTTGCAAAAACACGCTGAACTGGTCTAGCATCTCCACTCTTTCCAAAAATAATCCTTCCATCCTCAATCCTTTTAAGAACTTCTTGTTCATTAAATACCCAATATCTACCTTCAGGAGGATAAAAAATCTGTCCTGTTTTTGGATTTGTAATTGCAAATGATGGTCCTACATGGTTTGCAGATAAATCACTTGTTGTCCAAGGGCCACGTGGATCATCATCAGGGTTACTATACCTTTTTAGTATTTCCTCTTCCGATACTACATATCCCATATCATAAATTGATTCTATATTCTTCGAATAACACAATATATAGTCATGAACTGGTGGTAACCATCCCATATTGTTTCCATTCGTCTTCTTTTTCCATACTATCATCCCAACAAAATTAGTTTGTCCAAAAACTTCATCACATAGCAATTTCAGCTGCGCCATCTCATTGTCATCAATAGACATAAATATCATTCCCTGCTTTTTCAATAAGCTTCTAGCTATTAATAACCTAGAATACATAAAAGACAGCCACTTACTATGACTAAATCCATCATTTTCATCTATATAAGCATCGTCATAAATAAAATCTTTTGCTCCAGTATTGTATGGAGGATCAATATAAATAACATCTATATTTCCTTTATGCGTACGTTCCAAAAGACGTAACGAAAGCAAATTATCCCCTTCAAGCAAAAAATTGTATTGCTTTTCTTTATCCATTATTATTTCTCTTTCAAGTATTTCTTTAAAATACGGCGTACTATGAGCATTTATCTGATCATTTTTTTCTTCATGTGTTTCCCAAACCAATCCATATTTTTTGTTAGTTAATTCCTTCTCAATCTGATTCAACGCAATAATAGATTGATCATCTGTATGCTGCTCTTTCAATTTTTCAAGAAAAGCAATCATCTGCTCTCTCTTAATCTGTGACAAATTTGCCATATCTATTTTTCTCCTGTCTTGCCAACTTTTTTGCAATAATATCTCATATCACAGTTTAGGCATGCTTTCTTGTTCTTAGCTTCTGTATTGAACTCGTGATTCTGAATTTTAGCCACGACTTCATCAAATCCTCTTATAGTTGAGTCTATGGATTCTTTTGATTTTTCAAAGGTAACTGTTGGCTCACCTTTATCTTCTCCAGTATAATACAGATGCATCTTGCTAACATATTTACCAGTTCTTTCTTCTATCAAATGCGCATATACTTCCAATTGCCTTCTATATCTTTCAAAAGATTCACTTTCAACCAATAAGTCAGGTTTCTTCTCTGATTTAAAATCTACAATTTCAACGGTATCACCATTTCCTTTAATCAAATCAACTGTACCTTGTAATATGTATTCCGGCTTAACTAGACTGACATCTACTTCAGCATCTTGGATATAACTCCACAATGGTTTATTTCCTTCACCACCGGGAAGAATCCCTTTCCCACTATTCATTCTGTCTACATAAGCTTGTATTTGCTTATAAGCTGCATCTATCTGTCCTTGTCCCAAATAAGAATGTTCACTTCGTGATAGTGTATCATAGTTTGTATCTAACCACTGTCTAACATTTTCAGGTGTAATTGTATCTTCTTCATGACGCATTGCTGCACGATGAATGTCTTCAATAGTTTCATGTACTAAGGTACCAAACAATGTCGCACCTACACGGACCTGCGTGAATCCTAATTCTTTAAAAAATTTATATTGTAACGAACATGTTTCATATACTTCTATATGAGACGTAAAAGAAAACGTCTGCTTAAGATTAACTGGCTTAACCTCTTCCAGTTTGACATCACTTAGATTCAATTTATAATAATCCACAAGTTGATTATACGCATTTTTAAAATACCTACTTGGTGTTCTCCAGCTTCCACCACATTCATTACATGTCAGAACAAGCAAATTCTGAGCTCGAGAAAAAGCAGTATAATACAAACGCCAAAAATCAAAGAACTTTATATCAGCATGATCTTCAAAGACTGGTCGGTGAAAATATTTTGCCTCCACACGTCCTATTAGTCCCTCGCTCTCAGCTGTTGGTCTCTGATAAAGTGAATCCACAAGAACGATAGGAAATTCCATACCTTTTGATTGATGAATAGTCATAAAGGATACACACCCACTTGGTGCATACTCTGAATCATCTTCATACTCGGTAATTCCACCATCGTATAAGAACTTTAGATACATATTGAAGAATCTTTCAGCAGCATTTACTATATTCTGAGCTGAAAAGACATCTACTCTATGTAAATATTCATATTTACCTAAAACAGATGAAAGAATAGAGATATTTCTTGCTTTTCTCTCATCAATAACACCGCCCCCTATATCTATCCCCACATATGATTTAAAAGGTTCAAACTGAAGTAACTGATAAAGCAATCCCGTGAAAGCATAATCAGTATTTTTATTAAGCGAACTATGCTCCCTCAAAATACTTTCATACCATTTTTTCAATTCCTTATTTTCCTGCATTAACATCATTGCAGGTTTAACACAACGTTCCCTATAAAACCTATAAAATTCACGATAATTATCACTAGTGATAGTAAAACTATCTGTTTTTAAACGCAAAAAATAATTTGGAAAACACATTATCAACATGCCAATTAATTCTCGTATTTCTTCACGTTCAAAAAACATTTCAGATCTAGGAGAATAAACAGGAACCTTATTATCTTCAAGAAATCTAATCAGTTTTAAGACCTTCTCATTCTTTACCGACTTGCAAAGAAATGCAACCTGATTGTAGTTTTTTATTACGCCTTTCTTCTCTAAATCAATAATGAATTCGTATACGCAATCGCACCAATTATCAATATCATTCATTGCCGAACATCGTAATACCGTTGTTCCTTTAGAATAATTATCCTTTCCTGGAACTATCTGTTTTGGAAATCGAAAATTTTTCCAAGTAAAGTCTTCTGTCTCCTGCATCCACTCATTGTAGAAATCAATTATCTGTTTTTCAGAACGGTAATTAACTATAAGGTTTATCTGTTTACATTTTCCATAATCAAAATTATGCGGGAATTCTAAAATATTTCTAATTGTAGCGCCTCTGAATCGATACAACCCTTGATCATCGTCACCAACTACGCAGATATTTTGTTTTTCACCTGCAAGAAGAAAAACAATCTTTTCCTGAATATAGTTTGTATCTTGGTACTCATCAACCATAATATATTTTATTTGATTCTGAATTTCTTCTAATATCTCAGAATTATTAAGAAGCAACTTATAAGCTTCTGTTTGAATACTGGTAAAATCAATAAGATTTTCTTCTTCCAGAATCCTTTGATACTCCTCCATAATGTTTGCAATCGCCAATATTTGTGGATCACCATCTTTCAACATCTCTTTAGTATCCACAAGTTCTTCCAATAGATTGCTCACATATGTTGCAATCTGTCCGGACTGTTTCCAAACACCAATATTTCTAGCCAATAATTCATCATAATGTGGTAATAATCTAAAAGAACCTATATGCTGAAAAATCATATACTTTTGATCAAACTGATCAAGCATACGATAATTTTTCTTAACTCGTGTATACTCCAAATGTTCTTTAATAATGCGCAAGCATATAGAGTGAAATGTACCAACATACATTTCATTAACATTTACCACTTCACCTATCTCAAGAAGTTCATTAGTAATTCTTGTAACCAACTCTTTTGCAGCTTTTTCAGTAAAAGTTGCAACCATTATTTCTTCTGGCTTTACACCTTTTTCTTTTATAAGGTAAACGATTCTTTTTACAAGCGTGAAAGTCTTACCGGTACCTGGGCCCGCGATAATCAATAAAGGGCCTTCTGTACACTTTATTGCCTCTTTCTGTGCATCATTCGCATTCCCAAAATCAAAGCTCATATATGAATTCCTCCATTTTATAAAGGCATTCTTCTATTCTTTAATATCTGAGCCTAACATTCACAATTTTCTCATCATAGATTATCCATCATATTTTTCCACACTCTGAAAAGTGCGTCAAAACACAGCAAATACACTATTTATAGTATACCATATCCTCATTATGTTTATTGACACAATTCGCTCATTCACACAAATCTTTCAGGTAATTATCGTACTCATACATCCCAACTTATAATACTATCAAAACTATTGTCCTATAATACGTGCTTTCAAATCCCATCCAGCACATTATTTCATATGTCAGCTGGAATACAATTATATAGTTTTTTAGTACTATTCCATAGTAAACTCAACCACCTCCCCCGACTCATAGCTTTCCTTAATCTTCGAAAAAAGCTCTTCGCGGAACTCCTTAGTTACAGGAAATGCGATATCCTTGAAAATCGTATTCCCTTTTTCATCAACAGTCTTAGTCTTGAAGCTTGGCATTGATACGAAGGTACCGCCTTTCTTACTTTCTACGATTGAGATATTTCTTACTGCGAAGCAATCTCCAAAAGTTACTGTACAAAGTCCTCTTACATTGTTTGAACTTGCTTCAAGCTTATTTGCTTTAATGCTTACTTTCATCTCTTTAGTCCTCCTGATAATTTTTCTTATTCTCATCCTGCTCGGCGCTGAGTGTCGTTGTGGCGAGCAGTGCGTTTGTCCGACAAACGCGTTTTGCGGCTCTTACAACACAGACTCAGTCCGTGAGTTTCGGGTACGTTTATCACGCCCCTCTTTTTCATTTTTGCCTTGCTCCTGCCGATACAACATTTCCAAATTACGCTTTGCGATCAGGTACTCATGAATATCCTTATTGATTCCAACATACTCTGTAAAATCTCTTTTCTTCTCTTCAAAGATGCGACCATATTCATCACGGAGCTCTTGAAGATTGAGCTTCTGACCTTTTGGCACCAACTTATAGACTTCCTCTGCTGCCTTATAGATAAGGAGCTCTGCCTCATGCTCACTGTAAAATTTCTTACTGTAGCCACTCTTTTTGTAGGCTTCGAACACTTTCCTGTTCATGGAATAATCGATAATGGCCTGCTGCCTCTTTTTGTTCTCATATAGAAGTGCTTCCTTCTCATTCATAGAATTCTTAAGTTCTTTGAGCCTTCCGCTTCTCTCATCGGTAATTTCTTTAAGCTGCTCATATGACTCGATTTTATGTTCTTGAAGGAAAAGAACTGTCTTAGCCATCTGTTTTGCATTAAAGCGCTTTGCCCAGGTCACATATCCTTTGCCTTTTCCTTCCATGAGCTT
>JAEEGL012464243.1_pt1 | contig 14193 bp, 12 predicted proteins | sample 9134231 | NCBI WGS metagenome assembly JAEEGL01 (sample SAMN16246548, study PRJNA631951) | gut metagenome | biome: gut microbiome; feature: rumen; material: fiber-attached | host: Bos | place: Iran: Karaj | collected 2018-10 | reverse complement strand
TATACTCTCCGTCTCTCTCAAAATTCGACCCGAGAAAAACTATATCTGTATCTTTTTCAACATTATCCAGCTTGTAAAAGATATCCGGGTTGTACCCCCAAGGAACATATGTGGCGTTCCCCTTGTAATCGTCAGCCTTAGTTCTCTTTATATATCCTTCTTTCGCACTCGTAGCTACGAAATCATATCGATAATCAAATCTCGAACAGTTTTTAAACCAAAGACCGCCCGCATCATCCGAATGAAATACAATCTTTCTTTCATTTTTCAACAATTCAAAAAGCTCGTCGGTAAACATCTGGCCCCTACCGTCGGGATAAAAGAATACATAATCAAATCCTTCTTTACACTTATCCGCGATATATCTGTTGAGTTTTTCCACACCCATGGCACGGATCAATGTATCATACGGAACGTAGGTAATATCATACATTTTCCGCATAGGCTCGAGCCAGTTTTCACGTACGTATCGGATTGAAGTTACGCCTACCATTAATATTCGCATACAAACTCCTAACATTTAATACATATTTAGTATATCGGTCATTATGCTGTAAGTGTTTATTCGATCATTATCAAATTCGGTAATATTCTTCCCCAGTCCCATGTTTGTAAATCCAAAGAAAGTGATGGAGTTATTTGTGGCACCTTTTTCATATATTACTGTTTTCTTGCAATCAGTCATACATATCAAGTCGCACAAACCGCTTCTGACTCCAATAAACGCTCCTGCTCTCTCAACGAACTCGACACAGTCCTTAAGATCAACAAACGCTGCAACAGTACCATCCAAAGGTTTCTCATCTGGTGAGCCGCAGTTTGTGCAGAGCGTATATCCTTTCTCTCTCAGGCCATCCACAAGAATCTTCCAATGTTCCTCGGAAATTGACGGTGTAAAATGACCGGCATAAGGAGACAGGACCACAGTCTTTCCTGGATTTAATCCCAATTCATCAAATTGTTTTTTTACGTATTCTCCTCGATTGTCAAACTGCGGATATATCGGTTCAGGATTACCTTCCAAACCAAGAACATATCTTACAAAGCTGTCCCTAAACGTTAAAGAGCCCGAAGCAGCCATATTCAGAAACGAATTGTTTCTACCAAGTCCATGAAAAACCGCATTTTTGACATTAATCTCGTCACCCATAAGCCTCATCATAAGAAGCCAGTCATTTGACGCTTCTTCAAGGTGGATCTGCTCTATATATTTATAGCCAAGTATCTCTGCCAGCTTTCTTGTCGAATTCCTTGCAACAACAAGTACACAGTCGCATTCATGAACAGATTTCTTTCCATATACATAGGGCAAAAACAGAGAAAAAATGTATAGATCACCGAGACTCGGCTGATGCATGAGCCACATAGGTATACCATCATACTTCTCATTTATATGGCAATATGATTCAAATCCATGTATCGCCCGTTCTTTATACTCAAGCCATGTTTCCTCTTTGACAACATGTCCCCTGATCTTTCTGCGCAAAAGACCAGATGCAAGAATCAAATAATCATTCTTCTCCTTGTAACCCAGTTTTTCAAGCTGTTCACTTATCTCATTGCTGTAGAAACCCGACACTAGAATGATCACTTCGCTGTCATGCGGTAAAGATTCCACAGATTGAGTTGTTATTCCGAGTTTTTCTACCCCCTGCTTTTCAGGATTATTATCTGCTATATAACTTACCGTCAGTCCACTCTCACCAAGAACAGTCTGAATCTTTTCCTGATTGATCCACGAACCTATTAACGCGATCTTCTTCCCGTCAAATACCCCTTTCCGAGTCAGTTCAAGAACATCTTTGCGTATACACGCTTCAAAATCGTTATCTTCACTTTTCCAAATACTCTCCTGTCGCATCATCAGCACATAATCCCCAGTAAGCCTTTTCTGATCACCTGTTCTTTGTCGAATCCGCAACAGTCGATAAGGCGAAACGCCCTTCCGCTGATCTCTTTATCAAATGAGACGATTTTGATTGACGTATCGATATCTTCGGCCAATGATGCATATCTTAGAATGCAGTCCATTTCTTTTTTATGAACTGGTACTGTTCTCACATCATCACGCAAAGTAAACCTATTGTTTATCGCCTCCGGTATTATTACCACAACCCTTCCGAATTGACCTACCAACTCATCAATATGCGATTTAACTGCCTCAAAACATATAATGTCATCATCCGGACATAAAACAAGAACCCCTCGTTCCTCATTTAGTGATTCCACAAGGGTTCTTCCTTTATCAGCCTGCTCTAGTGCATTTTCAAAATCCGAAATACAATCAATCATAAATCAATGCCATATGTGTCTTTGAAGGCTTTTGCTATCCTATCTCCAAAAGCTTCCATCGAGAAGTATCTCTCATAAACCTTTCGGCCATTCTCTCCATACTCTTCAACAATTTCTCTATTATTTATCACTTTTTTTATACAATCAGCAAGTTGTCTGGCATTTCCGGTCTCATAGATCATCACGTCTCTTTCTGGAATAATATACTTATTTGTTCCTATGCAGTCTGGTATGATGCACATTTTTTTTCGCATCATAGCCTCTGTTATAACCATAGGAAGTTGATCGCTCCGAGATGCCGAAATCAATACATCGATTCTATCAAATACACCCTCTAATTGATCATGGCTTACTTCGTCGTACAGTTTCACATTCTCAAGATGCGAGACTCTCTCTACAATTCCTTTATAATATTCCTTTTCACGCATATTTCCGTACAGCCAAAACTCGCAATCAGAATTATCACTACCTAACGTCTCTACAGCACTTAAGAGAATATCCTGTCCCTTTATGTATCCCACAAATCCAATCAAACAAAATATTAGTTTATTATCTGTTTTTTTTCGTCCATATTCTGTAAAAGAATCAGGAATTCCATATTCCAGAATCCTAGTCTCCACAGTGGGAAAGAACTTATGAAAGGCACCCTTCCCTTTATCGCTCACGCAATAAACATCAACCTTATCCCATAAATAATCCATATTGTCACCCCAAAGGTTTACTTCCTCTTCATAGACAACCTCAGCCTCATGAAGCCACCATACTATTGGAGTGCTTTTTTGAAGTGATCTAACAAACCTATGGACGACAAAATCATTTGCCATAACAATATCATAACTCTGTATTGACTCTATATCTTTAAAACCGCCATATAAGATATTGGAACATATCCACGCATCGACCCCCATAGTGTTAGCATATTCTAAAAAACTTCTATCCCCATCCTCAGAGACCATTGCCGTTTTGTATCCCTTTTTATTCAGAATCGAAAGCAGGTATAAAAGTGCCATCCCAGCGCCATTAAAAGATAGTTTTACAGAAACAGCAATAATACTTTTTTCGCTATCATTACTTTTGAAAGACGGATAATAAATCAACGATCCAACCTTGCTCTTTTGTTTGTACTCACAATAGCGCAACACCTTGCCGGAGGAAATACCCATTTGTATCAGTTTATTTGAAATACTGTAAGCGTAATTACTTGTAATAACGATATAATCATAAGCATCCTCTGGGTAATCCGAGATCGATCTGATCTCTACACCTCTTATAAATTTCCCCAGCTTATCTTCATCACTATCAGATATTCCTACGATTGCAGTATGATGTAGTGAAAACAATTCCTCCTCTCTATCGCTCAAAAAACCACCTGCACCATATAGGATCACTCTATTAATCAGTTCATTGCTCATATCATATCCTCAGATGACCATTCTTTAATAACCCGCTCATAATAACTATAGTATTTCTGGTATATTCTTTCGGGATTTAGAGCATCTATTCGTCGTTTTGCATTTTCAGAAATGACTCTTTTCTGCAAATCAGCTAGAGACATGACCTCTTCCATAGCATCCAAAAAAGAACTCGGGTCATCTCTTTTACACAAATAACCCGAAACTTCGTTTTCAATTAATTGTTCATAACTGGCCCCATCAGTTGCTATAACAACCTTTCCCAACGCCATAGCTTCTATACATGAATTTGAAAGATTCTCAATTCTGGAAGGGAAAACGCAAAACAACGCTTTCTGGATGATCGGATAAAGCTGTTTTCTTTTGATTGCGCCAAGATAAATAATACGATCAGCATAACATCCGGCTTCTCTGGTTATATATTCGGATGCCAAAATTCTCCCATACTTATCTGTGTCTAAAACTCTATCAATTCCAGCCAAAACAATACAAATATTTTTGTGACGAGACAAAAAAGGAACTACTAACTCCGCAAGTATATGTATTCCCTTTCTGAAGCTCAGCGTTCCATAGTATAAAAAGTACTCTTTCCCATTAAGCCTTTGATCAACTATACAGGGGTCCAGTTTACTATTATCTAATACAAAAGGGCTCTCTATTACATCAGCTTTAACATTCAACCCTTCTTGAGCTATATGCGAAAACAAGTTGCTTGGACAAATAACAAATCGGGCCCTTTGAACCAAAGAATTATCTAATTGTTCCTGAATTGTAACAGGGTTATCAACAAAGCTAATGCTACCCCCCGGAATATTGGCTTTCCCGTCAAATATACTAAGAAATCCGGATATTCTAATAACATATGGAATACTATTATCCATAAAGAAAGAAAGCGCACCGTGGTTACAAAAATGAACAATATCAATTCTTTTCTGTTCATTCATTTCATTTAGCCTATCTTTAACCAGTTTCGCTTTCATAATAGTCAGGAGTTCACCCCTATTGACATCAGAAGCATGCTTATCATTTGGATAGTATATTTTTGATATCAGATCGAGTTGTTTCCAATCCTCAAGTTCGACAAATATGTTTATAATTGAATAATACTGTTCATTGGGAACCTTTAATTCTTTTGTAGTAACAACAAGTACAGTCACGTCGTTACCATGCTCGGCGAATATCCTGGCAACATTAGCTGTAAATGTACCAAGTCCGCCTGCTGGTATCAAATCTGTCTCATATTCGTTTGTAACAAAAACAACCCTCATATAAACCCTTTAGTTTAAAGTCTGTTATCTTCAGGAATAAGCGAAAAAATGCCATCCATGTACAAAGACTGATTTTGATACACCTCATTAAGCGGTTTTCTTTTTAAAAGATAATTCCATATCTCGATGTGTTTTTTTGCATAATTCTTCCATGTTAGCGTCTCTACCATACTTCTACGCAATTCGCGCTTCTTTTGAAGGCTCAAAAACACGTTTCTAAAGTCCTCTGCTGTATTACACATATAGTCTATTCCTTCCTTCAGATCGAGATGGAATCCCTGAGGAGTCACTATTGCTCCCGCTCCCGAGTATAGGGCATCCAGTAGCCCCATACTCCCCTCGTCAAATCCCATATATAGATAATAATCAATCTCTGACATTATTCTCACATATTTATCAATATCAAAATCAGGATAATAGTCTACAAAAAACCCTTTCGTTTCCATTTTCTGTAAAATATCATCCCAGCCCGACCCCATAATAATGAATTTGAAATAATCCGGACAAACCCCCTCCAACGCATCCAATATCGCAGACGCTCTTTTTCTTACATCATCGCCGTCATAACATCTGTGTGTTATCCCGATAATATATCTATGCGGACTGATCCGATGATCATGTGCCGGATTGATATAACACAGTTTAACCCTAGGCACCCCACACAAAGACAACTTGTCCATTGTATCTTTTGACATGCATATTCCCATTCCAGCGACCTGTAATTGCTTTTTTAATACTTCTATCTTTTTCCCCGTATCAACATGGGTAATCATTAACGTATCACATTTCATGGGTTTATACGCAGCATAAGGTATATGATGGTTAATATCTACATCACAAGCGACTCTTTCCGAAATTGTCACATCAACATCTCTGATGGACAATTCATCCCTCATCCTTTCTGCAAACTTTCGGAAGATCCACCCTTCATCTTGACATACAATATTAACCCTCAATTTACTCTCGCACTGCATGTGATAATATGATTTTGAACTTTCCCAAACATTATCAACAAACGCTATATTGTTGTAATAGTGAAATACTGTGGCATCCAAATCGAGTGATGATAAGTATTCACATATTTCATCAAATAACAACGCTTCTTTTACACATACCAAAATGTATATTTTCTCATCTAACAGTTTTAGTTGATCCGGTTTTTTTATCTCTCCCAAAGTAGAAATCTCTATTGAATCAGCTTTTTTATCATATATACCTTCAAAATGCGGAAGCTTGTCAATGCACGCCTTCAGTCCATCACCTGCACCATATATAACAGTTTTTCGCCTATCTCTTTCTAATTCATTGAAATAATTATCTTCAAACCTTGCAATAATCATTTAGTTCACCTTCTACAAATTCATAAACTACGTTCTCAATCAAAACATTTTTCTTTATCACCGTACAAAACACCATTGCGAAAGTCTAGGGATCTATCTATATCCTCATCATATAGAAAAAACATGCATCCATTTGACCTGGAAACTCTATATCCCATTGCATTTAGCATAAACTCAATATACTTGGAATCATATTGCCTGTGATATGCACAGATGGACAGCTTGGCATCACTGCTTGTAAGAACATTAATACCTCCAAGAAGAGCGCGAACCTCGTATCCCTCTATATCCATTTTCAGGAAATCAATCTTTTCAGATATTGAGCTATCCAAGGTTGTATACATGTCATTGTCTACATCGCTCAAATACTATGGAATCAGAACAATTTTATCTTTGAACGGTCGAATAGTTAACTTTAACGCTTCGAGCCAACAGCTATATCCTTCAAACAAGTATGCCTTTTTAACTTTATCAATATACGATAAGAAAAAGTTTCCCTCTGCTACACCACCATCAACTATCACATCCCCTTCGTTAACCCTATGCTCGCCAAAAACATACAAATGCGGCGAGCCAGTATATTGATCTCCCTCAACAACATTGGATAGGTATCTTTTCCCATCATCCCCAATCGAAAACATGGTGTCTACCGGATAATACATTCTGTATCCATTAAACATAACATATGGAAATCCCGTCTCCTTATCCACAAAAACAGGATACACAGTTTGTTCATTGTTCTCAAAGTTATTACGAACCGTAAGTTCATTATTCTTAAGCCATTCAATAGTTACACATATATCATCATACTCATGTTCTAGGCTCTTTCGAAGAATTATATCACGTCTGAGCGAATTGATCATTTTTTCCCAACTAACAATTCGCTCGCTATCGATCTTTTTTCAATCAGAAAACTGATTATTTCTCTTTCGTTCTTTTGATTCGCCGCCACAACGATAAGATCATAGTCAGTGGAGTTTTCAAGATTCTCATGCTTGATAAAAGGGGCGAGACTCTTATCATCCACATCATAAGAATTCGTATACCCTATTATTCCATATCCGAAGTCCCCATAATACTCTTTCATCAGTTTATCAAATCTGTGTCCGTAATAGCCGGTACCCCAAACCACAATTCTTTTAATATCAGGCATTATAATTAAGGCTCCTTCATTTTAAGCGTTTTAAAATCTCTTCATACAGCAACCACGCAACAGCATATGAACAGTATCGTTTCATAGCCAATTCGTAGCCATTTGCTGATATCTTAAGACGTTCTTCTTCATGACAAAGATAATACTCGACCTTGTCCCGAAGATTATCTGCATTAATACATACATAATTCACCCCGTCCTCAAGGCCTAAAAACTCTGAATCAAGTGGTTCTGTCGCGAACAAACATGAGCCCGACGCCATTGTTTCCACATACTTGGGACCCATATTGCCATAATTGTTTCCACCTGAAGTAATGAAAATTTTGCAGCTATTGATAGCCTCAGAAAAAGATTTTCCTATAAGATAATCATCTGGAGAATGATATCCATATCCCGGGTGTTTAGCATAAAAATAATTTACATCTTTCATGTCCGATATAATTCTATGAAATTCATATCTTTCCGGATAGAAATCGCCCTTTTCAAAGATTCCCGCATTCAGATTGCCCACATCATGCGATTTACACTTCTTCCAATCATTAAAAATCTGTGGATCAAAGCTGGGAGGAAACCAGATCAACTTATTGTAGACCTTTGACCCCTTCCATCTGAAAAATGGGCCTCTGAAAAACGACAGGATATAATCAATACCATTCTCCTCTATGAATTGCTCATATTTGTCAAACTGGCTCTCTGCCTCGCTCCAATAATCGCACAGCATAATGGCTTTGATGCAATTTAGTTTTGACAAATCATCATATCTTAATCCTTTTTCAAGTTCTCTGGGGTTCCAACAATCAGCAAGTATTATCAAATCAACATTATCTACAGCTCCCCAAGTTTTCTCAGCTATATCAACAAAGGATGTAATACTTTCATCGTAATCAGGATATCCCACACCATAACACTTTGCGTTAAACAATCTTCGCAATCCGGTTCGATATGATTCATGAGTTTTTGCGAAATATAACTCATCATTGTGAGCTTCAATTAATATATTCATAATTCCTCTCTATAATTCGTACACTACATTCTCCAACGAAACAATTGGACAATCTGTATTATCTCTAAGACTTATTGCTATTTGCTCAAAGTAATGGATGGCAGTAACAACTATGACATCTACTTTTTCCAATTCATCATTTGGTTTACATATCCTTATTCTATTATCATTAATGCCGGGGTTTTGATCTATACCATATTTAACAGTTATTTCTGTATCCTTTAGCTCGTCAACCAATCTCTGCCCCAATTCCTTCATACCATATACAGCAATTGTACTGTAACCGTGATTATTGAAATATGTATGTAGTCCTCCTCCGGATTGTTTTATCGACAACCATCGATTCAACAGATCGTAAAACTCCTTCATTTTCACTTGTTGGTCATTCAAGCGAACTATCTCTTTTTTCCCGTACGGGTTGCCATTTGAAAAACCAATTACAACTAATCTCGCTCTGTAGAAGTATTGTCTAAAAGAGTGTACACTCTTATACAACCGATACATTCCATCACAGAAAAAATAATCACCTCCGGGCATACTCATATACAACTCTTTATGTTTCATAACAATATACTTGAAACCCTCAATTCTTTTTTGGGATGTTCGGAAACCACTCTCTTGGTCAAAATGATATATAAATGATGGTCTGGGAACATATAAGAAAGGGGTACATTTACTAATGCATATTCTTGCGTCCCACTCCTGATATGCCGGAACCAACGGATCCAAATAACCGATATCCTCTAAAACTCTCTTTCTTACTATAATAGACTGAAACAAAGCCTCTATTCCAAAAAGGAAATCGTTCGTATGATAAATCCTTTTATTTCTATCACCGCACTTATGGTACACATCAACGCCATCTTTTCTATAATATGCATCAGAAAAAACGGCACTACACGAAGGATTATCTTCCAAAGCTTTTACTTGGATCTCAGTTTTCTTAGGTAACCATTCATCATCAGAATCAAGAAATGCGATCCATTCTCCTGTAGCGTTTCTAATCCCGAAATTCCGCGCTTTCTGGGATCCACAATTCTTCTCCAAGATAAAAAGTTTCAGATTATTCTTTTGCTTCTGTAATCTACGAACAACACAGACTGTATTATCAGTCGAACAATCATCCACAACAATCACTTCATGCGGCAATATTGTTTGAGAATAAACTGATTGTAAGGCTCTTTCTATTGTAGCCTCTCTGTTAAAGGCAGGAATAACAACAGATATTTTCATATACAGGTAATCCCTATCTACGCCAATCCATAAACAACGTCTTCAAGTGAAACAATAGGCATATCAACGCGCTTTTCCATTTTTTCCTGAATTTCCTGAAATGCAATAATCGCAGTGACCACCATAACATCGGCTTTAGGCAGATCATCCATAGGTTTATACTTTGGCAATTTGATATTGATATTATCGGCATTCTGGTCAACTATATAGAGCACTTCAACACCCGTTCCCTGCAATTCAGTTACAAGCCTCTCACCAAATCCGCTCATACCATATATCGCCACAGAATGATATTCATTAAATTTAAAATATTCCGAAAGATTCACTCCTTCCTGTTGCAATGACAGCCACTGCATTGAAAGATTATAAAATGCGTTCATTCTATTCAGTTGCCATTCCATTTTATCCATACGTTTTTCCTCTTTAATCCACTCTGCAAATTTCCCAATCAACAATCCTAAAGCAAATACGACTACTACAATCAGCGCCAAAAACAATTTCAATGTAATTCTCCTTTCAGGACATTAATCAGAGGTTCGAATTTCTTTTCTAATTCCTCAATTATAGTATCTCTATTAATCTCCGCGTTCATTACCACATCAATAGCATGTCCAATTTCATCTTCATAGGAAACAAGCTTAATATATGGAACCTCTTCAAACCACGTATGATACATACTTGGTATTTTGTGATTATATCCATGAATCACCACGCACGGAGTTCCAGTCATAACACACAGAATCATTGCATGTAATCTATCGGTTATCACAAGTTGTCTTTCAGTGATCTCTCTGGTCTTAGTCCGGATTATTACTTGTCGGTTTGCTTTTCCGCTGTATCCGCGATTATTATGATAAATCATATCTCTATATGCATATTGTAATTCTCTTTTTTCCAGTTCTATCAATATGCACTCCTCAATCGGCTGTGATATAGCACTTTCTCCATCCGACCGATAGAACAAAGCAACTCCTTTTCTATTATTATCCGTCCCACTATCAAATCTCATGCTGCAAACTATATCCGGAACCAGCAGAATATTATTTAACGGATACAATTCTCTCATATACTCATATGATTGTTTTTCCCGAGCGCATATTGTCAATCTCTTTGCATCAGAATATATTTTCTCTGATACTCTTTTTTCATACCTTCCCTCGGTATTATCTTCATAAAAAAGAGTTTCCGGAAATACTATAATTCTATTATAGGGAAATAATTCAAAAACCCTTCGTCGTATAGCTTCATTTGACGGATAAACATTCCCCATGTTTCCACCACCCTGCATTATTATCAGATCCCGTTCGGTTATTTCTTCTAATAATTCCGGAATTGATTCGTCAAATTCCTTTATTTGTATTTCCTTTATCGATATATTCCCCAATACGTTATGTAAAAAATCAAGTGTTGCCTGAGCGATGAAATGATCCCCAGAATTCCAATGATTGGGGGTTCCCACAAAATACACTGTCCCCTCCGATTTAATCTTCGGGTACTCTATCGTTATTCTGTCTGAAAGATTATTCTTTTTAACTTCTACAGTTAATCTCCTGTTCTCAAATACACCTGTAATAATATTCCAGCATTTATCAAAAACCGCATCAATCGGGACTCTGTTTCCACTTTCATCAAACACATTCACAACACATTCGCCAGGCGAACTATAAACTGATTCGCCTATATCGTTTACAGCATAAACACTTAAGTGCTGTCTTTTATTCAGCTCAATTTTATAGTCATAAACAAAATGATCATTTATAAGAGTCTTTAAGACAATATTTCGTGTCAAGCGTGTAGGATAAACCTCAATTTCACTTATACCAATGTCTTCAACCTTTCCAGAGTATTTGCTAATTATCAAACTGATCTTATTTGCTTCAACCGGTGTAAAACTAATTGCCGTTTCTTTAAATCTATACAGTCTTCCTCGCCAGATTTCCCTGTTTTCATCAACTAGAAGATGGCACTCTGTAATCGTAGAAGAGGTATTATACTCCTGCAAAACAACAACCTTGTCAATGCAATACCTGTTAGCAAAAGCAATATCGATTCTCGGTTCGTTGTCATCTGCATCCGGTCTCCACATAGATGCATCCTGTATCCACGCCTCCGAATCTCTTCTTCGGATATCCTTCGAATCGTTTCGTTTAAAGTCATTTAAGTACTTTGTACTTCCGGAGCTAGCTGTAATTTCCGAAGAATACGTAAGGCTATCCGTTCTTCTTAGCCAAAATACAACATCACTATTAAGTAGCATCCCAAAATGATCCAACGCTTTTTGCGATGCATAGGTTGTTAACGCTTTTTTTACATTGCTCACAGCATCTGTATCTATTGACAAACGAATGCGGTTTTGCCACCTTAAATAAGGGTCAAAGAACCATGCCCCTGTTCCGTTGACAAGAACCTTACGATTTCTATAATCAAACTTAGCAGACGGATTATTATGATGCGAATAATCGTTCTCTCCAATCCAGGCCGTGTGATACTCAGGCTTTTTCAGAACAATCGGACGATAATCGGGATTACAATGCATCAAATCTCCCAACACTTCATCTAACAACAGGGAATTAGCGGCATGATCCGGATGCACCTCTTCGCCGGTGGAAATGATTAGTTCCGGACGTAGCTCATCAAAAATATCTTTTAGATCTGATAATATGTTTTCTCTCGTGTACTTGTGATGAACACCATATCGTTTAAAACAATACTCGGGATGCTCAGGCAAGCCATAGGTTTCATCTATACCATATTGGGACTTAACACATACTCCTTCTGAAGCATTATAGATATGAGGCCCTTCCGGTAAATACTCATTTGAATACCCCATAAATATCACATGGTCATCAGGTATTCCATAAATTTGCGCCACCTTGAGGCTTTCCTTTAACCTTATATCATGAACAGACTCGTCATAATTTCCATTAGTCATAAAAACGACGAAAACATCATATCCCCTAGCTCGGATATTGTTCATAATCGATCCGGCTAGTATAATCTCGTCATCTTGATGAGGTGCTAAAACTACACACTGCATCTTTTTTATCCTTCCTCTGTGCAAAACAGAAGTGGCTGCGTATACTTGATTTTATCTTCTTCAATTCCGATATTTATCAGATTTCGTTTTACCTGCCACGCAATCGTTGCATCTCTTATAGCAATAAAGATATAATCAAATGAATAATCCTTATACTTTTCTGGTAGCACAACAGGAACCCCATCGATTTCGACTAATTCATCAGCCCTCTCATCCAATATTGCAGCTACCGTAATGAAGTCATCCCTTTTAACCCTTTTAAGACTTACCTGTCCAGCTTTTCCGGCACCATAAAGAAGAATAACTGAGTTAATCGAGAATAAATGATATGGGAAATAATACGGCATATCATAGTATTTTTTATCAACCGAATATCCAAAACCATTAGTTTCAGGAAATAGATACTCTGTCATTTTCCTTTGGAAGAGCCTACCATTCCTATACTCGGCCGGAAGGGATAGCAATACAGAAAGAAACACTCGACTATTCAAAGGCTGTGCAGCAGTAATACCTTCAGACATCTCAGTTACTCTTTCTGTTGGAGCCATCCATGCCGCTCCACCTTCCTCCCAATAGAAGCGATTTGCAATGTTAATGCTTTGTTCCGGATGTCTAGATACCCAATCATAATACTCTCTAAAACTCTCTATCGATTCCTCACAGTTTTTTAGTCTATGATTATTATATGACAAAAAGTCTTCCCACCCATGATCATCCGACGGTAAATAGTTATTCACAAGATAATTGCAATATGTTTCCCACATGCTACTTCTAATCCAAACAAGTTTATTATCTTTCGATATTCTTCTTAGATCATCATGTATTCCATATGCATAGTCATTAATCGAAATCCCCTGAATCAATCCATACGAGTTTTGCAGATATTCGCAAAACATTTCATTATTATATTGGGCATACTTCAACTTGAAATAATAATGAGGCACTCCAAGACGGCTTGCAAGAACAGGCGGATAAAACATATCTTCCAAGCCACCGTTGAGAAACCCGGATCTTTCTATGGTGAAACTATTAAAATCTATTCCGGATTTCTTTAACAGCGCCAAAGTAGCACGCGAATCACGCCCTCCGGTTAGTGACAACCATATTGTTCCCGTTAGTTTCTTTCTCATCTCCTGTAAAGAAAAGCAAAAACGTTCGACAAACAAATCCCTCAAATCAACGACACTTTCGTTTCGATAATCATCTATCATCAAGGGACGTTTACTAACTGTCATGTACTCATAGTTCAGCACTTGGCTCGGCAGGAGCATACGGATGTTACGCTTCATATCTATGATTGGCGCCGGAACGAAAGGAATTCCCGTCAGTAAAACGGTTTTAATAATCTGTTCGCTTCTGTTTAGATTATAATCAATAAGGTGTATATCCCCCGCTACTATTTTATCAGTATAATACACACATCTAAGCGCCGAAGCATCGGTATAAACCTTTTTT
>JAEEGL014497122.1_pt1 | contig 14194 bp, 9 predicted proteins | sample 9134231 | NCBI WGS metagenome assembly JAEEGL01 (sample SAMN16246548, study PRJNA631951) | gut metagenome | biome: gut microbiome; feature: rumen; material: fiber-attached | host: Bos | place: Iran: Karaj | collected 2018-10 | reverse complement strand
AGGATCGTAGTCTAGTGTGGTATTACCATCGTTAATCCGGCCCTGACGATTAATAGCTTTGGTGTAATAGAGAATAGCCTCAGCTAAGGTCGTCTTGCCGGAACCTACATGTCCGAACAACGCGATGTTGCGAATCTTATCTGCGGAATAATTTTCCATCAGTCATTTCCTCCTTCGAAGACAAAAATAAATACCTATTAATTATAAGGTATCTGATATGCGATTTCCACAAAAAAATATCTCCGCCCGAAAACTTTTTTGTGCATAATAATTTTCGAGCTGTCAAGTGTTTTTGAGGGTTAATTCTAGGAAAAACTGCACAAAAAAAGACCGGCCCTTTTGGTGAGCCGGTCTTATCAATAGCTTTTTGACTGATTATTTAGCAGGTCTGGCGAAAATAAGTACCAATCTGTCTTCCTTCGCATCGAAAGGATTGGATGCCAGTGAAGACAAAGAAGTAGCTTCGGAAGATCCGCCCATTGAAGACATAAGCTTACCGCCGTCGTCATCAATTGTGGAAACGAGTGTCCAACCGTCAGCTGCCTTCTTCTTAAGGAGCTTTGTAAGGGCATCAACGTTAACTTCAGCAGCCTTGTTGTGTTCAACTGTCTCAACGGAATACTCCATCGGGCCGCCGGCACCGCCGCCTGCTCTGACCTTCTTCTCCAAATCTGCAACTGCGCTGTCTAATGCAGCAAGCTTTTTCTCAAGCTCAGCCTTCTCCATCTCGTTCTCCTCGATTTTCTTATTTAATTCCTGGATCATGTTCTCTTTGTCAGCGAGCTGGTCTAACATCTGACCCTTTTCACTCTCGCTCAGTGCAGCCTGCTTAAGGAATACTGACTGCTTTTCTGCGTTGAGAACGATCTCCTGTGCAGCTGCCTCTGCAAGAACAGTAGCATTCTTAGAGTCAGCGATGATGACCTTTGCTTCCTTGAGTTCTGCCTGGAGACCCTTGATCTGATCCTGGATATCTTCTGACTGCTGCTGATATTCTTTGCAAGCTTTCTCAGCATTATTCATTCTCTTCTCTGCATCCTCAAGCTCTTCTCTGGCCTGCTTGAGTGTATCGTCGAGATCCTTCTGCTGCTGTGCTGCTTCCTTATTGAAATTGTCGATCTCAGCGGCCAATTCATCACGCTTTGCAGCTGCTGCTTCAGCTTCGCTCATGACAGCCTTAGCCTTCTCTGTCATCTCATCGAGTTCAGCCTGAGCCTGCTTGTTGCGCTCTTCAAGGTGGACGATGATCTGATCTCTCTCAGCCTGAGCCTCAGCGATAAGCTTCTCCTTCTCAGCATTAGCCTTATCTCTGTCGCGCTCTGCTTCTTCCTTCATCTTGAGAACTTCAGCAGCCTGCTTCTCGGCAATCTTCTTGTTCTCTTCTTCGAGTCTTGCTCTCTCTTTCTCGTAATCTTCGCCAAGCTTAACGATCTTATCTTCTGCAGCCTTAACCTCTTTTTCCTTCTCGGCAATGAGTTTGTCTGCATTGTCCATCATAACCTGGACTTCTTTTGCCTGTGCAATGACTTCGTCTCTCTTTGCCATAGCCTCGGCATATTCTTTTTCAACCTGAGCAGCAATCTGTTCTGTCTGCTTCTGGGTCTCTTCGTAGATCTTCTCCTGCTCAATCTTGGCAGCAGCGATCATTTCGTCGTGCTCTTTCTGGGACTCCTTCTTAGCCTTCTCGATCATCTCGCTGGCTTCTTTACGGAGAGCATCACGCTTATCGCGGGCCTCAGTTACTTCTTCACGAATTGTTTCTACTGTGGTCTCAAGTGCGGTTTTCTCTTCGAGCTTTTTCTTCTGGAATGCTGTAAATTCCTTATCGAGTTTATTCTTCTCTGTCTCGAACTGATTCTGCATGTTCGCATAATCGGTCTTTAACTTATCAAGGGCTTCAAGGATTCTCTTTTCTTCCTCGGAACGCTTTGCCTCTGCTCGAGCGATGTTCTCCTGTTGCTTCTGGTTAAGGATTTTCTTAGCTTCAGCAGCAGCCTCTTCGTTGTTGCCTTGTGAAGCCTTCTGGAAATCATATTTGCACATTGAGCAACGGGCAACATTGTCACCCATCATTACGCCGCAAACCGGACACTTCTTCATACGTTGACTCTCCTAGATAGACATGCAGAACGGGCTGCATGCAAAAATAATATGCATATTATATACCAGCACGCCTGAAATTATTATCTTTTCTTCAAAGGGATTTTATAAATTTTTAGTTAATTTTCAGAAAGACAGGTGTTGTAAGGCCATTCTTTTTTGTGTGCGTTGTCATATATAAGCTAATGCCCCCCTTACTTATAATGGATTAAATGTTTTTGGGAGGAATATAAATGCACCATTTTTTTAAAAAATCATTAGTTGTTGCATCCGTTCTCGCGTTGGGAACAACTGCTATTGCCGGATGCACAAAGAAGGCTGACGTCAACAACAATGCCGTAGTAGGTATCACTCAGGAACCCGGCATTTTCGATCCGCACACAGTTGTTGCGGCAGGTGACGAAGAAATCATTTTCAACGTTTACGAAGGACTCATGAAGTTCGATTATGAGGGTAACCTTAACCCCTGCCTTGCAACAGACGTTGAGATCTCAGCTGACGCATCTGTATATACATTCACGATCAGAGAAGGCGTTAAGTTCCACGACGGTTCTGATTTTGACGCTAACGACGTTGTTTATTCCCTTAAGCGTGCTGCAGGTCTTTTGGATACACAGGACGGCACAGCACTGGTATCAGAGCTCGATTCAATTACTGACGTACAGGTAACTTCTGACGGACGTGTTGAGGTTACTCTCGAAGCAGGCAACAGCGAGCTCTTGAGCTTCTTTACTGTAGGCATCATCCCCGAAGGATATGACAACTGCCAGAAGGCTCCTGTCGGAACAGGCCCTTTCAAGTTCGAATCTTACACACCCGGCCAGAGCGTAATTCTCATTAAGAATGACAACTATTGGCAGAAGGGTCTTCCTTACCTTGATAAGGTTACTTTCAAGGTTTGCGCTGATATGGATGCCGGTCTTACAGAGCTTGCTAACGGCAGCATCGACATCTTCCCTTACCTTTCAAAGGACCGTGCAGACCAGCTCGATCCTGCTAAGTACAACATTGAATCAAATGGCTCCAACATGGTTCAGATCTTCGCGCTCAACAATGCAGTTGAACCTCTTAACGATGTAAGAGTACGTCAGGCTATCAACTATGCCATCAACAGAAAAGACATCATCTCCGTTACTATGGACGGTGCCGGCGTTGAGCTCGCTACAGCAATGAGCCCTGCAATGGGAAGCTATTACGACACTTCACTCGACGGTTCTTTCGATCAGGATGTTGAGAAGGCTAAGGCTCTTATGGCTGAAGCCGGTTACGAGAATGGTTTTGACATTACATGCACAGTACCTTCTTCTTACCTCATCCACGTTAATACAGCAGTTGAGCTCGCTTCAGAACTCAAGGCTATCGGCATCAACATGGAGATCAAGCAGGTTGACTGGGCTACATGGCTTGAGTCTGTATATGCAGGCCGTCAGTACGAGACAACAGTTATCGCTCTTACGAGCTCATATGCTCCTTACGATGTAGTAGGACGTTATGCTTCAACAGCTGACGGTAACTTCATCAACTACTCCAACCCTGAAGTTGACGAGCTCTTAAAGAAGATCCCGTTAACTGCAGACGAGAGCGAGAGAACAGAGCTCTATCACCAGGTTCTCGCTGTTCTCACAGAGGATGCATGCTCTGCATACATTCAGGATCCTACAACAATAACAGCCGTATCTACCAGACTTGAAGGCTATCACGTATATCCGATGTACGTTCAGGATATGTCACAGGTTAAACTCGTAGAAAACTGATTTTTTGGATTCCAACTTAAGTAAATATCTTCAGGGCTCCGATCCAATTAGGTTCGGGGCCCTGATCCATATAGTTCTGATTGTTATTTTTATTAAAAACCATATATAATGAATTTTTAATTCACTAATAAAGGAGAGACGGGTTTTGAAAAGCAAATCCGGTTATATTATCGGAAAGATCATCGAGCTGATTTTGACACTTCTGGTAGTGTCATTACTCGTTTTCATTGCCTTTTCCGTCATCCCCGGAGATGCTGCCCGTGTAATGCTCGGACCTAATGCGTCAGATAGCCAGGTTGAATTGCTCCGTGCGGAACTGGGTCTCGACAAACCCCTCGTTTCCCGTTATTTCTCATGGCTCCTGGGAATTTTTACATTCAATCCCGGCGTGTCTTATTCATACAGTATCGACGTCAGTGAATTAATTGCCCAGAGACTCCCCGTTACTCTCGGCACGAGCGCGATTGCCATGATCATGGTAATTATCGTATCTTATCCTCTGGCTATTTTAAGTGCACGAAAACCAGGACGCCTGGGAGATCAGATCTGTTCAGTCATCGGACATGTCCTTTTTGCGATCCCTCCTTATGTCGCATCGCTCCTCCTGATCCTTCTGGCGAGTTCTGTTTTCTCACTTCTTACGGTAGGTAACTATGTAAAGCCCTCCGATGATTTCTTCGGATATATCGGATGCCTGCTCCTGCCTTCTTTTGCTATAGCACTCCCGAAGATAGCAATGAGCTTCAAGTTCTTAAGATCATCCATAATCGAGCAGCAGTCATCTGACTATGTCAGAACATCCAAAAGCCACGGACTGTCTGATTTTAAGATCATGATCCGTCACGTTCTTCCGAATTCAAACGTTTCATCGATAACGATAATCTCCATCATCATGTCAGACATCTTGGGCGGAAGCCTCATTGTTGAGCAGGTATTTAATCTGCCCGGTTTGGGACGTCTTCTGCTGTCTGCTGTCCAGGGAAGAGATTTTCCTCTGTTATCCGGAATCGTATTCTATATCGCGTTCATAACCGTAATCCTCTACTTTATCTCCGACATCGCATCGAGCTTTGCCGATCCGAGAATCAGGCTCAAATAGGAGGATCGTTTATGGAACAGAAAAAGACTAAAAACAGATCCCCCGAAGCTTCCATCTTCTATACTGCAGGACTCATATTCCTCGGCATAGTTGTGGCTGCATTCATCATTTCCTTATTCTGGACACCTTATTCTCCTGATGCCACTGATGCAGCATCAAAGCTTATGGCGCCTTGCCTTGAGCACCCGTTCGGCACCGATAATTTCGGAAGAGATGTTCTGTCCAGAGTAATGTCTGCTTCAAAATACACACTGCTCATTTCGGGTGCAGGCGTCGGCATCGCACTGATCCTCGGCACCATCACCGGTGTCCTCGCAGGTTACTATGGCGGAATAATCGACAGGGGAATCATGCTGTTCGGCAACAGCATTATGTGTTTCCCCGGAATCCTTTTGGCACTCGTTGCAGTAGCTGTTTTCGGACCTTCCGTAGGAAACGTCATCTGGGCATTGGGACTTGTTTTCGCACCGACATTTGCGAGAGTCTGCCGTGTCGGAACCATGGAAATAAAGGAACTCGACTATATAACGCATGCGAGGATAATGGGTGTAAAGCCTTTGCGCATCATGGCGCTCCACGTATTCCCTAACCTGACATCGCAGCTCCTCCCGGCAACCGTAATCGGCCTTGCCAACATGACGCTGTTCGAATCAGGTATGAGTTATCTGGGACTTGGCGTACAGCCTCCGGACGCTTCATTCGGTAAGATGCTGTCTGATGCTCAGGCATATATCAGGGTAGCACCCTGGCTCGTCATCTTCCCCGCCCTGATGCTGGTCTTCTACATCCTGGGCCTCTATTTCATTTCTGAAGGTCTTCGTGTCGGCCTCACGAAAGGAGGCAAAAGATGACCAGACATATTCACATCGTAAAGGTCCATCACTTGTCCCTGTCTTTCCCGACTAAGAAGAATCCAAATCCGAAGCCGGTTCTGGACGATGTCGATTTTGGTATCAGAGACGGAGAGATCTTAGGTCTCATCGGTAACTCAGGTTCAGGTAAGACCATGACCTCGCTCGCTATCGCTGGTCTGCTGCCTGAGAACGCTGAGATTACCGGAGGTTCCATTAAGTTTGCAGGTAATGACCTGCTCGCCCTGGATCCCAAGGAGCGCCGTGCTATGCTCGGACGCGACATCGGAATGATATTCCAGGAGCCTTCAACTGCTTTGGACCCTCTGATGACAGTCGGAAAGCAGTTAGAAGAGATTCTTACCGCTCATAAAGACCCTTCCATGACTTCTGAGATGCGCCAAAAGACCATAACGGATATGTTGGAACTCGTCGGTTTTACGAATGCCGTAGAGATATTGGGACGTTACCCCCATCAGCTCTCAGGCGGACAGCGCCAGAGAGTCCTTATCGCCGGTGCCGCACTCCTGAAGCCGCGCCTTCTCATCTGCGACGAACCGACCTCGTCTCTGGATACTGTTACTACTGTGTCCATCTTGGAGCTGCTAAAGGATCTGTGCCACAAGCTCCACATGACTATTCTCTTCATTTCCCATGACCTGTCTGCCGTAAGAGGCTTCTGCGACCGCGTTATGGTAATGAAGGACGGTAAGATCGTCGATAAAGACGTGGCATCAGAAATTCTGACTAACCCTAAGAACAGCTATACGGCTGAACTCTTAACCAATGCCAGACTCGATACGAGAATCCTTGGCCTTGAACCTGCAACGGTAGACTATTCAACCAGCCCCGTTCTCACAGCGAAAGGAATAACTGCCGGATACGGCAGATCGCTTTTCGAGCGCGTAAAGAAAAAAGCCGAAAAGAAAGATACCAATATACTTCATGACGTTTCACTCGATGTCTATCCCAATGAGATCTTAGGTCTTATCGGCGGTTCAGGCAGCGGAAAAACAACACTCATAAGAACACTTCTGGGACTTTTGCCTCATGAAGGTTCAGTAAAGATAAAAAGCTCAAGCATCGGTGCGATATTCCAGGATCCGGTATCGTGTCTTAATCCTTCACATAATATTAAGTGGCACATGTCAGAAGCCTTAAGGGCATCCGGCAAGGCTTCAAAAGGAACAGATACAATGGCAAGAATCACCGCTGTATTAGAAGAGTGCGGCCTGTCTGCCGAATTCTTATCACGCCGTCCTGACGAGCTCTCAGGCGGTCAGCGTCAGCGAATTGCGATTGCAATGTGTCTCATTCAAAAGCCGGCTCTCATCATCGCGGATGAGCCGTTCTCATCGCTCGATGCCAGTTCATCTGCTGAACTCTTAAAGCTCATGACAGACATCAACCGTGAACACCATACGGCGTTCCTTCTAATCACGCACAACATTCACATCGTAAGACAGATCTGTCCGAGACTGATAGTCATGCACGACGGCAGGATCTGCGAAGAAGGCACGACAACCGATGTCCTTAACAATCCTAAATCTGAGAGTACTGCTGCTCTTCTTGAAGCAGAGCGTCAGATTCACGGAATCTGAATTTCCCTTTTATTTCAAATAACAAGAAAGGCTGCTCCGAAGAGCAGCCCATCTCAAGGGTGATCTATATAAAGTGAAGTCACTTTATTGAAATGTATTACTTGCATGTCGAACGCCCGACTTATAAGAAACTAGAGTTTATTACTTATACTCATAAGAATCTATATACAGCTCTGTAGCACCCTCAACATGAAGCGGAAGAGAATTTGTTCCAGATTCCCATCCATAATTACTAATTGTAATTTCCCATTTGTTGTCACCAATATATTTTGCAGAGTACTGACCCTGGTAATCAACTTGAACATTTGAACCATCAGTAACAACAACTACTTTACTAACGTTCTTATCAAAAGTCAGTTTATTCTGCCAATGTCCACTATGGTCATTTATAATAGTGCTTCCACTTGCGTTCTTTCCTTCGCCAATAACATCACCAGATAACGCTGTGTTACCACCATTATTGTTGTTATTGTTGTTATTGTTGTTATTGTTGTTATTGTTGTTATTGTTGTTATTATTGTTGTTATTGTCGTAATTTTCGTAATTCTGGTACTGCTGCTGATTGTTGTTATTATTGTTGTTATTATTGCCGTTTGTTGCGGTAATTGTGTTCTTAGGTCTTTCAGTTATTCTGTGAGAAGCAATGCTGGCCCTAGCTTCGTCAGAAAGATCACCGGACAATTCAGGGTCTCCGTCGCTATACCATTTCCAACCGGTGATATTGCCGTTCGCATCTCTGATAACCCAAATATCCTTACGTGAAACGCCTGCATTAAGAAGGTCCTGAATCTCTGAGTTGGCAACTGCATCGTATTCAACAACATCTTCAGGAGCCAATGATTGAGAAGGACCACTATTTGATTCAGAAGGAGCTGTCGGATCTTCAGGTTCATATGTAGCCTGAGTAAGATATCCGCCTTCACCATAAGTAAGGTTCTTAACTGTAACCCATGCACTAGCTTCGAAATTGTTGCCGTTGTTAACACTCAGATTGTACTTCATCGTATCAGCCCTGTTCAGTGTAACTGCGACACCGGCAAATGCGGCCGTTGACAAAATAATGATGATACCGACAACAAGAACGATTTCGGTGAGCGTAAAGCCACCCTTTCTGATTGTAATTTTCTTCATATTGATCACTCTCCCTTTTTATAGATTTACCCTTGAAACAGATTTTTAATCTTGTTTTGATAACAAAATTATACGGTAGTTATTTTTTACAATTCAATCACTAATAGATTTATTTTGTAAGGGGTGTTTTAACAAAATGTAACAAAGTGTTAAACGCATTTTGTCGAAGCAATTTTCCGGGCTTCGTTTATCAAAGAAGCCTTAGTATTACTGCATTTTCCGTCAATATACCGTTCAAATAACTCTGACAAAATCTCGCCTACCACAGGACCTTTGGGAACACCTGATTCTATAATATCATTTCCATCAATTTTCAGATCTTTTATCTTGAAAACGGCACCCGAATCTTTAAGTTCCTTGCTGATATCCGTAATAGCCTGAAGATGTTCCAGGCGTTTTTGTCCCAAATGGGAATGAGCCAGGATATCGGCCCTCTGCAAAATGGGGAGCTTATCCATTATTTCCTCAGGATATTCACTCATAAATCTGTGAACCGCTGTTCTGTCGGCATTGACGTAGGTGTCATGAAGATTTACGAGGAGATACACATGCCGGATTATCTGCCTGGGATATTTAAGTTCATTGAGAACACGTTCTGCTATCTTCGAACTGACTCTGGGGTGTCCCTTCATGTGGCCGACCCCATTCTGATCCATTACAAAGCACTCCGGCTTACCCAGATCGTGGAAAAGCGCCGCCAGCGCAAGTTCAGGATCGCGGCCCCGGCCTTCAATATAAGGAATATTATTTAATACACTCAGAGTATGTTCGAGAACATCCTGGTCGTGATAATGCGATTTCTGGTCGAACCCGTGGCAAATGCCGATTTCCGGAATGATGACACTTAATATCTTCCATCCGGTTCTTATTGCCTGCGGTGCATATTTCCCGGTAACTATTCCCGTCAGTTCGCTTGCGATGCGTTCGCCCGAGATATCGGACAACTCACCGGCGCATTTTTCCATGGCACTAAGTGTATTCTTCTCAATGTCAAACCCGAAAGTTGAACTGAATCTCAACCCTCTCAGTATTCTGAGCGCATCTTCGCCAAAGCGCACCTCCGGTTCCCCAACGGCTCTTATAAGGTGATCACCGCAATCTCCGATTCCGCCTTCAGGATCAAATATCCTGCCGTCGGAATCCATATACATCGCGTTTATCGTAAAATCCCTTCTCCTGACATCGTCTTCAATCGTTGTCTTAAAGACGACTTCATCCGGTCTTCTCAGATCAGAATATGCCCCGTCCTCCCTGAAAGTTGTGATCTCTATGTTTCCTTCCGGAGTAATGGCCGTGATGGTACCGTGCTTTGCCCCGGTATCGAAATAATCTATCCCCGCTCCTTTTAAAACAGCCACGGTATCTTCAGGTCGGGCAGAAGTTGCTATATCGTAGTCATGGGGATTTCTTCCGAGAACAATATCGCGAACGGCACCGCCGGCCACATAAGCGCTGTAGCCGGAGTCACAGATCAGTTTCAAGATCTTTTTCACATAGCCAGGAATCCTGTTTGCCGGAATCGTTCTTTCGCGATTATCAATACTCATAATCTGATTATAACAAACCCCAAAGTGTCATATTCTCGAAATAATTGAAACATTAGTTATGGTTATAATATTTTTGTTTATTATAAGCGCACGCTCGCTTTGGGGGAGGAAAATATGTTATTTACGAGAAAACCTTATCAGATCAACTCCGTTTATTTTGAAGACAACACTCTTAAGATCGGATGCCGTTGTCAGGAATATACAGAAGCACTGACTGGCGGAAGAGCAGTTTTCAAAGACGGCAAGGGAAGCGTTTCGATCTCACTGTTCTCACCCGTTGCAAATATCATCTCGGTAAAAGTTTCCAATCACCTTTCCGAACCCCGTGCAAAATCAACTTCAGTCATTGCATTAAGACCGGCAGCAACCGGTTCGATTGAAGACAGAGGAGATATCCTTGTTTTTAAGAGCGGTTCACTCGAAGCTCATATAAATAAAAATACATTCTCGATTAAATTCTTATACTATGGTGCTGAGATAGCGAGCCAGACAGCAAATTTGCCGGTCTTCTACAAGACTGGTGCAGGTTCAGCGAACAACTATGCCGTTTCTTCTGAGGTATTCACAGGTGCCAGCTTCGACTTAAGGCAGGGCGAGATAATCTACGGATTAGGCGGAACAGGATCATCTGTTATCCGCAACGGCCAGACCGTTAAGTGCGAAGACCGTTCACGTGTACCCGGAACCGAGCATATTCCGTTTATTCTTTCTTCTTCGAAGTACGGTCTGTTCGTAAATACCAGCCGTCCGGTTACTTTCGATGTCGGTTCTGAAAACTCCTGCTTAAGCTTTGAGACTGAGGGAGAAGAAATCGAATACAGCGTAATCGCCAACGATTCTATGACCCAGATCCTTGAGACATATAACCAGCTCAACGGACGCGCACCCGCTGTTTCCTATACAACAGGCGGTATTGCGCTCGCATTGGACGACGATTTTACCATCACTGCACAAGGTATCGTTGATGCATTGAGAAATGCTCTGGCAGCAGGCGTAAACGTTAAGGAAATCTGGCTCGGAAATTCATGGCATCCTGATTATGCACCGTACGGTTTTACATGGGATACAGTAAGATTCCCTGATGTAAGAGCGTTTGCAAAATCAGTAACCGACCTCGGCATAACACTCGGCTTGTCAGTAAATCCTTTCATATCTGATAAGGCTCCTATGTTCGCCGATCTCCTTGATTCAGGCTGTTTCGTTTCTTACCCTGACGGCAGAGCCGTTATCTGTGACAGCGACAACGGCGGTTTTGCACTCCTTGACTTAAATGTCCCTGATGCAAGAAGCTGGTTCGTTAATTCATGCAACAGCATGGCTGCTGACGGGTTCAATGTATTTGAATCTGACTACACGGGCCTGCTTACAGACGTATTTGAAGAAGCATCCGGCAAGAAGGGCAGTCTGTCCGGCTTTACAGGAATAATCAATTCCACTCTGTGCGATATATCTGCAAGAGAACACGGCAGATTCGGTTCATACATAATTACAGATGCAGTCTGCTCCGGCGATCAGAGATCTCCTTACAGAAATGTCTTCTGCCCTCTGACACCTGATTATGCAGATCTGAGCAGTGCGGTTAAGAATACTATTTCTTATAACCTTACAAGCTTTGGAGGAATCAATATCGATATTCCTGCAAAAGATCTCATTGACCCTAAGCTCTTCGACCGTTGGGTAGCATTTGCTGCATTTACTCCCCACGCGAGATTCAGAGGCTCACTTAAGCTTTTGGAAGATGCTAAAACAACTGACTCCATTAAAGCGTTCAGTGCTATAAGAACAGGTTTGTCACCTTATATTTATTCGAGCATTTGCGAGAACATTAACTTCGGAACACCTGTTATCCGTACATTGGGATTGGATTTTTCCAATGAGCCTTCTTCTGTATTCGCTGACTCTGAATACATGTTGGGTTCTTCCCTCCTCGTAGCTCCTGTTACATCTTCATGCGACACAATAAGAATTTACATTCCTTCAGGCATCTGGACTGATTTCATGACTCACGAGAAGATCCAGGGCCCCAGATACATCTCACGCAAGGTTACTCCCGGCAGCGTACCTGTATTTGTCCGTCCCAACTCCATTGTCCCGACCAAGACAAATGACAATCAGACAAATATCGGCAGCCTAGATAACCTTACTTTCACATGTTTCGGTCTGGGCAACGGCTCAACAGCTGCATGTGAAGTATTTGGTGTCGGCGGACAGGCTTCAGGCGTAATCACCGCAGAAGTAGCCGGAAACAAGATAACAGTCCGCACGAATAATCTCGGCGGAAATAAGCGTCTTATTCTTTCCGGGGTATTTAATGTTGTAGGACTGTCTGAATCCGTACCCGAGAAACTCAGTTACGGTACTTCAATCGAGTTCTCAGGCAACGAGCTCATTATCAGCTTAGGCTAAAGGCACTTCGTCGAAGAACGAAATAAGATCTGCGAAATACTCTTCCTTCACGGGTTCATTCTGAATCTCGTGACGGTAGGGTCCGTAGTTCTTGACCTTAACATTTGCACCGGACTCCTTCATTCTCTCGATTACTTTCTCTACGCCGGTACCATAGCTTCCGACAGGGTCTTCACTGCCGTATGTAAACATGCAGGGGCGGTTCGGAACCAGAGCGTAAGCGTTATCGCTCTGCATAAAGCTGATGAGTCCGAACAAAGTCTTGAATCCTTCGCTCGTAAAATAGAATCCGCACATCGGATCGTCGATATATTTCTGAACTTCTTCAGGAATCGTGGACAGCCAGTCGTAAGTGGTTTTCGCATTCTCGATACGCTTCGTATAAGAACCGAATGCAATGTAAGTTAAGAGTTTATTGCGCTTTTTGGCCGTTCCGAAAACACATGCCGCGCTGGCTAAAAACTTTCCAAGACCAACTGCGGGATTCGGACCTGCCGTTGAGGAGAAAACAAATCCGTCAAAACGTTTGCTGTATCTGGGTGTGGAGAAAATCGACCTTACAACAAAAGAACCCATCGAATGGCCATAGAGGATGTATTTCAATCCGTCTCTGCCAAAACGTTCCACCGCATATTCATGGAAACCCATTACGTCGGTAAGAAGTACCTGCCAGGAATTCTTGGCACCTCCGAAATATCCTTTGGGAAAACCTGCATCCTTATTCTCATAATAAGTCTGGCCATGACCCGGCATATCCATTCCGCAGACGTGATAACCGGCTTCGTTAAACCTCGCGATCATCTCCTCATAGCGGGCAACATATTCGGCCATGCCGTGACAGATCTGAATAACACCCTTTATCTCAGGCGCAGAAGACGGATAAAAGAATCCGACGATCTTAAAGCCTTTCCCTACTGAGCTGACAAATACTTTCTTCTCGGGATTAAGCTGTGCCATAAGATACCTCCCAGTGATACGGATGATTTCTTCTATTTATTGTAACATCTTTTAGGACAGGTCACCCCGATTGCCCCAATGTGCTCTTTACAAGAGAAGTATTTTCCTTAAAATTAAAAAACAATAATAAAAATAAATGCATTATAATGTACACTTGAACTGGTATTGTACCATGCAAGTTAAGACCATTGTTTTATAAACCATAAGGAGAAGCAAAGTTCATGTTTGAAATAGTCAAAAAGAGGATGCTCGGTCCCAAGGTATTCCTGATGGACGTGGTAGCACCGCTTGTAGCTGCAAAGGCCATGCCCGGACAGTTCCTTATCGTCCGTGCTGATAAAGACGGCGAGAGAATCCCGCTCACTGTATGTGATTTCGATCGCGAGAAAGGAATCATCACCATCGTATACCAGACAGTCGGTGCAGAGACAGAGCGCATGAGCAGAATGGAAGAAGGCCAGTGCTTTGCAGATGTAGTAGGCCCTCTGGGTAATCCTTCTGACCTTTGCGATCTTCCCATCGAAGAACTCAAGAGAAAGAAGATACTCTTTATCGCAGGCGGTGTAGGAACCGCACCGGTTTATAACCAGCTCAAGTGGCTTCACGATAACGGAGTCGAGGTCGACTGCATCCAGGGTGCGAGAACCAAGGATCTCCTTATTTTCGAAGATGAGATGAGAGCCGTTACAAAGAACCTCTACTTCGCAACTGATGACGGTTCTTACGGAATCCACGGCAACGTCTGTGT
>JAEEGL014479227.1_pt1 | contig 14194 bp, 15 predicted proteins | sample 9134231 | NCBI WGS metagenome assembly JAEEGL01 (sample SAMN16246548, study PRJNA631951) | gut metagenome | biome: gut microbiome; feature: rumen; material: fiber-attached | host: Bos | place: Iran: Karaj | collected 2018-10 | reverse complement strand
TAGAATGTGATAAGCATGCATTCTACGAATTGGTAAGAAATTGTAAGGCAGTGAACAAAACCTCCTCCGATGATTATGAATCTGAACAGAAGCCACTGACTGAATCCTCAAAAGAACAGTTTGGTGATATCCTAGCTATCCTAGACAAATCAGAAAACATCATTAATAGAATTAATAGTAGTCAAACTGTCATTCTAGATCCACCCCGCGCCGGTTGTGATAAAAAACTTATCAACAAGCTTCTTGAAGTCACTCCTCCAAAAATTATTTACCTGTCTTGTAACCCCGCCACTCAAGCCAGAGACGTAAAGAATTTATTGGAAAAGTATCATATAGAAATCATAGAAACCTTCAACTTCTTTCCGCACACCCCTCACATCGAAAACTTAGTTGTGTTATCATTATAATATGGATGAGAATAAGAAGAAAAAACTATTTATTATATTAAATATGATTATTTTTATTACCATGGTTGTTTCCGTGGTGGTCACACTAATCTTTGGTTCATGGGCTGCACGTAAAGATGTTGATGGTAGTGTATACGGAATGCATATAGATTATTGGATGCATGTTGTTAGTTTTACGATCCTGAGTAACATTATGCTTGGGATTATTGCACTCGTATCTTCGATTATCGGTATAAAATGCTACAAGAAAAAGAAAGACTTACCAAGTGGTCTTCTTACCTGGTATCTAATTGGCGCTACAAGCGGTACCCTTACGTGTTTAACTGTAGTATTCTTCTTGGCTCCCTTACGTGCAATATCGGGTAAAGAGTATTTTGATATGCTACTAGGCCCAATGTTTCATCTTCATTTCTTTAATCCTCTTCTTGCAGTTATTTCCTATATTTTCTTATCAGGTAAACACCAAGCCACTAAAAAAGCTCGCCTGTTATCACTTCTCCCACCAGTTATTTATTCGGCACCATATATTATTTGTGTAGCTTTGCTCCATGTATGGCCAGACTTTTATAATCTCACATTTGGTGGCCAAAATCACCTTCTCGCCCTTGTATATGCCGTGGTTATGGCTATTGTTTACGGCATCTCTTCCCTACTTGCTTTTTGCCATAATCGTTACGTTTCAAGCCTTAAAAAGCCATCACGTCCCGTTGAAAAAACCAAAAATGCGTGATAGTATAAATACAAGACGGAAGTGTGTCCGAGTGGTTTAAGGAGCACGCTTGGAAAGCGTGTAAAGTCGCAAGGCTTTCACAGGTTCGAATCCTGCCACTTCCGCCATTCAAGTGGAGGTTAGAATGGAACGGGGTGACGCTCTTCATTCTTTCACTTTTATCATAAAAACTATTAGGGCAAATACATGAACGAAAGCATTATAGAACTAAGAGGACTCACCAAACGCTACGGTTATGGCGATACCGAATCATTCGCACTAAAAGATTTTGATCTTACTATCAAACGGGGTGAGTTTATTATGATCATGGGACCATCTGGATGCGGTAAGACAACGCTCCTCAATATCATAGGTCTCCTCGATCGCGCCACCAGCGGAGAGTACTCCTTAAACGGTGAAAATGTTACAAGCATCTCTTCACGTCGCAAGGCGCGCTTAAGAGCAAAGAAAATTGGCTTTATTTTTCAAAATTTTAACCTCATTCAAGACCTGTCTGTACTTGAGAATGTCGCTCTTCCGCTAGTTTATGTTAAACAACCACGCACCGTCCGTCTTAAGAATGCTTCAGATGCGCTTAGTCGCTTTCATATGCAAGAAAAGGAATACTATATGCCACACCAGCTTTCTGGTGGGCAGCAACAACGTGTTGCGATTGCGCGAGCTATCGTTAGTGACCCTGAAATAATTCTCGCCGATGAACCAACTGGTAATCTAGATTCCAGAGCTTCTATGGCTGTTATGGAGGAACTCAAATCAATCCATGAAGAAGGTAATACTATCATCATGGTTACACACAACCCATCGCTTACTTCTTACGCTACGCGCGTTATTAATATGTTAGATGGCCAGATTGCCACAGATATCAAGACGGTCGCCGATCATAATCTACCTCAAAAAATTGAGAATAGGCGTGGAAGAAGACGCAATCGTAGAATGAAAACAAGTAATAGGAGGAGAAAATAATGGCATTTCTATTTCGCACGCATCTAAGATTGGCTTGCACCTCCATTAAAGAAAACCGCACCCGTTCATTTCTGACTTGTCTTGGTATCGCTATCGGTATTGCTAGCATCATTTTAATCCTTTCGCTTACCGGTAGTATCTCAAATCTTATTGCCAATGAAATTCAAAATATTGGCTCTGATCTAATTGTAGTGCGTCCAAACACTACTAAGGATTCGGTTACCACAGTCATAGAGGAACTCACTTCCTCTAACTCCTTCCAAAAAAGTAATCTTGCAATTTCTGATGTAGGCACTATTAGCAAAGTCGATCAAGTTACTGCCGTTGCCCCTATTGCAATCGCTCACAGCACGGTTACGAATGAAGAGAATACTGTAGCCTCTACCACCATTCTCGGCACCAATCCAGATTTTATCACTATCGAGCCACTCACTTTTCGCTACGGAGCTTTTATCAATGAAAAAAACAAAGACAACACTGTAGTTATTGGGCATATGCTCTCCTTGCTTCTGTTTAATACCTCTAATCCTGTAGGGCGTACACTCAAGTTTCACGACAAAACTTTTATGGTAGTAGGTGTTCTTGAAGAAATCAATGAGACCATCAACTTCGACAATGTAGATTTTAATAATACCCTCATTATGGATGCCAGTGTTCTTGAAAGCCTCGTTGGCTCACTCCAAGTTCAGCAAATTAACGTTCGTGTTGCTAGCACCGATAGTCTACCTACAGTTTCTGCCACTATCAAGTCTGCTCTTACAGAAAGTAAAATGGGTGATACTAATTTTGCAGTTGCCTATGGCAGTGAGATTACGCATCCAGCTAGCTCATTACTTAATATTATTTCCGGTATGCTCGCAATCGTAGCTGGTGTCGCTCTCGTTGTTGGTGGTATTGGTGTTATGAATATCATGCTGGTTTCCGTCGCAGAACGCACTCACGAGATTGGCATCAGAAAAGCCGTTGGTGCTTCCTTTGGTAATATCTTGATGCAATTCATGTTTGAGTCACTTATTCTATCCATACTTGGCGGTTTTCTCGGCATCATCTTAGGCTACATCTTGGCATTCCTTGTATCTATCATCACGCCGTTTACCCCATATATCAGTTGGCAGATTTTAGTCATTACATTTTGCACTACCATCATCATCGGAATTTTGTTTGGCGTTTACCCAGCACTCAAAGCTGCCAACAAGAATCCAATTGAATCACTTAAACACTACCGATAATTTAACATTTTTCCGGAGTCTAAATTATGAAAAAAGCCCTAGAAAAACTCCCTTTCTATAACACAGCGGTTCTTCCCTATCATCTAGCCCAGGCAATTGTTGCAAGCACTAAATACCATCATCCAGCTCGTCATATTAAGGTAATTGGCGTCACTGGTACCAATGGTAAAACCACTACTTGTTTCATGATTTGGCACATGCTACGCTCTGCTGGTTATAAAGCCGGCCTCATGACTACGGTTGCCTATGGTGCAGATAAGCTAAAACCAGAGCTTAATCACATGACCACGGTAGATTCTTTCACTCTTAATCAACGCATTGCGAGCCTCAAAAAACAAGGCATCAAGTATCTCGTCCTCGAAGTAACCTCCCATGCTCTTGCTGAATTCCGCACTCTTGGTATTCCTGTAGATATTGCAGTTTTTACTAATCTTACTCACGACCATCTAGATTATCATAAGACTCTTACTAATTATCGCAATGCTAAAGGCAAGCTCTTTAAAAAAGCCAAGTTCAGCATCTTAAATGCTGACGATCCCGCCACGAAATACTATGAAACCTTAACGAAAGAATATATCACATATGGTATAAAAAATGGCGATAACCGCGCAAAAAACATCAAAACTAGCGTTTCTGGTGTAGAATATTCACTTGATGATATGAATATTAAAACTAAAATCCCCGGCGAGTTTAATGTCTATAATTCCCTAGCCGCTTGTCTAGTTGGTAAGAAACTTGGTCTGACCAACAAACAAATTGAGCAAGGCATCAGCTCATTAGAATCAGTTGAAGGGCGTATGAATATTATTGATGAAGGTCAACCATTTACTGTTATTGTCGACTATGCTCACGCGCCAGATGCCCTTGAAAAAGTATTCGCTTCCGTCGCTAACCATAAAGGTAGAACTATCTCCGTCCATGGTGGCGCTGGCCGTCGTGACCCATCTACTCGTGCTATTCGTGGTGAAATCCTGGCCAAAAACTCCGATATTGTTATCATCACCGAAGATGATTCCCGCGACGAAGACCCTGAACTTATTGCCGCTGAGTTTATTAAAGGCGCCGAGCGTACTGGAAAAACCATTGACAAAGATTTATTCAAAGAACTAGATAGAAGAAATGCTATCAAGCTTGCATTAAAAAAAGCCAAACCAGGTGATCTTGTTCTAATCCTTGGTAAAGGCCATGAAAAAACCATCTTAAGAGCCGATGGCCCTCATGATTTTGAGGATATTAAAGTAACAAAAGAAGAATTAATTAAACTTCGTAATTCGCAAGACCATTAATAATATGGCTATTATTCTCTATGCCAATCGCCTTCGCAATTGCTACCGCACAAGCCATGAATGATACGGTTATTTCGCCAGTTACAAAAGTAGCTACATTTAGTATTTCCGAATTTACTGAGAGTGTTGCCTCAGTGCCTTTTGGGTACAGTTTAGAACTTAGTATTTTTACATCCATCCCAGTCTGGCCATAATCAAGTGTCGCCTTATTGCCTTTACACTCCGCAAATGCCTCGTAATAAGCATCATCATGATTTAGCACGGCATATTCTGGGTGCATATCAAACAGCGAATGTTCACTTTCGATGTATTCGTCTGGCTCCATATCGTCTAGAGCCGAGGTTGCGTAATTTGTAATCGCCGCAACATATACTGGCAAACCATAAAAAACGTTTGCTTGGAGTACTTTTGCTGGCACCGTAACCACTACATAATTTGCCCCAGCTTTCCACGCATCAGATAAGAATTTATGTAACATCCCTATCTTGAATGGCTGATCGCTTGCCAGAACTGCAACCTGTTCGCCAGATTCTTTCAATATTTCGTGTACATAATGCGCCACTGTCACTTTACCGGTAGATCCAGTGATTGCAATTAATTTCATGTCCCTCATTGGATTACCATAATAGGACTTTAGTATTCCAGCCTTCAGTTTTTGCCCACGAGCCTTTAACCCACCATCTTTACTTTGTGATTTTTCCCGTTTGCTCATAATCATATTTTACCACCTTTTCTATAAAATCAAACCATTCTATCTTAATTACTCTAATAACTTACACACTAAACTCACAATTAGATGCTTCTCCTTCGGCTCGCTTTCGGCAATCAATAGCGTTATAGCCGTGAGTGCCTTATCTGAGATTTTTGTCTCTCCATCTTTTGTTAAATGATAATCATTAATCGTCAAAAACAGCACGAACAAAAGTGCCCCAATTCGCTTATTCCCATCATAAAATGGATGATCCTTAATTACGAGATATAATAAATTTGCCGCTTTCTCTGGTATTGAAGTGTATAATTCCCTGCCGTCAAAACTTTGAAAAATCGCTGCTACTGACCCATCAAATCCTCCACCACGCTTCTTTCCAAATAAATCCGATCCCTTCATGCTTCGCTTAAGCTGCGCAATCGCCTTATCGCACATTTCCAGCGTCAATTCCCTACCCTTCCTGGCTCGGTTCATAAATCGAAGATCAATATGCCCATCATCAAATTCTGCCAAGGTTTTAAAACTTCCAGCATATCTCGAAATAACCTCCAGTACCCCATTTGCTTCTCCAGCATCAAGTTCTAGCCTAGTCGTTAATCGCCGTACTATCCCAATCATTCCCTCCACCTCGCGCAATTTCTGCAATTCTCTTCTCTCCGCCAACGTTTCCAGTCGTCTCTGATTTATCGCTACTCCATCCGTCAAATATCGTTTAAGAACTGAGGTTGCCCACACTCTAAATTGTGTCGCCTTCTTCGAATTTACCCGATATCCTACAGAGATAATTGCATCGAGATTATATACGGTAGTTTCATAAATACGGTTATTGACCATATGTGCATTTTTTGCACATATGCTCTTTTCCTCTAATTCACCTTCCCTTATAATGTTACGAATATGTCGACCAATAACAGTCCTATCGACTCCGAACAAATCCGCAATCTGTGCCTGTGTTGCCCAAAGAGTCTCGCCTTCTGCATCTACATCAAAAACCACTTCCCCCTCCGCGCCTCTATAAATCTCTATTCGCTTCTCTTCCTCCATCTTGAACCCCATTATACACTATACTCAAAATTCAGAGCAACTGTTATAATATCCTTATGGATATGCCACTTCTTCTCTGTACTAGCATCGTCATCATCTTTACCTTTGGCTCCCTCGCCCACTTTCTTTATGACCTAAGCCATGAGAATAAAATCCTTGGTCTCTTCACCGCCGTCAATGAATCCACCTGGGAGCATATTAAAATTGCTATCACCCCCACCCTTATCTGGTCGCTCGTAGATGGCTACCTCTTTGGAGATAGCCCCAATTATTTTATCGCCAAACTCGCCTCGCTTCTCATGCTCACCTTCTTTATCCCATTTGTTTTTTATTCTTATACTAGAATTACGAAAAAACCAGTTCTGATAATTGACATTCTTACTTTCCTTGCCGCCATCACTCTCGCTCAAGTCTCCTTCTTTACCATCATTAATATTGGAGTCGTCCCTTATTGGGTCACCTACCTCTCCGCCGTCATGACCTTCATCTTCTTCGGTGCTTACATGACTCTTACCCTCATGCCCCTAAAACAAATCATCTTCAAAGATCCCGTCACGCACCAATATGGCTTCCGTGCTCATCGCAATTTCCTAAAATCTCTCAATAAGAAATCCCGTCACAAATAGCCACCCCTGTGCTATAATTTTTACATGAAATTAGAATTCATCCCAGTCAAAACTCGTATCATTCATGCACCAAAAGACGATATCTCAGACATTATCGACTCACTCGATATTAAAGATGGAGATATTATTTTTATCACCTCTAAAATTCTCGGTCTCGCCGAAGGTCGCACTGTCAAAATTGGCGACTGTGACAAAAAAGATCTCATCAAAAAAGAAGCTACTCGTTTTCTTGATTACGATAATCCTGTCGGTAATTTTCACGTCAATCTTACCGTCACTCAGAATGTTCTCATCCCTGCCGCTGGCATCGACGAGTCTAATGCTGACGGCTACTATGTCATGTGGCCTCAAAACCCCGACCAAACCTGCCAAAAAATTCGTTCTCATCTTATGGAAAAACATCACCTCAAAAATCTGGGTGTCGTTGCTACCGATTCGCACACCACACCGCTTAGGTGGGGTGTCACCGGCATTACCATTGGTCTTGCTGGTGTTGAACCACTGAAAGATATTCGCGGCGAACCAGATCTCTTTGGTCGTTCCATGAAAATTACCAAAGTTGATCTTATTGACCCCCTTGCCAGTATGGCAGTGCTCTTGATGGGCGAAAGTAATGAATGCACCCCTATTGTAATACTCCGTAATTACCGAGGCATCCCATTTAGCGACATGGCCTCTATGCAAGATTTCAAAATCGACCCCGCTACCGACCTATATTCGCCGCTTCTTACCGTGATGCCCGAAGTCTAAAGATTAGTTAAAAACTAGAAACCACTCACTCCACACCCCACTACGACATCGCTATTCTTTAAATCTTTCTCAATCTGTTTTTTATATCGCTCTTCTTCTGAAAAAATACACCCGCAATATTTTTGCATATACATTCCCATTTCCCTTGCCTTTGCTTGCCCATCACGAAATCCTACTCTAAAATCTCGGTAGAGAAATTCTATTCCAGATAACGCGGAAAGTTCCTCACATGCCTTTACCAGTTCTTCATGTTTTTGATATGGTGATACTAACAGAGTCGTTGTAAAAGCATCGTAACCATTTTTTGCCGCATACCTCACACACTCAGTTAACCGCTTCTTGTAACAATAATTCACACACCGCCCCGGAATATCTGAAACTACATTTCTGCAAAACTCATCCAAACCATATTCCTCTATAAATATTGACTCTACCTCAATTTTTTTACAGTAATCCTTAAGACAGTCCCTTCGCGCTTTATATTCCATGTATGGATGGATATTCGGATTATACCAAAAAACTGTCGGCTCCACCCCTTCAGCCCTTAATGAATCAATGCAGTACACCGAGCATGGTGCACAACAAGTATGCATCAAAAGTTTCATCCCCACATTATAACACCTTATTATCAATTTCGCCATCTAGCCACCATTAAAGCATTTTGCTTATGGACAAATTTATAATTCTGTGGTATAATATAGTTATAACGCTTTTATAGCGCTAAATCTATCTTCGTAAGGAGTGTACCTTAAGTATGAAAAAGATCGCAATTATTCTGGTCTATGCATCAATGATGCTAACGGCATGCACCGCCATCGGTGTCGCTACTACCACTATCCCAGATAAGAATAGCCTGTATTTGACCTTGGTCAATAAAGACCACAAGCTTCCTGATGGATGGCCTGACAGAATTGAACTTGTTACGGACTTTGATCCATGGGGCAATGAAGTCCAGGTCGAACGCGAAGCCCTCGAGCATTTTGCTGATTTCAGCGCCTTCCTGCTCGCCGAGTGCGGCATTGATATGCGGCTAGATAGCGCCTATCGCTCCGTCGCAGATCAAGAATGGCTTTGGGATGATTTCAGAGAAAAGTATGGCGAAGAATACTGCCAGCAATATCTTGCAAAACCCGGCTATTCCGAGCATCACACTGGTCTTGCCATTGATGTCTGCATCGTAAAAGACGGAGCCATCATCAATGATAATGACGAAATGCTCGCCATGGAAGATGTATTCAGCAAGATCCATTATTACATGGCCGAGTATGGCTTTATCCTGAGATATCCTCCGAATAAAGAAGATATTACGGGCTACGCCTACGAACCATGGCATTTACGCTACGTCGGCGTCCTTCCTGCAGCTGAAATTACCATTCGGCACACTACGCTGGAAGAATATCTCACCGAGCTTTAATTCATACACAAAAACCCGCCACTAAGGCGGGTTTTTATTAGCCAAGTCAGAATGTCATATTCTAGCGCAAGAAGCTGTAAACGTCATAAAAAGAGTTGATATGAATATATTTAATACTTAAATCATATATGTTATTATTTAAGATGATTGCACACTAACTAAATATCTAATAGGAGGTCCCCATATTATGAAAAACAAAAAATGTAAATACATTTTCGTTACAGGGGGAGTACTCTCCGGCGTCGGTAAAGGCATTACGGCTGCCTCGATTGGCTCAATTTTAAAAGCCAAGCGCTATAAAGTCACCATGCAAAAATGTGACCCATATTTGAACGTGGATGCAGGGCTTTTGAACCCAGTTGAACATGGTGAATGCTACGTAACTCACGATGGCGTTGAGACAGATTTAGATCTAGGTCATTATGAGAGATTTTTAGATTTTGAAACCAGTAAATATTCTATTACGCTTTCAGGTTCAATCTACAAAGAATTAATTGAAAGGGAGCGATCCGGTGGTTTTAACGGTAGAACCGTACAACTTGTTCCGCATTTCACTAATCTAGTCTGCGAAAAGATTGAGAAGGCGTCAGCAGAAAGCGATATTCATATCGTAGAAATTGGTGGCACCGTTGGCGACTACGAAGGTTTGCCTTTCATTGAAGCTATTAGGTTATTTGCTAATAAGGTTGGACGTCGCAACTGCCTATATATTTCGGTTGTCTATGTTCCATTTATCCATACCTCAAATGAGCTGAAAACCAAACCGGCGCAAAATGCCCTAAGAGACCTTAGAGGTTTTGGCATCATACCAGACATTGTGTGCGTCAGGACCGAAAAACCCTGTGAACGAGCCATTTGCGAAAAAATCGCAGCCTTTTCTGGTATCCCAAGCGAAGCTGTGCTAAATTTGCCGGATATTAATAGTGTTTATGACGTACCCTTAAACGTATTAAAATCTGGAGTTTTAGAGATTTTAAATGAGTTTGTCGGTAACAAAACAGAACCGGATATGTCTAGATGGAAGGAATTCTCAAGGCGCTGTAACCATCGCTATCCAAAAACCGTAACAGTCGGTCTGGTTGCAAAATACGTAGGCAATGACGATACCTATATTTGTGTAACCGAAGCCCTGAAAGCTGCCGCAGCCTGGAATAAAGTTAATCTACATTTGAAATGGATTAAAGCTGAAGAACTTAATGATGATACGATGGGAGTACTCAAGCAATGTGATGGTATAGTGGTGCCAGGTGGATTTGGTGTGAGAGGAACCGAAGGAAAAATCAAAGCTGCCGAGTATGCTTTGAATAATGATGTCCCATATTTAGGACTTTGTCTTGGCATGCAAGTAGCCTGTATTGGTGCCGCAAGAAGAGGTGGGATTAAAAATGCTAACTCGGAAGAATTTGGCGCCAAAGAAAAGGATGGCAATAATGTAATCTATATTATGGAAGACCAAAAAGGCAAAGAATCTACTGGCGGAACCATGCGATTGGGTGACTACAAGGCAGTATTAGACAAAGGATCCAAGACCGAAAAGATATATAAAAAATATAGCTGGGGCAGAATAAACAACGGAAAATACGAAGTCATTGAGCGCCATCGTCACCGCTATGAAGTTAATCAAAAATTCCTGCCAGAAATGGAAAAAGGCGGGATTAAAGTATCGGGAGCATCACCAGATGGTACACTAGTTGAATTTATTGAATCCCCAAGCTGTAAATTTTTCGTGGCGACTCAAGCTCACCCAGAGTTTAAGTCACGTCCACTTAATGTTCATCCTTTATTCATGGAATTTATCAAAAGTCTAAAGTAAAATATAATTTGAAAGCGCATCGTTAGATACACATGGTATGCCCGGCACGATTCGAACGTGTGACCTTCAGCTCCGCAAGCTGACGCTCTATCCAACTGAGCTACGGGCACAAATGTGGATGTTTTAGTTAAATCAACATCCACCTAGAAATTAAATGAGCATCACCTTTGGGGTGACGCACTAATTATAACATATTTTTAAGATTTGTGTGGTAATTTTTACAATATTATGATAAGATTGTACACGGAAGCGTGGCCGAGTGGTTGAAGGCGCACGACTCGAAATCGTGTGGGCGTTTACGCGTCTCGGAGGTTCGAATCCCCTCGCTTCCGCCAAGATTAAATAGACCCTTAGGGTCTTTTCTTTTTTATAGAGTGAGAGGATGAGAACCGTAGGTTCGACCGGACGACGAAGCGAGTAAAAATCGAGAACTTGTTCGTGATTTTTCGAGCGAGGAGGAACGGAAGGCGCGAAGCGCCTAATCCCCTCGCTTCCGCCAAAATTAAATAGACCCTTAGGGTCTTTTTTTATAATGAGAGGATGTTTTAGAATACACCATTGAAATAGCAGAAAAGCGTAATTGCTACCGATGCTAGCACCATACAAGAAACATTAAAAATATGCGTTTTCTTTTCTATCTCAAGATTAGCGACAAATTCACGCATAATTGCATTCGCATAAAAATACCACTTTGACTTCGCACTAACACCAACGGCTTTTAGACCCGACTTGTGAGCTAACACCCCACTTCTAAATACATGATACCCTGTGGTTGCAAATGCCACCTTTGAGGATTTGTCGTCGATTAGCTTCTTAGAATATCTAAAGTTCTGTAATGTATTAATAGACTTGTCTTCAATCAAAATCCTTCTTTTTGGGACACCCTTACGAGTAAGGTAATTTGAAATTGCCCTTGCCTCTGATACCTTTTCGTCGCTTCCCTTACCACCAGAAGCAATGAAGACTACCTTTTTATTGCAATCATCCACCTGTTGTGTGGCAAATCTCAATGCGCTATCGACTCTATGTCTTAGAATCGACGGTAAGTTTTCGCCATCACCAGCATAGCATCCAAGCACAATCATATAATCTTGGTCAAATTTCGGCTTATGTCTTGCTGCACGAACCGTACACATAAACGAACCTACAAACATGCATTCAAGATATGTCGCCACAATTAAAAACAGGTTTCTTAGAAACACTGCAATAGCATATGTTTCAGATGATACGGCATTATCAAGCTCTAAAACAAAACCAAACAGCCTATTTGCAAAAAGCGTCAGCACGATTAATCCAACTGCAATAATTGTCCCAGCGATATTGTTAAAAGACCAACCATTAATCCTAAAAAGAATAAGATTACTCATAAGCATTAAAATACTAACCGCAACCAGTACCGGAAACACAAATACAGTAAAATCGCTAAAACTATCCACAATAGTGAAAAAATAAAAGTAAACTGTAGGCTCAAACTCGGCAAACTCAATTATCGTACGCAGTTGCACAACGATAGAGATTCCAATGAAAACCAGCAGTGAAATCATAGACATCAATTTATAAGAGTACATCGTCTCTCGGCTAAGTTTGATTAGTTTAATCAAAATACAAACAAAAAGGATTAATAAAAACACCAAAGTAGCCGACGCCATCAAAACATACATATCTTTATTATACCAAATTAACCTGATAAATCAGCAACCACCACATTGGGTACAGTACTGTATCAAAGCTCTAAGACAGTTTTTGTTCGGTGCTGCGAATACAATTATGCTAAACCAATAGTTCATAAATAAGAAAGCATTATAATTATATGTATGCTATAATAGAAAACATGCAATGGGACGAAGCAACTAACATTATTCTTATCGCCGCCCTCATGGTACTTGCGGTTTTTGCGGGCCTAGGGCTCTATCAGTGGATTTCTCGTAAGTCAATCAAAAAGGTAGACAAGCGTCTTCTCTTTGTTCCTGTTCCTCTTGTTATTATGGCAATCGTCTATATCATTTTTGATAAATTCTTTATTCTAAATCTCCGCCCAGATGGTTCTGGTGAGCCATCCTTCCCTTCTACACACGTCATGGTTGTTTCTACGATTTTCTTCCTCACCATCATTAACCTTAAATCATACGTACACAGTAAGCTTATTCGTGTTATTCTTATCATACTTATGCTGGGCCTAATTGTGCTTGTTTGTGTCGGCCGCGTTCTTGCTAATAAACATTGGCCTTCAGACGTTCTTGGCGGTCTTGCTTTTGCTTTTATTTTTGCAGAAATATACTATTATCTAGTAAGAAAATGGAGTTAAATCATGAGTAGCGTATTTACTAAAATCATCAATGGCGAAATCCCATGTTATAAAATCTACGAGGACGAAAAAACCCTCGCCTTTCTTGATATCAATCCCGAAACCCCAGGTCACACATTGGTAATCCCAAAGAAAGAAGTAGATAAAATTTATGAACTAGAAGACGCAGATTACGAAGCTCTCATGAAGACCGTTAAGAAGATTAGTAAGCATATGGAGCAAATCTTAGGTGCACGCACTATTTGGAAAGTTATTGGTAGTGATGTTCCTCACGCTCACGTCCATCTGCTTCCTTTTGACGAAACCTGGTATCAGAACCGTCGTATTGATTTCACCGAAGAAGATTTCAAAGCTATGCAACAAAAGCTTGCTCTTAAATGAACCAAGATCCCTGTTGACATTTTTTATTAGACGTGGTACAATGAAGATAATGAACAAAATCAATAATGATTTTGTTCCGTAAATTTATAAGGAGTGTGATGATAAGTATGGTTCATCCCATGTCTGTTTTGGTTCTGAAAAATATCAAGATCTAAACGGCCACCGGCGGCGCCCACCAACATCTTAACTGAATTAGATGTTTTGCGTGGCAATCCGCCTCTAAGAGCGATACTCATTGAGCCTAACTGTGATTAGGTATATTCCAACGAGATTGGCAATGAAAGTTGCCTTAGTTAGTACGCGGCGGGTAGCTTCTGCCAATAGGGACATGACTCTTCAAGGCAAAATTTGCCATTGAGTCCAGACGCCATTGAATGGTAATGGAGGTTCTAATATGCATTGGCCCTAGAAATCCTGCTCTATTTTCAGAGCTCGACTAATCGTTCCCCCTGACATGGCTAAATTCAAATCGATCCATAGAAAGGATGATTCAAACGTGACATGGCATTAGATTCTAGATCGCCCTAACCAAACCAC
>JAEEGL013811285.1_pt1 | contig 14194 bp, 12 predicted proteins | sample 9134231 | NCBI WGS metagenome assembly JAEEGL01 (sample SAMN16246548, study PRJNA631951) | gut metagenome | biome: gut microbiome; feature: rumen; material: fiber-attached | host: Bos | place: Iran: Karaj | collected 2018-10 | reverse complement strand
TGGAGCAGGGAACGGCGAAGGCGGTTCCCCAGAGGGAAGCGGAGGTCACCTATGCCCCTCCCATCACCAGGGAACACTGCCGCATCGACTGGACCTGCCCCGCAGAGCAGGTGTTCAGCCGCATCTGCGGCCTGGACCCCAAGCCCGGAGCCAGGGCCCTTCTGGGGGGAACGGAATTCAAGATCTTTTCCCCCGAAGCCGCGGAGCAGAGATCCGAGCTGCCGCCGGGCAGCATCCTTTCCGCCGGGAAGGGCCGCCTGGAGGTGGTCTGCGGCGACGGCGGGGTCCTGCGGATCCGGGAGCTTCAGGCCCCCGGCGGAAAACGAATGAAAACCGAGGACTATCTTCGGGGCCATTCCCTTCCATGAGGGCCAGGGAAGCGGCTGCCCGGGCCCTTCTGGCCTGCGAGCAGCGGGGCGCCTGGTCGGATGCCTACCTGAACGGTCTCTTCCGGCGGGAAGTGCCGGATGTCCGGGAGGCGGCCCTGGCCTATCGCATTTGCGCAGGAGTCCTCCAGAATCGGGAGGCCTGCGACTGGTATCTCCGTCCCTGGCTGAAGGGAAAGCTGCAGTCGGCCCCGCGTGCGATCCTGCGCTGCGCCGTGTACCAGCTTGCCTTTATGGACCGGATCCCGCCCTCCGCTGCAGTGAACGAGGCGGTGGAGCTGGCGAAAATGCTGGCCAATCCGGGAGCCGCGAAGCTGGTGAACGCCGTGCTTCGCCGCCTGACCGCCGCGCCGCTCCCGCCCCTTCCGGAGGGGGACGATGCGGAGAGCCTTTCCATCCGTTTCAGCCACCCCAGGGAGTGGACGGAGGAATTCCTGGCGCGGCTGGGTCCGGAAAAAACCCGGAAGCTCCTTGCCCTGAACAACGAGCCCGCGCCGGTGACCCTGCGGGTGAACCTGCTGAAGGGAAGCCCCCGGGAGGCGGAAGCCGCCCTTCGGGCCGACGGAGCGGACCCGGTCCCGCATGTTATGGAGGGATTTCTGGCGATCTCCGCTGCCGGAGAGCTGACAAGGCTTCGCGCTTTTCGGGAGGGTCTGGTCACCGTGCAGGACCCCGCAGCCGCCCTTCCCGTCTTTGCCGCGGCGGCGGAACCGGGGATGCGGGTCCTGGATGCCTGTGCAGCGCCGGGCGGAAAGAGCTTTCTTCTGGCCCAGTGCATGGAAAACCGGGGAAGCATCCTGGCCGGAGACCTTCATGAAAAGAAGCTGAAAAGGATCGAAGAGGGCGCGAAACGCCTGGGGATCGGGATCATCAAGACCCGGGCCGGGGATGCGGGAAAGCCCGATCCGGCCATGCTGGGGGCCTTCGATCTGGTTTTGGCCGACGTGCCCTGCTCCGGCTTCGGCGTCATCCGGAAAAAGCCGGAGATACGGTATAAAACGCGGGAACAGCTTGCCCGCCTTCCGCTTGTCCAGCGTACCGTACTGGAGGGCGCCGCCACCTGCGTCAGGCCCGGCGGATGCCTGATCTATTCCACCTGCACGCTACTGCGGGAGGAGAACGAGGAAGTGACGAAGGCTTTTCTCTCCGGTCACCCGGAGTTCCGGCGGGAATCCCTGGTACTGCCGGAGCCCTTCGGCAGAACGGAGGCGGGGGAGAGGACCATTTGGCCCTTTGAATACGAGACGGACGGGTTTTACCTATGCAGGATGCGAAAAGAGAAATAAGGTCCCTGCTGCCGGAGGAGCTGGAGGCCGAGCTGGTACGGCTCGGCGAGCCGGTCTACCGGGCCGGGCAGGTGTTTTCCTGGCTGGGGAAGGGGATCCGTTCCTTTGACGAAATGACGGACCTGCCCGCCGCCCTCCGGGATAAGCTGCGGGAGAGTTTTACGCTGGCAGCGCCGGTACGCCTGCGGAAGCAGGTCTCCGCTCAGGACGGAACGGTGAAATACCTCTGGGGGCTGGCGGACGGGAACGCAGTGGAGTGCGTGGTGATGCGCTATTCCTACGGCAATACGGTGTGCATCTCCTCCCAAGTGGGATGCCGTCAGGGCTGCGTTTTCTGCGCCTCCACCGGACTGGGCTTCGTGCGGAACCTGAGCGCCGGGGAGATGCTGGCAGAGGTCCTGTTCTCCCAGGCGGACAGCGGAGCGAAGCTCAGCGGCGTCGTCCTGATGGGCATCGGAGAGCCCCTGGAGAACTATGACGAGGTGCTGCGCTTCCTGCGCCTGGTGAACCACCCCAGGGGCATGAACATCGGAATGCGGCATATTTCCCTTTCCACCTGCGGGCTGGTTCCCGCCATGGAAAGACTGGCGGAGGAGCGGCTGCAGCTGACCCTCTCGGTCTCGCTCCACGCGCCGGACGACGAGACGAGGCAGAAGCTGATGCCCATCGCCCGGAGATACGACATGGATACGCTGATGAACGCCTGTTCTGCCTATTTCCGCAGAACAGAGCGGCGGATCAGCTTTGAATACGCCCTGATCCGCGGCGTGAACGACAGTCCCCGGCAGGCGGAGCTGCTGGCGGGACTGATGCGCAGGACCCACGGACATGTGAACCTGATCCCTTTGAACCGGGTGGAGAAAAGTCCTCTTGTGCCGGGGGACACCCGAAAGTTTGCCGAACTTCTCAGCGCAAAGGGCGTGAACGTAACGGTACGCCGCCGCCTGGGTGCGGACATCGAAGCCGCCTGCGGGCAGCTCCGGCGAAAGGAGGCCACCTGAATGAGAGCCTGGAGCTTGACAGACCAGGGTCGAGTCAGAAAACAGAATCAGGATGCCTGCCGCTTCCTGACCTTCACCTTGGGTGAAGGGACAGAGGTGATGGCAGCCGTTGTGTGCGACGGGATGGGCGGCGCCAAGGCCGGCAACATCGCCAGCGAGATGGCGGTGAGCGTCTTCATGGAGGAGCTGAAGAAGGATTTTTACTCCTATTCCACGGCAGACGTTCAGATCCTCTGCGCCGTCAAGGAGGCCAACCGGCAGATCTATGAGAAGGCGAGCAGCGATCCGGATTATGAGGGGATGGGGACCACGCTGGTGGCCGCCGTTACGGACGGGCATAAGATCACGGTGGCCAATGTGGGCGACAGCCGCTGCTACCTTGTGCGGGAGGGCAGCATCCACCAGCTCACCAAGGATCACTCCGTTGTAGAGGATATGGTGGATCGGGGGGAGATCGAACGGGCGGAAGCCTGGAAACACCCGCGCCGCAATTACATCACAAGGGCCCTCGGTGCCGAGGAGCAGGTGGACTGCGATCTCTTTTTCCGGGATATACTTCCCGGAGACGTGTTCCTTCTCTGCTCCGACGGTCTCAGCGGCATAGTCAACGCCCAGGAGCTGCTCTTTGAGATCGTCTATGGCGGAGAGCTGGACTCGGCGGTGGAGCGCATGGTGAACATCGCCCTGGAGCGCGGCGCTCCGGATAACGTAACGGCTCTGCTGGTGGCGGAAGATGAAGCAATCCCAGTGCACAGTGAGGACTGAAGATGGAAAGCAACGATAAATACGTGGGCAAGATGCTGGACAACCGCTATGAGATCATGGAACGCATCGGTATCGGCGGTATGGCGGTGGTCTACAAGGCCCTGGATCACAGACTCAATCGCTATGTGGCGGTCAAGATCCTGAAGGACGATTACGCCGTGGATGAGGATTTTCGGCGCCGCTTCCACACGGAGGCCAGAGCGGTGGCCATGCTCAGCCATCCCAACATCGTCACGGTGTACGATGTCAGCCGATCCCAGGATGTGAACTATATCCTGATGGAGCTTATCGAGGGGATCACGCTGAAGCAGTATATGCAGAAGCGGGGACAGCTCAGCTGGAAGGAAGCCCTGCACTTTTCCATGCAGATCAGCAAGGCCCTGATCCACGCGCACAGCCGGGGGATCATTCACCGGGATATCAAGCCCCACAACATCATGATCCTGCGGGACGGCAGCGTCAAGGTGGCGGATTTCGGCATTGCCCGGCTCACCTCCACCCAGAACACCCTGACCCAGCAGACCCTGGGCAGCGTCCACTATATTTCCCCGGAGCAGGCCAAGGGGAGCAGCATCGACGCCAGAACGGACATCTATTCCCTGGGCGTGGTGATGTATGAAATGCTCACCGGGCGTCTGCCCTTTGAAGGGGAGAACGCGGTCTCCATCGCCATTCAGCACATCAGCTCCATCCCCCTGATGCCCCGGGAGATCAACCCCGAGATTCCGGTGGGCATGGAGACCATCACCATGAAGGCCATGAACCCGGACCTGGAAAAGCGCTATCAGTACGCCGAGCAGCTTTACGAGGATCTGGAGACCTTCCGGAAGAATCCGGATGTGGATTTTTCGGAAAAGGACCTTGGTTTTCCGGATGCGGATCACGGAGAAGCCGTGCAGCAGAAGCCGGAGCGGGCCGCCGTCCAGGAGGTGACGCCCGAAAGCCTCCGCCCGGTGAGCCGCCGGGGCGACCTGAGCCGGGAGGAATACCGGGATAATTCCCGCCGGGCCAGGGCTGTGTCCATCCTCAGCGGCATGTTCCTCATCATCCTCTTCATTCTGGGCGTGTTCCTGTATCTCTGGCACTCCTGGTTCGACGATATGTTCACCGAGCCGGAGACCATGTCTGTTCCCAGCTTCGTGGGGACCAAGCTGGAGGATATCCTGGCCAACCCCTCCTATACGGATCACTTCAATATCAATCCCTCCTATGAGGCCAGCGAGACGGTGCCGGAGGGCTACGTCATCAGCCAGAGTCCCGCCGCCAGCCGTACCGTGGTCAAATCGGAGACCAAATCCGACATCAAGCTCACCGTCAGCAGCGGTACCATCAGGATCATCCTCCCCGAGCTGGTGAACAGCGATTACCGCGACGCCATCATCAAGCTGAACAACCTGGGCCTGAACCATGAGGAAAGCTTTGTGAAGTCGGAGGATACCACCGAGGGTTTCGTGATCTCCGCCATCCCCGGGGCCGGGGCCGAGATGAAGGCCGGAGACACCGTGTTTCTGGAGATCAGCACGGGTCCGGACATCAAATTCGTGGAGATGCCCCAATTGCTGGGGGACACCTTGAGTACGGCGCGGGCCAAGCTGGAGGGAATGAATCTGGTGATGGGCAGCATCACCGAGGAACCCAACGAATCCCTGGCGGGGACCGTGACCTGGCAGAGCAGAAGCGCCGGAGAATCCGTACAGGAGAAAACCCGGATCAATCTCATCCTTTCCAGCGGTCCCATTGAGATTCCCGGCTCCGTAGAGGGCGAGGCGCCCGTCAACGAGGACGGCAGCGTTGGCTGACGGCTTTGTCGTCAAGACGGTCCGGGGGCTCTGGTATGTGGAGACGGAGCCGGAGGGCGAGCTGCTGTGCTGCTCCGCCCGGGGAAAGCTTCGCACAGAGGGCTTGACGCCCCTGGTGGGAGACCGGGTCAGCGTGACGCCTCTGGGGGGCGGCAAGGGCAGGCTGGAGGCCGTCCATCCCAGAAAAAATACCTTTATCCGCCCCGCCGCGGCCAATGTGGACGCGCTGGTGATCTTGGCCTCCGCAGCCATTCCCGTCACGGAGCCCTATCTGATCGATCGGATGATCGCTATTGCGGAGCTGAAGGACTGCGAACCGGTGATCTGCTTTCACAAGTGCGACCTGGCCCGGGCGGAAGCCCTTGTGGAAGCCTACCGCGGAGCGGGCTTTCGCTGCCTGGAGACCAGCGCCGTTACCGGCGAGGGCCTGGAGGAGCTGCGAAGCCTCCTGCCGGATCGCTTTTCCGTTTTCACCGGGAACTCCGGCGTGGGGAAGTCCAGCCTTCTGAACGCGCTGGAACCCAGGCTCCGGCTGGAAACCGGAGAGGTCAGCCAGAAGCTTGGCAGGGGCCGCCACACCACACGGCACGTGGAGGTTTTTCAGCTCCACGGCGGCAGGATCGCCGATACGCCCGGGTTTTCCGCCTTCGAGGCAGAGGATGTCTCTCTGGAGCTGAAGACGAGGCTGCCGGAGCTGTTTCGGGAGTTCCGGCCCTATTTAGACCGCTGCCGTTTCCGGGACTGCGCCCATGCCGGCGACGAGGGCTGCGCTGTCCGGGCCGCGGCAGAGGCGGGGGAGATCCCGCCGACCCGGTATCGGAGCTACCTTCGCCTGCAGGAGGAACTGAAGGAACTGAAAGAGTGGCAGATACGCGATTGACTTCGGGCGATTCGCGTGCTATATTTGTTCATATCCAAATAATCACTGGAGGTCTCTTTCATGGAAGAAAAATACGGGAAAAAATACGGCACTCTCAAGCTGTCCGGCATGATGCATCTTCCCTTCGTGATGCTGTCCATCCTGTTTGCCGTCGCCTTCGTCGCGCTTCTGATCAGCACACTGAAGGGCGCCAATCTTCTCGGCGCGGCCATTCCCTGCGGAATCGTGTTCGTGCTTGCCCTGGTGATCCTTCTTCGTCAGATTTTCGTCCTTCGCCTGGATATTTTCGAGAGTACTCTCGTGGAATACGGCATGGCCGGCAAGCGGGAGATCCATGCCGAGGATCTGCGGGCCATCCTGTGGACCTTCCCCGGCGCGAACCCCATGAATTCCCGTGCTGCCCGCATCAACAATACCTCCGCCGAGTTCATCTTCAAAGACGGCTCCAAAACCGTCAAAATCCAGGATTCCTACTATCAGGATATGGAAAAGAATATCTCCGCCTTCCAGGTCCGCAACAACATTCCCAAGGATCTGGAGGTTCAGAAAAAGGGCGGTCATCGCTACGACAACTACTGACAGGCGTGAATCTGCGGGTCTGCCCATGGGCAGACCCCTTTTTTTCAGAAAGGACAAATGAAAATGGAAGCTTATCTGGACAGAGAGCGCTCCTTTGCCCAGCGCGCCGCCGACCTGGTGGCAAGAATGACCGCTGAGGAGAAGATCGAGCAGATCCGTTCCGCCGCCCCGGCCCTGGATCGCCTGGGCATTCCGGAGATGGACTGGTGGAGCGAGGCGCTCCACGGCGTTGCCCGGGAGGGGACCGCCACCATGTTCCCCCAGAGCATCGGCCTGGGCGCCACCTTTGATCCCGCCCTGGTGGGGGAGATCGGCCGTGCCGTGGGCCTGGAGGCCAGGATCAAGTACGAGCAGTATTCCTCTCACGGGGTCCGGGACCTCTTCAAGGGCCTGAGCCTCTACAGTCCCAACATCAATATCTTCCGGGATCCCCGCTGGGGACGGGGACAGGAGACCTACGGGGAAGACCCCTGGCTTACCGGCCGGATGGGCGTGCAGTACATCCGGGGCCTGCAGGGCGACGACCCGGAATACCTCCTCACGGCGGCCTGCGCCAAGCACTACGCCGTCCATTCCGGGCCGGAGCCTCTTCGGCACGAGTTCAATGCGGTGGTGAACCCCAAGGATCTGCGGGAGACCTATCTCCCCGCCTTTGAGGCGGCGGTCAGGGAGGGCCGGGTGGCCCAGGTCATGGGCGCCTATAACCGAACCCTGGACGAGCCCTGCTGCGCTTCCGAACTGCTGCTGGAGCAGGTCCTTCGGGAGGAGTGGGGCTATGAGGGGATGGTGGTCTCCGATTTCACCGCCCTGAAGGATTTCTATACCGGCCACAAGGTGACGAAGGACGCGGCGGAGTCTGCGGCCCTGGCCCTGAAAAAGGGCTGCGATATGAACCTGGGCTTTGTCTATCTGTCCCTGACGGAGGCCCTGGAGCGGGGACTGATCACCGAGGAAGATCTGGACCGGGCCTGCCGCCGTGTCATGGAGATCCGGCTGCGCTTGGGCCTCTACGAGACGCCGGCCTGCCTTCAGGTGGATCACGAGCTTCTGGACAGTCCCGCGCACCGGAAGCTGAATCTGAAAGCGGCCAGGGAGTCTCTGGTGCTGCTGAAAAACGACGGGCTGCTCCCCTTGACGGGGAAGTTCCGTTCCATTGCAGTGCTGGGTCCCAACGCCATGAGCATCAAGCCCCTGATGGGGAACTATCACGGCGACGCTTCGGAGTACATCACCGTGCTGGACGGCATTCGCCGGGCGGCCGGGGAGGATGTCCGCATCCGCTATGGCGTGGGCTGCGAGCTGACTCCCTACAAGCCCGCCGGGCCCCGCGCCAACCAGTCCGGGGACGACGCCTCCGTATCCTTCTTTGACAACGTGGCACCCACCTTCAATACCCTGGAGCTGATGGGTCACGGGGATCGGGAAGCGGAGGCTCTGGCCCTGGCGGAGGAGTCCGAGGCCGTGGTTATGGTGCTGGGCCTGGATGAATCCGTCGAGGGGGAGGAAATGTTCGGCTATTCCAGCGACGAGTTTGCCGGGGGCGATAAGAAAAACCTACTGCTGCCCTCCAACCAGAGAAAGCTGTTGGAGGATGTCCTGCAGCTGGGGAAGCCCACGGTGGTTGTGCTTCTATCCGGCAGCGCCCTGGCGGTGGAGGACGGGAGGATCGGCGCTTTGGTGCAGGCGTGGTATCCCGGCGCCCTGGGCGGTCAGGCGGTGGGGGAACTGCTCTTCGGCGCCTTCAGCCCCTCCGGGCGTCTGCCGGTTACCTTTTACCGGGGCATCGACGATCTGCCCGCCTTTACGGACTACGCCATGAAAAACCGGACCTACCGCTATTACGAGGGCGAACCCCTCTATCCCTTCGGCTACGGACTCAGCTATACTTCCTTCCGCTATGAAAATCTGACGGTCCTGGCCGGGGAAACGGTGGAGGCCACCGTGACCGTGCGCAACACCGGCGCCATGGAGGGAAGAGAAGTGGTGGAAGCCTTCGTGCGCTGGGATGGGGGCGGCGAGGATCAGCCCCGCTGGCACCTCTGCGCCCTGGGAGAGGCTCGCCTCCGGGCGGGGGAGGAAAAGAAGGTCCTGCTCTCCATTCCGAAGGAAGCCCTGTACACCTATCACGCCGACGGGTCCAGAACTGTGGAGCCCGGGAGCTATACCCTCTGGGTCGGCGGCAGCCAGCCGGATGCCCGCAGCGCGGCCCTGACGGGCAGCAGCCCCCTGCAGGCGTCCTTCCTGCTGTAAAACGCCGCACCCGGCTGTCCCGCAGCATCTGCTGATCCGGGCGCAGGTATAATTCCCTCCCTTCCGTGGAATCCTTTTCCGGAAGGGGGGGATTGCCATGTTCGGGAGGAACGCGGGGATTTTGCCGCTGCTTCTGACGGCGCTGCTGCTGAGTCTGGTCCTGCTGCACGGGCCGAGCCGGACCGAGGCTTGTCCGGCTCCGGCGGAAGCAGCGGCCCATGGGCCGTCAGACCGGGCTTTCGCCTCTGCGGAAGAGGAATCTGCGGCTTCCTCGGGGGATAGAGCCGCTGTGCGGGAGGATACGAAAGCCCTGCTTCGGCTCCTGGCGGAGCTGGAAGCCTGTGAGCTCTCCACGGCGGGAAGCAGCCGCAAGCTGGCGGTGTCCGGGATGGCTATTTGGGATTGGGCGGCCCGGCAGGGGGACGGCTTGGCCGAATGGGACCGCATGCTTTTCCGCTTCGTTTCCAAACTCCCGGAAGGGGAGCTGCGAGCGCTGGCAGAGAAGCTGGCCCTTCTGCAGGCCTTGTGCGCGCTGCCGGAGGATGTGCTGAATGCCCTTCTGGAGGAGGCGGGCCTCTCCCGCTCTGCGCCCGGGGACCGGGACGATTTTGAAGCATTCCTGGAGAGATTACAGCGGCTCCTCTCTGATAATATTCAAAAAAACGCCGATAATGTGAATATTTCGCGCCGGACGCATTGCAGGAAAAAAGAAAATCTGCTATCATATCCAAAATAACATCTCTATCTCTACAGAAATCAGCCGGGGAAATCAACTTGAGCATGCTGGAACATATTCACGGCGCGGAGGATATCCGCCGCTGCTCTTTTGAAGAACTGAATACACTCTGCGAAGAGCTCCGCCGGGAGATCCTGGCTTCGGTCTCCGCAGGGGGCGGGCATCTCGCTTCCAACCTGGGCATGGTGGAGCTGACGGTCGCGATCCATAATATCTACGACCCGATGCGTGACCGCATCGTGTTCGATGTGGGCCACCAGTGCTACGCGCACAAAATGCTCACCGGGCGTCTGGGGCAGTTCGGCACCCTTCGCAGGGAGAGCGGCCTTTCCGGCTTTCCGAAGCCGGAGGAATCGGCGGCGGACGCTTTTATTGCCGGTCACGCCTCCAACTCTATTTCCGTGGCCCTGGGCATGGCCAGAGCCAGGACCCTGGCCGGAGAGGACTACGACGTGGTAGCCGTCCTGGGAGACGGCGCCCTTACAGGCGGCCTGGCCTATGAGGGCCTGAACAACGCTGGACAGAGCCGGGAGCCCCTTGTCATCATCCTCAATGACAACGGCATTGCCATCAACCACACCGTAGGCGGCGTGGCGAAGTACCTGGGCCGTCAGCGGCTCCGGCCCGCCTATTATCGCCTGAAGCGGGCTTACCGCAAGACTCTTCTGAAGACAAAGCTGGGCACCCGCCTTTTCGGGATGACGCAGCACTGGAAAAACAAGCTGAAGGCGGCCATCTTTTCCTGCACCATGTTCGAGGAGATGGGTTTTCGTTACCTGGGTCCCGTGGACGGGCACAACGTTCAGCAGCTTTCCTATATGCTCTGCGTAGCCCGTTCCTACCGGGAGCCTGTGGTGCTTCACGTCGTCACGCAAAAGGGCAAAGGGTACCGGGATGCGGAGGAGCATCCGGAGCGATACCATTCCGTAGGTCCCTTTGATCCGGAAAAGGGTGTGGAGCCCTCCGGAGGAAACTGCTTTTCCGCCGTTTTCGGAGAAACCCTCTGCGAGCTGGCAGCGTCGGATACCCGGATCTGTGCCATTACCGCCGCCATGGAGGATGGCACCGGGCTTCAAGGTTTTCACCGCTGCTTCCCGGACCGCTTCTTTGACGAGGGAATCGCCGAGGGTCATGCGGTGAGTATGGCCGCCGGCATGGCAAAGCAGGGAATGAAACCGGTGTTTGCCGTGTACTCCACCTTTTTGCAGCGGTCCTATGATATGCTGCTCCACGATGTAGGGATTCTAAAGCTTCCGGTTTTGCTGGCAGTCGACCGGGCCGGCCTGGTGGGCGCGGACGGGGAGACCCATAACGGAGTCTATGATGTTGGCTTTCTTCGCCAGATCCCCGGAATGAAGATCTGGTGTCCCGCCTCCTTCCGGGAACTGCGGGAAATGCTGCCGGAGGCCGTTCAAGTCGATGGTCCTGCCGCCATCCGCTATCCCCGCGGCGGCGAAGGCGATTACCGCGATGGCGGGACCGACCCGGTCCGGGCTCTGCGGGAGGGCAGGGATATTGCACTTGTCAGCTACGGCGTTCTGATCAACGAGGTCCTGGCTGCAGCAGAACTGCTGGCCGCGGAAGGCATTTCCGCGAAGGTGGTAAAGCTGGGAGTGATCGCGCCTCTGAGCTTCCGCGCCCTGGACGCCCTTGTCTATGATACCCGGGGCGTTGTGGTGGCAGAGGACTGCGCCGAACTCGGCAGCGTGGGCGAGAGCCTTCGCGCCCACATCAGAAAAGTACCGGTCCGTGCGCTGAACCTGGGAGACGGGATCGTCAAGCAGGGAACCGTGCAGCAGCAGCGCCGCCGCTACGGCATCGACGCGGAGGGCATTGCCCAGGCTGCCCGGGAAATGCTGAGATGAAGGAGCGCCTGGATCTCCTTCTGGTAAGAAAAGGTTTTTTCCCCAGCCGGGAACGGGCCAGGGGGGAGATCCGCGCCGGTCACGTTCTGGTGGAGGGGAGAACGGAGCTTCGCCCCGGACGGGAGTATCCGGAGGAGATTTCCATTTCCCTGACGGGCGAAACCCTGCGGTATGTGAGCCGGGGCGGGCTTAAGCTGGAAAAGGCGCTGGATGTCTTTTCCATCGACCCCGGAGGACGGGTGTGCCTGGACTGCGGCGCTTCCACCGGCGGCTTCACCGACTGCCTGCTTCAGCGGGGCGCCAAACGGGTCTATGCCCTGGACGTGGGCAGCGGTCAGCTGGCGCCCTCCCTGCGGGAGGACAGACGGGTCGTCAGCAGGGAGCATTTCAACGTCCGGGACCTGAAGCCGGAGGATCTGCCGGAGCAGCCCTCTCTCATCGTCGTCGACGTGTCGTTCATTTCCCTTCGTTTGATCCTGCCCGCCGCGGTGCGGGTCCTGGCCCCGGAGGGAGAGATCGTATGCCTCATCAAGCCCCAGTTTGAAGCCGGGCCATCCCGGGTGAGGAAGGGTGTGGTCCGGGACCCGGAGGTGCAGCGGCAGGTGCTGGAAGAGCTGCTGGCTTTTCTCCCTGCCCTGGGACTTATGCCCTGCGGACTGACCTGGTCTCCCGTCCGGGGCTCGGATGGAAATATCGAGTTTCTATGCTGCCTGCGGCGGGGCTCCGGTGGAGCGCTGCCGGAGGTCCGCAGGCTCGTGGAGGAAGCGCGATGCAGCCTGAAATGAAACGGATACTGATATGCACCAATCTGGATAAGGACCCGGAGCTTTCCTTTACCGGGGAGATCCTGCAGTTTCTGCGGAAGCGCGGCGTGGAGGCCAGCGCCTTTCTTCCCATGATCTCCGCGGACCAGATGCCGGAGGGGATCCCGGAGGAGACCCTCTGTCCGGATCCCAAGGCGTACATCAAGGAGGCCGACCTGCTCCTCTGTCTGGGGGGCGACGGCACCATGCTGCACAATTCCAAGCTGGCCGCCCGGAACGGTGTCCCCATGCTGGGCATCAATCTGGGACATATGGGCTTTATTACCGAGCTGGAGCGGGAGGACGCTCCCCGGCTGGCTGAGGTCCTGGAGGGCCGCTACACGGTGGAGACCCGGATGATGCTGGATTTCGAGGTGCGGCGGAACGGGGAGAAGGTCTGTTCCGGCTTCGGTCTCAATGAGGCCGTGGTGGCCCGCCAGAGCCCTGCCCACTCCATCCACCTCACCGCCTACGGAGACGACCGGAAGATTTCGGACTATTCCGGCGACGGCATCATCATTGCCACCCCCACCGGCTCCACCGCCTATTCCATGGCCGCCGGGGGCCCCATTGTGGAGCCGACAGCGGAAAACCTGCTTTTAACGCCCATGTGCGCCCATTCCCTGACGGCCAAGCCCTATGTCCTGGCCGGGGACCGGCACACCAGCGTCGAGCTCATGCGGGGAGATATGGACGAAGCTCTGCTGCTGGTGGACGGGGAAGACTGCTTCACGCTGCGCACCGGGGATACCGTCCATGTACGAAAATCCGAAATGGTTACCAGACTTATCAAGCTGCGCAGGCTCAGCTTTTATGACATCGTTCGGAATAAGCTGAACTGACGCGCAGCTTCACAGGGGATACCGGAGGACAACTATGAAAAATGAACGACAGCTTCTGATTCTGAAGATCATTGCGGAAAAACCGATCCTGACGCAGAATCAGCTGATCCGTGCCCTTCAGGAGGCCGGGGTCAAGAGTACGCAGGCCACCGTTTCCCGGGATATGCGGGAGCTTCGGCTGGTGAAGAAAATGGATGCGGACGGTTCCTACCGCTATGTCTGCCCGGAGGAATCCACGGAGTATGCAAATCACGCCGGACGCCTGCGAACCATCTTCCGGGAGTCGGTGGCCTCCTGCTGCTGCGCGCAGAATCTGGTCATCGTCAAAACCCTCTCCGGTCTGGCGGGGGCTGCCTGTGCCGCCATCGATTCCATGGAGGTGCCGGGAATGGCCGGCAGCCTGGCGGGAGACGATACCATTTTCCTGGCCATGACGGACAACGCCGCCGCCGAGTCCTTTTGCGATGAGATCCGGGAACTGATCCGCTGAAGGGGTGGGGCTCCTTGTTGGAAGTACTCCATATTGAAAACGCCGCCGTGATCCGTCGCGCGGACATTCCTTTCGGCCATGGCCTGAATGTCCTGACGGGAGAGACCGGCGCGGGAAAATCCATCATCATCGACTCCATCGGCGCTATCCTGGGGGAACGTGTTTCCCGGGAGATGGTGCGCTCCGGCGCCGACGCGGCCCGCATCACGGCAGAGCTGTCTCCCACGGAGACCGTCCTGAACTGGCTGCGGGAAAATGAGATCGACGGGGCCGAGGGGGATCCCGTCATCGTAATGCGGCGCATCAGCGCGGAAGGGAAGAGCAGCGGCAGGATCAACGGCGCTCCGGTGACCTCTCTCCAGCTGCGATCCCTGGGGGAACTGCTGTTTGATGTCCACGGTCAGAACGATGGGCGGCGGCTGCTTGCGGAAAGCAGTCACCGGGCGTATCTGGATTCCTTCGGCGAGCTGGGGAAAGAAAACGCAGCCTACGCTGCCTGCTGGCGGGAGTAC
>JAEEGL011598673.1_pt1 | contig 14194 bp, 7 predicted proteins | sample 9134231 | NCBI WGS metagenome assembly JAEEGL01 (sample SAMN16246548, study PRJNA631951) | gut metagenome | biome: gut microbiome; feature: rumen; material: fiber-attached | host: Bos | place: Iran: Karaj | collected 2018-10 | reverse complement strand
TCAATCTTGGCTGCGAGGGCATCGGACATCCGTCCTATCCGGCTGTCAATCACCAATATACGATATCTGACTCCCGCTTTTGACCCCAGTGCGCCGTCCCGTATTTCGAGCGCGTTCACGAGGGCGTCGGCGTTCACGAAGTCGTACTGCCATCCGGCGGGGATGCCGGGGCGCTCGGCTCCGAAGCGCGCGGTGGGGTTGGTGTCTTCGCCGTAGAGATATGCGATGTCCGCGACGAAGCGTCCGCGGCTGAGCATATGGCAACTCCTGGCGATGTAGTCCGTCCAGGGGCGGGCCTCGGCGGCCCAGGTGTCGTGGCGGTTGAACCACTGCCCGTAAGGTCCGAGGCTGAGGCCGGGGATGTGCCTTTCGGAAGGCTGGTGTACGGAGGTGTGCAGGACGAAGCGGTTGAGGCCCTGCGCCAGGGCGGCGTCAGCGACCGGCTTGAGCTTGCCCGGGTGGCACTGGTATGCCCACCAGCCGTCCCATTTCCCGGGGCGTCCGTTGGTGGTGAACGACTCGGCTGCGCAGATGTTCTGTCCGTAGATATGGGCCACTGAGGAGGACTCGCGTATGTCCGCTTCCATATGCGGCATAGTGGCATATGCCCCGGCACGGAAACGCGCCCAGAATGCAGCCTGGGGCACATCCGCGGTCCGCTTGACCATCATTCCGTCGCCGATGAACGAGCGCCTTTCCTCGTGGGATTCGCTGTATCTGCGTATGCCGTTGGCGTGCAGGATTTCGGTGGCGAGGTCGTAGTGGTACTCGGCCAGCATCTCCCCGAGGGTCTGCCACCAGTCGAAGAGGAAGCGCTCGCGCTCCTCGGTGCCGCCTATGGCCGCGCCGGCGAGGGCCGGCAGCCAGGGCCGGAGGGCGTACCCCCTGCGGGCGGCGAACTCCTCCTCCATGTTCAGGGTCCAGGTCCCCTTGCCGGACTCGTAACTGTCTATGTCCAGATTGCTTATGCTGCCGGGGCCGAAATCGCGCCCGAGCGCTTCGCGGTACAGTCCGAGGTAGTTGTCCCAATACCTGCGGATGGCGTCGGGGTTGAGCTTGTCCACTTCCAGGCCGGTGGCTTCCGGCGTCGCCGGGCCGTTCACGTGGCCTATCAGGGTGTAGGCGAAGCGGTAGACGGTCCATTCTCCCTCGGGGGCGGTCCAGTCCAGGATCCCGTCCTTGTAGGAAGAAGTGATCTCCACTGCCCCGGCACCACCCGCGCCCTGCTTCACTGCCATCACGCATATCTCCTTCAGGTAGTCCCCGACTATGCCGTCCTGCTCGGGGGTCGCATAGTGGATGTGCGGGACGACCATCGTCTCCTCCGGCAGCGGCAGTTCCCCGCGAAAATGCCCCTGCACCGGGATGCTGCTCCACACCACCTTCTTCTGGGCGTCGTCCTCGCTTACCCAGGGGCCTCCGGTAAGGCTCCAGCCGGGGGAGCTGGCGATTCCCACCTCGAGGTCCAGCGAGTCGGCGAGGTGCACGGCATAGCGCAGGGCGTCCTTCCAGCCTTCGCTCATAAACGGCAGCTGCTCCTTCACGATGACGTGGGGGGCGTTGCCGCAGTCGAAGAGGAAGAAGCCGGAAAGGCCGATGTCGTGCATCCACTGCAGGTCCTTCCGGATGCCGTCCTTGGTGATGTTCCCGTTCATCCAGTGCCAGAGGACCATAGGCCGGGATTCGTGGGGCGGGTCGGCGAATTCGGATTGCAGTTCCGGATAAAAGTCGTTCCGGGCGCAGGAAAGCGCCAGCAGGGCCGTTGCGGCGAGGAGGAGGATCCGTTTCATATTTCTTTCAGGAACAGGCCTTCTTTCGTGACATACTTGTCATAGAGGAAGAGGCAGGTGTCCGCGAGCAGGAAGACCAGGATTCCGGCCAGGCCCGGCCCGCCGATGAGCAGGTCGCTTCCGTGGATGAAAAGGTTGCTTACGCCCACGACGGCATTGATGGTGCCGTGCATTATCGCAGGCACGATGACCGAACCGGATTTCTCGCGGAAATACAGCAGCATCGGAGTCATCGCCACGCACAGCACGACCATCATGAAGACGCCGATGACGGGGTGCTGGGGGTAGTTGTGACCGTTGAGGATGATGGGAGCGTGCCAGAAGCCCCAGATCACGCCTGTCCACAGCGCTGTGGAGAGGAACTTCCTGCCCTTGAATTCCTTGACCAGGAATCCGCGCCAGGCCACTTCCTCCCCGAATGCGAAGACCGCGTTGAGCGTGGCTCCCGCGAATAGGCCGCTTACGAGCGAGATGGCTATGACGCCCCAGGGACCGATATCCTGCGGCATCCCCTTGGCGGAGTTGACCATCATGTCGCCGTCCCCGATCCACTGCGCACCGGGCATCAGCAGGGACACTCCCATGATGACCATCGCCAGCACCGGCATCAGCAGCCAGCCTGTCCACCACCAGCGGTTGAACTTGAACGAGATGCCCACACCCCGGAGGACGGGTTCCTTGAAGATCAGCTGGGTGAAGATCACCGCAAGGAGCGGGATCAGCATGGACCCGGCGGTCATCAGGATACTCATCAGGGCGGCGTCATCGATGGACCCGGGTTCTGTCGGAAGGGCGTGAAAATGCAGGAATACTCCCACGGCAATCATCGGAATGAATGCGAACAGGAGGAAAACGATCAGCTTTTTCATTTCTTTGTTTTTTTGGCGCGGCCGCTTTTGCGAAGGGCCTCGGAGATTATCCATTGCAATTGGCCGTTGATGCTGCGGAACTCGTCCGCGGCCCAGCGCTCAAGAGCGTCCATCGTGTCGGGGTCGACGCGAAGGACGAAACTCTTGGTCGCTTCCTTTTCCTTGGCCATAGTCGCTAATAGAGGCTGCCGGAATTGACTATGGGCTGTGCGGGCTCGTCACCGCAGAGGACTACGAGCAGGTTGCTGACCATTGCGGCCTTGCGCTCTTCGTCCAGGTCCACCACGCCTTCATCCTTGAGTTTGTCGAGGGCCATCTTGACCATGCTGACGGCTCCGTCCACGATCTTCTCGCGGGCGGCGATGATGGCGTCCGCCTGCTGGCGGCGGAGCATCACCGCGGCGATTTCCGGTGCATAAGCGAGATAGTTGATGCGGGCCTCCACCACGTGGATGCCGGCCATCGCGAGGCGGTCGTTGAGGGTGTTCACGAGCTGCTCGTTGATCTCCTCGGCGTTGCTGCGGAGGGTGAGCTCGTCGGCGGAATCGGGGTTGTCGTAGGCGTAGAATCCGGCCACCTGGCGCAGTGCGGCGTCGCTCTGGACACGCACGAAATTCTCGAACGCGGCGGAGAACTGGCGGTTGGGAGTGGTGCCCCTGGCGGTCGCCGCCAACGTGGCAAGCGACTGGCTGTCAATCTCGAACAGGGCCTTGTAGGTGTCCTCGAGTTTCCATACCAGCACCATGCCTATCATCACCGGGTTGCCGGCCTTGTCGTTGACCTTGATCGGCTCCGGGTTGAGGTTGCGGGCGCGGAGGCTGACGCTTTTCTTGCTCATCAAGGGATTGATCCAGTAGAATCCGGTCTTGGTGAAAGTGCCGCTGTATTTGCCGAAGAACACGAGCACCTTCGCTTCGTTGGGCTCGAGCTTTACGAATCCGTTGAGGCAGACGCACAGCAGGACCATCACCAGCGCTCCGATGGGGGCGAGGCCCGGGGCGGAGTTCGCCAGGATGAGGCAATAGACTGATATTCCGAGGATTACCAAGACGAAAAGTAAGGCAAGGAAACCGTTTACGGTTATGCCTTTGTAGGTGAATTCTTTGCTTTCCATAATCGTATGTGATATTACTTTGATATCACAAAGATACTAAGAACAATTGTATTTGCAAGAGTTTTTTCGGAAAAATCGGTTGCAATAAAGGAGAGATTCTTTATATTTAGAGGTAAAATCAAAACCGACAACCGAAAAAACGCCCCTCCCATTATGAAAACGAAGACATTTTACACCGAGCCCGAATGCGAGATAATATTCGCAGTCGGGTATGAACTCATCTGTGAGAGCGACCCCAACGGTTCCCTCGAGGGTACCACTGAAGAAGATTGGACATTCTAAACCGTAAGGCTATGAAAAAGATCGATGTCAAATTGATTGCGTTTGCCGCCATTGCTGCGGCCGCGGTTTCCTGTTCCAATTTCCAGGATGACGTTAATCCGCATTTCGTGCGCTCCGGCAAGACTGTCTTCATGGCCACACGCGAAGGTACCGGCCCGGAGACCAGGACCATCCGCCAGGGCGACGGCTCCACCGCCTGGCTGCCCGGAGAGGCGATCGGTGTAACCACGTATTCGCCGTCAGAGCGAAAGTATTTTACCGAGTTCACATCACAGAATACCGACATAGCCGAGACCGCCGCGTTCTCCGGCGATCTGGAATTCGATGGTAGCCAGACAGTTTTTGCCTGCTATCCATATGATTACGATACTGATTACTATGTCACTAAGGGACAGACAATATTTATGTCGTTGCGGGCTACACAGGAGGCCGTGGCCGGCAATTTTTCCGACAATGCCTTCCCTGCTGTCGCCAAGAGCACTTCCAGGAACCTGTATTTCCGCAATATCGCCGGAGGTATAAAGTTCTCGGTGACCAGGAACGATATCAAGAGCGTCTCCTTCCGTGGAAACAACGGCGAGAATCTTGCCGGTGATTTCATAATCACTTTCGACGACGACGATGTTCCCGTCGCCGAAATCTATGAAATGTTTGACTATGGTCGCAAGGAGGTTACCCTTTTCGCTCCCGGCGGCGGTACTTTCGAGCCGGGTAAGGATTACTATATGACACTGGCTCCCGCCGAGCTGACCAAAGGCTTTACGATTTCGTTCAGGACAGCGGACAAGAAAGGCACATTCGTCTCCGACAGTCCGCAGACCGTGAAGCGCTCCGTATTCGGTTCGCTGGGCAGTATCGACACGAGGGTCACCGAGTGGAAGAGTATGGTCCCGGAAATGGTCGACCTCGGTCTTGGCGTGAAATGGGCTTCCTGGAACATAGGCGCAACCAGTCCCGAAGAGTCTGGAAGCTACTATTCCTGGGGAGAAACGGAAGAGAAACTCCGTTACACAGTGGAGACATACCGGTTCTATGATCCTGAAAGCGATGATTACACCAAGTACATATCCTACAATACTTCAACCCAGGCGGCTGATGATAAATACTGGCTTGATATGGAGGATGATGTCGCAAGGGCAGTTCTTGGAGAAGACTGGCGTATGCCTTCCGACGGAGATGTGATGGACCTGCTTGAGAAGTGCACTTGGGAAGAGTCGGAACTGAACGGCATAATGGGTTATCGGGTTACGAGCAAAGTGCCCGGATACACGGACAAATCCATTTTCCTGCCCAGATCAGGGTTCAAGACAACAGATTTGTTATACGAGGGACTTGAAGGAAGGTACTGGATAAGAACCCGTTCCGACAGCTATTGTGATTTCCTTGGTTTCTCTGATTACCTCAGTCCTCACGTGGAAACTTCGAGCAGGAGTCGGGGATATTCCGTCCGAGCCGTCAGCGGAGACATTGTTCCGGTCACCGGCATATCCTTGTCTTCCACCAGCCTCGACCTGAAGGTCGGTGAAGAAGGACGTCTTGTTTGTTCCTTCGAGCCGGAGAATGCGTCGTACAGGAAACTGAACTGGGTGTCGTCCGACGAATCAGTGGTGTATTCCTATGATGGACGTCTTTATACGGACGATGAGGGTTCCGCGGTCATTTCCGCCGTCACGGCTGATGGGAAGTTCACGGCAACGTGTGAGGTGAATGTCAGCTATGCGGTTCCAGAGGCCGTGGATCTCGGCTTGAGCGTCAAATGGGCGGATATCAATCTGGGTGCCGCCACCCCGGGAGGCACCGGGCTGACTTTCGCCTGGGGCGAGACCGTGTCGAAATACGGGTACTGGTGGGACGAATACAAGTTCAACCTGGGTACTGACGAGAACGGACCGTTCTCCAAGTACGTGACGGATCCGGAGTACGGCACCGTGGACGGCAAGCATTACCTTGATCTTGAAGACGATGCCGCACATGCAATCCTTGGGGAAGACTGGCGTATCCCTACCGATTCCGAGTGGCAGGAACTGATGGATAATTGCGATTATGCGTGGACTTCCGAAAACGGAGTGAACGGATACAAGTTCACCAGCAAGGTGGATGGCTATACGGACAAATCCATTATCATCCAGTCGCAGTCCCCTGTTTTCGACGATCTGAATGATTTGGAATACGGCAGTTACCTGATGACAGCCTTCCTCCCCGGGACAAGGGATCTGACGACGGCGCTCCTGACATCGTCCCGTCCTGTGCTGAGAAGGATAGATTGTGCACGGGCGGCCGGTCTCAGCATCCGACCGGTTTACGGCAAAGTCGTCCGGGCGACCGGATTGTCGATGGGAAGTTCCATGACCATTTATACGGAGCAGAGAAAGAGACTTGAACTCAACGTGCAACCCGAAAACGCCACCTACAAGGCTGCGGCATGGACTTCTTCGGATCCGAGCATCGCGACGGTCGATGAATACGGTTATGTCCACGGAAAGAAGCCGGGGACGGTAGTGATTACCGCCAGGTTGCTGGAGGGCGGCTTTACCGCAGAATGCAATGTGACAGTCGAGGCTTTCGAGCCTGAACTCGTGGATCTCGGCCTGAGTGTCAAATGGGCGTCCTGCAACGTGGGTGCCTTCAGCCCTGAGGACCGCGGCAATCTTTATGCCTGGGGTGAAACGCAGACCAAGGACAGGTTCACGCCTAATAATTATAAGTTCTGCTCAGGCTATTCATCTTTCCAGGGCGCGTACCAGATGACGAAATATGTGCTTCAGGAAAGGTATGGCACCGTTGACAACAAGCTCTGGCTGGAAGCGGAAGATGATGTCGCGTCTGTGATCTATGGAGGTGACTGGCGTATTCCCACGTACAGCGAGTGGCAGGAGCTGATGGATAAATGCAATTATGCGTGGACTACCGAAAATGGAGTGAGCGGATACAGATTCACGAGCAAGGTGGATGGCTATACGGACAAGTCCATCTTCATCCCGGCAGCAGGTTTTGTGTCCGAGTACGATTCTTCGGTTGATGCTTTCCGCTATCCCACCGCTGAATTATCCGGCATATATGACGACAGGATCCTGACAATGTACGGAGAGCCGTCAAGTCTGTCTGCCTATAACTATGAACGCTATGTCGGACAGCCCGTCAGGGCGGTTTATGGGGCACGTGTCCATGTGACCGGTATTTCCGTGCCGGATGAAACACTGACGGTCGAGCCTGGAACCTACACTGATGTACCTGTCACAATTCTGCCTGCAGATGCCACATTAAATTATATGAGAGCCGTGTCTTCGGACGAAAGTGTTGTGACAATATCCAGCGGATACTCTTCCGTTGTATTTATAGAAGCAGTCGGTTTCGGTACTGCAACCGTCACCGTCACCACCCTGGACGGCGGTCATACTGCAAGCTTTACGGTGACAGTCGGCTACTCTGAGCCCGAGGCGGTGGATCTCGGCTTGAGCGTGAAATGGGCAGACAGGAGTATCGGTTTCTTCCGGGATGATTACGGATATGCTCGATTCGGTATCCTCATGCAATGGGGTGATGCGGTTGCTCCCTCAATCGATTACCACTCATACTACGATCTGTCCTACTGGTGGGGCAAGTATCTGTACAACAAGGGAAGCGACAAGAACGGGCCGTTCTTGAAATATGTCACCGACCCTGCTTACGGTACGGTCGACCATAAGATAGCGCTCGATCCCGAGGATGACTTTGCCACCGTGGCCCTTGGCGATGACTGGCGCCTGCCTACCAACGATGAGGTCCGGGAACTTATTGAGAATTGCACCTGGACACTCGACATGTATTATATGACATACGAGGTCAGGAGCAAGGTTCCCGGTTATACCGGCAACAGCATTACGATCCCGTGTGCTTACGATACCCATGCAAATGGTATCTACAAGTCCTATTATTGGACCTCGGAACTGTCCGACGGCACGACCCCCTGGTCGCTGACTATGACAGAAAGCGGACCCTCCCTGGACAGCTGGCCCGACGGCCGCGTTTTCTTGCACTACCTCTTCCCCGTCCAGGGTGCTCTCGTTCCGATCGAGGATATTGACATCGAGAACAGCGTGTCGATTCCCGTCGGCGGCACCAGGAAGCTGATCCCGACGCTCACTCCGTCCAACGCGACCCATAAGATCGTGACCTGGGGCACTTCGGATGCATCCGTGGTGACCGTGGATGCCGACGGCGTTTTGACGGGCGTATCTGCGGGTACGGCTGCCGTGCGGGTCTATGCGGCTGACGGAGAGCACATTGCCGAATGTGCGGTCACGGTGCGGGAGCCTGATCCCGAGGCCGTGGATCTTGGCCTGAGCGTCAAGTGGTCCAACCGGGACCTCGGCTCGAGCAGGCCGGAAGTCCCCGGAAACGTCTTCGCCTGGGGCGAGACTGAAACGAGGAACTACTTTGATTGGGGCAGCTATAAGTTTAATCTCGGATCCGACGAGAACGGCCCGTTCATCAAGTATGTCACTGACAAGTATCTCGGCACCCCTGACCACAAGACCGCGCTCGACCCCGAGGACGATGCGGCTACCGCGGCCATGGGAGGCGACTGGCGCATGCCGAGCGTTGCGGAGATTGAGGAACTGCTCTCCGGCTGCTATTGGAACTGGACGACGGTGAACGGCGTGAGCGGCTACAAGGTGAGCGGCAAGAAGTCCGGCTATACGGACAAGTGGATCTTCATTCCCGTCGGCGCGGCAAGTAAAGGTCTCTACTGGTCTTCCGATATGAAGAACGACCTGGAGGCATACGCCCTTGACTTCTCTTCTTCCGCCACCACGATTTCCGGACTGCTGAAACCGGTGGAAATCCCGACCCACATACGTCCGGTGCAGGGAGCGCCCGTTCCCGTCAGCGGCGTGAGCCTGAATGCAGGCACCCTCGACCTCACGATCGGCTCTACCGGCAGCCTTGCGGCGACGGTCAGTCCGGCCAATGCGACGCACAAGAGTGTGACCTGGACTTCTTCCGACGAGAGCGTCGCGAGGGTTGACGGTGACGGCACCATCACTGCCGCAGCCGTGGGCACCGCGACCATTACGGCATATGCCGCGGACGGAACGCACAGTGCGACCTGCACGGTGACCGTCTCCGAGCACAGCCCGTACGAATTCGTCGACCTGGGTCTCAGCGTCAAGTGGGCTGCATGCAACGTCGGAGCGGAGAATCCGGAGGATCCCGGTGACTACTTCGCCTGGGGCGGCCTTTCCACGCAGACGGCGTACAACGTCGCAAACGACCGTTTCAACAACGGAACCACCTACAGGGGGCCGTTCAGCAAGTATGTGCTGTCGGCAGACTATGGCACCGTGGACGGCAAGGGTGTCCTCGAGCTTCAGGACGATGCCGCTCACAGCCATATGGGCGGCGGCTGGCGCATGCCGACCAGGGACGAGTTCGACGAGCTGATCAAGTACTGCCGCTGGGTATGGACGACCGTGAACGGAGTGAACGGTTACCTTGTGAAGAGCAATATCCAGGGCTATCGCGACCAGGAGATCTTCCTCCCTGCGGCCGGATATATGCTTGAAGCCAATTGCATGAGGGCGGGGAACTACGGTTCGTACTGGGCGTCCACGATAGGTACCAAGACCTACAACGCGGACTACCTGTACATCACCTCTTCCGATCACGAAAGGGATGACAACTACCGCTACTTCGGCCGCAACATCCGTGCTGTGACCAAGTAGGCGTCCCGATATGACAGGAAAGCCTCGGAGCAGACCGCTCCGAGGCTTTTTGTTCCTGACGCGAAGTGCCGTCTCTACTTCTTGGAGGAGTATGAGTAAGGAGCGTCGTCAGCCCCTGTGCCACGGCTCTTGTCCGGGGTGTCAGACAACTGGAAATCCAATCGGGCTCCGTTCACCAACTCGCCGTGTTTCAGATAATTGCGCGAAATGGAGCGTCCGTCCAGCTTCACGTTTCCGACATAGTTCCCGCGTTTGTCCGCGGTCTTGATGACCACCTCTCCTCCCGGAAGGTGGAGGGTCGCCTTGTCGAACAGAGGTATTCCGATTGCGTATTCCCCGCCGGCAGGGCAGACGGGATAGAATCCGAGGGCGGAGAAGACATACCAGGCGGAGGTCTGGCCGTTGTCCTCGTCTCCGCAGTAACCGTCCGGAGCGGGCGTGTACATCTTCTCCATCACCTTGCGTATGCGTTCCTGCGCCTTCCAAGGGGTACCGCACCAATCATACAGATAGAGCATATGCTGTATGGGCTGGTTGCCGTGGGCGTAATTCCCCATATCCATTATCTGCATCTCCCTGATCTCGTGGATGGTGAATCCGTAGTAGCTGTCGTCGAAGTCCGGCGGCATCGAGAAGACCCCGTCCAGCGCTGCTTCGAAGGCTTCCCGTCCGCCCATCAGTTCCATCAGTCCGGCGGGATCGTGGAATACCGACCAGGTGTATTGCAAAGCATTGCCTTCCGTGAAGTCCCCGCCCCATTTGAGCGGGTTGAAATCTTCCGGGAAGGAGCCGTCGGCCCTGCGCCCGCCCATAAGGCCGGCATCGCTGCGGAAGAGGTTGCGGTAGTTCTGCGATGCTTTTTCGTAAGGGGCGGTCTCCGCATCCGGCTTGCCGAGGGCTTTTCCGAGCTGCCATATGCACCAATCATCGTAGGCATATTCCAGCGTGCGTGCCGCGCTTTCGTTGATCCCGCGGTCGCAGGGAACGTAGCCGAGGCTGTCATAAAGTTCCCAACCCAAGCGTCCGGAGGCATCTACCGTAGGGTGGGAAGCGTGCGCATCGTGCACCAGGGCTTCCCAGAGTTTCTCTATGTCGTAGTCGCCGCGTATTCCTTTGAGCCAGGCTTCCGCCACCACGGAGGCGCTGTTGTTGCCCACCATGCAGGGTCGGTGTCCGGGGCTTGACCATTCCGGGATGAATCCGCTCTCCAGGTAGTGGTTCTGGAAACCTTCCTGCATCTTCGCGGCCATTTCCGGATAGACCAGGTCCACCAATGCGAACAGGCTCCTGAAGGTGTCCCAGAGGCCCGTGTCGGTGAACAGATAGCCGTCGTGCACCTTGCCGTCGTGCGGGCTGTAATGCACGCGGCGGCCGTCGGCGGTCACTTCGCTGAAGTCGCGCGGGAACAGCACGGAGCGGTAGAGGCAGGAATAGAACGTCCGCAGGTGGTCGATATCGTCGTCCTCCACTTCGATGCGGGAGAGCACCTCGTTCCAACGTTCGCGGCCTTCGCGTTCGATGCGGTCGAAATCGCCGTCCCCGAGTTCCAGCAGGTTCTGCTGCGCCTGTTCCGCGCTGATGAAGGATGCCGCCACCTTGAGGTTCACGGCCTGTCCCTTCGCCGTCTTGAATCCGACCAGGGCATATCCGCGGCCGTTTTCATCCATTTCCTGCGCGGTCTCGAACGGAGTGTCCGATTCCACCACGAAATAGAGGGCGAAATTCTCCGCGACGCCGCCGGTGTTGATGGTGCTGACGCCCGTTATCTTCTTGCCGTCCACCTTGCAGCGGCCGCCTGCGAATGCGTCCACCACCAGATAGGATTGCTCCCGCTCCGGATAGGTGATGCGGAAAGCGGCTGCGCGTTCCGTCGGAGTCATTTCCAGATAGGTGTCGTGGTCGGCGAGATATACTCCGTAGTAATAGGGCTTTGCCGTTTCCGCCTTGTGCGAGAACCAGCTCGCCCGCCCGTCTTCGTCCCAGACGGCCCCGGTGGTCACAGGCATCAGGCTGAACTGGCCGTAGTCGTTCATCCAGGGACTCGGCTGGTGGGTCATCTTGAACCCGCGTATCTTGTCTTCCGTGTAGACGTATGCCCATCCGTTCCCCATCTTTCCTGTCTGAGGAGTCCAGAAATGCGTGCCCCAGGGCCTGACGACCGCCGGGTAGGTGTTTCCGGTCGAGAGGGAGTGCTTGGACAGGGTCCCGACCAGGGTGGATACGTAGTCCACGGGTTCATCAGTCCGGAGATCCGCTTTCGGAGCACAGGAGATGGCGCAGAGCAATGCCAGCAGTAAGAATTCTTTTCTCATTTTCATAGGGAGTTGAGCAGTCCGAGACGCCCGTCGTCGATCAGTTTGATGATGAGCTCTCCGAACAATGTGTTCTGCCAGGCGAACCATTCGCGGGTGAAGTCCGCCGGGTCGTCCTTGTGGAAACTTTCGTGCATGAATCCGGTGTCCGCATCCGTTTTCAGAAGCGTCTGCAGGCACCAGCGTATTTCGGCGTCGTCATCCGAAGTGAAGGCTTTCATAAGAATGCTCATCGGCCATATCATATCATAGCCGATATGCGGACCTCCTATCCCTTCGGCGGCGGTCCCGCGGAAGAAATATGGATTGTCTTCACTCCAGACGAAACGCCTGGTATTCTTGTAGATGCGGTCGTTCGCAGGCACGTCGCCGAGGTAAGGCAAGGCCAGCAGTGAAGGCACGTTGGCATCGTCCATCAGGAAACGGTTGCCGAAGCCGTCCACTTCGAATGCGTAGATCCGGCCGTATTTCGGATGCTTGCAGACCGCATATTTCTTCAGCGCAGCGGCTACTTCGTCGGCGAGGGCGCGGCAGTCGGACGCGAGCGCCGTTTCGCCGTTCACTGTCTCCAATATCTCTGCGGCCTTGCGTAACGAACTGACTGCGAAGAAGTTGGATGGAACGAGGAATTCGAAGGTGGTGGCATCGTCGGAGGGCCGGAACGAGGAGGCTATGAGCCCGACCGGATTGACCGGCTGCCCCATTCCGTTGCAGGCCTTGGTGTCCAGCTGGCGCTCGGTGACGCGCTGGAACTTGTATGGGCCGTGGCCTTCCTTGCGTTGCTGGTCGCGGAAGGTCCCGTATATCTTGCGCATCGCCTCGAGCCAGGTCCCGTCGAATACCGAAGCGTCCCCCGTGACTATCCAGTATTCGTATGCCAGGCGTATCACGTAGCACGGCGAATCGACCTCCCACTTGCGTTCGTGGATGTTCGGGTCCATTTCCGTGAGGTCGCTCATCCAATGTCCACCCGTCGGGCCGTCATTGAAGGCATTTGCGTACGGGTCTATGCATACCAGGCTCAGCTGGCAGCGCACCACGCCTTCGAGCATCTCGCGCAGCTTGGGGTCCGAGGCTGCCAGGCGGAGGTAGGGCCATACCTGGGCTCCGGAGTCGCGCAGCCACATCGCGTGGATGTCGCCCGTGTAGACGAAGGTGCGCGGCTTGCCATTCTCGTCCTTCCCGAAGTGCACGGTGGTGTCCAGCGTATTCGGGTAGCAGTTCGCGAACATCCAGCGGAGTTTCGGATTCGTCAGTTTCCCGGTCACTTCCGCGATCTTCGCTTCCACGGCTTCCGATACGAAGAGCCGCTCGGCTTCGGCAGGGCGCCGGGATACGTAGTCTTGGGCGGTCGCGGCCGGAAGGCCCGTCAGGAGAAGGGTCAGGAGGGGGAGGATCTTGTGTTTCACGGTATGTCGACTTCCATTATTTCCGAATAATTCCAACGGCGGGTGCCGCTGCCGCGCGGGGTGTCGTAGTTGATGCGTGCCGCAGCGCGGATGAAGACTTTCTGTCCGGACGGGATGGTCCCGTTGGACTTCAGGGTGACGTCGGTGCCGAGCAGTTTGTCGAAGGAGGAACCGTCATAGGTGACGGAGCTCGACCAACGCGAGTCGCGTGCGCGGTAACCGACCGTGGATGAATAACTTACGAACAGCTGCAGGTCGGTGATGTTGGCGTAGGTGTCCTTCCAGTCACCCGAGGGGGATATGGCCTGCTTGAGTTCGGCGCGGGAGGTCGCACGTGTCACTTTCACGCGCACCATCACCTTGCCTGCGCTCACCTGCGGCGCACTGGTGATCTCCACGTTAAGGAAAGGCTGGACCTCGAATTTGACTTCCTGCTCGCCCTTGAGGTGGATGTTGACGCTTTCGTCCTTCATCAGGGTCCCTTCGGCGTTCTCTATCACCAGCGGCACGAACGGGCCGTCCACCCGTATGTTGTAGTCGGCTTCGAAAAGGCGCGCGTTGCGGAAGGTGCCGTCCGGTTTGCAATAGAAATCCTGCGGGGTGACGTTGCCTTCCCAGCTCGTTTCCATAAGCCGTACCCTTATGCCTTCGGAGCCCTGGTCGGTGAGCACCGGGGCGCCGGTCGAGGCATCCACGACGCTGCCGTAGAGGAT